>Ga0247831_1000859_pt1 | contig 63526 bp, 57 predicted proteins | sample LaCruzMarch2015__9_FD_192406 | JGI IMG/M metagenome (GOLD analysis project Ga0247831, IMG submission 192406) | Freshwater microbial communities from meromictic Lake La Cruz, Castile-La Mancha, Spain - LaCruzMarch2015_1m | ecosystem: Environmental > Aquatic > Freshwater > Lake | place: Spain...
GCGCTTCATTATAGGCGGGCCAGTTCCGGGTCTTGTAGGCGGGGGGTGTGGGTCTGCTCATGCACCACAGCTACCACGCTGGATTCACGAGATGAATCCCTCACGCGATTTGTGCAACAGAGCCCCTTTTCCTGCGCCGCGACGTGTCCAGTGATATCAATTCGGCCATTTCTATTCAGATCAAGTACAATCGGACAATCGGAACCCTCCGCTTGACGAATTGTAAGTGGGTAGAAAAGAAACGTGATGAATGGGAAGGTAAACAGAAGAAGTCGGCAAACATTTAGCAGTTCGCGGTCAGCATCTTTATTACTGCCAGCAACTTTTTCCATTATGTCCAGCCTTCTGTAAACATAAGCGACTGTTAGGACACGCTAGGCCTTTCCTGAGGCTCTGAACGTTGGAACTTTATACGCTGTTTGTGTACCGCTTGAGAAGTGGGGAGTCCGATCCCCAGCCCAAATCTTCGTTGCGTGATGCTGCCTTCCCGGCTCAAGTTGTCGTTGCCTTGCGCGCTCTTACCCTTGCTATGGCCGGCAACGGTCAGCATCCACAATAGTTGCTCTCTCTGAGCCTCAGCGACAACCAAGACGCTGTGTCCCGCGACCAACACCTGACGCTGTGGTGCACCACCAACGGCAGTCACTGTGTTGAACACAGCAACCGAGTCGGGGAAAACTGCGAGCAAGACCCAGCAAAACCGCGCCCGGAAGTGTGTCATGACTGTGCAACGCACGAACTCTAAAGTGTGCTATGCGCAACCGGCTGATTTTGTTGAGTTAAATGGTGCCCAGAGACGGAATTGAACCGCCGACACGCGGATTTTCAATCCGCTGCTCTACCAACTGAGCTATCTGGGCACGCTTGCGAAGGACTGCGACCTTTCGGGTGGGCGGGTGATACGTCAGGGGCGCGGGGGTGTCCAGAGGGAATTGGCGAAAACCTGCGGCCCGCTCGGGACGGGCCCGATCGGGAGGGGCGCGGTCAGGAGGGGCGCGCTCCGGACGGCTGCGGCGGGGGGGCGTCGTCGTCGGGCTCGACTTCGGGGGCCGGGATGGCGTAGCTGCCGCGCAGCCAGCGGGCGAGGTCGACGTCGGCACAGCGGCGCGAGCAGAACGGGCGATAGGCCGGGTCGGCGGGGCGGGCGCAGATCGGGCAGGTCATGCCAGCCGCCCTCCCAGCACCTCGGCCAGCGGCAACCGGTCGCGTTTGCGCGTCATTTCGTAAAGCCCGAGGGTCGTCCACCCCGCCAGGTTGGTTTCCGCCTCGGCCTTGAACGCGGCGCGGATCACCTGATCGAGGATGGCACGGTCCTTTTTCGGCATGGGCGCGAAATCGATCACCACCTGCCCCCCCAGACCCCGCAGCCGCAACTGCCGCGCGAGGTCACGGGCGGCCCGGATATTGACCTTAAGGCCGGCCCCCGGCGTGGTATCGGGCCCGGTGTTCACATCCACCGCCACCAGCGCGCGGGTCGGCTCGATCATCATGTGTCCGCCCCCCGGCAGGTCGACCCGTGCCAGCAGCAGCGCGTCGACCATCTCGCGCACCCCGAGGTCGGCGAAACCGCCCTCCACCACCTCGTCGGGCTCCGGGTCGGCCCAATCGCGCCAGGCGGTCTCCTGTGCGCCCGCCCCTTCGACCAGCAGTTCCGGGCCGCCGTCGAGATCGGCCAGCACCGCCAGGGCCAGATCGCGCAGTGCCGCGATATCCTCGGCGATCGCCGCATCCACCGCCGCCGCGCAGGCCGACCGCAGGATCAGCCCCAGATCCTCGGGGGCCCCCGCCATGCCCGCAAGCGCCAGCGCCTCCAGACCCGCCCGCAGGTCGTCGTCCTTGATCCGGCGCGAGATGTTCAGCCCCGGCGCCCCCGGCGTCACGATGGCATAGCGCGATTTGAACAGCAGCCGCGTGGTGACCGGCAGCGCCTTGCCGGGTTCGGCGGGCCCGGTCACCTGCACCAGCAGCCGTTGGCCCGGGGCAATGCCGGCCGTCTGGCGCAGAAACCCCGATCCTTCCGGCAGTTTGACGAACAGCCCGCCCTGCCCCTTCATCGGCCGGTCCGCCACCGCGCGGTAGATCGCCCCCGGCAGCGCCGCGTCGCCCTCGGGGTCCACCGCGAGGTCCTCCAGCCGCCCGTCGACCAACAGCGCCGCCGCAGGCCGCCCCGCCAGCTCGTCCAGAACCACCACGCGACCGATCATGCCTGCCTCCACATAGGATATCCCGCCGCCTGCAGCAGCACCGCCGTTTCGGCCAGCGGCAAGCCGACGATCCCGGTGAACGACCCCGAGATCCACGGGATGAACGCACCCGCTGCCCCCTGGATCGCATAGCCCCCGGCCTTGCCCTGCCACTCGCCCCCCGCGAGATAGGCATTGAGTTCAAGGTCCGACAGCCGCTTCATCTGCACGGCACTTTCGCTGGTCCGGCTCCACACCCGATCCCCGCGCCGCACCGCGACGGCCGTGATCACCTGATGCCGCCGCCCGCCAAGCGCCAGCAGGAACGCCGCCGCCTGCCCCGCGTCAGCCGGTTTGCCCAGAATGCGGCGCCCCAACGCCACCGTCGTATCGGCGCACAGCACGATGTCCTCGGGGCCCGCCTGCACCGCCTGCACCTTTTCCAGCGCGATCCGCACAGCATAGGGGCGCGGAAGTTCGGCGCGTCGGGGGTCCTCGTCGATGTCGGGCGGCAGGATGGCATCGGGGACGATGCCGATCTGCGCCAGCAATTCGCGGCGGCGCGGGCTGGCCGACCCCAGGATCAGCCGCATCGGGCCGACCCCGGCTTCGCCCAAGCCACCCCGGACTGGTCCGCAGTCGGGGCCGCCCGGACGGAAATCAGCCGAACGTGGTCACCACAATCAACAGCATCACCACCGGCACCAGGATCAGCGCCGCCATCGCCAGGGCCACTGGCCCCCAGACCACCACGGCCACAGCCACCGCCGCCACAAACACCGCAAGGGCTGCGAAAATGATCAGGGCGTCCCTGTTCCCGCCGCGTGCAACAGAGCCGCCTTGGGACGAAGGCACATGCGGGTCGGAACTCGGCTGCGGGGTCTGTACGGGTTTCATGGCACCTCCTGAAAACCCGCTCTCCTTGCCGCCTGCGCCCCAAACACGCAAGCAATCCGGGCTGCGGCATCAGGACGCGGCGCGCGGACAGGTTACTTGAACCGGTAATTGATGCGGCCTTTCGACAGGTCATAGGGGGTCATTTCGACCTGCACCTTGTCGCCCGCCAGCACGCGGATGCGGTTCTTGCGCATCTTGCCCGCCATCACCGCAATCAACTCATGGCCATTGTCGAGTTCGACCTTGAATGTCGCATTGGGCAGCAGTTCCTTGACGACACCGGGGAATTCGAGAATGTCTTCTTTGGCCATGGTCACTCCAATAGGGTTTCGCCCGCGCTTTGGGGCGCAGGCTTCGCCGGGCGTATGCGCCCAAACCGCCGCGATTTCAAGGAGATTCGCGCGCGCTGACGGCCAGGTGAATTCCGTCCTTTGCCCGCACCGTCAGATGCGCCACCGGCACCGGCACCCGGCCTTCGACCGGATCGAACCGGAAGGCGCGGATCAGCAGCGCCAGCAGCACCACACCTTCGACCATCGCGAACCCGGCCCCGGTGCAGACGCGCGGGCCGCTGGAAAACGGCATGTAGCCGTCGCGCGCGCAGGCCCGGTTGCCGTCCTGCGTCCATCGGTCGGGGTCGAAGTCATCGGGCGCGGTCCAGATCCGTTCGTGCCGGTGCAGATGCCACGGCGACAGCACGATCTGCGCGCTGCGGGCCACCTTGCGCCCGCGCATGTCTTCGGTCTGCAGGTTCTGCCGCACCATCATCGGTACCGGCGGATAAAGCCGCAGCACCTCGCGGAACACGTCGCGGGTGAACTTCAGCCGGGCGAGCTGGCCGAAATCGGGGGTGTCGCCCAGGGTTGCCGCCTCTGCCGCGACCCGGTCCTGAACCTGCGGATGCGTGGCCAGCAGATAGAGCGCCCAGGCGAGCGCCGAGGCACTGGTTTCATGCCCGGCCAGAAAGAAGATCGCCACCTGATCGACCATCTCCTCGGTCGCGAAACGCTCCTTCGTCGTGGGATCAACCGTCACCATGATCTTGGTCGCCAGATCATCCGGCGCGGTTCCCGCCGCGATCTCGGCCGCGCGACTTTCGGTCAACCGCGTGATCAACCCCCGGATCACCTCAGCCGAAGCCCTGGTCGCACGCCGGTGGAACCGGGGCATCCACGACGGCAACGGCACGAAAGCCGCCAGGTTGAGGATCGGCTGCGTGCGCTGATAGGTGCGAAACTCGGCGAACACCGCGCTGGCAATCTGATGCTCGATCGGGATCGAGAACAGCGTGCGAAAGATCACATCCGCCGCCGTATGGCTCATCTCTTCCTCGACCTCGACCGCCCCCGGCCGCATCCGTGCCACCGACGCCATCCCCGCCGCCCAGATCGCCGGATAAATGTCGCGCAGGCGGCCCCCCTCGAACGCCGGGTCGATGATCCGCCGCTGCCGCTTCCACACCGCGCCATTCGTCACGAACACCGAATTGCCCAGCAGGGGCCGCAACCCTTCGGCAATCCGCCCCGATTTGGGGAAATCGTCCGGCCGCTCGGTCAGCACCCGGGCGACCAGCGCGGGGTCGTTGCACAGATAGCTGCGGAAAAACGGCGTGCGGAATTCGGCCATCCACGCCCGATAAAGCCGCGCCGGCTGCGCCGACAGCAGGTCGGCCCGAAACAGCCGCAGATACTGCAGCAGCGACACCCTGTCGGGGCGCGGGGTGGGCTTGGGCGGGGTCATGCCATTGACCGGTAGCCCGAGGTCGGCGTCTCGATCCGGCTGGACGACGGTTTGCGACCCCTGTAGCGGTCGCTCAACGTCATCGCCCCCGCCGTGATCCGGAAATAGTCATAGTCGCCGGGCCGGTCAAAGGCGCAAAGATACTGGAAATGCAGCCGGAAGAACTTCCAGCGCAATTCCCTCCAGCGTTCCGGGCTGAGGGTCTGGGTAAACGCCGCCGACACCACCAGCGGCCACTTCTTGCCCTCCGGAGAAACACCGGTCACTGCCACCGGATCGCACAGCGCAAACGCGCAGCCGTCGCCGGGGGCCGTCACATCGACCCAGGTCACCTCGTCCCGCGCCGCCAGAAAATGCAGATCGGCCCGCAGCCGCATGGCCTTCGGCAGGAACGACACCATCGGCACCACTTGCCCCAGCGTCAGCAGCGCCAGCGGCGGGTGCCCCAAAGGCAACCCCGCCCGGATCAGATCGGCCAGCACCGACACCGCCAGATGTGCCCCCGAGGAATGGCCAACCACCAGAACCTCGTCAAAGCCCCCCTGCAGCGCGTCCCGCACCGCTTGTCCGAAAACAATCATCCGAGCCTCCAGATCCGGCGGATTGGCCCCCATCGCCTGCGCGGAATAGGCATAATCATGCATCAGATAGTAGGCGAACAGCCGATTGTCATAGCGGCGGAAGGTTCGCAGCACCCCCCAGGCCAAGGCCAGCCCCGCCACCCAGCCCAGGGCCGGATGCACCACGGCGATCAGCGCGCCAACCCCCCATCCAGCCAGCAGCGCGATCGCCAACTGCAGCAGCAGCATCCCGATCGGATAGAGCGCCGCGATCATCGGCCCCTTGCGCAACCGCATCAACCGCAACAAGGCCCCCGACCCCAGATAGGCCCAGGCGGTGCGCAGCATTTGCCCATAGGTCGCCGGAATGGACGGGTCCATCGACCCTTTGACGATATCAGACCAGACCAGCACCTCGATATCGGCCACCGCCCCCTGCCCGGTCACCCGCCAGCCATAGGGCCCTTTCACCGTCTTCGGCTGCAGCAGCAGCGCATAGCCCGAAATCGCCGCCTGCGCGGTGCCTTCGCGGCGATACAACTCGCGATATCGGCGCGGATGAATCGGGTCATAGCCGGGGATGTAGAACACCCGCCGTTGAAACACCCGCTCTGTCCCTGCCTCGGTCATTGTCCGACTATGCCGGGCGATTGGGACAAATCTAAGGGAAAATCAGCCCAAACTCGCCAGAAACGGCAGGTTCTCCAGCAGCCAGTAGGAAAACTGCGAAAACCCCCCGGTCAGCATCAGCAGACCCACCGTCCACAGCAACAGGCCCATGATCCGCTCGATCTGTTCGGTGTGCCGCTTGAAGAACGCCATCACCCCACCCATCCGCGGAAAGAACGCCGCCACCAGCAAAAACGGTATTCCCAGCCCCAGAGCATAGACGCCCAACAACGTGGTGCCCCTCACCACCGACCCCTCCTGCGCCGCCAGCGACAGGATCGCGCCCAATTGCGGGCCGATGCAGGGCGTCCAGCCAAACGCGAACGCCAGGCCCAACACATAGGCCCCGAAGGCCGACCCGCCCTTGTCGCCCGCATCCATCCGCATCTCGCGGTTCAGAAACCCGATGCGGATCACGCCGAGGAAATGCGCGCCGAACACCATGACGATGATCCCCGCCAGCATGGCAAAGGTGTCGGCATTGCCCAGAAAGAACGCGCCGAACGCCGAGGCGGTGAACCCCAGCAGCATGAACACGGTGGACAGACCCAGCACGAAAAACACCGCCGCCAGCAAGGCCGACCGACCCGCCCGCATCTCGCCGACCGAAATGCCGCTCATGTAGGCCAGATAGGGCGGAACGATCGGCAACACGCAGGGGCTCAGAAACGACAGGATGCCCGCGATCAGGGCGACCGCCATGGCGGGCAGCAGGCTTGCGTCGATGATGTCGATCCCGAACATGATCCGGCTCCTTTTGCCCGGGCCTAGCCGGTTTTGCCCGGGTCGTCACGGCAACAACGGGTCACATTGACGTCAAACCGGACAATTGATTGAAGATCGGTGCCTTTGGCGGGGATGGCGGGGCTGGCACAGACGGGGGGCGGGATGGATTGGGACGTCGAGGTGGACTGCACCGGCATGCTGTGCCCGCTGCCGGTTCTCAAGGCTCAGAAACGGCTGCGGGGCATGTCGGCGGGGCAGGTTCTGGCGCTGCTGGCGACCGATGCGATGGCCGCCGTGGACCTGCCGCATTTCTGCGACCAGACCGGGCACGGGTTTCTGGGGTCTGCAGCCTGCGGCACCGCGACCCGCTATCTGATCCGCTGCAAAGGTTAGGGGCGGCAGGGTCACCTGCCACCCCCTGACCGGTCAACGGCCCAACGACCACCAGCCGCGACGCTTGGGTTTCGAGGCATCTTCTTCGGCGGCCGCCACCTCGGGTTCGTCCGACGCTGCCGCGTCCTGCGGGTCGGGGTGGGCGATGTCCTGCGGGGCGGGCTCCTCCAATCCGGGATCGGATGGAAAGACGTCCAGCGGGTCGGGTGCCGCCTCGGCCACGGGCGGGGACAGTTCCACCGGCGGAGCCTCTGCCAAGGGCGGAGCCTCTGCCAAGGGCGGAGCCTCGGCCACCGGCGCCGCCTCTTCTTCCACAAACGGAGCCTCTGCCGCTGGCACTGCCTCGACTGCCACGGGAGAAGCCTCCGTGATCAACAGCGCCTCAACGCCATCTTGCACGACCGGGGTTGCCTCGGGGGTCGGCGCGGGTTCGTCCTCGCCCCCCTTCGCCTTCGGGGCGACCGGCTTCGCGGCGGTGGTTTTCGGCTTGGCGGTGCTGGTGCGCGACGCAGTCGGCTTCGGGGTCGCGGCCTGAGCTGTCCCGGCGGCCTCGGCGGCCAACTCGGCCGTCTTGGTTTTGCTGGTGCGGGACCGGGTCGTGGGTTTTTTCAGCGGTGCGTCGGGGGCCACATCCCCCGGCAGTGCGGCTTCGACCATCGCTGGCGCGGCAGGATCGATCGCCTCGACCCCGGCAGGCTCGGCCCAAGTCGGCGCGACCCCATCGGACCCGGCGTCACCCGCCATGTCGTCCTCCGTACCCTCGTCAGCCTCGTCGTCTTCCTCGTCACCGTCATCGTCCGTGTCGTCATCATCCTCGACCAGACCCGTCGCATCGATGCCACCCTGGCCCGAGCCGCCTTTCTTGCGCCGCCGACGCCGCCGCTTTTTCTTGCCGGGCGTCCCGGTGCCGTTGGCCTCGCCCGAAGCGCCGGCCACGCCTTCGTCGCCGTCCTCCTCGACCTCGTCCTCGATGAAGTCCTCGTCCTCATCGACCGCCGCCCCCATCAGGCTGGCGTTGCCGGAGATCACCGGCGCGCCTTTCGACACCACCCGCGTCGCCGTCTTGAACTTCTCGATGGTGTAATCCGGGCTGATCATCGCCGGATCGCATTCGATCCTGACCGACATCCCATACCGCGCCTCGATCAGCGCGATATGCTCGCGCTTGCCGTTGATCAGGAAGTTCACGATGCCAATCGGCGCGCGCAACAGCACCTCCTTGCTGCGCTTGCGGGTGCCCTCTTCCTCCAGCGCCCGCAGCACCTGCAGACCCAGCGAGTCATCCGACCGGATCAACCCCGTGCCATGGCAATGCGCGCAAGGCTGCGTGGTGGATTCCAGCATCCCCGGGCGCAGCCGCTGGCGGCTCATCTCCATCAGGCCAAAGCCCGAGATGCGCCCCACCTGGATGCGCGCGCGGTCGGTTTTCAGCTTGTCTTTCAACCGCTTCTCGACGGCGGCGTTGTTCTTGCGCTCTTCCATGTCGATGAAGTCGATCACGATCAGACCGGCGAGGTCGCGCAGCCGCAACTGGCGGGCCACCTCGTCGCAGGCCTCGAGGTTGGTCTTCAGCGCGGTGTCCTCGATCGACCCTTCGCGGGTGGACCGGCCCGAGTTCACGTCGATGGCCACCAGCGCCTCGGTGATGCCGATCACGATGTAGCCGCCGGATTTCAACTGCACCGTCGGGTTGAACATGCCGCCCAGATAGCTTTCGACCTGATACTTGGCGAACAGCGGCATCTGGTCGGCATAGGGCACCACGACTTTCGCATGCGAAGGCATGATCATCCGCATGAAGTCGCGGGCGGTGCGATACCCCGCCTCGCCTTCGACCAGAATCTCGTCGATCTCCCGGCTGTACAGATCGCGGATCGACCGCTTGATCAGATCGCCCTCTTCATAGATCGCCGCCGGGGCGATGGATTTCAGCGTCAGCTCCCGGATCTGCTCCCACAGCCGCATCAGGTATTCATAGTCGCGCTTGATCTCCGGCTTGGTCCGCTTGGCCCCCGCCGTGCGGATGATCAGGCCGGCACCTTCCGGCACCTCGATCTCGCCCGCGATTTCCTTCAGCTTCTTGCGGTCTGCCGCCACGGTGATCTTGCGGGAAATCCCCCCCCCGCGCGCGGTGTTTGGCATCAGCACGCAATAGCGGCCGGCAAGGCTCAGATAGGTGGTCAGCGCCGCCCCTTTGCTGCCGCGTTCTTCCTTCACCACCTGCACCAGCAGGATCTGGCGCACCTTGACCACTTCCTGAATCTTGTAGCGCCGGGCCCGCGGGCGGCGCGGGGCGCTGATTTCCTCGGCCACATCCTCTTCCGCGATCGACTCGATCTCGTCATCGGTGTCGGACGCGTGATCGATCGACCGGAACGGCGCGTCAGCCTCGTCGGCCTCGCCGTTCGGGTCGGAGGCCGGGGCCGGATCGGCGTGCGAATGCCCACCGTGAAAATGCACGCCGTGATCATGGGCCAGATGTGGCACATCGGTGCGCGTCTCGACCAGCGCATCCGCGCCGGTTTCATCGCCAAGGTCGACCACATCCATGCCGTTGATCTCGGAACTCTGCACCGGATCGGGCCGGCCCGAGGACGCCGCCTGCGGCGCAGGGCGGGGTCTGGGGGCCGACCGGCGCGGACGATGGTCCTCCTCGTCTTCCGCCCGGTTGAAGGCGCGTTCTTCCTCCAGCAGGGCTTTGCGATCGGCGACCGGGATCTGGTAGTAATCCGGGTGGATCTCGGCAAAGGCCAGAAAGCCGTGCCGGTTGCCGCCGTAGTCCACAAAGGCCGCCTGCAACGACGGCTCGACCCGCGTCACCTTGGCCAGATAGATGTTCCCGGCAAGCTGGCGCTTGTTCAGGGTTTCAAAATCGAACTCCTCGACCTTGTTTCCGTCAACCACAACCACCCGAGTTTCCTCGGAATGGGTGGCGTCGATAAGCATTTTCTTTGACATGTCAATCCATTGCGCCGGACACGCAAACCACCCCCGGGCGGACCGAGGGGATAGGTTTCGCGGAACAGGCGGCTTGTTCGGGCAAGACACGGGCGAAGCGTCGGGCGGGCCGTGCCCGGTGGGCACCCCTCGCCGTTTGCCGATGTAGTCGCTCGCGCCATCGCGGTTCTCTTCAAGACCCTTGCGGATCACTACAAAAGCCCGCGTCGTCAGGGACTTGGCGGGCAAAACAACAGCCTTTCGACCGATCCGGCTGCCCCCCGGTCGGCGCGTTCCATCGCACCAGAGAGAGAGGCAGAGAATTCCACAGCGGGGCATACCCCACGTCGGGTGACACTAGCGGCAAAGGAAGCAGAATGACAATGGGTCATTTGCGGGCATGACACACGCAGGGGTTGCAACGTGGCGCGCCGCCCCGCCACCCCCGCGCGCACCGTTCATCAGGGCCCCCGGTCGAAACCGTATGCACAGAAGGCATACAGGGGGTGCACAGGTGGCATACCGATATTTGACAGCAATTCCAGGCCGTTAACCCAGATTCGCCGGTCAGACGTAATCACCCCGCGTCAGGCCATACTTCGCCATCTTCTCGTTCAGCGTCCGGCGCGGCAGGCACAGTTCGTCCATCACCGCGACGATGCTGCCCTTGTGGCGGCGCATCGTGTTGTCGATCAGCATCCGCTCGAACGCCTCGACATAGTCCTTCAAGGGCTTGCCTTCGGTGGTCATCGCCGGCCCGCTGCTTTCGTTGTCGGCCATCAACAGGCTGGCGATCGACCCCGACCCACGGCGGTTCTGCAGCACCGCGCGTTCCGCGATGTTCACCAGTTGCCGCACGTTGCCGGGCCAGGGGGCCTGCAGCAACTGCGCCGCTTCCTGGGCCGTGACCTGCGGCGCTTCGCAGCCGTATTCCTCGGCGAACTGCTCGGACATCCTTGTAAACAGGCTCAGGATATCCTCGCCGCGGGATCGCAGGGGCGGCAGCAGGATCGTCATCGCCCCCAGCCGGTAGAACAGATCGGGGCGCAGCGCATCCTCCACCGTCTTGTCCGGCGCATGGTCGTTGCAGATTGCGATGATGCGCGTGTCGGGCGGGGTGCCCTGTTCGTTGATCACCGTCAGCAGACGCGCCTGCAGCGCCTGGCTCAGCGCCTCGATGTCCTCAAGGCAGATCGTCCCGCCCCGCGCCTCTTCGACCAGGGGGATCGCACCATCCTCGGCGGGGCCGAACAGTTTGGCCGTCAACTGGTCTTCGGACCAGGCCGCACAGGACACGGTCACGAATTTCCGCCCCGCGCGGCTTCCCACCGCATGCAGCGCATGCGCCACCAGAGTCTTGCCGGTGCCGGTTTCCCCGTCGATCAGAACATGGCTATCTGCCTGACCCAGATCGAGAATATCCTCGCGCAGCCGTTCCATGACCCCGCTGGTCCCGATCAGTTTCTTCATCAGGATCGACCCGTCCGACAACTCGCGCCGCAGGGCCCGGTTGTCCAGCGTCAGCCGCCGGTTCTGCGTCGCGCGCTTGGCCAGTTCGGTCATCCGGTCCGGGTTGAACGGCTTTTCAAGAAAGTCGAACGCCCCCACCCGCATCGCCTCGACCGCCATCGGCACATCGCCATGCCCGGTGATCAGGATGACCGGCAACCCCGAATCCATCCCCATCAGCCGCTTCAGAAACGCCATTCCGTCCATGCCGGGCATCTTGATGTCGCTGACCACCACGCCGGGAAACTCGGGCCCGATCGCCTTCAGCGCCTCTTCGGCAGATGGATACGTCTCTGTGTCGAAACCGGAAAGCGCGAGCCACTGGCTGATCGACTGGCGCATGTCGGCCTCGTCGTCGACAATCGCCACCTTCATTGCGCGGGCCATGGGAACCTCATTCTGCTGCTTTTACGTCTGCGCCCAAAATGGGCAATTGCACTTCAAACACCGCGCCGCCGTCGGGCGCATTGCGCGCGGTCAACCGCCCGCCGAGGTCGGTCACGATGCCGGAACTGATCGCCAGCCCCAGCCCCACCCCTTCGCCGGGCTTCTTGGTGGTGTAGAACGGTTCGAACAGCGTATCGAGATCGGCGATGCCGTGGCCATTGTCGCGCACCGTCAGGGTGGCGGTCTCTCCGGCCGACAGGATCAGGTCGATCTGCGGCCTTGCGCTGTCCTTGGTGGCATCGAGTGCGTTGCGCAGCAGGTTGATGATGACCTGTTCCAGCCGAAGCCGGTCGGCCACAACCATCACCGGGCTGCGCGGCAGGGTCCGGGTGATCTTGACGACCCGCAGCTTCAACTGCGGCTCCATCATCGACAAGGCCGACGACAGACAGGCGCGAAGATCCACCGGCTCAAAGGCTTCGCCACCTTTCCTCGCGTAAGATTTCAACTGCCGGGTGATCGCGCCCATCCGTTCGATCAGGTCGTCGATCCGCTGAAAACTCGACAGCGCCTCCTCCGGCCGCTTGCGCTGCAACAGCAGGCGCGCGCCCGCAAGATAGGTTTTCATCGCCGCCAGGGGTTGGTTCAACTCGTGGCTGACCGCCGCCGACATTTCACCCAGGGCCGCCAGCTTCGATGATTGCGCCAGCGTCAGTTCCGCAACCGCCAGGTCCTTCTGCACCTTCTCGCGTTCGGCAACCTCGCGCTGCAGCCGCGCGTTCAGCAGCCGCAACTCGGCGGACTCGGCCCGAAACGACATCGTCTGCGACCAGGCCCGCCGCGACAGGATGTAGAACGTCATCGCCGCCAGAATGGCAAACCCCATGATTTCCAGCGCCAACACGCCGTTGACCCGCTCGCGCACCGAATCGTAGGCGGTGAAGGCCACCATGCGCCAGCCGCGGAACGGCACGCGGGTGTCGGTGCGCAGCACGCCCTCGCCGCTGACATAGGCATCGGGCGGATACTGGGCCCAGCCCGCCGCCCCCTTCAGCGCCCGGTCCAGCGCCGAGGGCACCTCGCCCGCCGACAGCACCTGCTCCAGCGGCACCCCCCGCCAGCGCGGCTGCGTCGCCAAAATCACCGTGCCTTGGGAATCGGTAATCAGAACAGCATCTTGCAGCCCGGCCCAGGCCCGTTCGTATTTCATCAGATCGGCCGCCACCACGATGACCCCAACCGACCGGCCGTCCACCATCACAACCCGCGAATAGGTGAAGTCGAACCCATTGCCGGGGCGCGGCGAGACGGTGAACACCGTCTCCTTGGTGCGTTGCGCGTCGATGAACAGCGCATCCTGGCGAAAGCTTCGGCCCAGCATGTTGCGGTTGGTGGCCCCCACGGTCCGGCCATCCTGATCCAGCAGCAGGATCGAGGCGACCCCGATCTCGCCCTGCACCTGGATCAGCCGCAGCGTGGTGCCGGAAAAGTCGCGCTTGATCAGCGCCGCCGAAATCGCCGGATCGCCGGACAGTAAAAGCGGCACCACCGACGTGCGCTGCAATTCCGATGTCAGATTGCCGGAATACAGCGCGAGGCGCAGTTCGGCCCGGTTGCGGGTGGTTTCGGTGAACCGCTCGGACAGCCAGCGGTTGGTGACCAGCACGACGCCGACCGCCACAATCACCAGCAGCACGACCGCCAGTCTGACCCACCACGACGCGGTGCCCGCAGGCTCGGGGTCGGCCTCGGGTCGGGCCGGAGGGAAGGGCGGAATATCGTCTTGCATCCCGCGACCTTAGGCCCAAGCCCGCTGCCTGCTCAAGCAAGCGGCCCGCAATCGGCCTCAGGCCAGCGCCATCCCGCCCATCAACCCGGCAAACAGCGCCGCCCCGTCGGTGCCGCCATGTGCGGCCTCCACGCTGCGTTCCGGGTGCGGCATCATCCCCAGCACCCTGCGATTGTCCGACAGCACCCCGGCGATATCCGCCATCGAGCCGTTGGGGTTGTCGGTATAGCGGAACGCCACCAGCCCGTCGCCCTGCAGCCGGGCCAGACCGTCGGCGTCAATCGTATAGTTGCCGTCGTGATGCGCTATCGGCAATGCAATCCGCTGACCGCCGGTATAGCCCGCCGTGAACGCCGATCCGGCCTCCACCGACACCCCCACGGTCTTGCACAGGAATTTCAATCCGGCATTGCGCATCAAAGCCCCCGGCAGCAGCCGCATCTCGGTCAGCACCTGAAAACCGTTGCACACCCCCAGCACATAGCCGCCCCGCGCGGCATGGGCCTTGACCGCCGCTGCCACCGGCGACTGCGCGGCAATCGCCCCACAGCGCAGGTAGTCGCCAAAGGAAAACCCACCCGGCACCCCGACCACATCGGTTGCCGCAGGCAGGGCAGTGTCCTTGTGCCAGACCCGGACAACCTCGAACCCCGCCCGCTCGAACCCAATCGCCAGATCGCGGTCGCAGTTCGACCCGGGAAAGGTGATGACGGCGGCTTTCATGTCAGGCTCTCCACTGCGGACAGGGAGGATTGCCCCCATCATCCGTTCACAAATATCCTCGGGGGTCCGGGGGGCGAGCCCCCCGGTCCGACCTCAGGCCAGCTCGATCCGGTAGCTTTCGATCACCGTGTTTGCCAGCAATCGCTCGCACATCTCGCGCACCCGCGCTTCCGAGGCATCCGCGCCGTCAAGGTCCAACTCGATCACCTTGCCTTGCCGCACCCCTGCAACCCCGGCAAAGCCGAGCGAGCCCAGGGCATGCCGCACCGCCTCGCCCTGCACATCCAGCACACCCTGCTTCAGCATCACCGTCACACGCGCTTTCATCGGCTTTCCCCGCGACGTCAGTTGATCAGGCTGGGCTTGGTGGCATGCGTCACGTTCGACGGCATCACCCCCAGACGGCGGGCCAGTTCGGTGTAGACATCCGCCAACGGGCCGGGGTCCTGCGGGGGCTGCCCGTCGCCCCGGTCCACCACCGCGCGCATGTCCCACAACCGGCAACTGTCGGGGCTGATCTCGTCCGCCACGATCAGGCGCATGAAATCCCCCTCCCAGATCCGGCCGACCTCGATGCGGAAATCGGCCAGCCGGATGCCCACGCCCATCATCACGCCGGACAGGAAGTCATTGACCCGCAAGGCCAGGGCCACCACGTCATCGAGGTCCTGCTGGGTCGCCCAACCGAACGCGATGATGTGTTCCTCGCTGACCAGAGGCGAGGCCAGACGGTCGTCCTTGTAGTAGTATTCGACAATCGGGCGCGGCAGCGGCGTGCCCTCGGGAATGCCCAGACGGGCCGAGATGTCGCCTGCGGCAAAGTTGCGCACAACCACTTCCAGCGGAATGATCTCGGCCATCCGCACCAGTTGTTCGCGCATGTTGATGCGGCGGATGAAATGCGTGGGCACCCCGATGCTGTTCAGCCCGGTCATGAAGAATTCCGACAGGCGGTTGTTCAGAACCCCCTTGCCTTCGCTGGCGGTCTGGATCGGCGTGGCCTGCCCGGGTGTGGCATCATCCTTGAAATACTGGATCAGGGTGCCCGGCTCCGGCCCTTCATACAGGATCTTCGCCTTGCCTTCGTAGACCTTCTTGCGACGTGCCATGAACGCTCCGTTTGGAATGGCTACGGGCAGGCCGCGACGCGTCCTGCCATACCTGTCCCGCTTCTAAGCCAATGTGGGCAGGCTCGCAAGGCACCCTGCCCCGTTCGGGCCTTGCGGCGCGGACGCGCGATGGGCATATGGACAGGGATTGCAACCCGTGACCCAAGAGGGCCCCGCCATGACCACCTTTGACGACCGCGAAAATGCTTTCGAGAACAAATACGCCCATGATGCGGAAATGCAATTCCGCGCCGAGGCCCGCCGCAACAAGCTTCTGGGCCTTTGGGCTGCCGAAATGATGGGCAAGACCGGCGACGAGGCGGCAGAGTATGCCCGGCAAGTGGTGGCGGCCGATTTCGAAGAGGCCGGATCAGAGGATGTGGTGCGCAAGGTGGTGGCAGACCTCGACGGCCGCGTGACGGCGGACGAGGTGCGCGGCAAACTTGGCATGCTGCTGGCCGAGGCCAAGGCGCAACTGATGACCGAGATCTGACCAATCCACCCCGATGTCGCGGCTGCCGGGCAGGGGCAGCCGCGACAGACCGCCGCCCGTGCCCGCACCGCCCGCCGCGCTTGCGCCAAACAGAACAGCATCATGCGGAATTTGGGTTTGCCTCGGCTCTGCTCGCGTGGCACAGACGAGCCGCATAACCCTGTCCGACCCGAGGTTCCCATGGCTGACGACGCACTTTCCCGGCTCCTGTCTTCCCGCGACTGGCTGATGGCCGATGGGGCCACGGGAACCAACCTGTTCAACATGGGCCTGTCCTCGGGCGAGCCGCCCGAAATGTGGAACGTCGAGCAGCCAGACAACATCCGCACCCTGTATCGCGGGGCGGTCAATGCCGGGTCCGACATCTTTCTGACCAACACCTTCGGCGGCAACGCCAGCCGGCTGAAGCTGCACAACCTGCAGGGCCAGGTGCACGAGTTGAACCGCGTGGGAGCCGCCCTGGGCCGCGAGATTGCCGATGCCTGCGGGCGCACGGTGGTCGTGGCAGGTTCGGTCGGTCCGACCGGCGAGATTTTCGAGCCGATGGGCACGATGACCCATGCGCTGGCGGTCGAGATGTTCCACGAGCAGGCCGAGGGGCTGAAGGCGGGCGGTGCGGATGTGCTGTGGGTGGAAACCATCTCGGCCCCCGAGGAATACAAGGCGGCGGCGGCGGCGGCGGCACTGGCGGGCATGCCGTGGTGCGGCACGATGAGCTTTGACACCGCCGGGCGCACCATGATGGGCGTCACCTCGGCCGCGATGGCCGAGATGGTGGAAAAGCTGCCGAACCCGCCGATTGCCTTTGGCGCCAACTGCGGCGTCGGCGCGTCCGACCTGATGCGCACCGTGCTGGGGTTCGCCGCCCAGGGGTCGGATCGCCCGCTGATCGCCAAGGGCAACGCCGGGATCCCCAAGTATCACGACGGCCACATCCACTATGACGGCACGCCCGAGTTGATGGCGGAATATGCCGTGCTGGCGCGCGATGCCGGGGTGCGGATCATCGGCGGCTGCTGCGGGACGATGCCGGAACACCTGGTGGCGATGCACGCGGCGCTGGAAAGCCGCCCGAAGGGCCCTCGCCCGACGCTCGACATGATCTCGGCCGCCCTGGGTGGGTTTTCGTCCACCTCGGACGGCACCGGCGACACGTCGGGCGACCCCAAGCGCGAACGGCGCGGGCGGCGCGGCTGAGGGGTCAGAACAGAGACATCTGATCCCCCGACCGCAGCGGCGGCTGGAACAGATCACAGCGCAGCGACGGCAGGGCGGCATCGAGGTGCAGCCGGGTGATCGCCTTGGCAAACCGCTGCGCCATCAGGTCGGACCACAGCCCTTCGCCGCGCAGCCGGATGCCCCAGTCGGGATCGTAGTCCCGCCCGCCGTGGATGTCGCGCACGGCGCGCATCACCTTGGCCGCCCGGCCCGGTTCGTTGCGCGCCAACCATTCCTGAAACAGCGGCGACACCTCCAGCGGCAGGCGCAGCGCGATCCAACTGGCCGCCGCCGCCCCGGCATCCTTGGCCGCCGCCAGAATCTGCTCCAGCTCGTGATCGGTCAGCCCCGGAATGACCGGGGCCACCATCACCCGCACCGGCACCCCGACCGCCGACAGCCGCCGGATGATCGCCAGCCGCCGCGACGGCGCGGCGGCGCGCGGTTCCAGCCGCCGCGACAGGTCGGGGTCCAGCGTCGTGATCGAGACCCCGACCCGCAACAGGCCCTGCGCCGCCATCGGTGCCAGAACATCCAGGTCGCGCTCGATCAGCGTGCCTTTGGTGGTGATCGCCAGCGGATGGTGGAACCGCGCCAGCACCTCGATCAACTCGCGCATCACGCGGTGTTCCGCCTCGACCGGCTGGTAGGGGTCGGTGTTGGTGCCGATGGCGATGGGGGCCACGCGATAGGCGGTGCGGCGCAACTCGGCCTCCAGCACCGCGCCCAGACCGGGGCGCGCGATCAGCCGGGTTTCGAAATCGAGCCCCGGCGACAGGTTCAGGAACGCATGGCTCGGCCGGGCAAAGCAGTAGATGCAGCCATGCTCGCAGCCGCGATAGGGGTTGATCGAGCGGTCGAACGGCAGATCCGGGGATCGGTTGTAGGTGATTGCCGACCGCGCCCGTTCCAGCCGGACCTCGGTGCGCAACAACGGCAGGTCGGCGTCGCGGTGCCAGCCGTCATCGGTCGCGACCCGGCGTCGTTCCTCGAACCGCCCGGCGTCGTTCGACTGCGCGGCCCGCGCCTTGATCCGGCGCTCGGGGCCGGGGGGGTTTTCTTTGCCAAACATGACCGCAGTATGGAACACAAGAAGAACAACGGCCAGTTAATTCCGTCGCCGTCCCCCTTGCTGTCGGCTTTCATCCGGGGCATGTCGGAAACCGAAAAGTGCGATCCCGACTTATCCCCCATTGACCAAGCTGCATATGCCCGAGGAGCGCCCAGATGGCCGACGACGAAATCATCCTTGCAGACCTGTCCGATGACGAACTGGTTCTGCAGATGCACGACGACCTCTATGACGGGCTGAAGGAAGAGATCGAGGATGGGGTCGGCATCCTGCTGGACCGCGGCTGGACCCCCTACGACGTGCTGACCAAGGCACTGGTGGCGGGGATGACGATCGTGGGCGCGGACTTCCGCGACGGCATCCTGTTCGTGCCCGAAGTGTTGCTGGCCGCCAATGCGATGAAGGCGGGCATGTTCATCCTCAAGCCGCTCTTGGCCGAAACCGGTGCGCCGCGCATGGGCAAGATGGTGATCGGGACCGTCAAGGGCGACATCCACGACATCGGCAAGAACCTGGTCGCGATGATGATGGAAGGTGCCGGGTTCGAGGTCCGCGATCTGGGGATCAACAACTCGGTCGAAAAATACCTGGCGGCGCTGGAAGAAGAGCAGCCCGATATCCTCGGCATGTCGGCGCTGCTTACCACCACCATGCCTTACATGAAAGTCGTGATCGACACGATGAAGGAAAAGGGCATGCGCGACGATTACATCGTGCTGGTGGGCGGCGCGCCGCTGAACGAGGAATTCAGCCGCGCGATCGGGGCGGACGCCTATTGCCGCGATGCCGCCGTGGCGGTGGAAACCGCAAAGGCCTATATCCTGCGCAAGCACAACCAGGTCAGCGCCTGATCTTGGGCTGATGTGGCAGGGCCCCGGCGTTGCGCGGGGCCTTTTGTCGGTCTCCCCTTGGAATCGCCGCGCCTTGGGGCCAAGTTGGAGCGATAAGGAGGTCCACCATGCCCCTGCCCGTTTTCCTGACCCTGATCCTGACCGTGATCGCCGCCGCCGGTCTGACCGTCACGCTGGCGACCCAGGCGGGTCTGCCCCTGACGATGTTGAGCCTCGCCGCCCTTGCCGCGGCAGGGCTGATGCGCCGGTCGCTGTGGCGGTGAGCCTTGACGATGGCGTGCTGACCGACGTGGGCATGGCCCCCGCCGCCGCCGGGCGCGTGCTGCTGATCGCCTGCGGGGCGCTGGCGCATGAAATTGTCGCGTTGAAGCGGGCCAACGGCTGGGACCATCTCGACCTGCAATGCCTGCCTGCAAACCTGCATCTGTGGCCCGACCGGATCACCGGGGCTGTGGCGGATGCCGTGATGGCGCACCGGGCAGAGTATGCCTCGATCTTCGTCGTCTATGCCGATTGTGGCACCGGCGGGCAGTTGCAGCAAAAGTGCAAGGATCTTGGTGTCGAGATGATCGAAGGCCCGCATTGCTATTCGTTTTTCGAAGGCAACGCGGCCTTTGCCGCCCACCCGGACGAGATCACCGCCTTCTATCTGACCGATTTTCTGGTGCGCCAGTTCGATGCCTTCGTCTGGAAACCGATGGGGCTCGACCGCCATCCCGAACTGCGCGACATGCTGTTTGGCAATTACACCAAGCTGGTCTATCAGGCGCAGACCGACGACGCCGACCTTGACGCAAAGGCACGGGACTGCGCGCGCAGACTGGGCCTGTCCTATGAGCGCCGTCACACGGGCTATGGCGATCTTGCGGTTGCCCTGTCGCGCGCCGCACAAAACTGATCTGGCGTTTCGGTCGCACTTTCATCGGCTTGCCGGGCGGTGTTAAGATCGGATGCAGAACAGAAAGGCCGGGCCGCGCATGACACCGCAAGACTTCCCACGCGCCTTTGCCGCCGCCTTTGGCGCGCAGGATGCCGACCGGCTGGCCGGCTATCTGTCGGAAGATGCCAGCCTGCTGTCCCTGACCGGGGCCTGGACCGAGGGCCGCGACGCCGCCCGTGCTGCCCTTGGGGCCGAGTTTGCGGGCATTTTCGCCCGCGCCCGGCTGGTAACCGGCAAGCTGCACCAGCGCGATCTGGCGGCAGGGGTCCTGCTGCTGCAGCAACGCTTTGTGGTCTCGGGCGCGCGGGGGCCGGGCGGGGCCGATCTGCCGCGCTTTGCCGCGATGCTGTCGGCCTTGATGGTCGCGCGCGGCGACGCCTGGCAGATCGCCGCCCTGAGCTTTTCAGGCCTGGCGGAGTAGCGCCCGCGCCGCCGCCCGTGCCGCATCCGAAATCACGTCGCCCGCCAGCATCCGCGCGATTTCCTCGACCCGGTCGCTGTCGTCCAGCGGCGTCACGGTCGACAGGGTCTGCCCCGCCTCCACCCGCTTTTCCACCCGCCAGTGATGCGCGCCGCGCGCCGCGACCTGCGGGCTGTGGGTGACCACCAGAACCTGTCCGCCGCCCGCCAGCGCCTGCAGCCGCCGCCCCACCGCATCGGCCGTCGCCCCGCCCACCCCGCGATCGATTTCGTCGAAGATCATCGTCAGACCCGGCGTGTTGCCGGTCAGGCAGACCTTCAGCGCCAGCAGAAACCGCGACAGTTCCCCCCCCGAGGCGATCTTGTTCAACGGCCCGGCCGGGGCACCAGGATTAGTGGCGACGGTAAAGGTCACGGTGTCGCTGCCGTCGGGTCCCGGCTCGGCTGCGCTCAGGTCGGTCATGAACACCGCGCGTTCCATCTTCAGCGGCGCAAGCTCGGCCGCCATCGCCTGATCGAGCCGCCCCGCCGCCGCCTTGCGCTGCGCGGATACCCCGGCGGCGGCCTCCCGATAGGCGGCATCCGCCTCGGCCACTGCGTGCGACAGTTTCGCCAGTCCGACCGTGCCGGCATCCAATGCGCCCAACCGGTCGCGCAATCGCCCCGCCAAGGCCCCCAGATCATCGGGCAGCACGCCATGCTTGCGGGCCATCGCCCGGATCGCGAACAGCCGCTCCTCCAGCGCCTCCAGCTCGTGCGGGTCGAAGTCGAGCGCGCGCAGGGCCGTCTCGACGCCGTCGCTGGCCTCGCCCAACTCGGACAGCGCGCGCGACAGGGCGGCCAAAGGGGCGTCCAGCCGCCCGTCCGCGCGGTCCGCCGCACCATCGAGCCACCGTTGGGCGTCGCGCAACTGGCCTTCCGCCCCTTCGGTCAGAACCTGATGCGCGCGGGCGATGTCGGTCTTGATCCGGGCCGCCCCCTGCATCGCCCGACGCCGGGTGTCGAGCAGGGCGTCCTCGCCCGGCTGCGGGTTCAGCTTGTCCAGTTCGGCAACCGCATGGCGCAGCCACTCTTCTTCAGCCCGCGCGGCGGCCAGCGCCGCCTCGGCCTGGACCAGCGCCGCCCTTGCCACCGATTTGGCCCGCCAGACGGCCCGAAGCCCGACCAGATCGATCCCGGCAAAGACATCGAGCAAGGCCCGATGCCCGCGCGGGTTCAACAGACCCCGGTCATCCTGCTGGCCGTGCAGTTCCACCAGACTGTCGGACAGGTCGCGCAGCACCTCGCCCGACACCCGGCGGTCGTTGACCCAGGCCGTCTTGCGGCCATCGACCGAGTTGACCCGGCGCAAGATCACCTCGTCCTCGACCTCTATGCCCGCCTCGGCCAGCACCGCCCGTGCCGCGTGTCCGACCGGCAGATCGAAGGCCGCCGCCACCTCGCCCTGCGCAGCGCCCTGCCGCACCAGTTCCGCCCGGCCGCGCCACCCCAGCACGAACCCCAACGCATCCAGCAGGATCGATTTGCCCGCGCCGGTTTCGCCGGTCAGCACATTCAGGCCCGGCTGAAACGCAAGATCCAGCCGGTCGATGATCAGAACATCGCGAATTTGCAGGGATGTCAGCATGATCTCCGCCGCAAACCTGGGGTCGTGCGGGCACGCACCCCTACAGCCACTCGCCCCGGATCATCTGCCGATAGACGGTCGACAGCCAGTTCGACCCCTTCGCCTCGGGGGCCAGACCCTTGTTTTTCAACAGCCGGAAGCTGTCTTCGTAGAACGGGCTGGATTTGTAGTTGAAGCCAAGGATGGCCGCCGCCGTCTGCGCCTCTTCTTCCAGCCCGAGTGCGAGGTAGCACTCGACCAGCCGGTGCAGCGCCTCGGGCGTGTGGCTGGTGGTCTGGAAATCCTGCACCACTGCGCGGAACCGGTTGATCGCCGCCGCGTAGTTGTTGCGCTTGAGGTAATAGCGCCCGATCTCCATCTCCTTGCCGGCCAGATGGTCGAAAGCCAGATCGAATTTGAGCATGGCCGAGCGGGCGTATTCGCTGTCGGGGTATTGTTCGATCACCACGCGCAACGCCTGCAGCGCCTGGAACGTCAGACCCTGGTCGCGGCCGACCTCGTCGATCTGGTCGTAATAGCTGAGCGCGAGCAGGTATTGCGCATAGGCCTCGTCCTCGCCGCCCGGATAGAAGTCGATATAGCGTTGCGAGGCCAGACGCGCCTCTTCATAGTTCTTGGCCTTGTGCAGGGTGAAGGCCTGCATGATGACGGCGCGCTTGGCCCATTCGGAATAGGGGTAAAGCCGTTCGACATCCTCGAAATACACAAGGGCGTCCTCCGGCTTCTTCGCGGTCGCCAGTTCCACCTCGCCCTTTTTGTAAAGCTGTTCTGCGGTCAGGGTCTCCGGGGGGGGACCCTTGGCGGCGCCATCGCCACAGGCCGTGAGCGAGGCCACCAGAATAGCCATGCCGAGCCTCCGCGCAGCGCCCGATGTTCCGCCTGCCATCTTCCGCCTATCCCATGCCATGCGTCCGACACTGCCGTCTTGCGACCGTGCGGAATGCGCTTTTTCGCTTCCTAGCACAGATAAATCCGGGGCGCAAAACGGGTTTCTCGGGAAAGGCGTTCAGGCACCAAGGTGCCGCGGCACATCTGCGGGGCGCACGCCGACACCCGGCAGTTTACCGCCGGTCAGCGACCCGCAAGCATCCACTTCAAAGGCCCCCGGCGTTGCAAACAACTTGCGCAACAGGCGGTTGGTCAGGGCATGACCGGCCTTGACGCCGGTATAGCGCGCCAGCAGCGGACCCCCGGCCAGTGCCAGATCGCCCATCGCATCCAGCATCTTGTGGCGCACCGGCTCGTCACGGTGCCGCAAACCCCCCGGCGTCAGCACCCGACCGTGATCGAACACCACCGCATTGTCGAGCGAGCCGCCGCGCGCCAGCCCGCCTTCGCGCATCCGGTCGACGTCCGCCTGCAGGCAGAAGGTGCGGCTGTCGGACAACTCGCGCACGAAGGCCCCGTTCGCCATGTTCAGCCGCCGCGTCTGACGGCCGATCGCGGGTTCGGGGAAAGCGATGGAAAAGTCGATCTCCAGCATCTCGGCGGGGTCCAGACGCGCCATCGCCTCGCCGTCGCGAACCTCGACCGGTTTCAGGACCCGGATCGCGCGCACCGGAGCAGCCTGCGCCTGCAGTCCCCGCGCCAGCAGTCCGGCGACGAACGGCATCGCCGAACCGTCAAGGATCGGCACTTCCGGCCCGTCGATCTCGATCCGCATGTTGTGCAGGCCAAGGCCCGCAAGGGCCGCCATCACATGCTCGATGGTCGACACCGACACCCCCTCCGCATTCGCAACCACGGTGCAGAGTCTGGACGGCACGACCGCGTCCCAGCGGGCCGGGATGGCTGCATCGCCCTCGGTGATGTCGGTGCGGTAAAACCAGATCCCGAAGTCAGCAGGGGCCGGCCGCAAGACCATCCGCACCGCCGCGCCGCTGTGCAGGCCAAAGCCCGTGAACACAACCGCTGATTTCACCGTATTCTGCACGTCGGCCTCCGGGAAAGCGCCACAAGCGGAGCAAGACCGGTGCCCCGTTAACCTGAGCTTTAGGTAAGCCCGGCGGGATGCGATCACAATTCACGCTTTGTGACCGAGTGTAACAGGCTCAGCCGGGTTCCGCCGCACTGCCCGAAAAACACAAGGCCCGGGTTGCCCCGGGCCTGTTCCTGATCCCAATCCCGAACCCCGTCCGTGGCTCAATTCGCCTGCCGGCGCAAGAAAGCCGGGATGTCGTTGCGCTCCTGATCCGGGGTCATGTCCTGCTCGTCGTCATAGGCCGACATCGTCGGCTGGTGCCGTGCGGGCTGCGGGCGTTCCGCGCCGGGTTCGGCATGGCCGCCCGACATCCGGTTGATCAGGCTGCCGATGCCGAAGCGCGGACGATCGGCGGCCGGTTTCGCCGCTGGGGCCGCTGCGGCCGGGCGCGCGGTCTGGGCCTGCGGACGCTGAGTGGACTGCGCGGGCGTCTTGCTGACGGCGGCCTGCAGTCGCGCCAGCGCCTCGGGTGATGGCGTGCCGGGGGCGCGGGGGCGCGGGGCGACAAAGGCCGACGCGTCATCCTGCTGCCTCAGGCTGCTGGAAACCGCCGGGCGCGGTGCCGGTTCCGGCTGCGGGCGATAGGCGGGCGGCGGCAGATCGTCGGTGCGGGCGCCAACCGCCTCGAACAGGCCCGGCGCGGGGGTCAGCATCATCGGCGGTTGTTGCGGCTGCGGCTGAGGCTGAGGCTGAGGCTGCGGGGCCGGGGCGACCGCTGCGACAGGCGGCGCGTCGCGCTTCGGTTCCGGTGCCGACTTCAGCGGTTCCGCCATCGACCGGCGGGTGACCGGTGCCTCGACGCGCACCTGCGCCACATCGATCCCGGTCGCCACGACCGACACCCGCAGCATTCCCTGCATCGTGGTATCCAGCGTCGAGCCGACGATGATGTTGGCGTCCGGATCGACCTTTTCGCGGATGATGTTCGCGGCTTCGTCCAGCTCGAACAGCGTCAGGTCATAGCCGCCGGTGATGTTGATCAGCACGCCCTTGGCCCCGTGCAGGCTGATTTCGTCCAGCAGCGGGTTGGCAATCGCCTTTTCCGCCGCCTGAACCGCGCGATCCGGGCCTTCCGCCTCGCCGGTGCCCATCATCGCCTTGCCCATCTCGTCCATCACGGCGCGGACATCGGCGAAGTCGAGGTTGATCAGGCCCGGCCGCACCATCAGGTCGGTCACGCCCTTGACGCCCTGATAGAGCACGTCGTCGGCCATCGCGAAGGCTTCGGTAAAGGTGGTGCGCTCGTTGGCCAGCCGGAACAGGTTCTGGTTGGGGATGATGATCAGCGTGTCGACCACTTTCTGCAGCGCCTCGATGCCTTCTTCGGCCTGGCGCATCCGCTTGGCACCTTCGAACTGGAACGGCTTGGTGACCACGCCCACGGTCAGCACGCCCAACTCGCGCGCGGCCTGCGCGATGATCGGGGCCGCCCCGGTGCCGGTGCCGCCGCCCATGCCGGCGGTGATGAAACACATATGCGCGCCCGCCAGATGATCGACGATTTCCTCGATGGTTTCTTCGGCAGCCGCGGCCCCCACGGTCGGACGCGCCCCTGCCCCCAGACCCTCGGTCACTTTCAGACCCATCTGGATTTTCGACACCGCCCGGCTTTGCTGCAGGGCCTGCGCGTCGGTGTTCGCCACCACGAACTCGACGCCCTCCAGCTCCTTGTCGATCATGTTGTTTACCGCATTGCCGCCAGCCCCCCCGACGCCGAACACGGTGATGCGCGGCTTCAGCTCTTCGCGCTGCGAGGTCATCATCAGATTCAATGCCATGGTGTCTGTCCGCCTGTTGTTCGTTGTGCCGCGGGTGCGCCGCCTGTTGCCGTGTCGGCTGTCATCGATCCTGTCCCGAGGCTCGATTTGCCGAATTATCCCTGATTCTATCCACAGAAGCCGGTGTCGTCATTAGAAAAGTTGAGTTACCCACAAAATATGGGCGACAGGGGCTTGAATGCCCCGTGATTTCGGCGTTCGCGCAGGATATTGTGGATCACCAATTGTCCTTGAACCATTTCAGCGCCCTCTTGATCGACCGCGCCGGATAACGCTCGGCCGGAATCTCGAAATCCCACCATTCATCCTGCGGATGTGCGGCAAACAGCGACAGCCCGACCGCGCCGGAAAAGGCGGGCCCCGTCGCGGCCTGCGGCAGACCCTGCACCCGCAACGGGCGCCCCATCCGCACCCTTTGGCCCAGGATGCGGCTCGCCAGCCCGTCCAGCCCGGGGATCTGGCTCGCCCCGCCGGTCAGCACGATCTGCTGGCTGGGAAGCTGGTCGAAGAACGCCGCGTTCAGCCGCGCCGCCACATCTTCCAGGATTTCCTCGATGCGCGGGCGGATGATGCCGATCAGCTCGGTCCGGCTGACGGTGCGACGGTCCTTGTCCCAGTCGCCGCTGTCGCCGCCGATCTCGATCATCTCGCGGTCGTCCATGCCGGTGGCCTGCACGCCGCCGTGTTTGGTCTTGATGCGTTCGGCCACCACCAGCGGCACCTGCAGACCCTTCGAGATGTCGGATGTCACGTGATCGCCACCCAACCGCACCGAATCCGCGTAGATCATGTGCTTTTTCATGAAGATCGAAAGCCCGGTCGACCCGCCGCCCATGTCGATGCAGGCCGACCCGAGTTCCTGTTCATCCTCGACCAGGCTGGAAATGCCCGAGACATAGGCCGATGACGCAATCCCCGCCAATTCCAGGTCACACCGCTTGATGCAATAGAGCAGGTTCTGCACCACCGACGCCTCGACCGACAACAGGTGCATGTCGCAGGCCAGCCGGTTGCCGATCTGCCCGCGCGGGTCGCCCAGGCCCGTGCGGTGGTCCAGCGCGAAGTTCACCGGATGGGCGTGCAGCACCTCGCGTCCCGGGCCGATGTCAGGCACGTCGCAGGCCGCCAGCACGCGCGCCACGTCATGTTCGGTCACCACCGAATCCTGCAGGTCCCACTCGCCCGCCAGCCCATAGCTGCGCGGCTCCGCCCCGGCGAAACAGGCGATGCAGTGATCGACCCGCACATTCGCCATCTTCTGCGCCGCCTGAACAGCGGTGCGGATCGCCCGCTCGGTTTCGTTCATCACCGCGATCTCGCCGAACCGTACCCCGCGCGACCGGGTGGTGGCCGCCCCGATCACCCGGAAGTTCGACTGCCCGGCCATCGCCCCCACCCCGTCGCTGTCGCGGGTGTCCTGCAGCCCGTCGAACCGCAGGATCAGACAGGCGATCTTTGACGTGCCGACGTCCAGAATGGCAATCACCCCGCGCTGCAACGCCGCCCGCCGCATGTTCCGCATCGCACGCTGGGATTGATAAAGGTCGGTCACAGGGCGTCCTCCGGGACAGGCGTCAGACCACGCGCACGGCGCAACTCGGACAGGGCAAAGGGGGCAAGGCGCAGAACCGGGCGCTGCGGTACCCGCAGATCGACGGCAAGGACATCGCGCGACAGCAGGTCTTCGGCCCGATCCAGCGCCAGCAGGCGTTCCAGCGCGGGCACCGGGTCGTCGGCGGGCAGCAGCAGGCGCTGGTCGCGGTCCAGCACGATGTCCCATCGCCGCTCGCCCATCCGCACCAATCCGCGCAGCCGGGGGCCGATCGGCCGGGCCGCCGCAAGGATATCCAGCGCCTCGGCGGTGGCCCGGTCGGCCCCCTGCCCGGCGATCAGCGGCAGATCGGGCCGGTCGGCCCGCGCAGCCAGACCCGCAACGCGGTGCCCGGTGGCATCCAGCATCGTCAGCCCGTCCTCGGTGCGCCAGATCAGCACCGGCTGGCGTTCGGTGATCTGCACCTGCAGCACCCCATGCGAGCGCACCCGCACCTCGGCCTTCTCCACCGCGTCCAGCGCCTCGGCCCGGTCGCGCACGGTGTCGAGATCCAGATCGAAGGACGACAGCGGCAGCTTGACCGCCAGCCGGGCCCGCACCGCCTTGGCCAGCGCGGGCGAGGCGCCATCGATCGCAACCAGCGTCACCATGAATTCGGGCCGGTCCCGAAACCGCTCCTGCAGGTCGGCGACCGCCTTGGTCAACGTCGCGCGCCGCGCCTCGTCCGCCAGATACATCCCGATCGCCAGGATCAGCCCCGACACCGGCAGGCCGACGCGAAACAGCCCACGAAACAGCGGCGTCAGCCACAGCCGCTGCATCCGGTAGGCCCACCGGCTGGGGGCCGGATCGCGGCGCGGCGGCAGCGAACGACCCGCCTGGGGGGCGCGGCCTACCGATTGCACGACGCGTCCTCCACGATCCAGGCGCACAGCTCGGGAAAACTGATGCCGCAATGAGCCGCCTGTTCCGGGGCCAGCGAGGTGGGCGTCATCCCCGGCTGCGTGTTGGTTTCCAGCAGGACCAATCCCGCAAGGCCCCGGTCTTCATCCCAGCGAAAGTCGGTGCGGCTGACCCCCCGGCATCCCAACGCGCGGTGCGCCCGCAGGGCATAATCGAGGCAAGCCCCTGTAATGGGGTCCGGAATCTGGGCCGGAACCACATGGCGTGATCCGCCGGTGGTGTATTTCGCTTCGAAGTCATACCAGCCGGTGGTGAGGATATCGGTCACGCACAACGCCCGGTCGCCCATCACCGTGGTCGTCAGTTCGCGCCCTGGCGCATAGGCCTCGACCAGCACCTGCGCCGGCATCGTGTCGGCCAGACGCGGCGCGTTCGACCCCGGATGCACGATGTAGACGCCGACCGAAGACCCTTCGTTGTTCGGCTTGACGACATAGGGCGGGTTCATCACGTGGCCGGCGCTGACGGTCTCGCGGGCCGCCAGAACCGACGGCACAACCGGCAGACCGGCGGCGGTGTAAACCTCCTTGCTGCGCGCCTTGTCCATCGCGAGCGCAGAGGCCAGGACGCCGGAATGGGTGTAGGGGATCGACAGCCATTCAAGGATTCCCTGCACACAGCCGTCTTCGCCCCAGCGGCCGTGCAGGGCGTTGAACGCGACATCCGGTTGGATTTCAACAAGTTGTTCGGACAGGTCGCGGTCGCAATCGACCGTGATCACCCGATATCCCGCCTGCCGCAGCGCCTTGGCGCATTCACGCCCGGAAACAAGGCTGACCTCCCGCTCGGCGGAACGCCCCCCCATCAAAACCGCCACGGTGATGGCTGATCTGCCCGCACCGCCTGTCATCTTCTGCCTCGACCCCGGTCTTTGCCGGTTATTCTTGTTGTTCTGCCGCCGGTTCACCGACGCGCATGATTTCCCATGATAGCGCGATCCCGGTGGAATCGAAAACCCTTTTTCGCACCCGCTCGCCCAATTCCTCCAGTTCGGCGGCAGATGCGCCACCGGTGTTGATCAGGAAGTTCGAATGCTTGGGGCTCATCTGCGCGCCCCCAAGGGTCGCCCCGCGCATGCCCGCGTCGTCGATCACCTTCCACGCCTTCAATTCGTGGGTGTCATCGGCGGCCCCGGTGGACGACCGGCCCAACGGGTTGCGGAAGGTGGACCCTGCCGATCTGTCCGTGGTAGGCTGGCTGGCATCGCGGCGGGCTATCTGGTCCCGCATCCGCGCCTCGAGCGCGGCAGGATCGCCCGGGCGCGCGCGGAAGGTGGCCGAGGTGATGATCGCGCCCTTGGGCAGATCGGACTGCCGATAGCCCAGGTTCAGCGCGGCGGCGGGCAGGGTCAGGGGCGTGCCATCGCGCGCAATTCCCCGAATTTCCTCAAGAACGTCAGAAACATACTGCCCATAGCACCCGGCATTCATCCGCACCGCCCCGCCGATCGTTCCCGGGATCGTGCGCAGAAAGGTGAGGTCAAGGCCTGCCTCGGCAGCCTTTCGGGCAACGTGGGTGTCGAGCGCGGCCGCCCCGGCAGTGACCCTATCCCCTTGAATTTCAACGGAGTTGAACCCCCGCCCCAGCCGGATCACCACCCCCCGGATGCCGCCATCGCGCACGATCAGATTGCTGCCGACCCCGATCGGAAACACCGGAATCGCGGGGTCGAGGTGCGCCAGAAATCCAGCGAGATCTGCCGGATCGGCAGGCTGGAACAGCCAATCCGCAGGCCCGCCCACGCGCAGCCACGTCAGATCGGCCAAGGGGCGATTGGCGGTCAAAGTGCCAAGCACGGGGGGAAGAGTCATCGACACCTCGGGTTTCAGCCGCCTTGATGCCGGGACGTGCGGCCGGTTTCAACGTTTGACAGCGATGCGCGCCCGGTTCGGACGGGTTCAGCCGCTACTCCGCCGGTTCCTGCGGTCCGACCTTCGCCGCAACCCACCGCCACAGATAGATCAGCGGCCAGCGCAGCACCGAGGCTCCGCCTGCGACGAAGAGCATGCCCCAGATCGGGCCGTGGGCGTAGGTGACCCAGCCCGCCAGCGGGATGCCGATGGCGATCAGGATATAGGCGTTGGTCCAGTGGTGGTCTCGCGACGGGAACATTGCGATCACGTTCGCGGCAATCAGCCACAGCAGGGCGGCGAGGACGGGGATGCTCATGCGCTGTCCTTTGCGGAGTGAAGCGGGTCGGGGCTGGTCGGATCGGTCACAGGCAGGCCCAGGGCACGGCGGGCGAAATACAGCAACGGTCGGCGGAACATCGACAGCAAGGCGAACAGGGCCAGCAGCAGCCACAGGACCCCGTGCTGCCAGCCGATCCACCCTATCAACGGCGGGGCGCAGATCAAGAGGGTCACACCGGGAACATACTGGCGGCGCATCGGCAGCAGGGCGGTGATCGCCGCCGCGATGACCCACAGCGCGCCGAGGACCAGCGGAAGGCTCATCCCGGCCCCCCGGAACTTTCGCCAGAACCCCCCCGCACCGTCGGGCACCGGGAGTTTTCAAGGAGAATTTGCGCCCCGATCATGCCGCCTGCCCCATCAGGCGCGCAGGCAGGGCGTTGGCCCAGGCGCTGATGGTGCCGGCACCGAGGCACACCACCATGTCGCCGGGGCGGGCCTGTTCCTTCACCAATCGGGCCAGATCGGCCTCGTCGAGGATGCCGCGCGCATGCCGGTGGCCGTGGGCGATCAGCCCTGCCACCAGATCATCGCGGCTGGCTCCGGGGATCGGGTCCTCGCCTGCGGCGTAAACCTCGGCGATGGCGACCACGTCGGCCTCGTTGAAGCAGGTGCAGAAATCGTCGAACAGCGAGGACAGGCGGGTATAGCGGTGCGGCTGGTGGATGGCGATGATCCGGCCCTTGGTCGACTGGCGCGCGGCGCGCAGCACGGCGGCGATTTCCACCGGGTGGTGGCCGTAATCGTCGATGATCGTCACCCCGTTCACCTCGGCTACCTTGGTGAAGCGGCGGTTGACCCCGGCAAAGCCTGCCAGCGCCTCGCGGATTTCCTCGCGTTTCATCCCCAGATGCCGGGCAACGGCAATCGCGGCCAGCGCATTGCTGACGTTGTGATCGCCGGGCATCGGCAGGGTCATGCCGTCGATCACCGCGTCTTCGGATTGCAGCGCCACGTCGAAATGCGCCACGCCGTCGGCGTAGGTCAGGTTGATCGCCCGCACATCGGCCTGCGCGTTGAAGCCGAAGGTGACCACGCGGCGGTCGGTCACCCGGCCGACCAGCGCCTGCACTTCCGGATGGTCGGTGCAGCAGACGGCCAGCCCGTAGAAGGGGATGTTCGACACGAAATCGAGGAACCCCTTGCGCAGCGCGTCGAAGGTGCCCCAGTGCTCCATGTGTTCGGGGTCGATGTTGGTGACGATGGCGATGGTGGCGGGCAGGCGGTTGAAGCTGCCATCGCTTTCATCCGCCTCGACGACCATCCATTCGCCCTCGCCCGCCCGCGCATTGGAGCCATAGGCGTGGATCACCCCGCCGTTGATGACCGTGGGGTCGAAGCCGCCCCTGTCCAACAGGGTGGCGACCATCGTGGTGGTGGTGGTTTTCCCATGCGTCCCGGCGATGGCGATGTTGGAGCGCAGCCGCATCAGTTCGGCCAGCATCTCGGCCCGGCGCACCACCGGCAGATGGCGCAGGCGCGCTTCTTCCAGCTCCGGGTTGCCCTTCTTGATCGCCGAGGAAATCACCACCACCGCCGCCGCGCCAAGGTTGGCTGCGCGTTGACCTTCGAAGAACGTGGCACCGAGCTTCACCAGCCGGTCGGTGATCTTGGACGCCTTGGCATCCGACCCCTGCACCTGGTAGCCGAGCGTCATCAGCACCTCGGCAATGCCCGACATGCCGATCCCGCCGATGCCGACGAAATGGATGGGGCCGAGTTCCAGCGGCAGTTTGGTGGCGTTCATCGGGTCACACTTTCACGGCAAGGGTTTCAACGAGGGCGGCCAGCCGGGTGGTGGCGTCAGGCCGGCCTTGGGCCAGCGCATTGCGCGCCATCTGCGCGGCGGCGGGCGGATTCTGCAGGATCGCGGCGATGTGCGCGGTCAGGCGGGGGGTGTCAAGGGTGGCTTCGGGCAACGCAACGGCAGCCTCGCCCTGCACGAGGCCGCGCGCATTGGCGGTTTGATGGTCGCCGGTTGCGGCGGCATAGGGGATCAGGATCGACGGCCTGCCGATGACGGAGATATCGGCGACGGAAGAGGCCCCGGCGCGCGAGATCACCAGTTGGCATTCCGACAAACGACGCGGGATGTCGGTGAAGAACGGTTCCACCTCGGCGGAAACGCCGGCCGCATCATAGGCCCGGGTCACCCGGTCGGCATCTTCTTCGCGGGCCTGATGGGCGACGCGCAGATTGTCCCGCAGGGCGGCAGGCAGGGCGGCGATCGCCGCAGGCACCATGTCGGACAGGATGCGCGCGCCCTGCGACCCGCCGATCACCAGAACGCTCATCGGATAATCGCCGGGCGGGATATAGCCCGCCCCGGCCCGGTCCAGCACCGCCTGCCGCACCGGATTGCCGGTGTGTTCGGATCTTGTCCCGTCCGGCAGCGCCGTGGGCCAGGTGCCGCAGGCCACCAGCGCCACGCGGCGGGCGAAGACCGTGTTCACCCGGCCCAGCACGCCGTTTTGTTCATGGATCATCCGCGGCAGGCGCAGCATCACCGCAGCCGTCAGCGCCGGGATCGACGGATAGCCGCCGAACCCCACCACCATCGCGGGCCGGTCGCGCAGCATCGACACGAGGCCCGACACCACTCCTGCGGCAATCTGCACCGGCACCAGCGCCTTTGCCAGCAGCCCGCCGCGCGCAAAGGTGGCCGAGGCAAGCTCCACCACCTGCACCACCTTTGGAAACCCGCCCGCATAGCGCGCGCCCCGGGCATCGGTCGTCAGTTTCACCCGCCAGCCGCGCGCCACCATCGCCTCGGCCAGGGCCTGCGCGGGAAACATGTGGCCCCCCGTCCCCCCGGCGGCGATCAGCAGCAGCGGTGCGGACAGGGGAGGCGCCATCACCGCCCCCGCTTGAAAAGAATGTCGCTCATCTGCCCCTGCGGGCGCGACCGGGTCAGCGCCAGCAGCAGCCCCATCGTGATCCCGGCGGCGATCACCGACGACCCGCCATAAGAAACGAAAGGCAGCGTCATCCCCTTGGCGGGCAGCAGGCGTACCGCGACGCCCATGTTGATCATCGCCTGCACGCCGAAGATGCAGGTCAGCCCGGTGCCCGCAAGCCGGATGAACGGGTCGCGTTCGGCCATCAGGCGGAACAGGCTGCGCACCACCACGGCGCAGTAGAGCGCGATGATCACCAGCACCAGCACGAGGCCGTATTCCTCGGCCGCCACCGCGATGATGAAGTCGGTGTGCGCGTCGGGCAACTGCCATTTGACCTGCCCTTCGCCCACGCCCACGCCGAAGAACCCGCCCTCCTGGATGGCGTTCATCGCATAGCCCAACTGGCTGCGCGGATCGACATCGGCGCTGAGATACCCGTCGATCCGCCCGGCCACATGTTCGGACGAATTGTAGGCCAGCACCCCCGCCGCCCCGATCAGCCCGATCATGCTGCCGATCAGGGCCATCGGGGCCCCGGCGACGAAATAGATCACGCCCCAGCCGAACAGCACCAGCATCGCTTGCCCGAAATCCGGCTGCAGCGCCAGCAGCACCGCGATGATGGCCGTCATCATGAAGGACAGCGACTTTCCCGGCGGGCCGTTCAGGTCAAGACTGGCGGCCATCAGCCAAGCGACGACCACGATGAAACCGGGCTTCAGGAATTCCGACGGCTGGACGCTGGCAAAGCCGAAGCTGAACCAGCGCACGGCCCCCTTGCCGAAGTCGGTGCCCAACACCGGCAGGGCGGCCAGCGCGACAAACGACAGCGCAAAGCCCAGGGTGCCGATCCGCCGCACCATGGCGGGCGACAGCATCGAACAGCCGATCATGGTCAGCATCGCAAGCCCGCCGAACGCCGCCTGCCGTGTGACGTAATAGAACCGGTCGAGGTTGTTGCTTTCGGCCAGTGGCACCGAGGCGGCAAGGCCCAGCAGAAGGCCGATCGCGAACAGCACGAAAATCGCCGTCATCGACCACTTGTCGATCGTCCGCCACCAACGGGGAAGAACCGGCTCGCGCACCCGAACGGGCATGGAGCCATAGACCATCTCTGTCATGGGGTACCGCCTGATTGCGCCTGCACTGCCGTCACGCCCGTTTGAACGGGTCTGACTGAAAGGGTAGCGGGTTTTTGGGCGGGTGACTAGGAAAAATCTGCAAGCGCGCCGCAGGCGGTTCCGCCGCGGCCCGCGCCGATGCCGTTACCCCGGCTGCTGGCCCAGCTTGCCGACCAGATCGGTGAAATCATCACCCCGTTTTTCGAAATTGGGATACTGGTCGAACGACGCCGCCGCCGGGGCCAGCAGCACGGTGTCACCGGGTTCCGCCTCGGCCGCCGCGCGGGCGACGGCGCGGGCCATGGTTTCGCAAATTTCGTGCGGGGTCTCGCCCAGTTGCAGGGCGAAGTCCCGGGCGGAATGGCCGATCAGATAGGCCTTGACCACCGAGCCGAGATGCGGGGCAAGCGCCGCGATGCCGCCGTCCTTGCCCAGCCCCCCCGCGATCCAGCGGATGCGGGGGAAGGCCTGCAGGGCCTGGGCGGCGCTGTCGACGTTGGTGGCCTTGGAGTCATTGACATAGCGGACGCCGTCGAGCGTCCGCACCGTCTGGCTGCGGTGCGGCAGTCCGGCAAAGCTGTGGAACGCCGCTTCGATCACCTTGGGGGCCAGACCGAGGGTGCGGCAGGCGGCATAGGCCGCGCAGGCGTTCTGGTGGTTGTGCGCCCCCGGCAACCCGGCCACCGCGCGCAGATCGACCGAGGCGACCTGACGGCCCTTGCGCCATTCGGCAAGAAACCCCTTGCGCGCGAACACCGCCCAGCCGAAGCCTTCCAGCTTTTGCCCCGAGGAAATCCGGATCACCCGGTCATCTTGCGGCCCCTGCCCCATCTGGTTGGCCAGATAGCGACCCCCGACCTCGTCCACCCCGATCACCGCGCGGTCCGGCCCGCCTTCGGCAAACAGCCGCCGCTTGGCCGCGAAATAGCCACCCATGCCGCCGTGCCGGTCCAGATGGTCGGGCGACAGGTTGGTGAACACCGCGACATCAGGGGTCAGCGCGCGGGCCAGATCGGTCTGATAGCTGGAAAGTTCCAGCACGATCACCTCGCCGTCGATCGCCGGGTCAAGGTCGAGAACGCCGCGCCCGATGTTGCCCGCCATCTGGGTGGGGCGCTGCGCATGGGTCAGGATGTGATGGATCAGCGCGGTGGTCGTCGATTTGCCGTTCGACCCGGTGACGCAGACCACCCGGGGGGCGATGTCGAAATCGTCGAAGTCCTCGGATGCAAAGCTGCGGAAGAACAGGCCGATGTCGTTGTCGACCGGCACACCGGCGTCAAGCGCGCGGGCGATCACCTTGTTGGGGGTGGGGTAAAGGTGCGGGATGCCGGGCGAGACGATCAGCGCCGCCACCTCGTCGAACGCCCCGGCCCGCGTCAGGTCGGTCAGGGCAAAGCCTTCGGCCGCCGCCTTGTCGCGCGCTTCGGGGCTGTCGTCCCAGCACAGCGGCTCTGCCCCCCCGGCCACCAGCGCCCGCGCGGTGGCAAGGCCCGACCGACCAAGGCCCAACACGGCGATCTTGTGGCCTTCGTGGCCTTTGACGGGGATCATGGGCAGTCTCCGGCGCGGTTTGCCGGGCGGACAGCCCGCAAGGGTCGCCCGGTCCGGTCAGGGATCGAAGGGTCGGGCGGCGCATCCACCCTGCTGCGGGATAGTGGAAGTGACGTGACGAAGAAAGAGGGTTCGCCCGCCGCGGGCATCGGACTTGATCAAGAGCAAGGCCGGACGCATTCTGCGGGGATACCCTGTGCGGGCTTGGTCCATCGATGACAAGGGGTTCATCCGTCGATGACAGGCCGTCGCAACTGCTTCCTGCGGGTCCCGAAGTCTCGTTCGGGGCTTGCATATTCGAATTTGCGAATATACGTAGATTTCATCCGCCGCCCGCCGAAAGGACAGATCATGCGCCTGCACCTCGCCCTCGCCGCCCTGGCACAAGCCGCCCTGATCTTCGGGCTGCCGTTGCGCGCCGACGCCCAGGACCTGCTGCTGGCCCCGGTGACCGTTTCGGAGTGGAAGGCGGTCTATGGCCGGATCGAGGCGCGCACCCGCATTCCGGCGCGTGCCCGGTTGGGCGGCACGCTGACCTCGCTCGCGGTGACCGAGGGTGATGTGGTGACGGCGGGGCAGGTGCTGGCCGACGTGGTCGACAGCAAGATCGCCTTTCAACTCGCGGCAATCGACGCGCAGGTGCAGGCGGTGACGGCACAGCTTGACAACGCGCGCACCGAACTGACCCGGGGCGAGGATCTGCTGGCGCGCGGGGTCACCACGGCACAGCGGCTGGACGCGTTGCGCACCCAGGTCGATGTGCTCGCAGGCCAGATCGCGGCCAGCCGCGCCAACCGGCAGGTGGTGGAACAGCAGGCCGCCGAGGGCGCGGTGCTGGCCCCGATCGCGGGGCGGGTGCTGGATGTGCCGGTAGCGGCGGGGGCGGTGGTGCAGCCTGGCGAAAGCGTGGCCACCATCGGGGGTGGCGGATTTTTCCTGCGCCTGGCGGTGCCCGAACGTCACGCCGCGTTTCTGCAACAGGGTGCCGCGATCCAGATCGAAACCCCGGACGGGCCTGCCGAGGGGCTGCTGGCAAAAATCTATCCGTTGATCGAGAATGGTCGCGTGGTGGCGGATGTCGAGGTGGCGAACCTGCCGGAAACCTTCGTCGATGCGCGGGTTCTGGTCCGCCTGCCGATCGCCACACGGTCCGCGCTGCTGGTGCCCGAAACCGCCGTCATCACCCGGTCGGGCCTTGATTTCGTCACCGTGACCGGCCCCGATGGTGCGCAGGACCGCGCCGTGGTTCTGGGCCAGCCGCAGACCATCGACGGCGTGGCGATGGTCGAGGTGATGTCGGGCCTTATCGCGGGCGACAGCGTGGTGACACGCCATGACTGACGCACCGCAGACCGATGACACCGCCCTTGGCCTTGCCGGTCGGCTGACCCGCGCCTTCATCCAGTCGGCGCTGACGCCGCTGTTCATCGTGGCGGCGCTCGCGGTGGGGATCGTCGCGCTGATTTCCCTTCCGCGCGAGGAGGAGCCGCAGATCTCGGTGCCGCTGGTCGATATCCACGTGGCCGCCCCGGGCCTGCGCGCCGCCGATGCGGTGAAGCTGATCACCGAGCCGCTGGAGGGCATCGTCAAGGGCATCGACGGGGTCGAGCATGTCTATTCCCAATCGCGCGACGATTTCACCATGGTCACCGTGCGTTTCAAGGTGGGCACGTCGTCGGACGCCGCCGTGCTGCGGGTGCATGACAAGGTGCGCGCCAACCGCGACCGCATCCCGGTCGGCATCGCGGAGCCGCTGATCGTCGGGCGGGGGATCGACGATGTGGCCATCGTGGCGTTGACCCTGACGCCGACACCGGGGGCCGATGTTTCGGCCAACGACCTGACGCGCATCGCGCGTGAGGTGCGGGCCGAGGTGGCGAAATCCGACGATGTCGGGCTGACCTATCTGGTGGGCGAGGCGTCCGAGGCGATCCGGATCGCGCCCGACCCCGAGCGGCTGGCGCTGTATGGCGTGACGCTGCAGCAATTGGCAGGCAAGGTTGCGGGGGCCAATCGGGCGCTCGGGTTGGGCAAGGTGCGCGAGGCGGGCGATCAGATCGACCTGGTGGCCGGGGAAACCCTGGTGGCCCCGGCGCAGATCGCCAACCTGCTGCTGACCAGCCGGGATGGTCGCCCGGTCTATGTGGCCGACGTGGCGGATGTCAGCTTCGTCCCCGATACGTCCGACGCGCTGGTGGCGAACGTCACCCGCAGCGCCGATGGCACGCTGACCCGCACCCCCGCCGTCACGCTGGCGGTCGCCAAACGCGCCGGGGCCAATGCGGTGGATGTGGGCGAGGCGGTGCTGCACCGGGTTCATGCGCTGGAAGGGTCCGTGATCCCCGACAGCGTGATCGTCACGGTGACGCGGGACTACGGCGAGACGGCCAACGAAAAGGCCAACGAACTGCTGTTCCACCTCGGGCTTGCCACCTTGTCGATCATCGCGCTGGTCTGGCTCGCCATTGGCTGGCGCGAGGCGATCGTCGTGGCCATCGTGATCCCGGTGACGATCCTGCTGACGCTGTTTGCCGCCTGGATCATGGGCTACACCCTGAACCGGGTGTCGCTGTTCGCGTTGATCTTTTCCATCGGCATCCTGGTCGATGACGCCATCGTGGTGATCGAGAACATCGCGCGTCACTGGGGTCTGAAAACCGGCAAGAGCCGGGTCGACGGCGCGATTGCCGCCGTGGCCGAGGTCGGCAATCCGACCATCGTCGCCACCCTGACCGTGGTGGCGGCGCTGTTGCCGATGCTGTTCGTGTCGGGGCTGATGGGGCCCTACATGAGCCCGATCCCCGCCAATGCCAGCGCCGCGATGATCTTTTCGTTCTTCGTCGCCGTCATCATCACGCCCTGGCTGATGGTCAAGGTTGCGGGGCGCGCGCCGATGGCGCATGGCCACGATCACGCCCAAGCGGGCGGCGTGCTGGGGCGCATCTACACCGCCGTTGCCCGGCCGCTGCTGGCCACCAAAACCGGCAGTCTGGCCTTCCTGCTGCTGACCGCCGCGCTGTCCTTTGGCTCGCTGACCCTGCTCTACACCAAGGATGTCACGGTCAAGCTGCTGCCGTTCGACAACAAATCCGAACTGTCGGTGGTGATCGACCTGCCCGAGGGGGCCAGCGTCGAGGCGACCGACCGCGTCGCGCAGGACGTGGCGCGCGTGGTTCTGGACCTGCCCGAGGTGCTGTCGGTGCAGACCCATGCGGGGGCGGCGGCGCCGTTCAACTTCAACGGTCTCGTGCGGCACTATTACCTGCGCGCCGACCCGAACCTGGGCGAGGTGCAGGTCAACCTGACCCCCAAGGCCGACCGCGACCGGGCGAGCCATGCCATCGCGCTGGACATCCGGACCCGGCTGGCCGGGCTGCGCCTGCCTGCGGGCACCAGCCTGAAAACCGTGGAACCGCCCCCCGGCCCCCCGGTGATCGCCACGCTGCTGGCCGAGGTTTACGGCCCCGACCCCGAAGCCCGGCGGGCGGCGGCGGCACAGATCCGCGCGGCGTTCGAAAGCGTGCCCTTCATCGTCGATGTCGACGACAGCTTCGGCATCCAGCCGCGCCGGTTGCGCGCCACGATCAGCACCGACGACCTGGAGTTCTTCGGAGTGCAGGAAACCGACGTGTTCGACACGCTGGCGCTGCTGAACGGGTCCACCACGGTCGGCTATTCGCATCGCGGCCTGGGGCGCAGCCCGATCCCGATCCAGATTGCGCGACCCAAGGGCGACCGCACGCTGGACGAGCGGTTCCTGACCACCCCGCTGCCTGCCAATGTGCTGCCCGGCGCGCGCGGCGTCGTGGAACTGGGCGACGTGATCGGGGTCGCCGAGGAACGCGCCTCGTTCCCGATCTTCCGCCACAACGGCCGCGACGCCGAGATGGTCACCGCCGAACTCGCGGGCGATTTCGAAGCGCCGCTTTACGGCATGATCGCGGTCGGTGCCGCACTCGACGCGATGGACTGGGCGCCGGGGACCAAGCCGGTGGTCAGCCTGCATGGCCAGCCCGAGGATGAAAGCACCCCCACCCTGCTGTGGGACGGCGAGTGGGAGGTGACCTATGTGACGTTCCGCGACATGGGGGCGGCGTTCGGCGTGGCGCTGCTGGGGATCTACATCCTGGTGGTGGCGCAGTTCGGCAGTTTCCGGCTGCCTCTGGTGATCCTGACGCCGATCCCGCTGACCTTTCTGGGGATCATGGCCGGGCACTGGCTGTTTGCCGCGCCGTTTTCCGCCACCTCGATGATCGGCTTCATCGCCCTTGCCGGGATCATCGTGCGCAACTCGATCCTGCTGGTGGATTTCATCCGCCACGCCGACCCTGCGGGAAAAACCCCGCTCGACATCCTGATCGAGGCGGGCGCGATCCGGTTCAAGCCGATCCTGCTGACCGCGATTGCCGCGATGATCGGGGCGGTCGTGATCCTGTCCGACCCGATCTTTCAGGGGCTGGCGATTTCGCTGCTGTTCGGGCTGATCTCGTCCACCCTGTTGACGGTGCTGGTGATCCCGGCGATCTATCGGGTGTTCAAGACCTGAACCGCGGGGGTCAGTGCCACAGCACCGGGATCAGCGAGGCCACCAGCAGCACCGCCATCGTCCAGTTGAACAGGCTCAGCCGGGCGGGGGAGGTCAGCCAGCGGCGCAAAGCCCCCCCGGCGAGCGTCCAGACCGACACCGACGGCAGGTTGATGCAGGCAAACACGCAAGCCACGATCCCCACCGCCGCCAGGCTTTGATCCGGCGCATAGGCCGCGACGGCCCCCAGCGACATCGCCCAGGCTTTCGGGTTGACCCACTGGAACGCCGCCGCCTGCAGGAATGTCATCGGCCGCGCCGCCCCGCCCGCTGCGCCCGGCGCTGCCGCATGGGCCAGTTTCCACGCCAGCCACAGCATGTAGATCACCGACGCGACCTTCAGCGCCAGTTGCGCCGCTGGCACCGCCAGCATCACCCCCACCAGCCCCAGCCCCACGATCAGCGTCATCACCAGATGCCCGATCGAAATGCCCAGCATGTGCGGCACCGACCGGGCAAAGCCGAAATTGGCCCCGGAGGCCAGCAGCATCATGTTGTTCGGCCCCGGCGTGACCGAGGTGACGAAGGCAAACGCGATCAAGGCCGCGAACAGATCGAGAGTCATCATCCGGCTTTCAGGCGCGGTCCGCCCTTCGGCCCGCTGGAAAGGTGTCTGGCGGATAATGCGGGGCCTTGACAACTTCTTTTTGCGAGCGGCCTCCGGTCCCGGCAACGCCTCTTTCCAACTGCGGCCGCGTGCCCTAGCGTCAGAGCAGCATTCAGGGAGGTTCTCATGACCGACAGACCGATGGGATTTGACACCTTGGCCGTTCACGCGGGCACGGCCCCCGATACCGCCACCGGCGCGCGCCAGGTGCCGATCTACCAGACCACGGCCTATGTGTTCCGCGACGCCGACCATGCGGCCGCGTTGTTCAATCTGGCCGAAGTGGGGTATATCTATTCGCGCCTGACCAACCCGACCGTTTCGGCACTGGCCGCGCGGGTCTGTGCGCTGGAAGGCGGCGCGGGGGCTATCGCCTGTTCCTCGGGCCATGCCGCCCAGATCATGGCGCTGTTCCCGCTGATGCGGCCGGGGTGCAACATCGTCGCCTCGACCCGTCTCTACGGCGGCACGATCCAGCAGTTCACCAACACGATCCGCACCTTCGGCTGGCAGGCGAAGTTCGTCGATACCGAGGATCTGGCGGCGGTCGAGGCGGCCTGTGACGAGCACACCCGCGCGATCTTTTGCGAGACCATCGCCAATCCGGGCGGCTATATCAGCGACCTGCCTGCGTTGGCCGCGATTGCGGATCGGGTCGGCGTGCCGCTGATCGTCGACAACACCACCGCGACGCCGTACCTCTGCCGCCCGATGGATCATGGCGCGACGCTGGTCGTGCATTCCGCCACCAAATACCTGACCGGCAACGGCACGGTGACCGGGGGCATCGTGGTGGATTCCGGGAAATTCGACTGGTCCGCGTCCGACAAGTTCCCTGCCCTCAGCCAGCCCGAGCCCGCCTACCACGGCCTGACCTTTCACGCGGCGCTTGGCGCGATGGCCTTCACCTTCCATTCCATCGCCGTTGGCCTGCGCGATCTGGGGATGACGATGAACCCGCAGGGGGCGCATTACACCCTGATGGGGATCGAAACCCTCGGCCTGCGGATGCAGCGCCATGTCGAAAACGCGCAAAAGGTGGCCGAGTGGCTGGAGGCGGACCCCCGGGTGGAGTTTGTCACCTATGCCGGGCTGAAATCCTCGCCCTACCACCACCGGGTGGCGCAGATCGTGCCGAAGGGGGCCGGGGCGCTGTTCACCTTTGCGCTGAAGGACGGCTATGGTGCCTGCATCAAGCTGATCGACAACCTCAAGCTGTTCAGCCATGTCGCCAATCTCGGCGATACCCGCAGCCTGGTGATCCATTCTGCGTCAACCACCCACCGGCAGTTGTCGCCCGAGGCGCAGGTGAAGGCCGGGGCCGCCCCGAACGTCGTGCGGCTGTCGATCGGGATCGAGGATGTGGCCGACATCATTGCCGATCTGGATCAGGCACTCGCGGCGGCAGTGGGGTGAGGGGCGGCCCCGGCGGCAGGCCGGGGCCAGTTCTACCCTATTCCGCGATCTTGAACACCATGGTCACGCTCGCCGTCACCCCGATCTCGCCGCCCACAACCGGCACCGGCGCTGGCGCGGCCGAGGCGTCGGCGCGGAACATCGGCTGCGGGTTCACATAGCCGCCGCCTTCGGTGATCGACATCACCGGCCCCAGCTTGGCCCCCGCCGCCTCGACCAGCAGGGTGGCGCGCGCGATGGCATCGGCCACCGCAGCGCGGCGCGCCTCGTCCATCTTCGGCTTCGGCTCGGCCAATTCGAACGTCAACCCGTTCAGCGTGTTGGCCCCGTCGGTCACCGCCGCATCCAGCACCCCGCCCAGGGCCTCCAGCGCCCGCACCCGGACGGTCAGCAGGTTGCTGGCGGTGTATCCCGCGATGGTCGGGGTCTTGCCACTTTCATACCCCACCCAGTTCGGGTTCAGCGACAGGTTCGAGGTCTGCAGGTCGCGGTCGGCAATCCCTGCGGCACGCAGCCGGTCCAGCACCACGGTCAGCGCGGCGGTATTGGCCGCCATGGCCTCGGCCGCCGTGGCCCCTTGGGTCGTCACCCCCAGCGACAGGGTCGCGATATCGGGCTGCACCGCCACCGACCCCTCGCCGGTCACGGTGATCTGGGCGGTTTCGGCTTGGCCCGGTCCGGGAAGGGCAATGGCGGCGGTCAGGATCAGGGCACGGATCAGGCGCATGGGCAACCTCCTTGGGGTTCGATCGCACTTTCAACAAGTTTCAAAGCGTAAGACGACACCCGCAAGACAGTCCTTGGCGCATCGGCGAAAGATTTCCGGTGCCGGTCGGGACACAAAGCGCGGCGCACCATCCCAAGCCCACAAGACCCGCAAACGACCCGCAATCATCTGCGGAATGGCAGCGCAGCACGCCGGGATGCCGCCCTGCGGCACAGCTTTTCTTTCCTTAGGCAAAAAGCTGCTGTAGGAAGGGCATGCAGGCTCGCTAGCCGTTTCCGAAGCTTTGACCCCTGTGTTAGACCGAGGCAATGAAACCGAATTTCGCGCTCGATTTCCGCAACGACGCCATCGCCCTGCTGCATCGCACGCCGCGTGGCTGGCAGGGGATCGGCCAGGTTGCCCTGGACACGGCTGATCTGGCCGAGGCGCTGTCGTATCTGCGATCAACCGCCCTGGGGCTGTCGCCCAAGGGAATGACCACAAAGCTGGTCATCCCGAACTCGCAGATCCTGTATACCCGGATCCGCGCCGGTGCCCCCGAGGCGGCCCGACGGCGCAAACAGGTGGCGCGCGGGCTCGAGGGGCTGACGCCCTATGCGGTGCAGGAGCTTGCCTTCGACATCTGGGGCGACGGCCCCGAGGTTCAGGTCGCGGTGATCGCCCACGAAACCCTCGCCGAGGCCGAGGCTTTTGCCGTCGAACACCGCTTCAACCCCGTGTCCTTCGTCGCCGTGCCGGACGCCGGTGCCTTTGCGGGCGAGCCGTGGTTCGGGCCGACCAAGTTTGCCGCAACCTTCCTTGCCGAAGGCGAACGGGTCGAACGCGATCAGGACCCGATCTCGATCCTGTCGCGGGACCTGCCGGTGCAGGAGGCGACCAGCGCAATGCGCGCGGCCGTCACGACCACTGGCCCGATTGGTGGCCCGACAACTGGCCCGGCGGCTGACCCGACGGTCGCACCCGATGTAAATGCAGCCCCCGCGTCGCCTTCCGCCCAACCCGACGTCCCCGCACCCGCACCCGCGTCGCCTTCCGCCGAACCTGACGGCCCTCCGCCCGCCGCCGCCGAAGCGGCCCCTGCCCTGCCGGGCGCGACCGCACCCGCTGCCGCGTCGCGATCCGCCAGAAGAGCCGCCGCGACCGCGCAAGCCGCCAGGCCCCGCGCCCCGACCGGGGGGGCCGACGTCACGGCGCCCCAGCCGGTCGTAGCCGCGGCCGCCGCGCCTGTGCCGGACGCCCCCGCGCAAGCCGCCCCTGCGCCGGATGCAAGGGCGGCACCCGCGCCTGCGGCGATCGCCCCCCCCGCGTCCCGAGCGGGTGCCGACGAGCCGTTCCGGGAACTTCCCGTCGATGCGTCCGGTGGAAGCGATCCCCGAGAAGATGTGGCGCGCAGCCGCGTCGAGGAAGCGCCGCCTGCCGCAGCCGCCGACCCTGCCGCCGCCCCGGAACCCGAAGTGGTTCCGGGGCCGCCGGTCGTGGCACTGTCCGCTTCCCCTGTCGAGGCTGTCGCAGGTTTCGGCGAGGACCGCCCGGTCGAACGCCCCGCCGAACCGATGATCGACGAAGCCCCGATCGCGCTGGACGTGGTGGACGATCTGCCCGAACCGCCGGCCGAAGCGGCCGTGCCGCAGACGCCTCCCCCGGTCGGGGTGCTGGCCGCGTCGATTGATGACGATGTTCCGCCGCCGCCCGCCGCCTCGGTCATGATGGCGTTCGCCAGCCGTCGCGCCGCAGAAGTTGCCGCAAAGGAAGCCGCCGCAAAGGAAGCCGCCGCAAAGACCGGCACCGCCAAAGCCGGTCCGGCACGGACGGTTGGCGGAAAGGCTCCGGGGCTCGGCTCGGTGACCGCGACGCGGAGCGGCCCCTCGGCCAAGGTCAGCACCCTTGCGCCGCGCAGCGCGTCGCCGACCGTGGTCGCAATGCCGCAGCGGTCTGGCGTCCCGTCCGCGACACCTGCGGCGGCACAGCCCAAACCCGCCGTCAAGGGCAATGCCACGGGCAAGGCGCTGCGTGGTCTGGGGGCGCTGGTTACCGCACCTGTCATTCCCGGAGCGCGCGAGCGCCGCGCGCCGGTGCCCGCCATCTCTCCGCCGACCGGTCCGGTTTCGGCGGCTTCGGCGGCGGCGGCCACCCTCGCCAGATCGGGACCACCGTCCTATGGCGGCGGCCTTGGCACCCGCGGCCCGGCCGACCGTCGCAAGCCGCGCTATCTGGGCCTGATCCTGACCGGGATCCTGCTGGTGTTTCTGGCGCTGGTGGCGGCATGGTCGACGTTCTTTCTGGAAGCCCGCAATTCAACCACTGCGCCCCCCGCGACGGTGGCCGAAGCCGTGCCGACGCCCGACGACGAGATGCTGGCGGATTTGCAAGGCTCCGCCGCCGATCTGCCGCCCGGCGAGACAAACCCCGAACCTGCGGCGGTGGCTCCCCCTCCGGTCGAGACTGTCGAGGCGGCCCCGGTGACCGACCTCGGCAGCGAAACAGCCACCGCCATACCGCTTCCCGAAGACCTGCAGGACGAAATCTTTCTGGCCGCGATGGATGAGCCGCCCGCGATGCCCGACGCAGGGTCGCTGCCCGCGCCTGAAGACCGGACCGACCTGCCGCCCAACCCCGCCGTGCCGCCGCCGCCGTTCGGGATGGTGTATCAGTTCGACAGCGCCGGGCAGATCATTCCGACGGCCGAAGGGGTCGTGACCCCCGAAGGCGTGCTGCTGATTGCCGGCCGGCCAAAGCTGCTGCCGCCGCCGCGCCCGGCAGGTCTTGCCCCGGTGCCCGCCGCCACCTCTCAGGAGGCGGTCGATCCGCCTGCCGGTGCGGTGACGGTGCCCACCGGGCCGGTTGGCGATGACCCCGCTTTGGCCGATCCGGCCGCCTTCGGTCCGGGGAGCGTCGGCGCACGTCCGCGTCCGCGCCCGGAACAGGCGATCCCCCCGACCCGCAGCGCCGAGGACGACGCATCTCTGGCCCCTGCGGTGGACAGCCGGTTCGCCAGCCTGCGGCCGCGCACCCGTCCCGCCGATCTGGTCCCCGCCGATCTGGTCTCTGTGGCCGAAGCGCGCCCGCCTGCCGATCCATCCGCCGATGCAGGCACCGACGGGGTCACCGATCCCGTGGCCGACCTTGGGGCGCAGGCCGCCTCGCTGACCGCGCAGGCCGCCGCCAGCGCCGCCGCCCGCAGCCCGCTGGCGCTTGCCGTGTCGCGCAAACCTGCCCCGCGCCCGAAGGACATGTCGCGCGCGGTCGAGGCAGCCGTTGCGGTTGCCTCGCGGCAGCCCGACCCGACCCCGCCGGTCGAGGAGCCAAAGCAGAAGACCGAAACCGAAGCCGATGACGAACCCGAGATTGCCCGGGCGATGCCGCGCCTGCCCACCAAGGCGTCGGTCGCCAAGCAGGCCACCTTCGTCAACGCGATCAACCTGACAAAGACCAATCTGATCGGGGTCTATGGCACACCGTCCAATCGCTATGCCCTGATCCGCCAGACCACCGGGCGCTACAAGAAGGTCAAGGTCGGCGACAGTTTCGACGGCGGGCGGATCGCGGCGATCACCGCCTCGGAAGTGCGGTATCAGAAGTCGGGCAAGATGCTGACGCTGGCCCTGCCGAAAAGCTGAGCCCGACATCGGTCTGTTTCAGGTTTGTTGCGCAATGTTGACTTGCGCCGCCGCGCCTGCCGCGCAAGGATGATCCCGGCACCCCTGTATCCCCCCTCGAACAGCCCGAAAGTCGCGGATGGAGAGTTTCCTGCTGCAAGCCTCGATCTATCTGGGCGCTGCCGTTCTGGTGGTGCCTTTGGCCGTGCGCATCGGGCTCGGGTCGGTTCTGGGCTATATCGCGGCAGGCATCCTGATGGGGCCGGTGCTGGGGCTGGCCGGGGCGGAAACCGCCGATCTGCAGCATTTTGCCGAATTCGGCGTGGTTCTGATGCTGTTCCTGATCGGGCTGGAGCTGGAGCCGCGCACCCTGTGGGAGATGCGCCACCGCCTGCTGGGCCTCGGCGGCACGCAGGTGTTGCTGACGGCGGCGGCGCTGGCCGGTGCGTTGATGCTGCTGGGGCAGAACATCGGGGTGGCGTTGACGCTGGGGCTGGTCGGGTCGCTGTCCTCGACCGCCATCGTGCTGCAGACCCTGACCGAAAAGAACCTGATGCGCACCGCCGGGGGGCGGTCGTCGTTTTCGGTGCTGCTGACCCAGGACATCGCGGTGATCCCGATGCTGGCGCTGATCCCGCTGCTGGCGTTGCCCGAACTGAACGCGACCCAGGCCAGCACCATCGGCGTGACCAACCCGACCGGCCCCGAGACCGCCGCGCACGGGGCCGAAGGCGCTGCCGAACCGCTGATCACGCTGGTCCAGTCGCTGCCGAACTGGGGCGCGACGCTGCTGACGCTGGTGGTGGTGGCGGGGATCGTGCTGGCCGGGCATTTCCTGACGCGACCGGTGTTCCGCTTTGTCCATGCCGCCCGCCTGCCGGAAATGTCCACCTTCATCTCGCTGCTGATGGTGCTGGGGATCGCCTTTCTGATGATGCTGGTCGGCCTTTCGCCCGCCCTTGGCACATTTGTGGCGGGCGTCGTGCTGGCCAACTCGGAGTTTCGCCACCAGCTCGAGGCCGATCTGAAACCGTTCAAGGGCCTGCTGCTTGGCCTGTTCTTCATGACCGTGGGCGTCGGCATCAACTTCGACATCCTCGCGCGCGAACCCCTGACGGTTCTGGGCCTGACCCTCGGGTTGATGGCGATCAAGATGGCGGTGTTGCTGGCGCTGACCCCGATGTTCGCCCTGTCGGGCCGCGACCGCTGGCTGTTCGTGCTGGGGCTGGCACAGGCGGGCGAGTTCGGGTTCCTGATCGTGTCCTTTGCGCGCACCGAAGGGGTGCTGGGGCTGGCCGCCGGGCAGATGGCGCTTCTGGTGATCAGCCTGTCGATGCTGCTGACGCCGCTTCTGTACATTGGTTATGACATGCTGGCGCACCGGCTGGCGGCCCGCGCGCCGCAGCATGCCCCGGACGAGATCACCGAAAAGGGCCGGGTCATCATCGCGGGCATCGGTCGGTTCGGGCAGGTGGTGAACCGTCTGGTGCGGATGTCGGGCCTGCCGACGATCGTTCTGGACAGCGACATGGGCACCATCGAAACCATGCGCCGCTTCGGGGTGAAGGGGTTCTTCGGCGACCCGTCGCGCCCCGAACTCCTTGATGCGGCAGGCTTGGCCGAGGCCGAGGTGCTGGTGGTCGCCGTCGACGATCGCGACAATGCGCTGAAGATCGTGCGGCATGCGCGATCGCTGCGCCCCGACCTGCACATCGTCGCCCGCGCCCGCGACCGGGTGCATGTCTATGAACTGTTTCAGGCCGGGGCCAACGACATCGTGCGCGAAACCTTCGACAGCTCGATCCGCGCCGGGCGCTATGTGCTGGAAAACATGGGATTCACCGAATACGAAGCGGCGGCCTTGTCGCGCACCTACTACAAGGTCGACCGCGCCGCGATGCGGGATCTGGCCGAACTCTGGGTGCCGGGTCAGCCGGTGACGGACAACCCGGCCTATATCGAACGCGCCAAGCAGCTTGACCGCGATCTGGAAACCGCCCTGATCGACGAACTCTACGAGGTGCGCCCGATGCAGGGCGCAGCCGAATAGCCCTGACGCGCCGCCAGAATGCCGCCTTCCAACCGAAAATGAACTTTCCCGCGCAGGCCAGCCGCACTGCACCCACAAGCGACCCGGGCCGTTCCGGGCAAATACGGAGGATGTCGGCACTGATCCCGAGGTTGGATGGCGCTTGGCGTTGCTGCTAGAGCGGGATGACCAACACGAATACCTGTGGATATCGAGGTCAGCAGTATCACCGCGTCGCAAAACCCGCCTGTTGCAGCGGCGGCACCACATGTTTCAAACCCGGATGGATCTGCCCCAGCGCCCTGACACTTACCTGCTGATACACATCAGGACATGCGAATATATTGATCCAGATCAAACCAACCCCCAGGTTCAGAAAAAACATGCATTCACGACGCAGGATTTTGCGGGGCTGGCGTGGTTCCGGCTCGCAGGACTTCCGACGGTCGGTCCGCCCGACGCCGACACGCAAATCCGTCATCCCGGCCGGACACTTGGGAATACCCCTGCAGGCCCGGGCCTGTCGGACTTCCCGGTCAACAGGAGGGATCAGGCCATGGCCGCTGGACGCCCTTGGCAGTCATCGAGGATGGTTGGGAAGTGACATCGGCCCGGTCGGCAAAGCCCGTCCGAGAACGTCGACGCCCATCTGGCCAAACAGATGCAACATGTCGATGGGCACCCAGTTCTCGCGGATCAGACCTTCGTGGTGCAGGTAGAAATCCATGACCCGCATGAAGACCGGCCTACCGGTCGCGGGCATGCCGCAAAACCCGGGGCCCATGTGCATCGCATAAACCGATGGCCAGCCCCCGGTCACCGAATAGGGGCCGTCGCCGATGCGGATGTAGTGCCCGGCACCGTTGCGGGCACGTTCGGCCGTGACTTCGTCGAAAGTCCCCTGCGGGCGGTGAAACGCAATCCGGAACGGCAACTGATGCCCGTCCACAAAACCGTCCAGCCCGCGCGTCGTGCCTATTCCGGCGGGGCCGTACCACATCATCTTCGGGTGCCAGTGCTGCCGCTGCGGCATGGCGATCAGCGCGCTGCGGGACAGGCTTTGCTTGTCGTCGAATTCGGCCAGGGTTTTGTGCATGCGCAGGGTCTGCTCGATGCTCTGGCGACCGAGAACCGGATCGGATGATGCAAGGCGCAAGCCGTCGGCGGTCAGGGGCCCCGGCCACATGCCCTCGACCCCGAGGGACGGGGCGAGCGGCCAGACCCCCGCCTGTCGCATGACGTCAAGCACATCCCAAAGAAGGTTGGCCTGAACCGCCCGGCCATGGTCATCGATCTGCCAGACCTCGCCGTAGCGCAGAAAGACCGTCCTGCCGGTTGCCGGGATGCCGAACCAGTCACCCTTCATCGTCCCGCAGTAATGGCCGATGGCCGCGATGAAGGTCTTTGCCTGGTAGCGCCCGGCGACAAAGACGGTGTCGCGCCGTTCGACATCCGGAAAGGCCGCGAAAAGCCGCGCCCAGATCCCGGCCACCGCCGCGTCGGCCCCCCGCATCTCGTTCATCGGATGTGCGGCACGCCAGACGCAATCGGGAGTGGACAGGTCGTTCAGCGCGGCTTCAACGCCGGAGGATCCGGCTTCGGCCAGTCGGGTCAACTTCTGATTAAACTTTGTGCGGACCTCGGCGTCCGGCGTTGCTTCGGCATCAAAACCATCACTGAGCATCTGAAGCATTCCTTGCAGACCAGCACACCCCCCTTTTGATGGAGGAAAGCGCAAGCGTATGCAAGAAAACCTTTGCATGCGCTTGCAATCGGCACTTATCGTAATCCACGCCGCGAAAACAGCGGTGATTCCCGCGATGTTTGCGGGCAGAACAGGGAGAATAGAATGACAAAGTCTATCCGGGGCCTTGCCCTGTCTGCCCTTCTGGGCACCACCGCATTTGTGGGCGCGGCCCATGCCGATTGCGGGATCGCGGCCGGAAAGGTTTCGATCATCGGCAATGATTTCCCGGCCATCCACACTGTCGTCGATGCGGCAGCAGCCTGTGCCACCGGCACGGTCGAGGTGAAGTCGAACCTGACCGCCGACCATCAGAAGCTGAACGCGCCGGGCATGACCGCCAATCCGGCGGAATACACGTCGGCTGTCGTCGCGTCCTCGTCGATCGTGCCGTTGATGAGCGCGGGGCTGATCCGCCCGCTGGATGATCTGATCGCGGCGCACGGGGCCGATATTCCCAAGAGCCAGTTGGTCACCATCGACGGCAAGGTGATGGCGGTGGCCTTCATGGCCAATGCGCAGCATCTGTTCTATCGCAAGGATGTTCTGGACGCCGCGGGCGTTGCGGCCCCCGCGACCTATGACGAGCTTCTGGCCGCGGCCGAGAAGATCCGCGCGGGCGGCATGGCGACCCCGTTCTGCTCGACCTACAAGGCGGGGTGGAACCTGGGCGAAGAGTTCGTGAACACCTACCTCGGCCTCGGCGGCGACTTCTTCAAGCCGGGCACCGCCGAACCGGCGATCAACAATGAAACCGGGGTGGCCGCGCTGGAGCTGATGAAGTCGCTGACCGCTTACATGAGCCCCGATTTCCTGACCTTTGATTCCAACGCTGCGACCGCAGAGTGGGAGGCAGGCAACTGCGCCCTGATGACGCTGTGGGGCTCGCGGGCAGGCGCTCTGATGGACGGCAAGGATTCGGCACCGGGTGTGGCCGAAAACACGGTTGCGGCGGCGGCACCGTCTGCGGGTGGCAACAGCTTTCCGGCGACGACGCTGTGGTGGGATGGCTGGACCGTTGCCACCAACATCTCGGACGAAGATGCGGCGGCCACCTTCATCGCGATGAAGGCCGGGATCTCCCCGTCGATCCTGACTGCCGACGCGATGGGCCAGGCGGTCTGGCTGCTGGAAGGGTTCGCGCCCTCGCCCGAAGCGGAAGGTATTGCCACCAGCATCGCCCAGGGCGCCCGGCCCTATCCGATGGAGCCCTACATGGGAGCGATGCATACCGCCCTGGGCGACAACATCGCGGACTTCCTGACCGGCAAGGAAGATGCGGCACAGGCGCTGGCCGACATCGAGGCGGCCTATGTCACCGCCGCAAAGGAAGGCGGCTTCCTACAATAATCATGTGCCGGGCCGGTCGCGCCATTGCTGCGCGACCGGCCAGCGCGGCCGCCCGGGCTAGTGCCCGCGTCCGTCATGTTCATCCCGAGCATGACGCAAAACGACCCGTGATCGTGAGAGGTCGCCATGAAACACGCGACATTCCTGTGGTTCATCCTGCCCTCGGCTGTAGCGATGCTGCTTTTCATCGCGTTGCCGATCGTGTCGGTGCTGATCCAGTCGGTCTATGCCCCGCATGAACAGGTGATCCGCGAGGTCGAAAGCTGCAACGTCTTTAGCTGCACCAAAACGACTGTCGTCGATGTCGACGCGACCAGGGCGCTGAGCGACGGGGCCCCGATGGGTCGCTTCGTCGGAAGCGACATCTTCACCGACCGCAGCCATCTGGCAACACACGAAATCGCCCAGATCTGGGCCACATCGCACGGGATCGGGGATTTCCTGAACCAGGTGCTGAACCTGCCCTTCTACGGGGCGCTTGCCTTTACGCTGACCTACACGGCCTTCGTCACGCCGCTGTCGATCCTTCTGGGTTTTGCCATCGCGCTGGCGGTGAACGCGATCCCCCGGATGTTCCGGGGCCCGGTGATCTTCTTTTCGCTCCTGCCGATGATCGTGACGCCGCTGGTCGGTGCGCTGATCCTGTTCTGGATGGTGGATGCGCGCGGGATCCTCGGTGCGGTGCTTCAATCGCTGGCGGGCGACCCAAATTTGTCGATCAAGGCCTCGACACCGCTGATGTGGATCATGCTGATCGTCTATGGGGTCTGGGCGTCGTCGCCCTTCGCCTTCGTCGTCTATTATGCGGGACTGCAGACGGTGCCGCAGGACACGCTGGAATCGGCGATGATCGACGGGGCGACGCGCTGGCAACGGCTGCGCTTCGTGATCATCCCGCATCTGCTGCCGCTGACCACCTTCCTGTTGCTGATCAAGATCATGGATAACTTCCGGGTGTTCGAGCCGATCGTCAGCTTCAACGCCGGGGCCCATGCGCAGAGCCTGAGCTATTTCATCTATTCCGACCTCAGTTCGACGAACCAGCTTCTGTCGTCGGCGGCCGCAACGTCGGTGCTGACCATCCTCGGCATCATCGTGCTGTTGTCGCCGGTGATCGTGCGCACCTGGAAATCCTTCGGAAGGACAGCCTGATGGCCTCGAGCATCGCCGACCGCCGCCCCTTTCCGCTGCAGGCCCTCATGGTCGGGTTCCTGATCCTGTGGCTGATGGTTGCGGCCTTTCCGTTTTTGTGGACCCTGTGGGGCAGCTTCAAGGTCGAAGGCGACTTCTTTTCGAAATCCGACTGGACCAATGCCCTGACCGGCCCGCTGACCCGGGCCGAGACGGGCGCGGCCTTCACCGGCCAGGGCTATCAGGGGGCCTGGGTCACGAACGAATTCTGGCGTGCGGCGCTGAACACCCTGATCGTGGTCGTCCTGGTGGTCACCATCTCGCTGACCTTCGGAACGCTTGGCGGATATGCGCTGGCGCGGTCAGGATATCGCTATGTGTTCTGGATCCTGATCGTGGCGCTGGTGTTCCGCGCCATGCCGCATGTGACGCTGGTGTCGGGATATCTGCTTCCGTTCTACCAGTGGAACCTGTGGGGGCATCTGCCGACCGCGATCATCGTGCTGGTCGCGATCAACCAGCCCTTCACCCTGTGGATGCTGACCTCGTTTTTCCAGAACATCCCCAAGGATCTGGACGAAAGCGCCATGGTGGATGGCTGTTCGCGGTTTCAGGCCTTTCGGCTGGTCATCATTCCGGTGATGTGGCCGGGAGTGATCACCACGGGGCTGTTCAGCTTCCTGCTTGCCTACAACGATTTCGCGGTGACGGCGATGCTGCTCAATCAGGAAAACCAGACGATGATCCCAAAGATCGCGTCCTTCCTCGGCACCACCCAGACCAAGGGCAACGTGATGTTCGCCGTTTCGGCCGTTGTCTCGGCAACCGCCCCCCTCTTCGTGCTGGTGATGTTCTTCCAGCGTCAGATCGTCAGCGGGCTGACCGCCGGCGCCGTGAAAGGATAGACGATGTCCGATATCCAGCTACAGGGACTGACCAAGAGATGGGGCTCGTTCACCGGTCTCAAGCCGATGGATCTGCATATCGGGGATGGCGAGTTCCTTGTCCTTCTCGGCCCCTCGGGTTGCGGCAAGACAACGACGATGCGGATGATCGCGGGGCTGGAAGATGCCACTGAGGGCAACATCCTGATCGGCGGCACCCGCGTGAACGATCTGGACCCCAAGGACCGCGACATCGCCATGGTGTTCCAGTCCTACGGGCTATACCCGACGATGACGGTCTACGAGAACATCCGCTTTCCCCTGAAGGTGCGCGGTGTGCCCGAGGCGGAACATCGCGACCGGGTGATGCGCGCGGCGGAAACCGTCGAGCTGACCGAGTTTCTGGACCGCAAACCCGCCGCCCTGTCCGGCGGTCAGCGGCAGCGGGTGGCCCTGGCCCGTGCGATCGTGCGCCAGCCCAAGGTTTTCCTGATGGACGAGCCCTTGTCGAACCTGGACGCGAAACTGCGCGTCTCGACCCGGGCGCAGATCAAGAACCTGCACCACGAACTGAAGACGACGACGATCTATGTGACGCATGACCAGATCGAGGCGATGACCCTGGCTGACCGCGTGGTGGTGATGAGCCGGGGCGAGGTGCAGCAGGTCGGCACGCCGCTGGAAATCTATGATCGCCCGGCCAATACCTTTGTCGCCGGGTTCATCGGCAATCCGGCGATGAACCTGATGCAGGGCGTGCTGACCGCCGGGGTGTTCGAAGCCGACAACGTGCACATCGCAGGCCTGTCCGGCCCCGACGGCCCCGTGACCTTGGGTTTTCGGGCCGAGGATGCCGGCATCGCCGCCGCGGGTGAAATCTCGGCCCCGATCTATTCGATGGAACTTCTGGGCGACGCCTCGATGGCCACGGTCCATGCGGGTGGCGCCCTGGTCGCCATCAAGGCCGCAAAGGACTATACGGGCGAGATCGGCCAGCCCATCGTCGCCCATGTTCCCGCCCGCATCTGTCACCTGTTCGACGCCGCAACCGGCGCACGCCTGACGCCTTGAGGAGACCGCCATGGCCATCCAATCCCTGAAATCCGGCAAGCCTGCCGAAGCCCGCGCCGAGGACGATGCCAAGGTCCGCGCGACAGTCGAAGGCATCCTGGACGACATCGAGACGCGCGGCGATGCCGCCGTCCGTGACCTGTCGCTGAAGTTCGACGGTTATGCCGCGCCTTCGTTCCGCCTGACGCCGTCCGAGATCGAGGCAGCGATGCAACGGGTGGGCGCGCGCGACATGGACGATATTCGTTTCGCGCAAACCCAGATCCGCCGCTTTGCCGAGGCGCAGCGGGCATCGATGACGGATATCGAGGTGGAAACCCTGCCGGGCGTGATCCTCGGCCACAAGAACATCCCGGTGCAGTCGGTGGGCTGCTATGTGCCGGGCGGCAAGTTCCCGATGGTGGCATCGGCCCATATGTCGGTCCTGACGGCCTCGGTTGCCGGTGTGCCCCGCATCATCGCCAGCGCCCCCCCGGTGAAGGGCGAACCGCACCCCGCCATCGTTGCCGCCATGCAGATGGGCGGCGCGCATGAGATCTATGTGCTGGGCGGCATTCAGGCCGTGGGTGCTATGGCCCTCGGGACCGAAACGATCACGCCGGTCGACATGCTCGTCGGCCCCGGCAATGCCTTTGTCGCCGAGGCCAAGCGCCAGCTTTTCGGCCGCGTCGGCATCGACCTGTTCGCCGGGCCGACCGAGACGATGGTCATCGCCGATGACAGCGTGGACGCCGAGCTTTGCGCGACCGACCTTCTGGGCCAGGCGGAACATGGCTATAACTCGCCGGCCTGCCTGATCACCAATTCCGCCAGGTTGGCCGAGGGAACGCTGGCCGAGATCGACCGGCTGCTGCAGATCCTGCCCACGGCCGACACGGCTGCGGTCAGCTGGCGCGACTATGGCGATGTGATCCTGTGCGACACGCATGACGAGATGCTGCAGGTCGCCAACGACATGGCTTACGAGCATGTGCAGGTGATGACCGACCGCGACGACTGGTATCTGGAAAAGATGCACAGCTATGGCGCGCTGTTCCTGGGGGCGCGCACCAACGTGGCCAACGGCGACAAGGTGATCGGCACCAACCACACCCTGCCCACGAAAAAGGCCGGGCGCTATACCGGCGGGCTCTGGGTCGGCAAGTTCCTGAAAACCCACAGCTATCAGCGCATCACAACCGACGAGGCCGCGACGTTGGTCGGCGAATATGGCAGCCGGCTGTGCATGCTGGAAGGTTTCGTGGGTCATGCCGAACAGTGCAACATCCGCGTGCGCCGTTACGGGCACAAGAATGTCGGCTATGGCATGGCCGCAGAATGAGGACAGAGCGTTGGCAGTTGCATCCTTTCTGAAAGCCACCATCGCGCCGCTTCGCAAGGCGTTGGAGACGGCAGGCCGCGACACCGTGGAACCGGTGTTGTCGGCGGCCTTCGCCCCTGATGCGCAGATCCGGCTCTGCCACCCCTTGGGTGACATGGCGGGCCCGGACGCGCTGCATCACCGTGCCTTTGCCCCTCTTCTGGCCGCCATGCCGGACCTTGAACGCCGTGACATGATCGTTCTGGCCGGAACGACCCCCGAAGGTCAGGACTGGGTCGGCTGCATGGGAAACTACATGGGGACGTTCCTCGCGCCCTTCCTCGACATCCGACCGACGGGGCATCTGGCCCATCTGCGCTATCACGAGTATTTCCGCATCGAGGGCGGCAAGATCGTCGAGATGCAGGCGATCTGGGACATTCCCGAACTGATGATGCAGGCCGGTGTCTGGCCGATGGGTCCGCAGCTTGGCGCCTTTCTGGCGACGCCTGCGCCGATGACCGGCGACGGGCTGACGGCCTCGGGCGACGGCAGCGCCACCATGGCGCATGTGCTGGCCATGCTGACGGATCTCTGCCGTCACCCGGCCGATCCCGACCCGCAGGTGATGAACCTCGCAAGCTATTGGCATCCGCGGTTCAACTGGTATGGCCCGGCGGGCATCGGCACGATGCGCGGCATCTCCGGGTTCCGCAACTGGCACCAGATCCCGTTTCTGGGCGCCATGCCGGACCGGGGTCTGGATACGGGCGGGCTGAAAAGCCACTGGGTCGCCGAGGGGGAGTATGTCTGTGAAACCGGCTGGCCGAACATGCGGCTGACCATCACCCACGACGGCTGGCTGGGGATCGCCCCGGCGGGCCAGCGCATCACGTTGCGCAGTCTGGACTTCTGGCGGATGGAAGGGGGACTTATCCGTGAAAACTGGGTCCTCGTCGATCTGTTGGACATGTGGTCGCAGATCGGGGTTGATGTGCTGGGCCGGATGCGGGAATTCAACAAGGCGCGCAACATGGGACCGGTGACGGTGCCCGATGGGATGAGCCGATGACCCTGCCCCGCACCCCGTCCTTCCGGCTTGAGGCCAAGCGTGCGCTGGTGACGGGCGCATCGTCCGGCATTGGCCTCGGGGCCGCGGCGGCGCTGGCCGAGGCAGGGGCCGACGTCGTGCTGGTTGCCCGCCGGATGCCGGAATTGGAGGCGCTGCGCGACGCCATTCGCGCGGGCGGGGGCAAGGCCGAGGTGCTGGCGCTGGACATCACCGATCTTGCCCGGACAGCGGCGGCGGTTGCCGCCCACGGCCCGTTTGACGTGATGGTCAATTCGGTGGGCCTTGCCCGTCATGCCCCGGCGCTGGACACCACGCCCGAAGACTATGACGCCGCAATGGCGCTGAACCTGCGGGCGGCCTTTTTCCTGACGCGCGAGGTGGCGCGCGGGCTGATCGCGGCGGGCAAGTCGGGCAGCCTGATCAATGTCAGCAGCCAGATGGGCCATGTCGGCGGGCCGGATCGCGCGGTCTATTGCGCGAACAAGCATGCGCTGGAAGGCATGACCAAGGCGATGGCGCTGGAATGGGCCCCCCACGGCATCCGCGTCAACACCCTGTGCCCCACCTTCATCCGCACGCCTTTGGGCGAACAGACGCTTCAGAACCCCGTGCGCCGGGCCTGGGTCCTGTCGAAGATCAAACTGGGCCGTGTCGGCGAAATCGAAGATCTGATGGGGCCGGTGGTGTTTCTGGCCTCGGAGGCCTCGGCTATGATGACCGGCACGCATCTGATCGTGGACGGAGGCTGGACCGCCGAATGAACGAACATCCTGCCAAGATCACCGCGATGGATGTTGCGCGGCTGGCGGGTGTCAGCCAGTCCGCCGTCAGCCGGGTCTTCACGCCCGGAGCGTCGGCATCCAAGGCGACTGCCGAAAAGGTCCGGGCGGCGGCGGTTCAATTGGGCTATCGGCCTGATCCGCTGGCCCGCGCCATGATCACGGGGCGGACGAGGATCATCGGGCTTGTGGTGGCCTATCTGGAAAACCAGTTTTACCCGATGGCCATCGAACTGCTCAGCCGGTCCCTGCAGGAAAAGGGCTATCACGTGCTTGTCTTCATGGCCGAGAACTCGACCGAGAAGGTTCCGCAGGTGATGCAGGAATTGCTTGACTACCGGGTGGACGGCATCGTCACCGCATCGGTTGCGATGACAAATGATCTGACCGCCCGCTGCCGCGCGGTGGGCATTCCGGTCGTCATGTTCAACCGCGGTCAGGACGCTGCGGGACTGTCGGAAGTGACGTCGGACAATGTCGCGGGCGGGCGAAAGGCAGCCGGTCACCTGCTGGAAACCGGGCACCGGCGGATTGCCCATATCATGGGCTGGCAAGGATCCTCGACCGGCCGCGATCGCGCACAGGGCTTTCAGGAAGCCCTCGGCCTGGCCGGGCAAAAGCCATTTGCCATGATCGACGGCATGTATTCGCGCGACGAAGCGGCCAGGGCCACATGCAGCCTGTTTGCCGGGCCCGACCGGCCGGATGCGATCTTCGTCGGGAATGATCACATGGCCTTTGCGGTCATGGACACGCTGCGCTTCGATCTTGCCCTGTCGGTGCCGGGCGATGTCTCGGTCATCGGCTATGACGATGTGCCACTGGCGTCATGGCCCTCTTACAATCTGACCACAATCCGCCAGCCGGTTCGCCGGATGGTCGAGGCGACCGTCGATATTCTGCTCAATCACATCGAGGGCGAAACCGCGCCGTCCCGCATCCGCATCGACGGGCCGTTGATCGTGCGCGGATCGACCCGAAGTCGCGAAGAGGGTCTCGCATGAAGGGCTTTTCCAACCGCTGGACCGATTTCCCCGACTACATTCTGGGCATCACCCGGGATATCTGGGAAGGGCGCGCCATCGAAGGTTTGAACCACTGGTATGCCGCCGATATCCCCGTGCGCACGCCGATGGGGCTGGCCCGGGGCAATGCGGGTGTCATCGCCTCGACCATGGCCACCTTGCACGAATTTCCCGACCGCCAGTTGCTGGGCGAAGACGTGATCTGGTCGGGCAGCCCCGAGACGCATCTGCTGTCGTCGCACCGCATCCTGTCCACCGGCACCCATGGCGGCGACGGCTGGTTCGGCCCGGCGACGGGGCGGCGCTTTGCCGTGCGGGTCATCGCCGATTGCGCAGCGCGCAACGATGCGATCGATGACGAATGGCTGGTGCGCGACAATGGCGGCATCGTGCGGCAACTCGGCGGCGACCCGCGCGGCTTTGCCCGGGCGCTGATCGCGCGCGAAGGCGGGGCGGAACGCGCCTCGCGCCCCTTCACGCCCGAGATCGACGAGGCCGGCCCCTATACCGGCACCGGCAATGACAACCCGTTCGCCCTGCGCCATGCCCAGATGCTGACCCGGATGATGCAGGGTGATTTCGCTCATGCCCTTGCCGAATACGACCGCGCCGCGCTGGCCGACCATGCGGGCGCGCGCCAGCAGATCGGCGCGCGGGCGATTGTCGACAACTGGCTTTCGCTGCGGGCGGCCTTTCCCTCGGCGCGGTTCGCGATCCACCACCAGATCGGCATGGAGGGCGGGACGATGCCGCCGCGCAGCGCGATCCGCTGGTCGCTTGACGGCATGCATGACGGCTGGGGGGCCTTCGGCCCGCCCACCGGCGCGCGCGTGCATGTGATGGGCATGGTCCACGCCGAATACGGCCCCTGGGGTTTGCGCCGGGAATGCGCGCTTTGGGATGAAATCGCGATCTGGAAACAGATCCTTCTGCACACAGGTGAAACAGAATGACCCCTGCCGAAATGGAAGCCCGCATCGTCCGCTATGGTGACCTGCGGCCCTGCAAGACCGCCTTCATCGACGCCCATACGCCGGGTTCGGACCGCAAGGAGAACTTCACGATCGTGGGTGGCGGCGTATCGGAAAGCCCCGATCAGCATGTCCACATCGTCGACACCCCCGGCTTCAACATCGGGGCGGCGGGCCAGCCGCCCGGTTGCCGCAACAGCCTGCACAGCCACCGCACCGCCGAGGTGTTCTTTGTCCTGAAGGGCCGCTGGCGGTTCTTCTGGGGCCGCTGGGGCACGGCGGGCGAGTTCGTCGCCGAGGAAGGCGACATTTTCAACATCCCCACCGGCATTTTCCGCGCCTTCGAAAACATCGGCACCGATTACGGGATGATCATGGCGATCCTGGGCGGCGACGATGCCGGGGGCGGCGTGATCTGGGCCCCGCAAGTGATCACGGACGCCCGGGATTACGGTCTGGTCCTGGGCAGGAACGGCAAGCTTTACGACACCAAGAAGGGCGAAGGCCTGCCCGAAGGCGTGCCGCCGATGCCGCTGCTGACCGAGGAGGAGCTTGCGGCCTTCCCGGAACCCACGACGGCCGATGTGATCCCGAACCATGTCGCCCGCTATTGGGACCTGATGGCGCTGTCCGACCGCCAGCCTGCCAAAGTGATCGGCGCTGCGGCCAAACTGCGCGACCGGCCCGGCTTCGAAGTGGAGTTCCTGTCGCGCAATTCGATCCCCGACTCGCCCTATGTGCTGGCCCGGCACGAAGTGCTGATGCCGATGCGGGGCTACTGGCGGCTGACCTGGGGCAAGGGCACCACCGTGCTGAACCCCGGCGACACTGCGGCGCTCCCGCCGGGGCTTGAGCACAGCCTTGCCCCCGCGATGACGGGCGAAGCCAGCCTCTACCGCGTTGTCGCCACCGACGATCCGGCGGGCGCGACGGGAAGGCTGCTGTGATGCTGGCCACCCATGTCGGTTCTTTGCCCCGCCCGCAGGCGGTGGTCGATTTCCTGTTCGCCCGCGAGCGTGGCGAAGCCTTTGACCCGATCGCCTTCGACGCCTGCATGGCCGCCGCGGTGATGGAGAATGTCCGCCGCCAGAAAGAGGCAGGCATCGACATCGTCTCGGACGGGGAATGCTCCAAGATCAGCTATGCGACCTATGTCAAGGATCGCTATACGGGCTTTTCCGGCGACAGCCCGCGCAACGCGCCCGCCGATCTGAAGATGTTTCCGACCTTTCTCGACCGGTTGGCCAAACAGGGCGGCACACCCCAATATGCCCGCCCGCAATGCACCGGGCCGGTGGAAAGCCGCGGGCAGGACGCGTTGCAGAAGGACATCGCCAACCTCAAGGCCGCGATGGCGGCGCAGGGGGTGACGCGGGGCTTCATGAACGCCGCCTCGCCCGGGGTCATCAGCCTGTTCCTGCAGAATGCCCACTACCCCGACCGGCAGGCCTATCTGACCGCGCTGGCCGATGCGATGCGCGACGAATACCGGACGATCCTTGAGGCGGGCCTTGATCTGCAACTCGATTGCCCCGACCTCGCCCTGTCGCGGCACATGCTCTTCACCCAGCTCAGCGATCAGGAGTTCCTGCGCGTCGCCGCGACCCATGTCGAGGCGCTGGAACGCGCGCTGGACGGGCTGCCGCGCGACAACATCCGCCTGCACATCTGCTGGGGCAACTACGAGGGCCCGCATTGTTGCGACATCGACATGGCGCAGGTGTTTTCCCTGCTGATGGCCGTGCCCGCGCGCTATGTGCTGTTCGAAACGGCCAATCCGCGCCACGGCCATGAATGGACGGTGTTTCGCGACCGCGCGGGCGAAATCCCGTCCGACATGATCCTGGTGCCCGGGGCCGTGGACACCACGACGAACTTTATCGAACACCCCGACCTTGTCGCGCAGCGGCTGGAACGCTTTACCGGGATCGTCGGACGCGACCGGGTGATCGCCGGCAGCGACTGCGGCTTTGGCACCTTTGCGGGCTTTGGTGCGGTTGACCCCGAGATTGCCTGGGCCAAGCTGGCTACGCTGAAGGAAGGGGCGCGTCGGGTCGGATGACACCGCTGGTCCTGATCCCCGGCATGATGTGCGACGCCCGGATGTGGGGCGGCATCCCGGCCGCCCTGCACCCGCGCCCCGTCGTGAATGAAATCCCGACCGGGGCGGACAGCATGGCGGACCTCGCGCGGCTTCTGCTCCGGGATGCCCCGCCGCGCTTTGCCCTGGCCGGGCTATCGATGGGGGGCATCGTGGCGATGGAGGTCGTGGCGCAGGCCCCGGACCGGGTGGAACGGCTGGCGCTTCTCGACACCAACCCGCGCGCCGAGGCCCCCGATGTGCAGGCCCGCCGTGAACCGCAGATTGCGAGGGCCCTGTCGGGCGATCTGCGGTCGGTCATCCGGGACGAGATGAAGCCGAATTATCTGGCACCGGGTCCGGGCAAGCAGGCCATTCTCGACCTGTGCCTCGAGATGGCGCTGTCGCTCGGGCCTGCGGTCTTTGCCCGCCAGTCGCGCGCCTTGCGCGACCGGGCCGACCGGCAACAGGCGTTGGCGGCGTTCAGGGGGCCTGCCTTGGTCCTGACGGGCGCGGATGACCGGCTGTGCCCCCGCGACCGGCATGAGGTGATGCATCACCTGATGCCGCAGTCGCGGCTTGTCATCGTCGAAGACGCGGGGCATCTGCCCCCGCTGGAACGCCCCGTTGAAACGACAGCGGCGCTGCGCCGCTGGCTGGAGGACTGATCGATCCGGACCTTTTCGACCTCATGCGTCGCGTCGACACCGGAACCGTCTGCAACGCCATCGAGGGGATGCGGGGCCGCGTCGACTTTGACGGACGCTACCCGCCCCTTGAACCGCGCCGGGTTTGCCGGAGGCTCCAACTTCTGAGTAGGATGGAGCATCATGAACAAGACAACGAACAAGTTTTCCCCCGAAGTGCGTGAACGC
>Ga0247831_1000867_pt1 | contig 63164 bp, 53 predicted proteins | sample LaCruzMarch2015__9_FD_192406 | JGI IMG/M metagenome (GOLD analysis project Ga0247831, IMG submission 192406) | Freshwater microbial communities from meromictic Lake La Cruz, Castile-La Mancha, Spain - LaCruzMarch2015_1m | ecosystem: Environmental > Aquatic > Freshwater > Lake | place: Spain...
CGTAGTATGCAGCTTGGTGAACTTTCTCGATCGCATCACGGGTAGGGGCCTGCCAAGAGGGGCATGTGGATTTTTGGATCCAATTGTCCTTCAGTATTGCATTGACACGGACAATTCTCTCCACGCATTCAGGATGCTGACCCGTGTCGTGCTGAGTAAAAATCGGCGAATGATAAAGTAACAATGGCGTCTCCGTTGTTGGACTTTACTTGCGAGCCCGAGGGTGGTTCATGGGAACCCATTGTCCGTTCTGTGAACTGCTAGCGACGCACTGTTCGATGAAATACATCCCTTCAACGCCGTCATGCACGTTCGGGAAAAGCGTGTTCACTTTTTCTACAGGTTGATTTTGGGACACAGCCACCATCGCGTCGAAAGCTGCAACATAGATATTGGCAAAAGCCTCGAAGAAAGCTTCTGGGTGACCGCTCGGCAAACGGCAGGCCGAGCGTCCACTTGCATTCATATGGGGCGCGTTGGGGTCGCGAGTGTAAATGCGATGAGGCTGTCCGTTTTGACGAACTACCATGGCATTCGGTTCTTCTTGTCGCCAAGACAGAGAGCCTTTCGTACCATCGATTTCAATGGACAGGTCGTTTTCACGGCCATGGCTGATCTGGCTTGCAGTGACAGTACCCAACCCACCATTTTGATAACGAACGATGGCGGTTCCATAATCGTCGAGCTTACGACCAGGCTCGAAGATTTTTAAATGACAACTGATTTCTGCGGGCAACAAGCCCGTCATGAATCTTCCCAGGTTGTAAGCATGGGTCGCAATATCACCGAAGCATCCGGCTACGCCGCTTTGTTTTGGGTCGGTTCGCCAGGCGGCTTGTTTTTGGTCTTGGTCTTCGAGACGAGTTCGCAACCAGCCTTGGATGTACGAAGATCTCACGGCCTGGATCTCGCCCAGTTCAAGGCTTTGAATCATTTCGCGAGCTTGCCGAACTAGGGGGTACCCGGTGTAGTTATGCGAAAGAGCAAATACGCATTTCGAGGAGTCCACGATCTTGGCCAGCTCGTTCGCCTGCGCGAGATCAAACGTCATCGGTTTGTCGCAAACGACGTGAAAGCCAGCTTCCAAGGCTGCTTTGGCGATTTCGAAGTGAGTGTGATTAGGGGTTGCGACTGACACGAAATCGATACGCTCTCCGAGTGGCTTTTTCGATTCTGCATCGAACATGGCTTGGTACGATGGGTAGGCCCGTTCCTGACAGACGTCGTACTCGGGTGCTGAAGCCTTAGATCGTTCTGCGTTGCTGCTAAACGCACCGGCGACCAGCGTGGCTCGATTGTCCAGACAGGCTGCGATGGAATGCACACGACCGATAAACGAACCTTGTCCGCCTCCAACGATGCCCATTTTCAATTTTCGGTTCAGTGGTCCATTCGTCATTTCAATCAGTCTCCAAGTGGGGAGGAAGGGGAGGTACTAGGAATCTTCGGCACCATGTTTTACCAAAGATTCCAATGATTTCTAGCTGGCCAGTCCATTCTGCAGGGAAACCACCTGAGTCGTCAGCGCGAACAGAATGTCAAACGAGTTTTCGATTCGATAGAAAACTCGAGAGTGAATGGGAGGAAACTGACGGAAAGCAAACGGAGCCAAAAAGCCATTAGGTCGATTTGGCGATTGACCAAGTGGTACCTTCTTTGCCGTCTTGCAGGGTGACGCCGATTGCAACAAGGCCATCGCGAACGGAATCGGACATGGCGAAATCTCGCTTGGTGCGAGCGTCCGTGCGAACTTGGATCAAAAGCTTCATCAGTCCGTCGAGCAGTTCTTGTGAATCCTGGTTGTTGCTCGATTGTTTGGGTGGCTTCATAAAGATGCCTAGAATTGCCCCAAGTTCTTTCAGAATCTTCATGCCTGCAACGAACAAGCCTAAGTTTTCTTGGCTGCGGCCGGCGGCTTCTTCTAGTTTCGCTTCATCGATAAATCGATTCAAGCATCGAGCCACCTCGAAGAGATCACCGGTAGCTCCACCCGTGTTGAAGTCGTCGTCCATTTTGCTCAAAAATGCTTCGCGCAATCGGACCACTTCCTTGATCGCTTCGTTGGTGGTGGTAGGTTCGACGAACGTCTTTCGCCTGTGGTTGTAAGCCATGGCGACATCGTCATAGAACGAGACACCTGTTAGGCGTTCGAATCGTTGAATCAATCGATAAAACGCTTCTAAGGATGCGCCCGCCTCGGCCAGCTGTTCGTCCCCGAAAATGGTGGTGGAGCGGTAATGGGAGCGCAACAAGAAAAATCGAATCCGTTCACCCGTATGCCGCTCGATTAATTTCGCAAGCCCGCCAGCGCCTTTGCTTCGCGAGATTTTGGTTTCGGAGGTGGCTTGCGCGGTTGGTTGTTGGGCAGCCGGCTCGGAGCCTGCGTTTTCGGCTCGATCGTTCTTGCCTCCTACTTTTCCTTTGGCTTCGGCGGCTTGCATCAATCCGTTATGCAACCAATAGGTGACCATGGGTTGACCGTGGCAGCAACGGCTTTGAGCGAGTTCGTTTTCATGGTGCGGGAAAACCAAGTCCAATCCGCCGCCATGAATATCGAACGTTTTGCCTAGAATACGGCGACTCATTGCGGAGCATTCGATGTGCCATCCAGGTCGGCCTTGGCCCCATGGGCTTTTCCAGCTAGGTTCGTCTGGTCGGGCTGATTTCCAAAGCGCAAAATCGCCGGGTGATCGTTTACGGGACGCAGCGTCGCCTCCTTCTCCTTGTTGCGAATCCACCGATCGATTGCTCAATTGGCCATACTGAGGATCCTTCATAACGTCGAAAAACACGTCTCCGCCGTTGACGTAAGCAAAGCCACGCTCAATCAACTCTTGTACAAACAGGATGATCTCATCCATACTGTCGGTTGCACGGGGCAAATGATCAATTTGATCGACGCCAAGCGATTGAAGGTTGGATAAATAGTCCGCAGTCATGGCCGTAGCCAGCTGAAACATCGATATTCCCTTCTCGCGGGACTTGTTGATAAGCTTGTCATCGACGTCGGTGATGTTGACGACCCAGGTCACTTCAAAACCGGAATAGACAAGGTAGCGTTTGATTGTGTCGAAGATCACAGGGCCAACCATATGACCGATGTGGGCTTCGGCATAGACAGTGGGACCACACAAGTACATTCCAACTCGATCCGGCTCGATCGTTTGAAAAGGTTCTTTGGTCTTGGTCAGCGTGTTGTAAATTCGAATCGAGTTGGTGGTCACGTCAAATATGGTTTAGCTTGAGTACGGAATCGTCACATGAACCCTAAGTTTAGCAAAATCAGCCCAGCTCGGGATAGTATGCATGCTCGATGCAGGGGTACAGGGCAATTTCACCAGGGGTTTCCTGGCTGCTCCCAACGGACCGGCTTCCGCACAGGAGTTTAGGAAAACATGGTTCGAAACACGGTGAAAAAGCTCCGGAGCGAAATCCTGGATTTGGTATGGTCGGTGGGTGGCACCGTTCGGCCTGCTGCTTCCCAGGTATTTCAGGTTTGGCATCAAAACAGTACTGGCAGTCAAAAGACGGTTCTGCGCGAAACGTTTACAGAAACGATACCCGGCATTCCGTTTGCCGGTAATCAACAGGCTATTGGACCGGCCATGGCGGGACTCTCTCATGATTTGCGTGCTGGTTACCCTGCGGACTTTGATGTTCCGTCGACTCTACCATTCGGGCAAGAGTACCTCGTGACCATTCCCAACGGTCGAATGTTGTCCAGCCTTGGGATCATCATCAGTCCTGATAATGTTCACCTTCAAGATCTTAGCGGTGGCAGCTTTCGCGGATTGACTCACCATCCGCTTTGTTACGATGGAATGTACCTGCCTCCAGTGAGGCAGCTCTGCGGCACTGCGGTCGTGCTTGCGACCGGCTTAGGGCAGCGAAACTATTATCACTGGACAGCCGAAATCCTGCCCCGATTGCGGCTGCTGGAACAGGCTGGGGTACAACCGGACTATTACTGCATCCCCAAAAGGCACCAATACCATTTTGAATCTCTGGTCTTGATGGGCATCCCTCGGGAGCGTTTGGTTCCTTTGAGTAAATACACGCACTTGCAAGCAGAGAACTTGATGGTGCCCTCCGTAAATCGCCAAGAGATGACGCAAGAAAACGCTCAGTATCTTTATCGTAAAATCGCAGTTCCGCATGGTTCTCATCCAAAAGTTCGAACATCAGCGAAGATATATATCGCGCGACGCAGGCGGCATTGGCGTTCGATCCAAAATGAATCTCGGCTGATGGAACGGCTCGGCAGTCTCGGCTTTCAGCGATATTTTTTGGAAGACATGTCGATGCTTGAACAAGTCCAGCTGTTTTATCATGCCGATACGGTTGTCGGCCCGCATGGCTCGGGGCTCGTCAATTTGCTCTACTGTAAGCCAGGAACCCGCGTCGTCGAAATTGGTACGCCGGTACGACCTAGCGGGCTATTTCATCGCATTGCGCACCACCGCGGGCTTTGCTACAAAAATTTCATGGGAATTGCGAGCAACATTCAAGCGGATGAATCGAATATCCTGTGTGATGAGAATCAACTGATTGCACTTTTAGGGGAGATGGGATAATGGTTGGAATTGGATGGATGGAACTTTTGATCTTGATGGTGCTGGCGGGAGTGATGCTGTTTGCCGTTGGAGCGATCGTGCTGGTCGTGTTGACGGCGAAAAAGAAATAGCCAGCCTATTCGAGGAATCCAGCCTGTTCGCGGAAGACCGCGATAGTCCATCAAGACCGAAGGTCTCCTTCCATTGCGAAGCTCCAGAAAACAATGGTTGATGACGGGTTGTCATGATGCAAAAAAGAACTCTCCAGCTGTTTGCAAAAAGAGGGATTTAAGCAAACAACTGGAGAGACGCTTCGGAGAATGTCAAAGCTAGGGATGTTGTTGTGGCTCGTTAGCTTCGACAAACATACTATCGCAGTAGCGATGGACACGTTCGGTCAATCAAAACAAATAAAAGCCCATGAATCGAAATCACGCGTTGCTGCTCCTTTCTGAATGCACGGGAGACGACATTTGGTCGGTGGAATATTGCCTGCAACGGTCCATTCCGGAGGCGTGGATTCGAAAGCTTCAAGACGCGTACGAAAGTGGTTTCGATTGCCCCGACTCGCAAATTTTTTTCCGGGGCCAAGTCGTGAATCAATTCGAAGGAGTTCGCGACGTGGATTTGGCGTGCATGATTGCTCAACGGTTGAATTTAGACGTTGAGCGAATTGTTCAATGCTATCCGACGCGAGCTGGGATCGTTCGAGCCATTTGCGACGAGATCGAAGAGGGCTGAATCTTGGTGGACTTCATTTGCCAACCCTACTGCCAGCCCTACTATTGCATGGTTTGCCAACATCGGTCAAAGTACTGGCTTCATTTCTCTGGTTCCCTAAGGATAAAAAATCGTGACATTGGAAATCGCAACCCTCCGCCGTGAACGAGCTAATCGCAACAGGTTTCGGTGTCTTCTGTTGTTGTCTGCTCTCTACATTTCAACAGGGTATGGGTGCAATTCGCCGGAGCCGGCTGAAGTTTCAGCAGAAACCACTGGTTATTTACCTAAAGACACCAAAACGGCCAGCGGCCCCGCTTCCAAGTCCAGCGCATCCGCTTCGAATGACAGTGCGATAGGCGATGCCAGCGTCGCTGAAAAACCAACTGGTTCCGCCTCGGAGGGTATCCCTGCAATTCCGCCGGCCGCTACGGTTCCCACGTTCGAGCCTGGAAAGGTCGATCCAAAGATTGCAGCTAAAGAATACATGCAGTTGAAATTACCAGAGAAACGAGATGCTGCATCACTACTTCAGTTCCTCGAGCTCAGCTCGCGATCGGTGCGGGAACTGATTGCTGACGGTCGCAGGAAGCTGATCACCAATGATATGATTCTCGAACGCGGGATGGCTCTGAGTCGAATGAAGATGGAGGCGGCGGAACTGCTTGGTAAGCTCGCTCAAACCGATGACGAGAAGCTAGCCGTCGCGATGGGAAAGTTGGAAGCTTTGGCTCAAATGACCGGCTTCGGCGACATCCCTTCTTCAGATGATTTGCGAGCCTTTGCCGCTCAAGAAATGTCCAACACCGATCCTAGGATCTCGCAGCAGGCCAAGTCCATTTCGCTGGGCATTCTGACTAATGACTTTGAAAGTGGTACGGCGAAGTCGGAGGATCTGAGCGGGCTGATCGAAAAGATTCTTTCGAAGCCAAGCGATTTGATTCCTTCCAATCTTCTCGCGATAACTCAAGCCTTGGCACGCTTAGACTCGAAATCGGAATCCGAGCTGGCGTTGCAGTTAGCTAAGAAAACCGAAGAAGCCTTTCGAGACTTCCCTGAAACCCAAGTTGCGTTAGGTGCGTGGGAACAGCATGCCGGAAGGCTGGAAGAAATGAAAGTTCTCGGGGCATTGTTGGACCCAAAATCCACCTCCAATCGACAAGTCGCGACGGTAAAAAATGCGATCGATTCGCTCATGACGAAAATCCCATCGCCGCTAACAGCCTTCGTGCTGGTGCAGATCGCAATTCAGATGGAGTATTCGGGCTCGACCGATATTGCGAAAGATATGATTGCCCTTGCAGAAACGCAAATCGAAAACGCAAAAGGCGAAGCCAAGGAGGAACTAGCCAGAAACTGCCAGCAATTCAACAAGCGACTGGCTATCTTGAACAAGCCCATGGATTTTACGGGGCTTGTGGACGTGGAAGGGAAGCCGATGGACCTGGAGCGTTACAAGGGTAAGGTGGTATTGGTGGACTTTTGGGCCTCCTGGTGCGGCCCTTGTATCCAAGAGATTCCAAACATCGAAAGGGTTTACGACGAAAAGAACGCTGAGGGATTCGAAGTGATCGGTGTCAATCTTGACGAAGAGCGTTCGAAGCTCGATGCCTTCCTTGAGAAGAAGCCACTGAAATGGGCCACCTACGTTTCGAGTTCGGATGAGCCGAAGTACCGTGGATTTAGGACTCCACTTGCTGCCGAGATAGGAATCGCTGCTATTCCTTTTGTAGTTGTGATTGGCAAAGATGGAAACGTTGCTGCTATCCACGTTCGCGGACCCAAGCTGGAAACGACGATTGCGGAACAGCTCGCAAAGTAGAGACAGCTGGAAAAGCAGAGACAGCTGGCAAAGATAGCGGCGAAATTCAGCAGCTTGAGAGTGTGTTGGCTCTGCCGCTTCTCTTTTGAAGTTTCTTAAACAAAATCTGAAAACAACAGGGTGAGACTTCGGTAACGCTTCTCCCTTTCTGGTTTTCAGGTTCGATGGCTTTTCGAATCGTCAGGGTCGCTTGTTACCTGAAAGAGTTTTGATGATTGGGTGATCCATCGCACAAAACCCCTACCAATCGAATTGAAAAGCCATGCACTGCGATCGCTAGTCGCGTTGCTGATCCGCAGCCAAGGAGGTCAGGTTGTGGCTAGACAACCATGCCCATGTTGCATGCAACATCTAACTCGGGCTGAGTTTTAAGGTTGACCAGCAAGAATGGTCGTTCCGGTGGTCAGCAATTGAAAGCGAAGTGCTCCTTTGTCGTACGGGGCACGTTGCCTTAAAGCGGGGGCAACACTACCAGGCCGATAATGGTCATAGCTTGGCGAGTACCTAAGCGGTGGATTCAGATAAGATAGGTAGGGCATAAATGCAATGCCTGAATAAAATCGAGCGCCTGAAACAAGTGGTTGTATGCAAGGAAATCGTTCGTGACCATGATTTTCAAGCATGGTATCTTCCAGGTAGGTAGGCTGGTGGCAATAGACGGGAGCAATCCACGTTCGCGTGCCAATGGCCCAGGGGCCATACCGATCGGGCCCAAACGGCAAAGGAATAGTGCCTGGCAGACGTCCTGCGACCAAGTCTTCCGGGGTTGATTTGGTGCCGATCTCTTGAATAGAGGTGTTGGGTATCAGCAACGCAGGAAGCCGAATAGGTTCTTTCTTTTTATCGCTTGCAGTATCAACGTTGTCCTGAAGAACAACGTTGTTCTGAGGAACCACGGATGCATCTTGAGCGGTTGGAGAAACCGGAATTCGGATGGAAACCAAATCCGCTTGGTGTTCAGGTTCACGAAGCTTGATCGGGCTCTCTTGAGCGAAGAGCGTGCTTGCGGAGAGAGACATACTCAAGCAAACAACAGCCATCGTTCTGGTTGATTGCCGAATCGTCAATTGCAGAGCCATCCTGGCTGACGTGAGTGACATCCTGCCACCTATTGGTAAAGTGTTCGAAAAAGTCGACCTAGGGGTAAGCCAACGTGAAAACATTGGGGTCGACTTATGTGGAGTTCTCGGCAATTTCGAGGTCATGGCTTAAGGATTGCAACGAGAATTCAGTTCGTAAGGCAGTTTGTTCGCGCTTTTGGGTGTCGTTGTCGGCAAGGTTTCTCTATCTTGGAGTTCCGAAATGCTTTCATCGGTCGCATTTTCGATAGGAACGATCGAAGATCGGCCTTGACCGGTCGCCGCTGGTCCATTAAAACCCTAAAATGCAACAGCATGGTGGCTCCGTAGCCAAGTGGCTAAGGCAGCGGATTGCAAATCCGCCATCGTGGGTTCAACTCCCACCGGAGCCTCTTCACTTGAAACCCAGCTTTTTGAAGGAAAAAACCTTTAAAACGCTGGGTTTTTTCATGCCCAGAGGGAATCGGCGGGTTTGATGCGGATGTATTCTCATCGCTCCCCGTCGCACGAAATGGCACCGTTTCGCTCCCTAACTGCTGTTGAAATTGCTGTGGGTCTGCTGTGCCCGTTTTCCTTAATTCTGTCGGTTGCGTGAATACATCCCTCATCCTGCTAATTGCAGCTGCTTCGCTCCCCGGGAACAGATGAACGTATCGATCCATCGTCAGGCGAATATCAGAATGTCTCATAATGGTTTGAACCGTTTTGACATCTGCCCCACTTCGGATCAACCAGCTAGCGCATGTGTGTCTCAGGCTATGAAAGTCGATTCTTTCACCTTCCGAATCGATTGAACGCAGGAAATCACTAGCATCTCGCTCGAGTCGTTCTTGTGGATCAATCGAGCCATAAATGACTAGTGCTGACAGAAAAGAACACAGAGCTGGTGCACGCTCATAAAGACACAGCCGAAAAATCCAAAGTAGCAGGCACATTCCATGTGCCGTAGCCAGCCCCTTTAGGCACCTCCAATGTTGCTGGCGGTTCTGCGGACGGCACTTGGAAAGTGCCTGCTACTTTTTCTGGAAAGCTCATTCGTCGCTCTCCAAAGTAGCAGGCACATTCCATGTGCCGTAGCCAGCCCCTTTAGGCACCTCCGATGTTGCTGGCGGTTCTGCGGACGGCACTTGGAAAGTGCCTGCTACTTTTTCTGGAAAGCTCATTCGTCGCTCTCCAAGGTAGCAGGCACATTCCATGTGCCGTAGCCAGACCCTTTAGGCACCTCCGATGTTGCTGGCGGTTCTGCGGACGGCACTTGGAAAGTGCCTGCTACTTTGGGCTGATACAATTGATACTCAAATGGCTTTAGGTTTCTTGGATTGCTTGCGATGTATTCCTGTATCGCTTCGAATTGATCGACCGAACGTATGAGATGATCGAAACTCTCCTCCTGCCAGAATCGCCCCTTCTTTCCTAATGCCCGATTAATCTTCACTGCAGAATACCTTTTCCAAGAAGTACAAATCGCTTCGATCTCGGTATTCCCTAACAAGCATACGATCAAATGCACGTGATTTGGCATCACCACAAAGTCCCCCATGTGGTATCGATCGTTGTCAAAATGAAGCAAACTATCCGCAACGATTTTGCTCAATTCAGCTCGACGCAAAACGCATTCTCCTAAACCTTTATCGAGCGATTCTAAGTATTGGCGAGAAAACGTTTCATGAAATTCTCTTCGCTCGTGCTCCACAAGTTGATCAAGATAATCTTTCCATTTTGGTTCGCCCATCGAAATGCCGTGGTTCAAAAGCCACGCCGCTCGTCGAGCGTGCCAACGACGACTCACATCTGCGGGGATTGAGTCTTCGGTTCGAAACGTGACGAAGTAGGACACGCCAGGTTGAAACCAGTGTGGCAGATTGGCACCACGATCAATTCGAAGGTCTGATTTCGGATCAAATAGCTCAAACATACGTTGTCCCCAAAGTAGCAGGCACATTCCATGTGCCGTAGCCAGACCCTTTAGGCGCCTCCGATGTTGCTGGGGATTCAGCGGACGGCACTTGGAAAGTGCCTGCTACTTTTTCTGGAAAGCTCATTCGTCGCTCTCCAAAGTAGCAGGCACATTCCATGTGCCGTAGCCAGACCCTTTAGGCACCTCCGATGTTGCTAGGGATTCTGCGGACGGCACTTGGAAAATGCCTGCTACTTTTTCTGGAAAGCTCATTCGTCGCTCTCCAAAGTAGTAGGCACATTCCATGTGCCGTAGCCAGACCCTTTAGGCACCTCCGATGTTGCTAGGGATTCTGCGGACGGCACTTGGAAAGTGCCTGCTACTTTATGATCACCGAAGTTGGTAATGGCTGCTCCCTGGCGTTGGTGAACCTGCGATTTGATTTGAGCCGTCAAAACGTCGCGACTCCAGCCTTGTTCGATGGTCTGCCGAGCGTACCACATACGGGTTGGGATGTCTTTTATCTTCTCGAATAGTACGACGTGATGAAACCAGGGGATTCCTAGGAGGATCTCCGGGGAATTCAAAAGTGCCGCAGGCTGCGGCACTATTTCGGTAGATTGCTGCAAAAGGGGATATTCCCTGTAAAACCGCAGCATTCGCTTGATGTTTCGCTCCGAAAAACCCTTCAATTCTGGTAACTCATTCTTCAAGTCGCCGACTAGGCGTGGAATAACGCCTGTCCCCCAGCCTTCTGCCTTTTGTCGGTTCTCAATCATCCGACCTACGTCCCAATACATCGCAATCATCTCAGCATTCGCAGACAGAACCGCTCGATGTTGGCTTTGCCGGACTCGTTGCTTGATATCCGACAACAATTGTGTGTAAAGAATCAATTCGTCTTTGCTCACTTCGACAGCCCTCCAATCATCTTCAAGATGCGATCGGTAACCCCTTTCAGTTCGGCGTCGATCTCGGCAAGTTCCCTTGGTGGCTTGAAGACGTAGAAGTGGCGGTTGAACGGGATTTCGTAACCGACTTTGGTCTTTTCGTGATCGATCCAAGCGTCGGGAGCGTGAGGCAATACTTCGCGTTAGAAATAGGTCTCGACTTTCTCGCTGAGTGGCACGTTCTCGGTGTCGCGTAGATTTGAGTCCGGTTGTGGTTTGCCTTTGAGCTTTCCCTTGGTCGCAACCACGATGTTGCAGGCTGCGTCACGTTCGGGGCGCTCGACCGTGATAGTGTGGTAGCCGAACTCTTCGTATTTGAAAATGCGGCTGATTGGTATCGCGGGGGAACCGGACGCTTGCGCCTTTCGGCTGTTCGCGACGCGAGATGGTTGAGCATAATGCTCAAGCACTGCGGATCGCATTATGGAATTCGGGCTGAAACTGGCGTGAAAGTACCGCCATTTTCTTGTGCGATCCGCTCTAAAGTGGCAAACCCGATTTGGCTATGCAGCAAAACCGTATGGATAGGAAAATGAGGCTTCATGTTGCCCTCCTCGTCTTGGACGCGATTCCAGACTCGAAGATCTTGAACCGTGCTGTCGTTGATCTCTCCGTCCGATAGGAGGAATACAGCATCGGGCTTCAATGCCATTGCAATTCCGACGGCCCCGGAAGGGAATGTTTGATGGCCGAGCTGGATGGAACGCAACCAACTGGATACCCGTTCGATACTCTTTCGTTCGGGATGAAGGAATTTTCCTTTGGGTGGAGGCTCACCGAACATTGGATGCGCACTCGAATCGAAACTGATGATAAAAAACTCTTGGTCTTCGGAAAGGGATTGAATTGCCCTCATCAGTTCTGCATAAAGGGCATCCCATCGAGGGCCTCGCATGGAGCCCGAAGAATCAATCACAAAAACAAATCGATTGCCGTAGGCTTCCGCTCCGAAAAAAGTGGCTCTGGTCTTGGACTTGTCCGAGTTGCTTGCGGCAGACGGCCTGATTCGATCGGCGGAGCCTGCGCTGGCGGAGGCTAGCTTCACTTGCGAACCCAATTCAGATTGAAGAGTCCCTAAGGTTCCGATACGTTCCTCCACCATGGGAGTTACCGCATCCAGTGAAAGGGACTTATTCAGTTCCGGCACGAAGTCTTCCGTCGGTTCGGAAGAGGGTTCGATCTCCGCATGGTTTTCGATGACCACTGAAGTCAATTCGGGTGCTGTTGACGATTCCGACGCTAGCGAAACAAGAAGCGAGCCTTCACCTTCACCACCACCCATGACCAGACAAAAAGCCAAAGCGATAGCGGCAGTCAAATGAATGCACAGGCTAACGACAAACGCGATGGCGTCCGGCGCTTTGGGCACAATTACCACTTTGGGGAAACGTATCGTCATTTTTTGAATCCTATTCGATGAATCAACCGTCCTAGCTGCTAACCGAATTTCAAGGCTCTTCAAACCATCAACGCTTGTTGGTGGTAGGCCGTTCAGGTTTGGGAATGAACCGATAGGTACCTCCGTTTTCCTTCGCGACGGTCATCATCTGCATGCGGAAATCCTCTTGAAAAAAGTGGATTACATGGATTGGGACCTTCGGACTTCCCTCCGATAGGATATCGTCCGTTCGATTAACTTGTCGCAAGAATTTTGCAACGTCCACCTTGGTGTCGCCATCAAACAGCATAAAAATGCCATCCGGCTGCATCGCGATGGCCTGCTCCAAGGCATCGTTGGGGGGCCAACCCTCTTTCTGAATCGCGACTCGATTCATCCATTCTTGAGTCTTTAGTACGTTTTCCCTGGTTGCATAAATAGGATACTTTTCAGCTTCGGTTCCATGAAGAACCAGTGGATCAATCTCTTTGCCAAAGAAGCTGATGTAGTAACGCTGTTTTGGCTTCATCGAGGCAAACGATCGAAAGACTTCGGCTTTGGCAGCCTGAAATGCGTTTTCTTTCCGCATACTTGGCGAACAGTCAATGATATACACGAAGGTGTTTCCAGTCGCCTTGACTCCAAAAAATTCCGCTCCACTAACCATTTTACTTCCCGTCATTCCTTGCATGGAACTGGAGCTGGATTGGGCAACCGCGGAGGATGGAGTAGCAGTCTCGCCGGGTTGTGTCCCCGATTCGATGGCGATGGCGGGAAGAGTCACGTCTTTGGACAGTTCGGAAATGTCAGGTGATGGCGCGGGGGGCATCGGTTCCATGCTGGATGTTTCAAGCTCCGAAATCATTTCCATCGGAGTTTCCATCAGGACGTTTTCAGCCTCGACCGGTGACGATACGATCGATAAAAGCTCTTGCTTTTGGGTGGCCGAAATAACCACGATACTCAGTGCCACCACGAGCCCAACATGCAAGCCTAAGCTGACCCAGACGTGTGCAGCGAACAACAAGGCAAACCGTTTTACTGGTGGTCTTTCTACCTCGATGTCGGTGAGCGATATCAGGTGCGATTCTTGCAGTGGTTCTCGTACCGAATCCTGGTCCAAAAAAATCACGGTCGCTTGGTCTGTTTTAGAAGAGCCGGAAGCAGCCATCGCGTTAGGCGATTCGGCTTTTTCTCTTCGTCTTTCTTCGGCTCGCTGCGACATTCTCTCCCAAGGCGAATCTTGAATACTGCCCTGATTTTTTGTGTCGGGGCAGTGTGAGTCCGTGACGGGGATGGGCGATTCCGTGACGGGGATGGGCGATTCCGTGACGGGGATGGGCGATTCCGTGACGGGGATGGGCGAGTCCGTGCCGGGGATGGGCGAGTCATTTCGTGCATCGTCCCAGCCTTTCGGGGCCTTTGCGTCCTGCGCTGTATCTATGCGTAATGAAAATGAGCCGGAGCGACCTGCTGCAACCTCTTCTAAATGGTTCATTGCGAACTGGTTGGTGTCGAGCCATCGTTCCAAAGTCGCGGTATCGCCTGATTCAGCGATCAACATGGCGGCTTGCAGCTGCGATGCTTCCGCCATGTAGCGTGCAGCCTGCTCCCGGTACTGAAGCACACGAAGTGCCAACTTGCCTCGCTCGAGCAACTCGTTGGAGCCATCCGTTTGTGTGTTGACCGGCGTCGTCATAAGCTCATCTGGGCTATTTTTAACATTTTGCGAAGGAAACTCGTTGGGATACTTGCACTAGATTCTCATCTTGATCGGGCGTCCGGTCAACAAGTTTTGCGCTCCGTTTCGCTCGAGCCTAGTTTAGCGATTCCTGTTCGGCTCGAACTTCATCCCAATGCATGCGAAGAATTCGCAATAGCTCTTGGATCATCTCGGGATCGCTGGTTAGGTCCGCGTGCTTGCCGGGCACCCGCTTTTCGCTTGTGGCGGCGGCTTGCGTGGCGCTCGAGACGGGCACCACGCCGTCGGAATCTCCATTTCCAAGCATCCAGCGACCATGACCGATGATCGAGTGTAATTTCACGCTGGGATCTAAAGGCAACCGGTCCATGGCTTGGAGCATCGGACTGTCGGGTTCCAGTAAATCGACACTCGTCGGGACTCGATTGCTGAACTCGTTGGAAAAGACATCAGGGTTATCCGACAGCAGTTTTCGATGTGCTTTCTTTTGTTCGGTAGGTTCTTCAATCAAAATCGAGCCTAAGCGACCGATCGCACGTTGGGCGAGAGCGGACCCCCGATGGGGAGTGCCAACAAATATCACTCGCGAAACCATCGGCGATGCTTCAAAGAAGAATGCCTTCTTCAGCTTGGTTCGAATGTCGGGTTCCATGGAAACAGCCTCAAACGGGAGCTTAGAGATAGCGTTCCAGAGCGAATCGCCGCTATACGCGATCTGCATCTTGCTGATCAACCCACCCATGCTGTGACCTATCATGACCACATGATCTAACGCGGGATCGGTCGCTTCGGGGTCCAAGTACTCTCCAATCGCTTCCAACTGCAGACGTAATTTCGCAGCAGTCCCTAGGAACGGTTCACCTGTGGGGTATTGATAGCCCCAAACTTGAAAGCGATCGCTAAACCATTCTCGACTTCGAAGCTCGTTCACGACATTCGCCCAGGTTAGTCGGTCGGATAGCAATCCATGCACCAAGAGCACCGGTATCTTTCCGGCAACGTAAGGCTCCAATATGAAAAGTCCGGTATCATCGGTGGAGACCGAGCTTGGCTGCAAGAATGCACCAAGGTAGTTGCGTTGCGTTGTGCTCAAGACCCTGGCGGCTGGAGCTGACTTGTCGAACGCCAGCGGCGTACTGATACCTTGAATATCGATCGTGGAGGTTCCGAGTGGATTATGGAATTCCAGCACCAGCGGCGGTTCGTTCGGAGACGAATTTTTAACATGGTGTTTAACGACGAGAGTCGCTGGAAAAGTAGAAGTCTTGCGATGAAAATCTTTGCTGACGGCTCGGGAGCGTACAACCACGACAGGAACCCCCAGTCCGTTCTGACGGTATATCTGATTCAATTCCTTGGTGGCGTAGGGGCCGACCGTGAATAAGGAGTTAAAGTCATCGGGGGTTTGATCGAATCCATAATAAACACATGGAATGAGCCGCCAACCTTGCTGCGATTTAATGCTTAATCCAACTCGAGGGTCCAAACGCTTGTGCTTTTGACCTTCGATAACCAACGCATTCAACGCGGAGCGATATATGGCCGCAGGATAACAGTCGTGTATACTTTTTTCGTGCAGTCGCGATTCAATTTCGCGCCAGCAATGTTCGGCTGCTTCCAGGTAGTGGTCGACACAGGCAGAATCTTCCCGTTGCGATGCATCGGCTGCCAACGCATAAGCTATCTCTGCTTGCGATAAATCCCAGCTCCCTGAACGCACGGTCACGCTATGAGTCAGGATTTTCGAATCGGCCTGGACAAGCGATGGCGCAGGCCAGGTTCCGTGACGCAGCAACGATGTGCACCCGCCTGACAGGCAAATCAGCAAGAATTGCGATACGAGATGAAGGTAGATCTTTGGTTTGCAATATTCCATGGACGGCATAGTCTTCCAGCCAGGGATTTTTGAATTCACAGGCTGAAGGCCTATGCCACTGGATTCGGTTGGATGCGACCTAAGGATCGTACACCACGCATTGGGGCTAACATCGCCGAATACCGCTCAAGGGATGCTTCCGACGAACATCGTTGAAGACGATTCGACTCGACCGGCATCTTCAAATTTTAAAAAGATAGATTCAAGATCCAGGAAGGCTGACGTGAGGGTCTCGAGATTCCTGTGGTAAGTCATTCTGGGTAATCTGTGCAAGCAAATTAAAACAACTGACGATATTGAAGCGCATCGTACGATAGAGCCACTGGATTGAATTTCATGAACAAGGATGTGACTATGAAATCAAGATTTTTGAAGCATTGCTTGCGGAGTGCGTTGATCGCAGGGATGGTCGCTGCTGGTGCGACCTCGGTTCGAGCGCAAACTTTCGGGGTCGAGCTTCACAATACATTAATGCCGGCTTCTGGCGCCATGGCTGGCACCAGCATCGCCCAGCCTCAAGATTTCCTTTCTGGCATCAATGGAAACCCAGCCACGCTAACGCAGTTCCGGGGAACTCAGTTCACCTTCAGTGGTGCGTGGGCGGATGCATCGATGACTCAGACTCAAACGGAAAACATACCGTTGGTCGGTCCTCCATTGATCGAGCCCTTCACAGCGAAATCGTCGGCTCCAGGTTCGGCAGTGGCCAACATTGGTGTCTCGCAAGATCTTAGCGAGCTCGGTCTGCCTGCTACATTTGGGGTCGGATTCGTGACCACAAGCGGTGCGTTAATCGACTACACCGATGTTCCACAAAGCTATGGTACAAGTACTGGATTGTTTGTTTTCTCGCTACCGATTTCTCTAGGTATTGATCTGACAGATCGTTGGGCTGTTGGGACATCAGCCGCCATCGGTATCGGAATTTACGACAGTCCATTCGTAGTTGCAAGCTCGATGGTCATGGACTATTCGCTGCGTGGCACGGTCGGTACGACCTATAAACTGAACGACTGTAACACCATCGGTGGATACTATCAAACCAAACAGAGCTTCACGTTTGACAACGGATTTCTCTTGTTTCCTGGCCCAAATCAAATTCCCATCGACGTAGGACTGGACATGCCAGAAAACTTGGGAATGGGGTTAGCCAACACAGCCTTGATGGATGGCAAACTGCTCTTAGCAGCCGATCTCCTTTACAAGCTGTGGGAAAACGCGGACACCTTTAGTACCATCTACGAAAATCAGTTAGTCGCCCAATTTGGGAGCCAGCTGTCTGTAGGGAAGTACCGCTTCCGATCTGGTTATGCATGGGCAGATAACCCGATTAACCCTGCTCCTGGTCCGTCCATTGGAGGTGTGGTTCAACCGGGTGGAATTCGAGCGATCCGTTACACTCAAGGTTTGTTAGCCGTAACGTCTCAGCATCGAATATCCGGTGGAGTCGGTATCGTAGACTTCCTTCCAGGTATCGATTTGGACTTAATGGCTGGTGGAATGTTCAAAAGCGAAGAACAGCTTGGCGACTTTACATCGACATCTGTCGCGAGCTATTGGATTGGCGGAGGCATGACATGGCGGTTCGGTCGCGGTTCTTGCGATAAACTGAAGATACCCAATCAATGGTGCAACAACAGTCTTGTGGCAGAGCAAAACGCCCTTTAATCGCAATACCGTTCCATGAAGCAAAGTGGTAGGCACATTCCATGTGCCGTAACCCTCATATAGCAAAGATTTTTGAGGCTCGGCGGACGGCACACGGAGTGTGCCTGCTACTTTTTTGAACGGGCAGTGAAGGATAGATCGACTTGGGCGCTTTTGCTACTTCAAAGTCAAAAGCGCTGCGCACGTCTGAAGTCGTCTTTCCATTTCGCTCAAGAGACTTCGGGTTTTGGTTCCGCCAAGTCCGCCATATTCTGATTGGAATACGTCGCCTGAAATTCCTTCGGGTAGCCCTTCAACGCTTGGGAAAAGGTCAGCAACCACCACTCCTTGTTGAACGTGCGATTGGAACCTGCGCGCATTCGCCGCGTTCTTGGTTGCTGCAATCGCTAGCATGGTGCCAGCTCTATCGGCCATTAGGTCCACGAAGGAGAATCCAGAGCCCCCTTCGGTAGCGTCCATCATTTCTTTTCCGAGCCCAACCACGGCGGCTCGATCGGAGTCGGAGAGGACCACCAGAGCAGCGCTCACCCAAAAGTGGCGAGCGAGATCGTTGCGTCCCATCAAGGTGATTCTGTTTCGCAGCTGATGGAGTTCTTCGACCCGTTCCAGGTTGATTGAGCGTTTCGCGACATTTGCGATTCTTTCTTGCCCCAAGAGGACTCCTAATGCAAGGATCGCAGCTTGATTGGCATGAACCGCATTTGCCGAGTGCGAATTGTCTTCCGCATACAGAAAGGCCAATTCGACAAGCTTCGTGAACCCTTCGTCACCGCTGGGTATTTGATCCGCGTTGGCTAGTAGGTACTCCCCGGTTGCACGTGTATTTTCGGTCAGGTCGTTAGAGATTCCAGTCGACGTCCCCCAGAAATAGAGTCCTATAAGAAGAACGGAAAGAATGCAGCCAGCGATCCAGCTTCGGCAGATAGCAAGTCCGATCATGGCACCGATCAAGGCGCTGGCAATTCCAAGTTGCAACTGCAGGAAGATCGGAAAATATCCGTAGTTGATGCACTGGCATAGAATCGCAAGGGCAGGACTAGCCAGCAGTACCACGGGGACGGCGATCTTGATGGGAGCTTGCTTCAGGCAGAACGCAAGTAAGATTCCTATCGCCGCCAGTCCTATGGCTCTGAGCGCGACCGTCGAAACAGCTCGCGACGCTGGCTCGGAGATATTGAGCACAGCGCGAGTCGCGTCGACGAACAACCTAGGGGCACTCAGCGGACGAGGGTCCGGCACAATGCACAACAGCAAGCACCAAATCAATAGCGCCGAAGGCCAAGCCCAGGGTAGGAACTTGGTAAAACGATCGTCGGGCGATAGGTCGTATCTCATTCAAAACGATCCTGACGGACAAATTTAGCCCAACAGGGAATCGATGGGCAAGTTCCCGACAGGACACTTTGCTTTGCTTAAAACTCGCTCCGATGTTGATCCACGAAGACCATCGAGAAATCCATCGGGACCATCGGTCGTCATCACGATAAGATCTGCGTCGATGGAATCTGCTGTTTTCAAGATGACGCTGGCAGGATCTCCGTGATCGACGATCTCCGTCCATTTCCAATGGGAGTCTTCAGGAAGGTGCAATGGATTTGGCTCCCCGTTGGGACTCACTCGCAGCAACGTGACCGTTCCAGTCGGCAGATCAAGCCTCTCGATCATTCGTGTTACAACCTCCACAGCGGGTTGAGCATCTGGTTTATCCGCAACTGGAATAAGGATGTTCTTTAGATGGATTGATCCATCTTCGAACGCGACAAATCCATCGACACCGTTGGGAATAAACAAGGTCATTTGCTTTGCGCCGCGAGCAATCGGTTCCCCCACGGACTTGCCAAGCCATCGCATGATCCCTTCTCGTTGTTGAATCGCCAAAACAATCAGGTCGGCATCGTGGATAGAAAGATATTCGAGACAGGCTTTCACGGGATCTTTGCTCGGCGCGATGATCTTGCGAACATCAATTCCAAGGTGGACAACATCGCTCTTGGAACTTCCTTCCGGAATCAACTTCCAACGCTCCAATGTTTCGCGGACACCTGGGAAGTTGTGCCAGTCGTCTATGGCGCTGGGATCCACGTGAAGTACCGTCAACATGGCTTTCGCAGCAAGAGCAAGTCTCAAGGCGTGGACAAATGCCGTTTCACTAGCCTCAGAAAAATCGGAGGGAATGAAAATGGTGTTGATCGTCCGCTCAGGGTGGAGTCGTGGTATGTTCATTATTTAAGGAATCATCGCTTCAATACGAAAAATTGGTTGTGCATGTTGCTTTCTACTTTCATTGGCATTACCAGGATAGTCTATCGAACGAATCTGTGTTGCGGTGGCTTTTGGGAGATGTGCTTTTACGAGCGATTCAACCTACACCGATTTTCTTCTGCCAAATTGCATAGGTTCAGGCTTGTCATCGCACCCCAGATTGCGAGGATGCTAGCAACAATTCGACCATCGCAACCGGCTTTTATGTACTACAATTCAGTTCCGGTTTGCTTGAAATGGTCAATAAAGCCATGAAGGCCAACCGAATGTCAATCCGTGAAATCAAGTGATTTCCGTTTTTCAGTTTTCGAACTAAGGTTTAACCGCACGCACTGTTGGCCTATTTGACGGTACCCATGGCGTACAGTTAAGCTGATGGTTCTAGTCTGAATATTTGTCTTCTCCAGGAGAGCATCGATGAAGCTGTTAGATTTCGTTCCAAGATCCCTTCGGACGGTATCCTTGGGTACTGTTTTAGGGTGCATCGCATTTGTTGGGCAATTCGAATTCGCGAAGAGTTCGGTTAGAGCAACAGAACCACCGAATCAAAAGGTAAGTAACACGGTTTTAACGAACAGTGAAGCGAAGAGTCTTACCAAAGACGAAGAGATTGTATTAGCAAAGCACAATCGGCTGGTTTCAACCAACGCCACTCAGAGTGGCAAGAAGCCGAACATCCTCGTTCTTTGGGGCGACGATATTGGGGTTCATAACATCAGTGCCTACAACCACGGCATCATGGGCTACCACACTCCGAACATTGATCGGATTGCCAAAGAGGGCGCGCTGTTTACCGATGCGTACTCGCAACAAAGCTGCACTGCGGGCCGAGCTTCTTTCATTCTTGGACAGCATCCGTTTCGAACGGGTCTGCTAACGATTGGTATGCCAGGAAGCCCACAGGGTATTCCGGATTGGACACCAACCATTGCGGACCTTCTCAAGGAACAAGGGTATGCGACCGGTCAGTTTGGTAAGAATCACCTTGGCGACCAGGATAAGCACCTGCCGACAATGCATGGCTTTGATGAGTTCTTCGGCAACCTTTATCACTTGAACGCCGAAGAAGAACCCGAGACTTATTATTACCCCAAAGACCCTGAGTTTAAAAAGAAGTATGGCCCGCGCGGCGTGCTGCACTGCAAGTCGGACGGGAAAGGTGGACAGACCATCGAAGATACTGGCCCTCTTACAAGAAAACGCATGGAAACGATCGACGAAGAAGTCCATGAGAAGGCTATCGATTTCTTGGAGCGCAACGCGAAAGCAAAGAAGCCGTTCTTCATGTGGTACAACAGCACCCGCATGCACGTTTGGACTCACCTAAAGAAAGAGTCCGAAGGCAAGACTGGGATTGGTCTTTATCCAGATGGAATGGTGGAACACGACGGTTTCGTTGGTGGAGTATTGAAGAAGCTTGACGACTTAGGATTGGCTGACAATACCCTTTTGGTTTATGGAACAGACAATGGAGCCGAAAAGGGAACTTGGCCGGATGGTGGAATCACCCCGTTCCACGGTGAAAAAGGGACCACTTGGGAAGGCGGAATGCGGGTGCCAATGTTAGTTCGTTGGCCCGGCGTGATTAAGCCCGGCACGCTTGTCAATGAGATCTTCTCGCAAGAGGACTGGTTGCCAACGTTGCTAGCAGCCGCTGGCGAGCCCGACATCGTCGAGAAACTCAAGAAAGGTCACAAAGCCAATGGAAAAACATTTAAGATCCATGCAGACGGCTACAACTTCACGCCTTATTTCAAGGGTGAAGTGAAGAAAGGCCCACGCGAGCAAATCCTCTACTTCGGTGCTGGCGGTGAGTTGAACGCAGTTCGATGGAATGATTGGAAAGTGAACTTCGCAGTGGTCAATGGCAACATTGCAACTGGGATTCGGGAGGTTCCGGGTTGGCCGATGATTGTAAACCTGAAGGCAGATCCTTACGAACAAATGCCCCACGAATCAGGCATGTACTTGCGTTGGTATGCGGACAACATTTGGTTGTTTATTCCCGTTCAAGCGCAGATCAAGCAGTTTCTTATGACGATTCCAGAGTATCCCTTCCAAGAAGGAGGAAGCTTGAATGCTGGCGGCATCAATTATCAGACCCTCAAGGCGGCTGCGGCCCTGAAGCGTCTGCAAGATATCGAAACGATTGGTGCTCCACGCAATTAAGTGGTTTCCAGATGGCTTGATTTTGGTTTCACAGTCACCCACGACACTCTTCGTGGGTGACTGTACTTGGTAGTTCTAGGACTTTCGAAATCTCCGCTTCGGCGTTGTTGTAAAATTGGGTTCTTCGCCAATTTTAGTGGTGCTCTTAAGATGTAATGATGGGACGTATCAGCAGATACTCGTAGGCCGTAACAAGTCGCTTTGGACGCAGTTACGGCCTACATTCTACTAGGAAACCGGGGCTGACTCCCAATGGATGTAGTGCGAACAAGAAATCCAAAAAGAGCCTGTCGAAAAATGTGGGGCGAAAAATTTTAGAATCTTACTTCAGCTAACCATTTTTCGTCCCACATTTTTCGACTGCAACCATCCCGAAACCAAAGGACTAACCTGGTGGGTGGTATCTTTTGGATAGTCGATGTTGCAGGAATTGGCTTCGTACCTGACACCTTTTGACACATTGTTTTTGTCTTTAAAATCACCCGCGGCGTTCTCCGCGGGTGATTGCATTTCATATCGCAGCCTGAGCATATCTCAGCCTCAACGCGATCATTAAATTGACATAAATTTTGACACTCCTCGCCAGTCGCCAGTGCCCACAATCGATCCCTTTTAGGCTATGCTATGGTCGATTTCACGCAACGCGTTACTTCAACGACAGTTGTACTCTTCCTCTTTTCAAGGAGAACTTCTATGAAATGGTCGGGTCTATTTTCACAAATCCAGCGAGCGTCGGCGTTCAGCGTCGTCTTGGGGGTTGTCGCAGCGACAAGTTCGTTAGCGCTTCCAACGAATTTCGTTGTTGCAGCGGAACCGCCTGAGGCCACATCTGGTAACGCATCACAGCCGTCGGATGAGTCAAACAGTCGGAAGCAACTTTCCGATGACGACATAATTGCTTTGGCAAAGCACAATCGATTGGTTTCGACCAACGCAGCTCAATCTGGCAAGAAGCCAAATTTTCTAATCATCTGGGGTGACGACGTTGGTTGGAATAATACCAGTGCCTACAATCGCGGGATGATGGGCTACAGCACTCCAAATATTGATCGAGTCGCAAAAGAAGGCGCCCTATTCACTGATTGGTATGGACAACAGTCGTGCACGGCGGGACGTGCTGCGTTCATCACGGGCCAAAGCCCCTTCCGCACTGGCTTGCTAAAGGTAGGTTTGCCAGGCGCGAAAGAGGGCCTATCGGAAAAAGACCCTACGATTCCTGAGCTACTGAAAAATCATGGTTACATGACCGCTCAGTATGGTAAGAACCACCTTGGCGACCTGGACGAACATCTTCCTTCGAATCACGGTTTCGACGAGTTTTATGGGAACCTTTATCACCTGAACGCGGAACAAGAGCCTGAGCATCCCGATTACTTCAAAGACCCAAAGTTGAAAAAGCTTTTCGGTCCACGAGGAGTCATCAAGTCGTTTGCTGGTGGCAAAATCACCGACACCGGACCGCTGACCATCGAACGTATGAAAACGATCGATGAGGAGATTACCAAAGGTGCTATCGATTTTATGGATCGAGCTGTTAAGGCTGACAAGCCGTTCTTCTTGTGGTGGAACTCAACGCGTATGCACATTTGGACTCACTTGAAGAAAGAGTCCGAGAACAAGACGGGTTTGGGGATCTATCCTGACGGAATGGTTGAACATGATGGGCATGTCGGTCAAGTTCTTGATAAACTTGATAAGCTGGGCGTTGCGGACAACACCATGGTGATGTATTCCACCGATAACGGTGCAGAGTGCTTTTCCTGGCCGGATGGTGGTAGCACTCCATTCCGAAACGAGAAGAATTCAAACTGGGAAGGTGGATATCGAGTTCCCTGCATGATCCGTTGGCCTGGTAAGATCAAGCCGGGATCGGTTTTCAACGGCATTTGCTCGCACGAAGACATGTTGCAAACCATCTTGGCCGCAGCTGGCGAGCCCGATGTTAAGGAAAAGCTGATGAAGGGGCACAAAGCCAACGGAAGAGACTTCAAGGTACTGCTTGATGGTTACAACTTGATTCCTTACTTGACTGGCGAAGCCAAAGAATCTCCACGATCCGAATTTTTCTATTGGACCGATGACGGAAGCTTGGCCAATCTTCGTTACAACCGTTGGAAAATCGTGTTCATGGAACAACGCGGCCACGGTCTGGAAGTATGGCAAGAACCTTTGGTGACTTTGCGTTTTCCAAAGTTGTTTTGCTTGCGTACGGATCCGTTTGAACGAGCCGATCACGAGGCGGGTAATTACGATCGATGGCGAGTCGACCATGCGTTCGTCTTGCTACCAGCGATTGCATTCGTTAGTCAGCATTTGTCAACGTTCGCCGAGTTTCCGCCAAGGCAAAAACCAGGTAGCTTTAACTTGGATGGAGTTCTCAAGAAGTTACAAGAAGGGGGCGGTGGCAACCGCTAGGTTTGCGTAACCGTTTCTTGTAACGGATCGCGTTTATTGCGGCCAGCCCCTTACGGGCTGGCCGTTTTGCATTCAACATCAGCGATAGAAACCAGCAGAAGATACTGTAGCGGGGCCAGTCAAACATTGCCTAAGGGGTCAGACCCTGTTTTCGGTTTTCGCGGACTTAGAGGTGATGACCTCCAAGGGACCTCCAAGGGACACAGCACTTGTTCGAAGGACCTCCAAGGGACACAGCACTTGTTCGGGAGCGGAACGGCCGAGTCTGTGAGCGTTTTGTCTCTGCGCCCTCCGCGACTCTGCGTTTCCAAACAAAAGGATGGTCGGAATCGAGAACAATGCTTGCGGTCGAAAAATGGGGGGCGAAAGATAATAAGCGAAAGCAACGTTCTGAAATTTTTCGCCCCCCATTTTTCGACAGGCTCTTTTAGTACTGTCGTTCGTACTAAGAGACATTGAAGGGGCACTACGTTTTGTTCGAGTGGGTAGCTGCAAGCTGATTTTTGATTTCGTTCTCGGAATCGACGTTCTTGCATTGGTTCTTTCGGTGTTGCCAACAAGAACATGACCCAAGCCCGACCCCGGCGAAGATTTTTTTATAAAACACAGAGTCACAGAGATCACAGAGGAAAGAGGAAAAGAAGTCATATCTCGTTATCGCGATTAACCATTTTCTACCAGACGGAATCAAAATCAACTTCGACATCGCTTACGAAAGTCAACCGAATCACCTTGGCCTGAGCTGCAAGAAGATACTTTCCGTCGCGAAGTATCCATTGTTCGACTTGTTGCTCAAAGGGGTTAACGATCCAGTATTCGACCACACCCGATCGTTCATACAGGTCTTTCTTGATGGTCCTATCATTTCCTGATGTTGAAGGTGAAAGGATTTCGACGACCAAATGGGGTGCCACTTTGATTTTAGTCGGCGTGATTTTGCGGACGTTCTCGTTGAGGATGATCACGATATCGGGTTGGACGATATCAAACTCGGAAAGCTGCACGTCAATAGGAGCGTTGTACAGTAAGCCAAGGCCCGCTAATTCGATTTTTGTGTAGAGCTGATATTGCAGGCGTTTAGAAACATGCTGATGCTGAGTGCTCGGCGAAGGATTCACAAAATGTTTTCCATGGATGATCTCGTGACGCAGACCATCCTCAGGTAGGTTCGCATAGTCTTCGCAGGTCCACATCAGCCCTTTGGGAGTGACGGCACTCATGATTCTTCCTGTCCTTTGGTAACTTCAGGTCAACTTCAGCGCCCAAGCAAATGGCGGCTTTCGCGAAAACAACCCCGGAAACTATTTTCGCTAGGCATCGCCCGGTTGGCTAGTCCGTGGCTTACCTCTTCGAATCGCGACGAGCCTGATTGCGTTTCCCGGTCGCACTCGCATGTGCGCGAATTGGCTTTACGCCCCCTCTAGCTATTGCCGAAGACTTTGCTGCCGCTTGCACGCGAACACTGCTTTGGGTCGCGACTGAGCTTGCCGTCTTTTTTTTCTTGGTAGGCAACTTCGGGGTGGTTGTTAGGCTTGTAGTTGGATTTGAGATCGCCGTCGTCGTGTCAGCTGTCTTAGTTGCCGAACGAACGACCTTCTTCGCGGTGGCCTTTTTTGGCTTTGCTGCCGACGGTTCGCTGGTTTTGCTTGCCGACTTGGTGCTAGCCGACTTAGTGACTGGAACCTGTTTCTGCGAAGCCGCTACGTTCATTTGATCCTTGGCATCCGCCAGCACGGTTCGCACGTCGGCTCGTTGAGCACGATGCTGTGTTTTGACGGAGGATGTTTTCTTTTTGGCGGAAGCGTTTTCCGAGGTGGTTTCCTTGGCCTCGAGCGTTTCGAGCCGCTTAGAAAGTCGATCAAGAGTTTCGGAAAACAACTGAGACTTCAATTCGGTCCTTGCGTTATCGGAATCCAATTTGGCTTGTGATTCCTTCTTCGCAACGCGTACAAGCTTTTCAGCCAGGCCACGCCATTTATCGCGCAGATCTCTCGCGCGAGTCACTTTCGATTTCAATTGCTTTACATCGAAGTTTTTTATCTGCTTAGGAGTGCTGTCGACGACTAACGCCAACTCAGTCGCATTGCAGATTTTCCGTGCCTGTTGTAGAGAAACCGTCATTCTAGTTGCTTTCTTTATTTGGTGATGTGTTTAACCCGCCGACGAACCCGCAACATCATACCACGTGTCGAGAGCCCGAATTCTCGCGTTCAGATCGAACAGTGGCATAAATGCTGTGAAATCTATTTAAACAGTCTTCATTTCATCTATCTTGGTGGGGTGATCCGCGAATCGCGACTTTACCAAAATCGAAAAGTTGTCTGCGGGTTGCCTGCTTTTTGCTCTTATATCAAATCTTAGCATTCTGACAACACGATAGCTATTGCGATGAAAAAATTTGGCCTAGCGTTTTCCGGTGGTGGCTTTCGGGCGAGCCTGTATCACTTAGGGCTTGTACGATTCCTTCGCGATGCAGGAATCCTTTCCCAAGTTACGCACATTACTTCGGTTTCGGGCGGGAGTATCCTGGCTGCTCACCTAGTACTCAATTGGGAACGTTACAACGGATCGTCTGCCGAGTTTGATTTGGCTGCTCCCGAAATTCTCAATCCTTCAAGGGACACAGCACTTGATCGGGCGCATTGGTTCTTTCGGTGTTGCCAACAAGAACATGACCCAAGCCCGACCCCAGCGAAGATTTTTTTATAAAACACACAGGCACAGAGATCACAGAGGCAAGTGGAAAAGAAGTCATATCTCGTTAGCGCGATTAACACTTTTTTACCAGACGGTATCAAAATCAACTTCTACATCGCTAACGAAGGATAAAGGAATTACCTTGGCCCGAGGAGCAAGCAGGTACTTTCCTTCGCGGAGTACCCATTGATCGACTTGTTGCTCAAAGGGGTCAACGATCCAGTATTCGACCACCCCCGATCGTTCGTACAGGTCTTTCTTGATGGTCCTGTCAGTTCCTGATGTTGAAGGTGAAAGGATTTCGACTACCAAATGGGGCGCCACCTCGATTTTGGTTGGTGTGATCTTGCGGACGTTCTCGTTGAGAATAATGACGATATCAGGCTGTACGATATCAAACTCGGAAAGCTGCACGTCGATGGGTGCATCGTACAGCACGCCAAGGCCCGCCAATTCAATTTTGGTGTAAAGCTGATATTGCAAGCGTTTGGAAACGTGCTGATGCTGGGTGCTGGGGGAAGGATTCACAAAGTGTTCTCCATCAATGATCTCATGACGAAGCCCATCCTCCGGTAACTTCGCATATTCTTCATACGTCCAATTCTGCCCCTCAGGCGCGATGGTGCCCATACTATTTCAAAGCCTCCAAGAACTTCAATGATCTGCAAATATCGGCCCAAACGAATTGACCCGGGGCTCTTATTTTCATCGAGCATCCCCTGAATAGCAAGTCCTTCGCCTTCTAGATAAAGCGATCCAAAAAGACTTGACGGCCAACACAATTCAGTCAATTCAGACAGCTAAGAACGTCGCATCAGAACGTCGCGTTGACCCGCAAGCCATAGACGAATGCGTCGTCTGCGAGAGCGCTGATCTCTGGCTTGAGGTACTGTACGTCAGGGGTGATTGCGCACCATGGAGTCACTTGGAAACTATAAAAAGTCTCAACACCGGTTCCATCGCGAGGGCTGAACAACGCTTGGGGTATCGGACCAAATTCATTGCTCGCGCCGACATAGTACCAGCCCAGCCCGAATTTGTCCCCACGCTTGCGACCCAATGGACTGAAGCCACCCAGCCCCGCGCTTAGAAAGTACCTGACGGGAGTTGGATTTCCATCGCTGATCGAGCCACGATAAAACATACCCCAGCCGCGATTCGCCTCGTCATCATACTCGACCAAGTATTGGTCGCCGCCGCAGTAAAGCGTGTAGGAATCAGAGATCGTAGGGAATCCAGGAACGGTTGGATAGGGATACACTCCCGGCGGTGGTTCATTGAACCTCAAGTCGGTTAGGTCGGTGTGTTTCCACAGTCCCCCCGCATGCATTTCACCTTTCTTATCCAAGAGATCGGTGTTGACTTTGATTTCGCTTCCGACGATCACCCCCTGCGAGAAGGGGTCGTCAAGATGAAAGAAATCTCTAGTGCGATCCTGTGGGTCTAGAACGAAGGCAGTCATTCGTCCCCACTCGCGAGGAAGCACGACCCCGGCGGTGAAGGAGCTGTAAGGAAGCCCCAATAGAAAAGCAGGATTGGCTACAAAGGCTTGATTGATGAATTGAGTTGTGCCATCCCCGCCCGCAAAATCGTCTTGGTCAAGACCACCAAGCACGTCAATTTTTCCCGCGTATAGAACAAACTCTTTTGAGAGAGGTTGAGTGATCACAAAGTTGCTTAAAAAAAGATCACCGCGATCGTTTGGAGTTACGGGGGTTGCAGCTGCAAATACCGCTGGGGAAAGTGCACCCGTTCTAAGTGACACGTTACCGTATTCACCATACCAGTGCTCTGCGCGCACCAGCAAGGTTCCCTTTGGCAGTCCTCCGAACTTCTCAAGGTCAAATACAAGATCGTATTCGCCACGTCCTGTATACTTGAACGTGTCCCCAAGGCCTAACAGAGGCACCGGAGGCGGCGTGTTCACCCCACCGTCAACGCCGAAACCAAAATGAGTTGAACGACCAGCAACGGTGATTCCAGATTCCTTTAAGGCCGTTCGCCGCCCCCCCAATCACCTGTCATTGTGTCGCGATTCCAGATGCTTTTCGGGCTAGCTAATCCTGCGTAGCCATCGCAATTTCCTTGGGTATCATCGCACGCGGCGATGACAGGTAACCCTTCACAACTCGTTACACCTGAGCTAACGTCGCATTCACCTTGTTCCTGAGCTATACCTTTTTGAGTTGCACTGGCAAATGATGCGGCCAGTAGGCCTGCGAATAGGAAACGCCGATTTCTTCGCGATAGAAGCATGCTTTGAGTTCCATTGCTGTTGGGTCGGAGAATTTGCTTTGCAATTCCATTTGCATTATCGCAATCTCATGACCTTTATTATTTCGGATCAAGTTGCGCTTTACGTGTATCGAAACTGACCATTCGTTCTATCGCTTAAAGTTCTTATGCGGAGCACTCCGACAAACGGCACATCTTTCCAATCTGGAGTGGACGGATTACCGCAATCACAGACCTAACCGAGGTACCTTTCATTCATGGCCCAAGGATGGCGGTGAATCCTAAGGATTTCCCTAAAACCTTCCGCCGGGCGCATTACATATGCGTCTCCATGCTCAGCATACCTACTTAGAAAGAGGAGACAATCTGAGTGCGAAACAACGTTCCCGATTGTCCTGAAACAAAACCAGTTCGATTTTGATCTGCGGGTGAACTATCAATCCATGCCGTGTCAAACGTATATCGCAAATTGCTCTTACCCTTTAATACGAACCAATTGAAACCCGTTGCAATCTCGGTTCCCGAACCATAAGCGCCAGTGACGAATGAGCTTCGAGAATAGATTTCCAGCTGCTTAGGCATGACAAAGTAGCCTGCCTGGACGACTCCACCATACGTCTCTAAGGAACTCATGGGGAGTGGGCCGCTCCCTTGGAATGCCGACAAACCTTGCCGATAGATCTCGGTCGATAGGCTAAGTCCACGATACTTGAAGGCAACATCCAGGGCAGTCAAAGACAAATGAAATGATTGCAAGGTGACTGCTGGGGCGAGCGCGCCACTTTTGGTAATCAATGTGCCGTCGGACAAGCGAATCAAAGTGTTTTCAGGATACTCGCTTGCTTGGCTTCCCTTCTCCATGGTAAATGTAAAACAGCCCCCGAATCGTACGGCCGGTTCCGTATGATCTTCGATGTCGGAATACCCACGCCCAAAATCTCCCCAAGGCTCGAGCCATATCGAATTGGAAGAGCAAAACCGATTGTTGAGTTGACTGGGATTCGCATTCAAAGTGTTGAATCCATTGGATATCATCGTATGGTAGTTCACACCGTCCGAAGGCTGGCCTGTAACCCAAATACCTTGACTCAAACTTGGTCGAAAGAAAGTAGTTGCCATCGAACGATCGGGACCATGCTGTGCATCGAAGGAACTATGGAGCCATTCTCGCGTGCCTGGAACTTTGTTCTGACCTACATGCACTTGAAATCCACGACTAAAACGGTAACTCAAAGCATACGCACGAAAGCCAATCGGATTGTTGTTGACCGTGTTGTAATCGATATTGAGAAGATACGTTAGGTCCGGCATCAACGCATTCCCAGATAGAATGAGCCGACCGCGAGGAATCGCAAAATCGGTTCGGTTGAAGATGGGATTCGCAGTCCCAGTGCTATCGATCCAGGATGTTTCGTCGCGATCGAATCCCGTATAGCGAAACGTATTCTGATGATTCACTTTCAATGAATAGGGCGATCTCTCCAAACTTTGCGGGCGAATGGTGATCCCATTATCGTAGGTTGCCATGTAGCCGTCCTGAGGTTGCTGCAACGAATCAGCCTCGTCCGCTTGACCTTCGACAGCCCCCCAAGGTTCAATCCACTCTGACGGGGTTATTGGCTGAGTCAGTTGCAAATGCGATTGTTCGCGGAGCAACTGAACTTCTTCCGCCAAGCGAGCATTCTCTTGAACCACCGACTTTATCGAATGCTCTAACCGATCAAGTTGCGAAGGGTCGAATTCCGCCATCCTCAACGTCCCCTGCGACCGTCCCTCTTGAAACGTTAGCAAGCAATAAAGAATGGCAAGCAATGCTGGCAAAGCATGTCGGAGTTTTGATTTAGGTGTGGGGCATTCTAGCCGTCGCATGGCAAATCAAGTCCTCAACACCAAACATTAAGACTTTGCTGTAGGGAGTATCGACTGTCCACTTCCGGGGATTGAGGAGAAGTGGAGGCACACAAGGACTACTGCCGGACCTTTTCATGGGATTCCGATAGGTGAGTCCGGCAATTTCAGCAAGTCTCCAGTACGTCACCGAAAACGCTAGCAAAGAAAATCCTCTCGTCGAAGAGGATCACAAGTTGGCGAGATTGTAAATGCCGATGAGAAATGACTATCGATTTCTGGCTGAATCAATGAGTTGAGCGATCAGTGGTAGCAGCTGTTTCTTACGACTCACAACATTATCCAGCTGATAGAGATTCCGGTCTAATCGCGGATAATTGATTTCGTCCCATTCTTCTGACTGGTGGCTTAACAGGAGAAGTGATCCGTTACTGACCACGTCGGTAATGAGCAGGGCCGAGAAATCAAGCCTTTGGTGATCGCACAAACTTTCCAGGGCCGCGCGCAGTTCGTCTTTGCGATCCCAGAACAAGTCAAAACCATTCTCCTCGATTTGAGAAATAGAAAATCGTTGCCCATGCTCCGTGAACTCTTTGCAGTCTTCGCGAACAACTTCACTAGGGGTGCAAGTTCGAAGCGCGGATCCAATCTCAAAAAACTCCTTGGCATAGTCATCTAAATTGATATCACATAGCGTGCGAAGCCATTCCAAAATATCGCGATCGATATCTGTTGTGGTGGGGGATCGCAGGAACAAGGTGTCTGAAATAATTCCAGATGCCATGCACAGAGCAACGCCAGGTCGAGGTACCAAGCCAGCAGCCCGAAACTGTCTTGCTACCAACGTGCAGGTCGATCCCACCGGCTCATTGATAAAGCGAATGGGTTGAGTTGACTTGAGTCCACCGCCCAATCGATGATGGTCTAGAACCTCGAGAATCTCAGCCTCTTCAGCCCCATTTACTGCCTGGCTCAGTTCATTGTGGTCAACCAAGATCAGTTTTGGTTTCGGGGGATTCACCAAGTCCGATTTAGACAGAATTCCAACAAGATGTCCCGAATCAGTCACAACGGGAAAAATAGGTTCGTTCGACTTTTCAATGGTGAGTCTGGCTTCGTCGACGGGCATTTTTGCTGATAGTGCGAGAAAATGAGTGTCGATCGCGGAATCGATGAATTGCGATGATTTGATTCGCATCGTGGTTGTTGCGGTATCGAATGGGCTTTTCAGCACGGCGACATTTCTCGCTTGAGCCAATTGAACGAGTCCGGACGAAAGGGTGTAGCCACCCGTGACCACAAGAGCCCGTACACCGTGTTCGATTGCTGGCAATTGAATGGTTGGACGGTCACCGCTGACAACGATCAGTTTGTCCGCGGGAAACTTTTGCATCCGTTCCGTGAATCCGCCAGCACTCATGGCACCTACCATGACCAACAGCTCATCATGCTGCGAAGGATCGATCGCGTGTTGGAATTCCCCACCAACGATTTCGCAGATTTTCTGGAGACTCGTTGTGACGGTTCGAGTCTTCAACGGATCACGGTCGTCCTGAAAAACCAAGTCCATGAGTTGCAATAGCGACAAGACTCCAACAACCTTGTTCTCGTCGTCGACGATAGGAATCGCGCGTACCTCGCGTTCCTTCATGCGTTGATAAACTTCGTAGAACACATCCCCATACTTGGCAGACACGAACGAATGTTGGCAAACGTCCTCCAGTTCGGGCCGAACATCCATCACAATTCTCGGCGGCGATACCTTGGCTCGCTTAAGCACATACTCGGTGCGCTTATTTGGGGTGCCACAGCATGCTGCAACCGCATCCGGCCTACTAGTTTGTTGTAGCAGGTCCGCGTAAGCAATCGCGGAACAAATGGCATCCGTGTCTGGATTGCGGTGTCCGAAAACAAGTACACTCATGAAAAAATTCAACTGGAAAGCGAGAAGAGACAGATGGGCGCAATATTAACATAGCTTACGACTCGGTTTGAGTTCAACCCGATTTTTAGCGATAAAACCACGCCAGAGGCACATTCAGCCCCGCAAAGTACCATTTAAAGTGATTTCGCTGGGACTAAACGCCGCACCGAAATCTATTCATCTTCCCAATGTAATTCTTCGATTGCATCGTCACCATCGCCGGAAGCAGCAAATGCTTCTTCGGCAGGCTCCTTCTTGAGTTTCTTTTTAGGTCTTGTAGCCCTAGGAGGATTTTCATCCCAACTTTCGTCGCGTCGGATTTTGTTTCCGCGTTGCTTGCTGGGCTTATCGTCGGAACCTTCTGCACCGGAGCGCATGACTTCCCACTGCTCAAGCGTGATTGCAACCTCGCGAGCTTGCGATCCGTTGTACTGCCCAACGATACCATCTTCGGACATGAAATCGATCAGACGTGCCGCTCGGCCATAGCCGATTCCCAATGCACGTTGCAAAAGCGAGCAGCTTCCTCTGCCTTCTCGTACCACGATGTCCACGGCAGCTTCGTACAGATCGTCTCGCTTCTTGAAGGAGCCAGGCTTGGTTGGTTCGTCTTCTTCTTTGGTTGTCTTTAACTGCACAAGCTCCTGCACAAAGTTTTGTTCACCCATGCTGCAATGGTCAACCACCGCATTGATCTCGTCGTCGCTGAGATAAGTACCTTGACCACGAAGAAGTGCGCTGGTGCCTGGCCACAAAAATAGCATGTCACCATTTCCGAGCAGCTTGTCCGCACCCATTTCATCGAGAACAACGCGCGAGTCTGTACGGCTAGCCACTTGGAAGCTAATTCGAGCTGGCAAATTGCTCTTGATCAAGCCTGTGATGACATCCACCGTTGGCTTCTGGGTCGCAAGAATCAGGTGAATGCCAACGGCTCGGCTTTTCTGCGCCAAACGTATGATATGAGCCTCCACTTCCTTCCCGGAGGTCATCATCAAGTCCGCCATTTCATCGACTACGATCACAATGAACGGAAGGTGGTCTGGAATTAAATCGGCCTCATCTTCGTTCTCCGGCTTCAATCGATCCAGCAGTTCCTCACGCCCAAGCTGATTGTAGTTCGTCAAGTGCCGAACACCCGCACGGGCAAGCAATGCATATCGTTCTTCCATTTTATCGACGGCCCAGGCTAAGATAGCCTCGGCCTTTCTCATGTCGATCACGACCGGGTGCATCAGGTGAGGAAGTCTGGCGTAACAACTTAGTTCGACCATTTTCGGGTCGATCATCAACATCCGGACTTCATCGGGGCGACGCGTCATTAAAATCGAAGAGATAATCGAATTCAAGCAAACGCTTTTTCCTGTTCCCGTCCGTCCAGCGATCAACAAGTGAGGAAGGCTTGCGAGATCCACGGTCAACGCTTTGCCGGAAACGTCTTTTCCCAAGAAGAGAGGTATCTTTTGTTTGCGAACCTGGGGCCCACTCTCTTCGATCACCTCGCGCATACGAACGATTTGCCGCTGTTCATTGGGCACTTCGATACCAACACTGTTCTTGCCAGGAATGGGGGCTACGATACGAACACTGGGCACGCGCAGTGCAATGGCAAGATCGTCCGCCAAGCCAGTGATTTTGCTGAGCCGAAGTCCCGCTTCCAATTCAATTTCGTACTGAGCGATAACGGGCCCAGTTTCGATTTCAACCACTTTGACATTGAAACCGAAATTGAAAAAGGTTTGCTCCAACACTTTGGCTTTGCGTTTGACCTCCTCGGTTTGCTCGTCATAGGAAATCTCATCGGACTCGGTCAGTAGATCCAAGCCTGGCAGCACATATTCTTCGGAACCTTCGGGTAGCTTTGTATCATCGAGATGAGCTAGTAGATCCTCCACTGGCTCTTGTTTGTCTGCCTCTTCGTCCTTTTTCGTTTTGCGATTTTTGACGCGCGGACCTTTCTCTTCTATGTGCGCCGCATCTGACCGGACTGATTTTGATTTGCTTGTGCGGACCTTAGGCTGTTCGACTTGGATCTCGGTCGCTTCCTCATCGTCCTCGCTATGTACTTCGTCATCTTCGTTATCTTCGCCGTCTCCATCTTCGTATTCAGCGTATTCACCATCCGCATCGACTTCGTACTGCCCATCCTCCGCCTCCTCCAGATCTTCGTCCGAAGCTGCAGCTTGTCGACCACTCACTATGGACTTATGGCGGGTCGCACTCATGTCCGAGCTTCCGTCTAATAACGAATCAGCCTCCGGTTCTTCGGCGATCATTTTCTTACTACCAAACAATGCGCCCGCGATTGACGCAAGGGTCGACGTTGTCTTTGGAAAAGTCAAATCGGTACGCCCAGCGGCCTTGGTTGGTGAGGCCAGGTCGCTTGCGGTTAGACTTGTCTCCGCCCGGCGTCCAATGCGAATCGACGGCCCTGAGTCTCCATTCGTGTTTGAAGTGTTTGAGGGTGAAGCAGAACCCGCCATAGGTGATGCGTGAATGACGGACGATGGGTACGCTGTCTGAGCTCCTGCGGCGCCCAGTGCGGTGATTGATGCAGGGTTTTGACGCAAAGTGACGCTCTTGGGCAAATCCGATCGCGATGGCGAGAATGTGCCTGAAAGCATTTCCTTGTGACGTTCAAGCGACCAGCTTGGAATGCGAAAGTATTTCAGTGCAAGCAAGCCACCGGTGGCGGCAAATCCAAAATAACGAAGCAACGCATACTCGGTGCTCAACAAAACCCCACCTACCAAAAAGGTCAGGACAAAAATCAAGGAACCTGCGCTAGCGAGATGGCGATCAAGCCAAGTGTTGCATAACGCCCCCAAATACCCGCCCTCTCCGATCGGAACGGGAATACCCAATTGCAAACCCAAACGCGTTGGCAGCGTGCAAACAGCAACCAAGATCAGGGTCCAGCCAATACTTCGACCCATGGGGGACGCCCAGGGCTGTTGTCGCAACATGACGATTCCAGATAAGATCGTCATGGCGGCGATAAAGTACGCTCCGACCCCCGTTGCTTGCAAAAGAATGTCGCTGACCAGGGCTCCCATATAGCCGCAGGCGTTCCCGATGCGGTCATTCAATGGGTAAGATGCATGCAAAGGTGTATAAACGCTACTCAATGCACCGGAAAAGTCCCCCAGATTATCAGCGGAGTCATGCGTCAGCAAAGACAACCATAGCAACGCAGAAGCCGCAAACATCACGATTGCCGCAACATCCCATCGGACCGATCTTTGGTTTTCCATCGTTTGTCTTCCTGATCTGGCAAATCACACTTTGCTTATCCTCTTCGGCAAAATTGATCCAGCTTCACGCCAAAGACTTTCCACGCAGGCGAGTCCCGCATAACCGGTAAACTTTATCGTCCCCAAAGGCAGGAATTGGCTTGGATGACGCTTTCAGGTGTCTGCTGAAGACATCTTTTGGACGTTCGTTCGCCCATGTTGCTTGGAACCCAACAAGAATTGGGGAGCGCACTAATTTAGCGATACACTTCCGTTTGCGAAAATGCTCCGCCAGAAGAACGCAAATTCAATTCCATCGTGATACAATGGTATAATTCAAAGACCGGGCCTTAAGCCACTTTTTTGACTTTGCAGCACTATGTCCTCGATTACACAAAATTATTCCGAGACAGCGGCGATCCCTGCAACTCTTCCATTGACAACTGCGCAATACGAAAAGCTTGTAGAACTTGGGACGTTCGAAGGGGCGACGGGGCAGATCGAGCTTATCAACGGAAGGATTGTCCGCATGAACCCTCAGGGGCCAGAGCATTCCGACCCGATCGATTACCTCACTGAGTGGAGTGTATTGCAGTCGCAAGGTCGGTTTACCATTCGAATTGAGAAACCGATTCGAATTCCGGAACAGAATAGTTGTCCAGAGCCGGATCTTGCGTGGGTTGCTCGACGACGATACTTCGATCAACACCCTAACCCTTTGGACGTTTATCTACTGATCGAAGTCAGCTTTTCGAGTTCGCAGTTTGATCGTGCCGAAAAGCAAACCCTGTATGCACGATCGGGAATCATCGAGTACTGGCAGGTGGATGTTCCAAGTCGCACTGTTTCGGTACATCGATCGCCAAAAGATGGTGCGTATGCAACCGTTCATGTTATGGATGCATCCATGACGATAGCGCCTCAATGCTCACCCGAATCCGTTCTCCCAATCAAAGAACTGTTTGCCAACTAGCGATTGGATTCTTCGTTGCGGTTTTAGGACTCGGGATGGACGGTGTAGGTTTCTTCTTCGCTGGCCGGTGAATGCGGAATCCATTGTGGAACCAAGGATCCAACCACCATTCCCAATACGCTTGCACCCAAGCCCGCAAGCTGGCTTGGGAATTCCGCCCCCAAGGTCTCGTTCAAGGTAAACGTCAACCAAACGCCTATACCGAAAAGGATACTGGCCAACGCTCCTTGAGTTGTCGCGCGGCGCCAATACAAGCCGAATGCCAACGGAACGAAAGCACCAGCAAGTGTAACTTGATACGCCGATGAAACCATATCATAAATCGGCTTGCCTTCGACCCAGATCGAGTACGTTAACACCATAGACGCAAATACAAAAATAGAAATACGCATGGCCTTCAGCATGTGTTTGTCATCCAAAGTGGGCCATAAATGCCGAAGTATGTTCTCTACAAAACTGGTCGAAGGTGCCAACAATGTTGCCGAAGAGGTCGACTTGATTGCGGAAACCAGAGCGCCAAAGAATAGAACTTGCGCGAAGAATGGCATGTGGTTCAGAATCAATGTCGGAAGCACTTTTTGAGTGTCTTCGCTCGCGAGCAGCGTCCTCGATTCTTCAGGCATGATGATCAACGACGAGACAACGATAAACATCGGTACAAATGCAAAGGCCAAATACGCTAACCCACCCAAAACAGCACCGTTTCGGGCTGTTTCGGGATCCTTGGCCGACATGACTCGTTGAAACACATCTTGTTGTGGGATCGAACCAATCATCATGGTGATTGCAGCCCCCACGTAAAAAAGCCAAGCCTTGAAGCTGGGCTCGGGCAGAATTCGAAAAAGATCCTTCTGGCTGGCTAAATCCAACACTTTGCCTGTACCGCCTGCCAAATCGGAAGCAACCCAAGCAATGTACGACAATCCAATCACCAGCACAATCATCTGGACAAAGTCGGTATAAACGACTGCAAGCATCCCACCCATGATGACATAGATAAGGACCAGTACTGTTCCAATGAACATTCCCCAAGAGGTGCTGATCGCACCGCCGGACAGAACAGAGAAAACCAATCCCAGTGCGGTAATCTGAGCAGCAACCCAACCAAGGTAGCTCAAAATGATCAGGATGGAGCACAGTATTTCGATAGTGATCCCAAATCGGTTTCGGAAGTAATCGCCGATGGTCAAAAGGTTCATCTTGTAGAGCCGCTGAGCGAAAAACAGACCAACCAAAACCAAGCACATGGACGCCCCGAACGGATCTTCAACGACTTCGTGCAAGCCGCTATTCACAAATTTCGCAGGGATGCCAAGAACTGTTTCGGCACCAAACCAAGTGGCGAAACTCGTGGTGATAACCATGATCAGAGGCAATCGATGGCCTGCTACCGCGAAGTCAGAAGTGTTCTTGACCCGTGATCCGGCCCAAGCACCGATTGCCAATGTCCCTAATAGATAAAGAATAACCAGAACCAAGAGAGCGATATTCATTGAGGGACTTTCCGCAAATAGTTCGTCGGGTTAATGTGCTTTCGGTTGGCTTACTCGCCTGACGTCTGGACCTCAGGCTGTATCTGAAACAAATACTTATGCGACACGTCGGGTTACGCCCGACGGTCGCTTTTTACCGATTCGGAAACGTTAGTTTCGATCGTTCAGGAACGGCAAAGGAATCATACCGCCTTCGCTGTCGCGGCAGTCCATCTCCAAATGCTCAGGGAAGGGGGTGTCGCTCCCAAGAATCTGAACACTTACCTTCGACGCTTCTTCAAGCTCGATGATTTCACGACGTTTGCGATTGTTGAGATAGGATGCGACGCTTTCGTTTACCTTCACAACGACTTTAGAAGCCTTGGGCATTTGGCAGGCCATCATCAGCAACCTTGTAACTTCAATCGACATACTTTCTGCGGTCTTAACGAGACTGCGTCCACGGCAACATGGGCAGTCTTCGTAGACGCTTCGCTTGAAGCTAGGACGGATTCGTTGACGAGTCATTTCGACGAGGCCGAACGGGCTGGTTCGAAGAATTTTGGTACGAGCGCGATCGCGTAACATGGCGTCGCGCAGGGTCTTCTCCACTTTTCGCCGATGCGACTCTTTTCGCATATCGATAAAGTCATTGACAATGACACCGCCTAAGTCGCGCAAACGTAGTTGCCGAGCGATCTCCTTGGCTGCCGACATATTCAGGTGGAATGCGTTTTCTTCAGCGTTCTCATCACCGCCACGAAAATTGCCGCTATTGACGTCGATCGCGACCAAGGCTTCGGTTTGATCGATCACGATGGATCCACCACCTCGTAACGGGACGACGCGTTGATGGATTCGATTGATTTCTTGTTCTAGTTTGTAGCGATAGAACAATGGTTCTCGACCTTCATACAATTCGATTCGGTCAGCCACGCGGGGCATCACCAGTTCCACAAACTCTTTAGCTCGCGTGAAGGCTTCTGGATGATCGATGACCACGGAATCGATATCTTCCGTGAAGGTATCTCGAATCGTTCGAATAAGAATATCACTTTCTTCATACACATCGCACGGTGCTTGTGTGCTCTTGATGCGTTTGACCATTCCCTTCCATAGCCGCAGCAAGTAGGCCACGTCTCTGGAAAGTTCGTTCCGAGTTCGTTCGGAGCCAGCGGTTCTTACGATGAAACCGACACCCTTTGGTAGCCTAAGATCTAGCATCATGGCGCGAAGCTTACGGCGAACATCGTCGTCTTCGATTTTACGACTGACGCCGACTCGTCCCAGTGCCGGCATTAGCACCAAGTATCGACCGGGAATGCTAATGTACGTTGAAAGAGTGGGTCCTTTGGTACCGATTCCTTCTTTGATCACTTGAACGAGAACTTCGTCACCCCGTTTGAAGATTTCTTGAATCGGTGGCTTGAATCGCGGTCTTCCGCTTCTCAGTTTGTTGCTTCTTTGGCGACCGCCTTGCCGGTCGTTTCCGCGTCCCGAGCGCCGCTTTGGTTCGTCGGACTCATCTTCTTCTTCCTCGTCCGCGTCTTCTTCGTTTCGGTCAACTGGCGCATCATCATCGCGATCGTCGACACCGGGGTAGTTTCCGTCCATGATTTCATCAGGGTCGTATCCAGCTTGACGGAAGTATTGAGCTTCGACGTCGCTGATGTGTAGAAATCCATTGCGTCCTACACCGAAGTCGACGAAGGCGGCTTGAATACTAGGTTCGATATTGACAATTTTGCCTTTGTAAATGTTGCCAACCCAATTGTTCTGACTGGTCCGTTCTGTGTACAGTTCTTCAAGAACTCCATCCTCCAGCAATGCGATTCGGCATTCCTCCATCTGGGAGACATTGATGAGCATTTCCTTTTTCATCGGCTACGTTGGTTCCTTTCAATGGTCGCGATCGAGCTTGCTGAAACGCTGCGATGGGTGATTCATGAGCAGTAGGTTTGGCAAATCGAAAACGAATATGTTTATGCTTGTAATACAATTTCGGGCACAAGCCCAGCTAACTGATTCATCAAGAAGGCGTCGACTTCACGGGCCGTCGAAAGGCGGAGCGCTCGCCAAGCCATGGCTTCGCACTGGCCGATCGTGACAGATCGAATTGCTTTCTTGAGGATTGGAATTGCGGCCGGCGCTAAGCTCAGCGTTCGTATTCCCATTCCGACCAGCAGCAATGCGTAAGCAGGATTAGTGCTCATTTCACCGCAAACGCTGGTCGACTTTTTCTTTTCTGACGCAACTTGAAGTGTTCTTTGTATTAATCTCAGAACGGCTGGGTCACATGCTTGATACAAGTCGGCAACGGAATCGTTGCTTCGATCTACAGCAAGCGTATACTGGGTCAAGTCGTTGGTGCCGATACTAACGAAATCGATTTCATCAATGAATCGATCCAGCATCAATACTGCAGCAGGAACTTCGACCATCATTCCGACCTGCACGTGGCATTGGATGTGTTTACCCTCTGCGGCAAGATCTTCCGACACCGACCGGAGTAAGAAGCGGGCGCTTCGCAGCTCGTCCAATGTCGTGATCATGGGGAACATCACACGCACATCTCCGAGGCAGGCGGCACGCAAGATCGCGCGGGCCTGGACTCGAAATAGCGCTGGATTCCGAAGGCTTAATCGAATGCTACGCAACCCTAAGAACGGATTGTTCTCGGGTTCGGTCAGCTTTGTCATTCCCATTTTGTCCGCACCAAGGTCGAGTGTGCGAATAACGACGGGACGGTTTTGCATATCGCGCACAACTTGCGCATATGCCTGATAGTGTTCCTCTTCCGTGGGCTCTTGATCGTGCCCCAAGTAAAGAAACTCTGTTCGGTAAAGGCCAACTCCGTCAGCACCACGTGCGATGCAAGAAGCCGCCTCGTTGGGAAATTCTACGTTTGCCATCAGTTCGATCCGCACCCCATCGCTGGTGCAAGCCGGCAAGTCGCGGATTTCTTGCAGTTTGGTTGCAATGGATTCGCGATAGAGGCGTCGTTTTTGATAGTGTTCTCGCGTTGCATCGTCGGGCGAGACGATGATACGACCGAGATGGCCATCCACGATCACTTCGTCACCGCTGCGAATGTTGTGCAAGAAGTTTCCGACCCCGACAACTGCAGGGATCTCCATGCCTCGAGCGACAATCGCAGTATGGCCACCCGCCCCACCAACTTCGGTGCAGATCCCAAGAACCTTTTCAGGATCAAAGCTGGCAGTCTCGCCAGGTGTCAAATCGTGACTGACCACAATCGCTTCGTGGGGCAACGTCTTTAAGGTTGCCATGGGTTGGTCGGTCAAGGCCTCCAGTAACAACCGCTCGACATCCCGGACATCAGCCGCACGCTCTGACAGAAAAGTACTGGTCGATTTGCGGAAGGCGGCTGCGTACTTCGTAAAAACTTCACTAACAGCGTACTCCGCAGAATAGGTCTTTCTGCGAATCAGACTTTCCAGCTCCGATTGCAAGTGTGGATCCCTTAACACTTGTTGCTGAGCCGAAAAGATACTGCCGAGTCTTTCGCCCAATTTCGTGGTCGCGGATACTCGACTTAACTCCAGTTTCTCGTCAGCCTTGCGGACCGCTTCGACGAGCCGCGACCACTCGCGTTCGTCTTCTCCGACGGCGACCAAGCAGCGTGTGATACGGTACCCCTCGCGATCGAAGACAAGGGCTTGTCCAATCGCGACACCTGGTGAGACCGCTATGCCTTGCAATTCCAGCATGCTGAAACGATCTATCTGAAATGGAAGCCGGTCGAGCGGCTGTGAACGACAAAATGGTTTACGAAGATCTCCGAGATCCTCACAGCAGCACTAAGTATTCGATTCAACATTGGCTTCGTCGAACTGCTGTTCAAACATCGTGCTGATAGCTTGGATGGCTTTTTCAGCATCTGGTCCCTGAGCTCGCAACAACAGTTCGGAGCCTTGGGTGGCACCGAGCGTCAGCAAGCTCAATATACTTCTACAGTCTGCGATCTGGCCAGCTCGCTCCAGTTCGATTTGGCATTGGAATCCCGATGCGGCACGAACCAGTTTGTCGGCTGGTCGCATGTGCAAGCCTTCAGGGTTTCGAACAGTTACATTGCAAAGTTGAATCGCCGAGGTCATACAGTTTCTAGCCGGAGAATTGGTTTCCGTCAGCTTCTTCCAAAAGTTGCAGGATGTCATCAGGCGACTTCGACTGACGCAAAAATCGGCAGAATGTCTCGTCGCGAAGCTGTCGCGAAATGTTTTCGAGCGCTCTCAAGTGGTCGCCAGGACGATCTGGAGGGGAAACCAATAGGAAAAACAGAGAAGCACTCTGCCCATCCAACGACTCAAAATCCAAGCCAGCTGGGCTAACTCCCACGGTGCCGATCAGCTTTTCGACACTTGCATGCTTCGTATGAGGGACGGCAACGCCGCGACCGATACCCGTGCTGCCAAGCTCTTCGCGTTTCATAATCGCCTTGATGATGTCATCCTGGTCGGCAGCTTTGATTTCGCCTGCTTCGACCAAGGCATGGACCAATTCAGCGATAACGCCTTCTTTTGTCGTTGCAGCCAATTCGGCGCGGATGGCCTTTGGGGAAATAAACACAGCAAACTTCATTACTTGGGAACCCTTGCAACTAACCTGCGGACTCGAAGCCAAACCACTTGGGCTCGGCAAATCGAGGACGAATGATGAAAAAAACTGGAGAATATAACGATGATGATTGTAGGTCTAAACTTCGCTGCCACCAGCGTGCTTGACACCGGTCGCCTTGTGTTCCGTGACTTTTTCTTTGTGTTTTCGGATCTGTTGTTCCACTTTGCCAATGGTTAAATCCAAGGCTGAAATAACAGTCATCGATTGAGTGGTTGCGACGAAATCGTGCGAGTGTTCAGCTGACACATTGATTTCGACCGTCGGTTTGTCGAGATGTTCCAGGTCGACAGTAACTTCAATCGCATTAATGCGATCGAATAAACGCCGGACCTTTTCGACCTTTTCGACAATGATAGCCTGATCTTCGGGTTTTAGGTGGCCATGACGAGCGGAAACGTTAACTTGCACTGTGTTACTCCAAAAAGAGGAGAAGGAGCGGAATGAGCACTTTTTGACGTAGCCAATCATCGAGGGTGGGGCCCATCACCAGGGATGGTCTTCCAGACAAATGGAATCGCCGATGAATTGTAACCCTTTCCTTACAACCCGACAAATCCCCGCCGCTTGAGTAACCCAAGATCAGCAAAATCTTGGTGCATTATCCGAGTGGCGGAAGATTGGTAGGCAAAATCTCCAGCCCTTTCGACTGGAGAATTGACAATCCAACATCTTTTAGCTGGGTTGATCGTGAAAGACTAAGTCATCGAAAGTTTATTAGACTTTCGACGGGAAAGGCGCGTCTTTACGGCAGAATCCAGGATTTATACTAGGAAGCTGGTTCAACCCTAGGCATGGACGCAACGACTTTATCGATTAATCCGTACGTGACCGCTTCTTCGGGATCCATGAATCGGTCCCGATCGGTGTCTTTCTCGATCGTATCCAGATCCTGACCGCAATGCCGAATCAGGATTTCATTGAGCCGCCGCTTTGTTCTTTGAAATTCGTTGAGGTGAATGGAGATTTCTTCCGCAGTTCCTTGCATGCCAGCCAGCGGTTGGTGAATCATAATTCTCGAATTTGGAAGCGAATAACGCTTGTTCTTCGCACCAGCGGTCAAAAGAACGGCACCCATGGAAGCAGCTTGACCGATGCAATAGGTTGCTACATCGCACGAAACGAACTGCATCGTGTCGTAGATCGCCATTCCTGCGGTGACGCTTCCGCCTGGGCTGTTGATGTACAGGTGAATGTCCGCCTTGGGATCGTCCGACTGCAAAAATAACATCTGGGCAACCAAGGCGTTCGCTACGTCGTCGTCGACCTGAGTTCCCAAAAATATGATGCGGTCTTTGAGAAGTCGACTGTAAACATCGTATACGCGCTCTTCTCGGCCGCTCTTTTCGATGACATAAGGGATCATTGGCATTTTGAGTACTTACTCCGAGTTTTGAGTGCGTTAGGAATTCTCTTCATCAACGGTTGGGGTCTTCATCAACAATTGGTCGACGAGCCCGTATTCCTTGGCCTGCTCGGCAGTCAAGAAGAAGTCGCGGTCTGTGTCTTTGGCAATTTGTTCTGCGGACTTGCCCGTGTGCCTCGATAGGATTTCATTCAGCTGTGTTCGCATGCGCAGAATCTCGCGTGCCTGAATCTCAATATCGGAAATCTGCCCTCGAACTCCCCCGTGAGGTTGATGGACCATGACAGAGCTGTTTGGTAAGCAAAAACGCTTACCTGGCGAACCGCCCGCCAAGAGAACTGCAGCACCGCTAGCAGCTTGTCCAACACAATACGTGGCCACTGGACATGACAGCATTTGCATGGTGTCATAGATCGCGAGGGTGGACACCACTTCGCCACCGGGCGAATTGATATAAAAATGAATGTCCTTGCGACGTTGCTCGCTTTGCAAATAAAGCAGCTTCATAATGACTTCGTTGGCATTGCCTGCGTAGATTTCCCCCTGCAGGAAAACAATTCTGTTTTCCAACAAAAGATCACCAAGAGTCATTTGGCGTTGGCGCTGGTAACTTTGATACGCTTGCGAATCAAAGACCGGCGGCATTTTCGAAAAGTGATTCAATTGTGGCCTTCCCTTCCTGCGAGTAAAAACGATTGCTGTGTACATCTTTCCGATTGGCCAATTTTTGGCAAGGCCACTGCCTCGAAAGTTTGCCTTCCGGCAATTTCTTTCTGGATGGATGTTCCCTACAGCTTAACCTCGCAGAATCCGGCTACAGCCGAATCGGCTATCTCGGTTTTGGCAGCTGTGCCGCTTTGACATCGTTTTCAGGAAACTGGTATCGTCTCCTCCGCCTCGAACTTGCTAGGTGCCGTATGGCACAACCTACGTGTTGCACTTAGAATCTTTCGACCTATTTGTGAGTTCGACGCTAAAACGCTTATCAGGAACCGATCGATTGTCATTATCACCAACTATCCAGACCGCCATTGATCGCGTTCAAGAAGCGCAAGCCAACGGAAAGATTAGCTCGGGAGCCCTCGAAAACATCCTTTGCTGGCTGACTCAAGAACGTTACGCGACTTACGCTCCTGCCATTGTGGAACATATCGATCAGAAGAAATGGCAAGCTCTTGATGACGCCTTTTGGACAATCATTCCCTTCGGAACCGGTGGCAGACGGGGCCGCATGTACGATTTTGGCTCCAACGCAATTAACGACCGGACTATTGGGGAAAGCGCTCAAGGATTAGCGGACACCATCCTGGGGCTACCGGACCGTCCATCGAAGCTGTCTTGCGCCATCGCTTACGACACCCGGCATAAATCCAGGCACTTTGCCGAGCTTTGCGCGTCGATCATGGTTGCGAATGGTTTTCACGTTTATTTTCTGGACGACTATCGAGCGACGCCCCAGCTGTCGTTTGCAGTCCGTCATTTAGCTTGCACTTGTGGGATCATGGTGACCGCGTCGCATAATCCCCCCAGCGACAATGCAGTCAAAGTTTACTGGTCCACGGGTGGGCAAGTATTGCCGCCGTACGATTCGGAAATCATCGACCGAGTCATGAACGTTCAGCAAATTAAAACGACATCCTTCGCACAAGCTCTCGCCGATGGAAAAGTTTCTGTCGTCACAGCCGAAATCGACCAAAAGTACTTGGAAGCAGCCAGCAAATTTGCTTGGCCCGGCTCGCGAGATATCAAGGTTTTGTATTCGCCACTGCATGGAGTTGGTGGATTCGCTGTACTGCCTTTGCTTGAAGCAACCGGTTTCAATGACGTTATGGTCTATGAACCTCATTCAAGACCAGACGGAGATTTCCCAAATGTTCCTGGACATGTAAGCAATCCCGAAAATGCAATCGTCTTCGATGCAATGATTGAGCAAGCGAAAGTAACAGGCGCCGAAATCATTCTGGCAACCGACCCTGATTGCGATCGTATGGGGTGCGCCTGCCCTGTGTCCACGGTGCAAGGTTCCCGATGGGCGACGATCAATGGGAATCAACTGGGTGCTCTGCTGACCGACTTTGTTTTGGGGAAAATGAAGGCTGCCGGCTCATTAACTCCAAACAAATACGTGATCAAAACCTTGGTCACTACCGATCTGACTCGACGCATTGCTGAAAGCTACGGGGTGCGTTGCGAGGGGAATATTCACGTTGGTTTCAAATGGATTGCTGGATTGATGGATGCCTGGGGTCCCGACGACTTCGCTTTCGGAACGGAGGAATCGCACGGGTTTCTCATCGGCCAATACGCTCGTGACAAAGACGGGCCGGTGGCTTGTTTGCTGATGTGCCAATTGGCTGCGGACCTGAAGGCCAAAGGGCTGACCATGCATCAACGGCTGGATCAACTTCAAGTTCAACATGGTTGCCACCTAGAGGACTTGATCAACGTCCAAATGGAAGGAAGCGAGGGGATGGCAAACATGAAAAAGTTAATGCAATCTCTACGTGACAATCCACCCAAGGAAATGGGGGGATTGCAAGTCGTTGCCGTTCGCGACTACGGTAACTTGACTCGCAAAGTGATCGGTAGCGCCACGGAACCGTTGGATGCACCCAAGAGCAACATGTTGATCTTGGATTTGGCGCTTCCTGGACAGAAAACACCATCTGGTAACTCGGTCGCCGTTCGCCCCTCGGGCACCGAACCCAAAGTGAAGTTCTACTTGTTTGCGGTTGAACCTCCTGCAGCAGCGTCCGAACTTGAGCAAGGCAAAGCGACTTTAGCGGAACGGATCGCCAAGATGAAGGCGGACGCGAAGCAGCTAGGTTAAAGTGCTTTTGACGTGGCATAGGCTTCCAGCCTGTGAAAGCCTAAAAAGCTTGGAAAGCATAGAGCATGGAAATCACACAGCCTGGTGAATACACAGGCTGGAAGCCTATGCCACTTAGTATAACCACTAGACACCATCGGCTTGCGATGGTCTGAGCAATCAACGCCTCGAGTGTGCGAGCCAAGCCGCTTTGCGCATCATTTGAACGCACTCCAGCCGATAAGCATCGCCACCTGCAGAAACTGCCGCTCGCTCGATCATGTTCCCCCAATCCGCATGAGGTGCCATGTTGCTTTGGCGAAGCAGTAACCCGAACTCGGCAACCGCACTTGCCCACTGGAGATCGCGATCGATCTCCGTCCCTGAATTCTGATCGGCTTTCTTGAGCACGAACTCTTGCTTGGCACTGACCGTACCTTCAGGCTCTTTGTACCGTACTTTCAGAGTCAAAATCTCGTCGGCCAAATCAGTAGCTTGAGGTGCGCTAGGGATTGGTGTTGAATCCACAGTTGGTTTCTTGGCGTATTTGGATGTTTCACCGTCTTCGGGGGGAACTGGATTGTTCGATCCGCCGACCATCGCGATCTCGTATAAAGCAGTCACGCGGTGGCCAGCCCCAATTTCACCAGCATCCTTTTGGTCGTTGTCGAAGTCTTTGGCTGCTAGGCGTCGATCCTCGTAGCCAATCAGACGATAGCTTGCAACTTGGCTGGGGTTGAAATCCACTTGAATCTTCACGTCTTTGGCGACGGTAACCAAGGTCCCTTGAAGCTGTTCCACCATCATTCTTCGAGCTTCCATCTCGCTATCGATCATGCCGTAGATGCCATTGCCACGGTTGGAGATCTTTTCCATCATCGAATCGTTGTAGTTGCCTTTACCGTAGCCCAAACAAGTCAAGAAGATGTCGCTTTTGGCATTGGCTTCAAGCATCTCGACCAGCGCATCGTCCCCCGTGATGCCAACGTTGAAGTCGCCATCGGTGCACAAGATGACTCGATTGACGCCCCCCAGGACAAAATGCTCTTTCGCGATCGAGTATGCAAGTTGAATGCCTTGGCCACCGTTGGTGGAGCCACCTGCATTCAAGTGATTCAGCGAATCAAGAATCGCTTGTTGGTTGGAGCCAATCGTGCTGGGCAAGACGCAACCCGCAGCGCCTGCATAAACAACGATTGCCACGCGATCATTCTCCGTCAGTTGCTCGGTCAGCAAAGCCAAGGACCGCTTCACCAAAGGCAACTTGTTGGGCTCGTCCATGGACCCGGAAACGTCGAGCAAGAAGACTAAGTTTGCCTTGGGGCGTTGCGACCGTTCTAGTTTTCGAGCCTGCAAGCCAACTCGAACGAGTTGATGTTCACGATTCCAAGGACATGGTTCCATCGCAAGGTTGGCCCAGAATGGTGCCTTGTCGGTAGGGCCGGCGTAGTTGTACTCGAAGTAGTTGATCATCTCTTCAATCCGCACCATGTTGGGCACGGGAAGAGAATTGGTTTGCGTCAAATACTGACGAATTTTCGAGTACGAGGCGGTATCGACATCCACCGAAAAGGTGGAGAGAGGGGCTTGAGCGGGGGTTACGAACGGAGTCTCGATGATGGGTTCGAACCGATCGCCAGCGGGGCTATCATTTCGTTTCCGTAGGCTCAACGGAACGTTTGCAGCCAGTTCATCAGGAAGCATCCGCGCAGATTCCTGTTCCGAATCCCGGCTTTGGACTGTAGTACTCAGAGCTAGAGCATCCAAATAGTTTCGCTTGGCGTCAGATGGCTTGGCGTCAGATTGCTCTCCATCAGACTGTTTGCTTTCGGACTGTTTTTCATTTCGAACGAAAAGACTGGCGTCTGCAGTATAGCTTGGATAGCTATCGAGTTTTGTTGTTTTTGAATCGCTCGGTGCATTGTCTTCAGGTGCCGCAAGGTTCGTTGCAAGCTTCCTACTCTCGCTGGACATTCTCTCCAACGGCAAGCTTTCTGAGCCGCCTTTAGCAGAACCAGGGTCCCCCACTTTGGCTCTATCGGTGTTCATGTTTTGACCGAAGCCACCAGATCCCATGCCCATGCCACCAGGCCCCGCGCCCTCGGCTCCAATTCCCATGTCAAGTCCAACCTCCGAGCTTTCTCGAACGCTTTCGAGCGTTTCGCTTGTGGGGGCAGTCGGTTTGTCAACAGCCCCACTCTCATCCTCAGACAAATTCTTTAGAGCTTGCGAGAGCTCTTCATGAGCGGGTTCGGTCAGGCCATCAGCAGCAGCTGCAAGGTTGCTACCAGCTGCGACGGGCTCCATCGGGATCGCTTCGGGGCGACTCGCTTCTGGTTTTTCTTCCGAGACCGAAATCGACTTTGCAAGCTCGTTTTTAGAAACAAACCATTCAGGCACGATCACCATGGCAAGCGGGACCGTTGCTGCAACCGCAAGCAGGCCCACAGCTCGTCGATCGCGATACCATTGCCGACGCACCGGCAATGACGCGGGTTGTTGTGGCTCGCTCGCGAGAATACTGGCGAATACACGGTTGGATTGATCTGCTTTCAAACGAACAGCGGGTTCCGTTTCTTGAAGGACGGATTGGACCGCACCAATCGTTTGTTGGATTTGCTTCAGTTCTTCCTTCAAAGCCGGATTGGCAATCAACGCTTGGCTCACACGAGCCGTATCGTCCGGTTCGAGTTCGCCTAGGGCATAAGCGCTAAGCATCCAGGGTTCGATAGGATTGGAAGGATTGTGAGCATCGGTTGGAATTGAGTTAAATGTCATTTGGTTTTCTTCTCGTTCTGAATTCGATGTGTTTTGGTTGCTTGGCTTTGGATCAAGGCGAGATGGATGTCTTGAGTTTCATGATCGCTTGATGCAAGATGACACCTACGTTGGAAACGCTAAGGTCGGTGATTTCGGCGATTTGTTTGTAAGAAAGCCCTTGGCTCAAGCGGAGCGACAGGACTTCTTGATCGCGCAGTGGCAGGCGATTGATTTCCTGTCTTAATTGAGCCTGTTCATCTTGCTCGATGAGTAAGCTAGCTGGCCCCGATGAAGTGGATGCTGCCATCGATATCGTTTCAGAATCAAAGGTCATTCGAGCCTCCCGGCGATGAAAATCCATCGCGCGATTGCGACAAGTTCGAAAAAGCCAAGCATCGACATGTCCCTCGACATCCGATCGGCTTTCTCGGCACAAACTCAGAAAGGCGTCTTGAACGCAATCGCTGGCGAGATCGATATTTCCCCGCAGCAATCGTAAGCAATAAGCAAGCAAGGGGCGTTCCAACCGTTCAAAGGTTGTTTTGAGCCATAGCCGGTTCATTTCCAGATCGTCTTTTGAAGGCGATTTGGACTTCATGTTGGAATCATTGCGTTGCATTCGTGGTTCAAGAAAGCTTGAGTCGTACGACAAGACAACGCTGTGAGAGAGGTTTTGTTAAACGAATTTCCGAAGTTTTTCGCCAGATAAAAAAAGAGTTTCAAGCGAAAGGAGGTCCTATTCGGTTTTGGGGTCTACAAAGTCAACTTGGATTCGTTTGTTCTCAACCCGACGAGTGCTAATTTGCTCACACCTCAGCCATAAAGTTTCGTTGAGGAGTTCGGATCCCTTTGGGAGGACGAAGACGCGCGTCGAGCGATCCGTCAAGTTGGCAATCTGAGTCCGTTCACGCGGACGGTTTGGGATCAGAAGCATGCAGTCAAAGCTTGTTGGTTCTTCTCGATAGTTGATCGCCTCGACGGTGACCCATAGTTGATCTTGGTCGTCCATTTGAAACGCGATCTCGAACTCAAAGTCATCGGTTCCAACTTGTAACCATTCCTGAAGGCTGAAACGAATTGGTTGGTCACCAGCCATGTTAAACTCGAGTGCGACTTCGGTTTCCGAGGTGTCGGCATCGGGCAAGACCTGGACAGGAACTAAGATAGTCCCAGTTTCGTTAGGAGCGATTTCAAATGCAGCGGTTGAAGATTCCATAAAAATAGTGGGTGCAATGATTCGGACAGTTCCGGACGCGGTAATCGGTAAGGGATTAGCGAATTGGATTTTCAGATCCTGCACTTGGCCAGCCAGGGGCTCAACTTTGCTTTCCAGTAATTTAATCCCCATTCGCCACTTAGCAACATTGATGTCAATACCGGAAAGGATGATAGGCCATCGGCCAATCATGAACGATTGCTCCAGCCCCCGCTCGGTTTCATGGGACTCGACCCGGACACTTCTGCCCCATACATCAAAAGCGGTCACATCCTTTCCAAGATACATTTGGACATTTTTGGGTTTAGTGGACCATGTGACGATACGTCCATCCTCGGCTGAATGCACGAGGTAATTCTTTTCCAAAGCCGAGTTGGGCAAACTTCCGGCATTGCGGAGGCCTGCCAAGGCTCCAGATAGAGTTCGAAAAGGGAGATACATTTCGCGAGGGTTTCCGAGTGGATCGAGTACTCCAACCTCGTTGTTAACCGGGTCGGTAATCCAAGCGGTCGTCGCGAGAGTTCCCGATTCGCTTGCCACTGCTAGCATTCGGGCAGCAAGGTCCTGTACCCTCACATCCAGAGAATATCGGCTCATTGCGATCGGTGTAATACTGTACCATGGTGGCGAAGACTTTTCGACGGACTTGTCACCTACCCCTAAAACCGCAAGCAGATCCTGTTCGGTAAAATCCTCAGCTCGATGCAACTGCCATCGATTGATCGATGGCATGGGAATCATTTGAAGATCAGGATTATGGGATGCGATCAGGAATGCTTCCTGGCCATATCTGCGAAGCATATTATGGATCGAGTCCAGGGTCGATGCGAATCTGGGGTTGGAAACAAAATCGGTTTCATGATCCCAGCCAATCTGAAATTCATCCATACGCAAACACATTAGCCGGAGAACGGGTTCCAGGAAGTTTTGAACCAGGACGGAATCTTCTAACGATTGGCCTGTGGAGTCAGAATCAAGTCTGGGAGATTTTTTTCGGAGGCTCATGGGGGGGGCTGATAGCACACCGATGCATTGAATACCGCTTGCTTGCAGTCGATCGACTCGTTCGGTGAATGCGTCCGACGATTCTTGTAGTAGGCTGTCAAACCAAATGGGTACTTTTGCTTTCGCCACGCGAGCCGTTCGAAGGGCGTCAACCATCTTGCCAGTCGTTTCCGAATTGGGGACGGATCGTTGGAGATCGGTCATGCTCCAGCCGAAACGACTGTCACTGCGTCCCAAACCGTCATTGGGCAGCACAACAAACTGTTCCTTCAAGTCGAACGTACCGGATCGCCCCTGAGTCATCTGAGTGCTAATTTCATAAAATCCAGACTGCAACGGTGGAAGTGTCCAGTCGCAGCATCCGTGCCAATATTTTTTGGACTCTGGCGAGTCGCGACTTTTCGCTTGGTTCATTGAATTTGCATTCATTGATTTTGCACTTTGGTATTTAAGCTTCATGGATGTTTCCTTCACGAAGTTCTTTTCTACCGATTGAATCAAATTGCCATCATGGTCATGCAAAGTTAGCTTTAGCGATGGTTGTTCGGCTTTCATCCCAGTTGCAACGCATCGAACGGTAACTGGGTCACCAACAAGGTAGGAATGGGAATCTTTGTCAACCGTCAATCGCAACCGTGGAGTTTGATGTACCGAGATAGAATCGAAGCCGAATTCGGCTCGATATGCATTGATCGTTTTCGGATAGGCGGAAAGAACCACCCGTACAAAGCGAATGTCTCCTTCAAAAGGTTCATTCGAATTCGTAGAAAGGGGCAACCATGTCTCGGTGGGTGGATTCGGCTTGGAGCTCACTTCGAACATCATGTTCCCCTGTTCGTCGAAGAACTTAAGCTTAATGATTGCTTCAAAGTCAGGCGATAGGCCACGAACTTTGGCAGAGGCAAAATAGAGCGAATGGTTATCAATCTCGATTTGCGGTGAAGTCACTTCGATCGCCCCTCCGTCCATCTGAGCGCGAAGATAAGGGTTCAACACGGTTTGCTCTAGCCATTGATCGATTACTGGCGGAGTGCTTTCCAGGTTTACTTGCCAAGGCCATTTGGATTGCTCTCTCCCGATTAGGACTCGAGATGCGAAAGCCCGGAATTGCTCAACCGTTTCCAGATCCTCCTTGGTGCTCGCGTCCTTCACGATAGTGATAGGAATGAATTTCGGAAAATTTTGCCCAGTGCTTCGGGCCCAACCGTCTGGCCAACCGTCACGTTTCGAATCTTCTTTTGCACCAAAGTCCCATTTCGCAATGACTTCCGATTCGATGCGATCGGAGCGGTCTTCCCTGGAATGGATAGACGTTGCCCAACTGGTCGCTAGAATGAAGGTGGTGTATTGAACCACTTTCGCAACAACCACGGTCGATTGTGCTGCATTCGTTTGCTGGGTGGTAGGCGCAATTTTTCGAGGTCGCATTTTGCCTGGTTTACGTATTGGCGTTCAACTAACGGGATTTAATTTGCCGTTTAAGCAAGCTTTGCATGCTGCGGCATCCATGGGGGTCGAAGCGGTGGAAATTGATGCCAGGTATGGCATCAAGCCTTCCGATCTTGTCGGCACCGCTTTGCGTCAAGTTCGAAAATTACTGGAAGATCTCAATATTCGGGTTGCATCGATTCGCTACCCAACGCGCCGTGGGTACGAATGCGAAGAAGAACTCGACCGAAGAATCGCCGGAACCAAGCAAGCCATGAAGATGGCTTACGATTTGGGTGCGAATGTCGTTGTGAACCATGTAGGAGAGATTCCCGAATCGACGGATTCACCGTCTTTTGAACTGTTACGGACGGTTTTGTCTGATTTAGGAACCTACAGTCAGCATGTGGGGGCGTTTTTAGCGTGCGAAACGGGAGCGGAACCGCTAGCTCGTCTTTGCAGCCTAGTCGATTCTCTTCCCGACGGAAGTGTAGGCGTTACCTTAAATCCAGGTAATTTGTTGGTGAACGGCTATGACCTCGCAGATCTGGATAAGATTGCGCGGCACGTTATGTTGGTTCATGCAAAAGACGGAGTGCCAGATCGATCTCGCGGACGCGGCACCGAAGTGCCTCTTGGCCGGGGCTTGGCGGAGTTTCCCCAGATTGTGGCAACTCTCGAAGAGTTTCGCTTCCCTGGATATTTTATTGTGGAGAAAGATAACCCAAGGAACCCAATCGACGAGATTGGGACTGCTGTTCAGTTTCTCAAAAACATTTAAGTTCTTAGTATTGCAATAGAAGAAGGATGCGAAGGTGTTGCCATGAACAAAAGAGTCCGGTCCTGCGGTATGGTTTGCGGAGTTGCACTGTGCTTGTGGGGCGTTGTTCAACTTGGCGGTGCCCAAGATTCGCCGACCAAAGGCAAAACCAATCCAACGATTGCAGAGTTTGAGAAGTACCTGTCCGGTGCGGCGCTCACGGGCGTATTTACTGTCGACGGTCAGCCTTTGGATAAGCTCAACGAAGAGCGGTACGAAATAAAGTCCGCTAAGAAAGTCGACGACGATTCCAATGCTTGGGAGATCATCACTCGAATCAAGTACGGCAACAAGGACATTGAAGTTCCAGTCGAGATCAATGTAGAATGGGTTGGTCGTACCCCCGTCATGGTCATGGATTCAGTTCCATTGCCTGGTCTCGGTACATTCTCCGCGCGTGTTGTCTTCCATGACAAAAAGTACGCAGGTACTTGGAAGCATGATGATAATGGCGGCCATTTGTTCGGACGCGTCGATCGAATGGCAAAGTAGCGTAGGTCATTTGCCCGATAAAAAAAAGCAGCTAGCACGATCGATTCCTGCTCAGCCGTGTCGACAGTTTTGAAGTTGAACAGTTTGACTTTCCGTCGTACTCGTTCTCAATCCAATGGTACACCTATTCGAAACGCGCAGGTCGAAAACTAGCACCAAAAAACGTTCTTACCACGGGGCCACGAGCTAGGATTCCGAGTTGCGTTATTTCCGCAGGCGGAAACCAAAGTTTCCCGCCCCGATGATTAGGAGCCAGCTTGGCCTAGCTTGGTTGGGGCGTTCGAAGTGTTGTTCGAGGTTGGCCCGGTCGGGGCAACGTTCGTAGTTCCAGGAACGACGCGTGGTCCTCCGATGGAGGCGTCCATGATTCGCTTTAAATCGTCTGCATCGACAACCTCAACTTCGATCAAGCGTTGGGCAAGGGCTTCCAGCGCTCCGCGACGTTCGCTCAAGATGGTTCGGGTTCGTTGGATAGCTTCATCGATGAGTCGTTTCACTTCTTGGTCAATTTCTCGAGCGGTTTGCTCCGAGTATTCACGACCGAAAGATTCACCGGAGCCTCCTGCTAAGAAAGGGGAGCGATTTCCTTCACGGTAGTTGACGCGTCCCATGCGGCTCATACCGTACTCCATCACCATTCCGCGGGCGATGTTCGTTGTGCGCTCTAGATCGTTTTGAGCTCCGGTACTGATGTCGCGAAAGATCATCTCTTCGGTAATGGTTCCTGCAACTAGCACTTGCATTTGTGCTTCCAGTTCTGGCTGAGTCATCAAATAACGGTCCCCTTCGGGACGCTGCATTGTGTAGCCGAGAGCTGCAATGCCTCGTGGGATGATAGAGACTTTGTGAACCGGGTCGGTGTTAGGTAAGGAGAAGGCAACTAGAGCGTGACCTGCTTCGTGATAGGCAACTCGGCGTTTTTCGTCCTCGCTCATGATGCGTTTTTTCTTTTCGAGACCGGCGGTCACGCGTTCTACCCCGTCGTTGAATTCTTCTTGTCCGACATCGTTTTTGCCCTTACGAGCCGCAAGAAGGGCTGCTTCATTCACCAAGTTGGCCAAATCCGCACCTACGAATCCAGGAGTGATGGCGGCGACTTGGCGAAGCTCTACATTCGAGCCAAGTTTTACGTTCTTGACATGGACCTTCAGGATCTCCTCACGCCCTTGCTTATCGGGTCGATCCACCAAAACGTTTCGGTCGAAGCGGCCTGCACGCAACAGAGCTGGGTCTAGCGTTTCCGGTCGGTTGGTGGCTGCCATGACAATCACTCCGGCGTTGGCGTCGAACCCATCCATTTCAACGAGCAAGGCGTTCAGGGTCTGTTCGCGTTCGTCGTGCGATCCAGGTACGTTACCTGCTCTACTTTTGCCAAGCGCGTCCAATTCATCGATAAAGATGATGCTTGGGGCTTTGGCAGTAGCCTGTTGAAACATGTCTCGAACGCGGGCTGCGCCCACGCCGACAAACATTTCGACAAAGTCCGACCCCGATAACGAGTAGAAAGGCACGCCCGCTTCGCCGGCAATGGCTTTCGCCAACAGCGTTTTGCCAGTGCCCGGAGGTCCTACTAACAAGACGCCGCGGGGAATACGACCACCTAGTTTTTGGTATTTTTCAGGATGTCGTAGAAAGTCGACGATCTCACGAACTTCTTCGACCGCTTCATCGATCCCTGCCACATCATTGAAGGTGATACCGACTTGCTCATTCGCATAGAGCTTCCCTCGTGAACGTCCGAATTGCATGGGAGAGCCAAGTCCGCCCATTTTTCTCATCACAAACATGAACACGGCGGTAATTAGTAACATTGGCATAACGAAAAACCAAATGGCCTGTGTCAACATGGACGGCCCAGGTTCGAAAGCCCACGAAATGCGGGCTTCGTCAAGCTTTTCACGCACTTGGCGTGTCGTGTCGTTCGAGTCATCCTTGATAGTTTCGAATTTCACGTTCTGTCGGAGCGGGCCTGGCTTATCTTCCGAAAGACTTTGGACGTCGACCTTTCCCGAAATGGATTTGTTGTCGACGCGGATATCTCGAAGTCGGCTCAGTTGATACTTGGAATTTCCGTTGGAGACAATCAAAGTTCCGTCGAAGTTGGGTTCCAATTCCTTGGAGTTCTTTTCGACATACTGCGTTCTTTCAATCAACGCCATCAAATCGGGATAGGAGATGCTCTGCGTCAGCGATGTATTGACAATGCTGAACAGGCTGATCGAAATCAGAATTCCTAGGACGGCATAAATCATCCAGGAATTGGCCGAGTTAGGATTGCTGTTCGAGGCAGGTTTTTTTTCGGGCTTAGATGGATCGGGCATTCGCGTTTTGCGGCTCTATTCTCGAGGGAAATCGACTTGGTTCACGGTTTGGCTGTACGTGCAACGGACTCAGTCACCTTAGTTTTGGATTTTGTCCGAATCGGCAAGATAATCAATTATGCGCTAGTCAGGCGGGTTGGGCAGTGTTTGAGGTTGAGGTTTTTGCGGGTTGTTCCTAAAATCCCCGGACTAAGTGTAAGCGCAGGAACGCTTTGCGATGGATGCGGCGATTCTGTCAATTTTACCTCCCAGGGATGGACTCCCACTGGAGCCAAGTTCGTTGAGCCAAATTCGCAACGTTGCCATTCTTGGCTCGACTGGAAGTATCGGGCGGGCTGCTTTAGATGTTCTGTCGCATCATTCAGATTCCCTGCGTCTGATTGCAATTTCCTGTTCTAAACAGTTGGACTTGCTTGAGCAGCAAGTGTCTGTTTACAAGCCGCGATACGCATTTGCCCTGGATTCGGATTCTAAGGAGGTGAAGAAATGGGCGCAAGAAAATCAAACGGATGATGGTATAACCCTTCGTAGCGATGCCACCCCGAACTTGCTCCGGCTGATCGAAAGTCAGGAAGTCGACACGGTAGTGGCTGCCATTGTTGGCATCGCTGGGCTGGATAGCGCCCTGGCTGCAGCGCGATCGGGCAAGCGATTGGCTCTAGCGAATAAAGAATCGTTGGTGGTTTCCGGAGCCTTGATGATTCAGGCGGCTCGCGAAAGTGGAGCCGAGATACTGCCCGTCGATAGCGAACACAGCGCCATTTTTCAGGCTTTGCAGGCTGGAACGCATCCGAAACAGGTGAAACGCGTTATATTAACGGCCAGTGGTGGACCGCTTCGTGACTGGCCTTTGGATCAACTACCAGCCGCGACGGTCGAAAACGCTCTTTCTCACCCCACTTGGAAAATGGGTAGGAAAATAACGGTGGATTCAGCCACCATGATGAACAAAGCTTTGGAAGTCATCGAAGCGAAGTGGCTTTTTGACCTACGGTTGGATCAGATTTGTGTCGTGGTCCATCCCCAATCCATCATCCATTCCATGGTTGAGTTCTGTGACGGGTCGGTGATTGCACAAATGAGTCCGCCTGATATGCGGCTCCCAATCCAATATGCATTGACCTACCCAGAAAGGTTACCTGGCCCGAATCCATCGATGGATTGGACGCAAACCATGCAGCTCGATTGGAAGCCGGCTGACCTGGAACGCTACCCTGCTTTAGCACTTGGGTATGAAGTTGTCCAAAAATCGGGCTCGTGCGGTGCCGTATTGAACGCTGCCAACGAAGCTGCCGTACAGTTATTCCTGGACCAAAAAATCAAACTTACCGACATCACGAATGTTTGCCGTGATGTATTAAATCACCATAACTATTCAGCGAACCCAACGCTTCAGGAACTTAAGGACTTGGATCAATGGGGACGTAACGAAGTTCATCGATGGGCCCTTTCTCAATGTTAGACACGGTTTTTCAGCTAGGATCGTTTTTTTCAGACGTTCAATTGATCCCTTTTGCCGCACTCCAAAATGGCATGGGGCTTGATTGGTTCAGTCCTCTTTTTGCTGCCGAGCCAAGCTTGATTGAAAAGTGGAGTGGTCAGCTTTACAACATCGTTTTGGTTGCAATTGGGCTTGGGTTCGTGATTTTCGTGCATGAGCTCGGGCACTTCCTGGCTGCCAAAGCCTTCGGCGTCAAATGCGAAAAGTTTTACGTTGGATTCGATGTGCCTATCAAACTGGGGCCGATTCGCCTTCCATCGAAATTGATTCACTTTCAATGGGGCGAGACAGAATACGGTATTGGAGCGATCCCTTTAGGTGGTTACGTCAAGATGCTTGGACAGGATGACGATCCTCGCCGAGCCGAAGAAGAATTGAAGCGCATTCGTATTGAAAACCCGAACGCGACGCTAGACGAGCAGCCTCGATTGGATCCCCGATCTTTCCCCGCCAAGAGCGTCGGTGCACGGATGGTCATCATCAGTGCCGGTGTGGTCATGAACTTGATCTTTGGAGTGCTGATGGCAGCGTGGGCCTTTCGTGTTGGCGTTCCCTATGAACCTGCGATTGTTGCTCAAGTGAATCCCGGTGATCCAGCTTGGATGAACGGAGTTCAACCGGGCGACAGAATTGTTCAGATCGGTTCCCTGCAAGATGACGAACTATCTTTTCGGGACATGTTCATGACCGTTCTGTTTCAGGGGTTGCGAGACCCAAAGACAGAAATGGAAGTGGGGGTGGTTCGTGATGGCACCAAGATCCCATTGAAATTCCAAGGGACGATTGCACATACCGATCCTAAGCTTGGTATACAAAAACTGTCGCTGGGTGTCCGGGGCCCGACGGTGACCAAGTTCGATTCGAAAGAGGCCTTATCCAAGTCGATCACTTTCGGGCTAGAGACAGAGGATGCAAACCTACCGAAGTTTCTACCAGGGGATATCATCACGGGTATCAATGGGATCCCGTTGGATGTTTCGAGATACGGATCAACCCCCTTGGAGTATTCGCTGAACCAACAGCTGCACCCGAGGTTGCACGAAAAGGTGACGGTTCAGGTAAGACGCGCTCTATCCAAGGAGGAAGGTCAGCCGGCCAAGTTTACGGAAGTGGATGTCGAATGGGCGCCGGTGCCGATGAAGTCGTTGGGGCTTCGTTTTAAGCCGGGCAAAGTGTCCGCTGTTTTAAAAGACTCGCCAGCCGATTTGGTTGGCGTCAAAGTGGGTGACTCGTTGATATCCATCAACGGGGAGCCAATCGAAGATGCATTTAAGGCTGCTCTGAACGTTGCGAAGCAAAAAGGCAAATCGATGACGCTCGCTTTTGAACGTTCCGACAAAACCATTACAACTCTAGAATGGACGGTGCCCGAACAATTCATTTTCGGTACAAGTGATGTGACTTTGGGGCCTGTTGGCCTTGAGCTAATAGGCTCGGGATTAGTGTATTCGGTCTCCAATGTGGTCAGTGGCGTAGAACCAGGCTCGACCGCCGCCAAAAGCGGATTTGCTGCAGGAGATGTCATCAAGCAAGTTCAATTCGATGGTTCGGCTTCGATCGACAAAGAGTATCTCGAAAAGGTTTTTGTCTATGGCTATAGTCAAGCGCTAGAGCCTACCCAAGTGGATAATGCTCGAAGCGTTCAGTATTTTTACAACCAAATTCAGTCGTTCCGAACAGGCTTTCCAGTGAAAATCGGCTATGAACGCGATGGCAAGATTGCATCGGCGCAGGCAGATGTTTTTGCCGAATCGGAGTGGTTCTGGCCTGACCGATCAGCAAACTTTGCCTCGTATCAAGTGGATCACAAAGCAGATGGAGTTGTGCCGGCACTTGCAATGGGGCTCAAAGAGATCCGACGACGCATGGGTAATGTTTTGGAGTTTCTTGAACTGTTGGTGAAAGGCAAAATGCCTTTTAAGGTGGTAGGTGGCCCAGGGATGATCGCGGTGGAAGCTAGCGATGCTGCTTCGAAGGGTATTTCACCTTTGCTCATGTTCCTCGTCATGCTTAGCGCTAATTTGGCTATCGTGAATTTCCTGCCGATCCCTGCCTTGGATGGGGGGCACATGATGTTCTTAACCGCGGAAGCGATTCTCGGGCGTCCTGTTGATGAGGCACTTCAAATGAAGCTAACCATGGCGGGGGTCATTGGGCTTCTTTGCTTAATGGCGGCGGTGCTTGTCAATGACACGGTGAATTTGACTCGAATGTTCGGCGGCTAGGCGACCGATCGTGGCAGATGGTAGTCGGCAGTCGGCAGTTGGCAGATGGCAGATGGCAGATGGCAGATGGCAGATGGCAGTCGAAGGAAGAATGTCGAACGGGTAGATCCTTGAACGTCCGCGATGGAAGCTAGCGATGCTGCGTTCCTATTGAGCGCTGCAGTAAGTGTCGGTGGCAAGCAAGGGATTCCCCTCATTTCGACTGAAGGCCCTTGTGATTTCTTAAGATCCTACATTCTGCGTATTCCACAAAGCTGCAGGGGCTCGATGCGTGCTGCAAGCACCACGCATTCGTGGCAAAATCTCTATCGCTGCTAGCTCCCGCGGCACAGGCTGAGCAATCCGGCGTGGAAAAGAACTTTTTGTTGTGGATTCAACCTTGTTTTCAACACGCCCACTGGAAATTTGTTTTGTGCATCATTGCATGGTGGGTGGCCAGGCGTCACAATGCGAGAACCACTCGTGAATAAGTTGCTTTGGAACTGCATCGTTCATCTTGCTTTTCAGAATCCGAGTGGATGCGTCAAGTCTTTCATCTTCAATGATTTTATGTTGGGAATGGTATTGTGATTCAGAAGTTCTCTCGGATCTTGATAGTACTTTGCATTGGACTGGCACCAATTGCGAGCAGTATGGGGCAGGCTCCGCAAAAAGCTGCCGTTCCGACGAAGTTGGCTAGTCCCCAACCTAATCCGGAGGTTGCAATGGACGCGATCCGCAAGGAGGTTGCCGATTCGGTTCTGGCGTTCAACAAGGGTGATGCTAAAGCTGCTGCTGCATTCTGGACCAAGGATGGTGAATTCATTGACGACGTTGGCAGGACTTTCCTAGGTCGTGAAGCGATAGAAAAGCTCTACACAGAAGTTTTTGCCTCATCGCCAGAAGCCAATCTTCAACTGATCACCGAATCCGTTCGCCTTCTTAGCGATAGTGTTGCGATCGAAGACGGTCAGTCGATTCTCAAGACTTCGCCCGCTGCTTCTCCCAGTGTCAGCAAGTACACTGCGGTTCATATGAAGGTAGAGGGAAGGTGGATGTTGGCCTCCGTTCGCGAAACTGCCGTAGACACATCCAGCAGCGAGAACGATTTGGCGGACTTAAACTGGTTGATTGGCGATTGGTCTGCGGAAGAGAATGGTCAACAAACGGATTCCAAATGTAGCTGGACTGTCAACGGAAAGTTTGTGCAGCGAAGTTACACAACCATTCAATTGGATGGCACTGTGATTTCAGGCATGCAAATCATCGGCTGGAATTCACAATCGCAACATATTCAGTCTTGGAGCTATTCAGCTGATGGCGGGCATGCGGTCGGTGTATGGTCTGCTACCGAAGGTGGGTGGCTGGCAAAAGTGACTGGTACAACAGGGCAAGGAGTGTCCACCACGGCGGTAAACATTCTTAAACGCTTGGATGACAACGCTTACGTTTGGCAATCTTTGGATCGAACTGTAGGCGATTTGCGAATTCCCGATACAGATGAAGTTGTCATTCGACGCAAACAATCACCGAAGTAATTCAGCTGGTTACACGGGCCCGCGGGTTCAAATGACTGAACGAACTCGATCCGTTTTTTATACCGATCGAACTCCTGAAATAACATAATTCAACGACAGAACAGGGAAAAGAAATGTCCAAAAGAAAATTATCGCACCGGAATTTGCTACTTGCATTAGGTTTCACAATCGTCTTTTTACCACTTTCTCCTTG
>Ga0247831_1000872_pt1 | contig 63017 bp, 42 predicted proteins | sample LaCruzMarch2015__9_FD_192406 | JGI IMG/M metagenome (GOLD analysis project Ga0247831, IMG submission 192406) | Freshwater microbial communities from meromictic Lake La Cruz, Castile-La Mancha, Spain - LaCruzMarch2015_1m | ecosystem: Environmental > Aquatic > Freshwater > Lake | place: Spain...
ACGTTGGTAGGAGCCGTTCGTCCAGACCCGGAGTAGTAGCGTTCTATCCGGAAGTCGTATCTCAATGTTCCGCTTTTTGTCGTATTCGTTATCTCTCTGGTTGATCGGATTCGGCTTGAGCTCTGCCCAGGAACCGTCTTTGAGAACTGCCACGATGCCGTCCTTCACGATCGTTTGCCGCTCGTCGCGATTCATATCGGCAAGACTTTTGCTGAGCGCGATGCTGCAAATCGCAAAAATAAAGGAAAGCGCAATCGTCACGTCGGCAAAAGCCACGAACGGGTTGGGGGCAAGACGAGTACGGGAGCGACGTGCCATCTCGAAGTTACGGCTTCCCCAGTAGCTTCTTCCAGATCGGCCGCTCCATACGGGCCGTTACCTGCTCCAAGCTTTCGTTTGCGCTGGCCGCTTCCTGCTTCGCTTGTTCGACGCTCTTCCGAAGGTCGGCAAACTCCGATTCGATTCTTCCCAGCGACAAGCGGATCGAAGCCTCGGCGGTTTCCAAGTCCGCCCTTGCGGCGGCAATCTGGTTGGCATCGCGGTACTGCAATTCTTTGGTCTCGGTAACGGCACCGTTCAAGTCACGCATGAGGGCGGCGGCCGGCACACTGAGCGGCATTGCATGGAGCATCTCAGAGTATTGGCTGAGCAGACTGCGAAGTCGTCCCAGCTCATCGGCAAAGCTTCCCACGACACCCCGCAACTCGACCGTTTGCTGTTGCATCGACGCTTCAAGCCGGGCATCACTAGCGACGAGCGAATCACGGACGCCCTGCGAAACGCCTTCGCTGGCCCCGACGAAGCTGTTGATGCTCGCTTCTGCCTTGACGACGGCAAGTGAGAAACCCGCCGAATTCTTCAGGAGTGGCTCAAGGCCCTCGATGGCTTTCACCTGCTTTTCCAGCCAAGTGTCCATCGAGGTCGCCGTGTTGTGGATCGGCTTCACAACGATACGCAGTTTCTCGGTCGCGTCCCTCAGCTGGCCCATGACCTCTTGCATTTGGCCCGCATTCGAATTGATCGTAGATGCCGCAAGCTCGAACTTGCCGATGAGCGCGAGTAGGGCTTCGTTCGTCGCCTTCACACGAACAAACGCTTCTTCAGTGGTATGGGCGGTCCTGCGAAGCTCAGTGATACCGTTGGCGAAAACGGTGGCCACCTTGCCAATCTCAAAGGCGAGGGCCTCGCGCATCCCGCGCACAATCGAATCCGCAAGCGCGTTCCCGGTTGCGGTCGCAAGCGATGGCATCACTTCCTCGGCCAGGTACCGCTCCAGCTCTCGCTCAAAACCTTCTAGTTTCTCGTCAAACCGATTCAGCTGCCAGCTGAGCTGTAGCGTCACCAGCACCCCAAACAGAGCCGAGACAAACGCACTTCCAAAGCCACCAACAATGACGAGGATCTGGGTTTTCAGGGTCTCCGTGTCGCTCCCGAGATTGCGAAAGCCGGTCACCGCAAGCGTCAGTCCGAGAAGTGTTCCTGCCAAGCCAAGATACACCGCCGAGGCGGCCACGGAACGAGTGAACGCCGCACCCGCGCCAAACTCATCCACCACCTGACCGGCGACTTGGTTGGCCACCCCACTTGAGGCGCCGCCGGCGATCCGTTTTTGCAGGCTTTCACGCGCACGAACGATCCATGCGGCCCCCAGCTCGGCGAAGAGATCCTTGCCTCCACTGGCAGGAATAGCCCTTGAGGAAGCGCGCAAAGTCAGCCACGCCGCAACCCAGACCGCCGCGAGAAGAAAAGCGAAGGCAACGGTGACGAATCCCTTCGCGTCACTCGGCAAAAAGAGTCCATAAACACCGGCGCCCGCCACCGTCCCAACGACGACGGCGGGCAGAAGGGCAGACGGCTTCATGAATTAGCCAAAGTTACCTTCTGGTGCGACAACCGGTCCTGCGTTCGGGACCACTGCCGGCGCCGCAACCGCAGCTCCGCGAAGGGCCGCGATCTCGTAGTAGCCCGGCATGAGGAGCGAATAGCCGCAGTTCGGACAGGTCTCGGGCAGCGGTAGCTGGTTCCCCGCTGGTCGCAAAAGCCTCTTGCATGAATCGGTCGGGCAGTAGTAACCCGCCGGTTTTTGTTGGCCGTTGAAGTCCAGGCCCGCCGCACCTGCCGCGCGGAAGTACTCCTCCGGCGTTTGGTGATAGTCCGTGATGTACGTGACGCAGTAGTCGCGGAACGCATCCTGATTCGTCCGAATCAGCTTGACGAGGGCGTCTCGCACGAAGTTCCTTGGAATCAGCTGCACCGCTTGGTTGCCCGCCTGCACCGGCACATATCGGTACCGAAGGCTAGTATAGAGCACGGTGTGCTGGCGAATCATCCGGTCCAGTTCGATCAGCAGCTTGGCGCGGTTCACCGCATTGGCCGCCTGGCCGAACTGCTGCCGCAGATAGATTCGGTAAATTCCGTTATCGAACGTTGCAATCTTGTAGCCAGCCATTTCGATTTCCTCCGGCAGCCGAATTGGCGTCTGCCCTGGAATCGATAGGAAGTACGGTTCGTCGACCGCGTGATGGTTCTGGATGACTCCCGTTGCCAAACCGAAGAGGAACAAGCTCATCGACTCATCCAAATCGTGGTGGAGCGGCTGCCCGTCCAGCGTGCGCCAAACGACGTCGGTTCGCGATTCCAGCCGTCCTTGGTTCATCCCTTCGGCCTGCGCGTGGAAGGCGGCGAAGGCGTCGATGCCTACGATATCGCCCGCCGCGAAGGTCGTTCGTCCTTGAAGAATGAGCAGTTTCGTGGGGTCCTGTGTAGGCACGATGTTGTTCGCCGGATCGATGAGGTCCTGCAGAGCTTCCCGAGTCTGAACGTACGGGAACACTTCCGCCTTTCCGTTAAAGATGAACGCAAACCGAGGTGTTCGAAGGTCTTGGCCCTGAATCGGCCCCAGGGGAGACTCGTTGTCGTTCTCCTGGATCAGGGCCGCCGCTTGCTCGGCGACCTGAAGTAGCGCCGGCACCGCGCCTGCCGCCTGGTTATTCTGCTCACCGAAGAGTTCAACCAAGGCATTGCGCTCCCAAAGGTGCATAAAGTAAGCCTTCTTGACCCGATTGATGAACTCCAGGGTGAGGGCAGCTTTCTGCTCGTCTGCGGTTTGTTCATCTTGCAGCGCGGTGGTTCGGCCGTCGAATGGGCTCTTGTTATGCTCCGCCGAAAGTGCACCGTTGAGGAGTGGCCAATCGATGATGGTGCGCGCCATGGCGTAGGCGAGCCCAACCCGATTTGGGCGAATGCGGATATCCCGCTCTGGCACCACGCGCCTCATGGCCTCGGTGAGCTCAGCCGGAACCGTTAATCCAGGTTCAAAGAGCGCAACCCCCCGCACGTTCGGCCGCTCGCCGGTTCGCCGGGCCGCTTCTGCGGCGGCCAACGAACCGATGGATTGCGTCAGCGGCACCAGCGCCATTTCGTGGCCGTCCAACCGGGCCTTCACGCGCTGGGCGAATTCTCGGATCTCCGCCAATTGGTCCGACTCAACGATCCCGCAGGCGTCGTCGATTCGCACTGTGTAGTACTGCCGCGCGGCGTGGTACCAGTCTTCGGCTAGTTTGGCCAGGGCCATGCCTTTGAAGCCCAAGCCGCCAAGCAGCTTGCTGTTGTTGACTTCATCCAGCATCGCTTCCTTCTCGCGCATCGTTCGGCCGCGATCGCCTTCGCGCTCGTGCTCGGCCTGACTGGTCGATTGCTCGCGCATCTCGCCGATTCGAATTAGGATCGCGTCGGCGAAGGTTCGGCACCAATTCGGGCCCTCTTCCATCGTCAGCAGCGCCTGATCCATGCGCTTCTGCAGCCGCGAAAGGACCGTGCCGGTGGTTGTCTTCTTGTTCTTCTCGATGGCTTCGAGGACCGCCCGAGGCCCGATTCCGCCGTTAATCTGCGTGCGAGCCGCGAAGCCTTCCTCGATCTGATCCTTGGCAGTTTTGATCGCCCCAAGGTCACCGCGTGCCGCCGCCGTTTGTGCACTCTTTAGCCGGGCATCAACCGCATCCTCGATATTCTCCTGGCCGCTCTCCCGATTGAGAAGCTGCTGCCGCATATCTTCGCGAGTCAGCTGCGTCTCCGCCGCGTTCAGCAAAACAGCCGCCGCGCCTGGATCGATGCCCGGGGAGGCAAGCCACTCGCCAAGCGCCGAAGCGATAACCGACGCGGCACCGCCCTTACCAATGTGGTCTGCCGGAAACTCGAGTGTGGCTGCGCCCAAGCTCTGGAAGTTCATGTGTCGGCCCCGGCTCTTTACGCCAAAGAGCGATCCGGCCGGGTCAACAATCTTCGAATAGACCTCGTCGGCCATGGAGGTGCACGCGGCGGTGTACAAGTATTCGGCGGCCGCCGTGTAAGTTCCCTTGAAGTCGGCCGGAGTCGCTCCCGCCGGCATCAAGAGAAGCGAAGACTGGTACGGTGCCGTTGCGTAGTACTCGATGGGAGCGGGAAAAACCGCCGGAAGCGGAAGCGACTGGCGATAGTGCGAGCCATCCGTAAGATAGTGGTTGAGTTCCCGCAGCGCCTGGTAGGCGTTTGCGCGATGTCGGACCGATCCGCCTTGCGGGTGCGGCATTCCAAAGACACCGTAGCTCTGGACCCCGATTCCGATGGACCGTGCATACGCCCGAAGGTAGTAACCCAGGTCGATAAAGGCACCGCTGCAGGTGCCGCCGGTAAGAGTTCCGCAAACAAAGATCCGAATGCCATCTCCGCCCACTTCGGCCTGGGGCAGGCCAGCCGCCTGGGCGGCGACCGCCAGATTAAGCTGCTGCAAGCGGTTCAGCCTTGCCTTTACCGCGTCATGGATCTTTACAAAGACGTTCGGGTGCAGAATGCTGGCTCGCCCGATCATCCGGACATTGCTCGCTCCGTGATCCGAAGCGGCGTTGCCCTGGAAGACTTGCCGGTCCGACCATCGCTCGAACTCGATTGAGCTGAGGCTTGCCGGGTTGTGGACAAACGTTCGGAAGCTCTGCTCCGGAAGCCCAACGTGGACCCAGTCCTTCTTCGCGAGCGAAAGCCCACGGATGCGGTCGGTGTCGAACGCAACTACCTGTAGCCAGGGCGCGGCGTCCATCGATCCAAACCGTGCGACCACTCGATCGATGACTTCTGAGACGATTTGTGCGCCGGAGGTACCGACGCCGATTAAAAGTGTTTTGTGTGGCATTCTTTAAAATTCCTTAGAACCCGCCCTTGTCGCCGCCAGTCGTTGCGCCCGCGGTCGTACCGGCAGTAGTTGCTCCGCCGGTGGTTGCTCCGGCGTCGGTGCCGTAGCCCCCCGCCCCGGCATCTGTCCCGTACCCACCGTCACCGGCGGTGCTTGGCTCGCCTGAGGTCGTCCCGGCCTTGTCCTTTTCTTTTTCCTTGTCTTTGTCCTTCTCTTGGTTCTTCTGGTTGGCCGTCAGAAGTTTTTGAAACTCTGTGTTGGTGGCATACAGCCCGATCGGAATCAAAAGAATGCCAACGATGATGCCGACCGCGAGACCGGTTTTGGTGGCGCGCACGGCGCCCTTGCTTTCCATTCCGGAGCGGAAGAAGAGGAAGGCGATGCCGTAAGCAAGCATGAGAGCAAGAATGACCCACATACCCAACTGCAGCCAGAAGGTTTGCGTGAGCATTGGCGTGTTGTCAACCGGTTTTTCCGGTGCTTGCTTGGGAACTTCCTGTGCCCAGGAAAGTGCGCCGAATGCAAGGCCCGCGAGCGATAGAGGGATACGATATTTCATAAGATTCACTTTTCCTTTGTCGTCGTGAGCACAACCTCAAAAGTGGCTTGCTGGTTGTCGGCGAATTTTACCCTAGTCTCTTTTTTGAGTGCGGCATCCGAAACGGTGCGGCCATCGATGACCAAGGTGAAGGGGCGTTTGGCCCGCAGGACCGGCGTGCTGGCGAACCAGCCGAGCTCGATGGTTGCGACAATATTGCCGGAACCAGCCGTATTAACTTTGGCGGTGGGAACAAGGAGCGCGCCGTCGGCTCCCGGCTTAGAAGATGTCGTTTCGATCTTCACGGTCTTGCCACGGGTCAAGAAGACCGTGTTGCTACCGGCGATCTGGAAGCGATATCGGGTTCGAAGGAGCAATCCTGCCCCGGCTCCGGCCCCGATGATGGCGACGCCAAGCAAGATGATTGGCAGCACGTTCGGCGATGGGCTGGGTTCCGGCCGCCGGTTGCCGCCCGGCTTCGGGTCTGGGTCGGTCCGCGGCCGAATGGGCGGCTCTGCCACAAACTTGACCGGTCCGTAGGTCCAGATGTACACATCAAACGGCCGCTGTCCTCGACCGGGCGCCTCGGTTGTGTAGGGGCTGCTGTCGGAATACGCCACGAAGTCCGTACCGTTCAGCAGTCCCTCGCGTGCATTGATCGCCCGGATGCGCTGATCGTTCCCCGGATTGTCCGGATCCTGATTGATCCCCATTGCCGTCATCTGAATCACAACCGTCTGGCGGTTTTTCGGATTGGCGTTGATGAAGTCGAGTAGCTCTCGCCGCGCGCCGGAACTGTCATGCCCGCGCCCCTTGTATCCCGGTTCGGCTAACGAAGTGCCCGGCATCTTTGCAATGAGCTTGCTAAGATTGTCAGAAGTCAGATACTGAGACTGTGTGACGTGGGGTCCGTCCTTGATCAGCTTGAGCTGATAAGGAAAGAAGAACAGCCGATGCCGCTGTTCCATCGGGATGCCCGCGTTTCCTTGCGGAAAGCCAAAATCCTTACCAAACCGCAGAATGAAGCTCTTCGTAAAAGCAATGTAAGCCTCCTTCGTGTTGAATTGGGACGTATCGACCAAAAAGACCAGATTAAGCGGCGTCCGGACCAGCGCCGCCGGGTCCTTCTGCGTACCCGAACGACTCGCGAACTCACGCGCAATTTGGGTGGCGACGTCTTTGGCCGCCTTTTCGGATTTGCTCAATTCCCGATCCTGGGCACTTGCCATGCCGGCGAGGCCAAGGAACGAGACAAGCCCAACAATGATGAGATGGAATGATTTCATGCTGTTACGCTATAGCGAGCAAAAATGAGGTCGGTGCCGTGGAACCGAACAAAGACGAATCCGTCCTCCGTGCCCAGCAACCGCGCAAACTCCAAATTTCCCGCAATTTGATTTTCCGCTGTTAGCACTTGACCCGTTGTGATGTTTCTCAATTCCAGGTGGCAATGCACCCTTTCTTTACACAGAATCACGACCACCTGGGTTGCACCCGAAAGCCCGATCGTCGCAAGCGCGCTCAAACTATCTGGCAGTGTAAACGCAACGCGATCCTCAATGAAGTTCTCACGGTAGACCAGCGCCCTCGTGGCCGAGAGTCCCGCTCCGCCGCCGCCCTGCCGGACGGTCACCAGGAGGTTGGGAGATCCCGTGAAAAACATGGTCCGTGAACGGTCGATTCCAAGATCGGTTTTCGTGGTGCCAGAGGCGAAGGGGTGCTTCAAAGCGAACGATTGCGCCCGAACATTGCCAAGGTTTTGGCTCGGAATGACGACGGTTTCGCCTTGCAGCCATGGATCCTGAAGATCGCTTTCCTTCACCTGAGCATCCACGACGCCGTTCCAGACGCCGGTCGCGCTTACGAGCCCGACATTTCCGTCGGCAAGCTGAACGATGACGCCTTCCGGCGATCCCAGAAAGGACAGCACCTTCTCCGTTCCTGCCCGTACGACCGTCTCCGTCCAACCGCCTTCCGAGGAAAGCGTACGCAAGACGAGACCTCGGTCGTGCGCCGCGAGCAAATGTCCACCGGCCAGAGCGTAGATCTGGTGGGCGTCTTCACCGGTGACGACGCTCGCCGTACCGGTAAGAATGTCTACATGGACGATGCCGGGCTTCACGCGGGCAAAAACATTCCAACCGGACGCCGTGAGTCTTCCAACGGTGGGATAGTTCAGGCTGATTCGGGTCGGAATCGAGCCATCGAGCTCGTCCCAGATGACCAGGTCCCGATCCGACATAACGACGGTTTGGCCAGAGGTCCGCACCGCGTCAAGCGGCACTGGGTTCTGGCGAAAATGCGCGGTACCGCATCGCTCTGCCGTGAAGTCAAACGCGTTCTTTTTGAGCGAGACGGTGCGGGTGCCGCCGGGTCCGCCAAAGTTAGGCCAATCCACAACGTATGAATCCGTCGGCTCGCCGACTTCCTCTCCGTGCCGATAGGCGCGGCCGCTTCGCAGGTCCTGGCTGCGCGCGAGAGGTCGTCGACAGTTGGGGCAAGTCCACCGGCTGTCGCCATCGGCAATCACGGCAATGTTCCGCTCGCCGCAGCCATACGGGCACTCTTGCAGCCTCGGCCAGCCACAATGTACGCAGAACCGGGATGTCCCGTTGGGCAAGTTCGCCGGTGGAAACTTCCCACAGCAGAGGCAAGCTTGGTTCATTCTCGTGTTAAATCCTCGTTCGATGTCTCGGCGGTGTCGCTGACTTGCGCCTTGGGTACCTCGCTGAAAGGCAACGACTCTTGCGCCTTAGGCTTGACCTCTGCGGTCGGTACCGGTGCTTGCGGAGTTTCCTCCTCGGTTGAGGGTGACTCTACCGGGACGACAACCGGTGCCGGTGGCGCGGAGACCGCCGCTGGAGTGGTGGGCGGAGTCAAAGTCCCCTGCACGTAAACCGTCACGAACGCCTTCTGACCGACGCGATTCCCGTTTATCCAGCCGGGGGCATTCACCGCCGCCACCATTCCGTACAAACCTGGATTCGAAGTTGCGACCTCGCCATCCTTGTTATGCCGCTCGGAAGAAAATCGCTCCGAGTTCACGACCGGCAGTAGGATCTGGTAGCCCTTATCCTTCAGTTGCGCGGTCAAATAGGTACGTATCGCCTCCAGCCTCCGTTTCATCGTGAACGCCTCCGATTGACGCTCGAACGGCATTAGCGTCGGGTCAAGCTTGTTCGGCAGTAGAGACTGGTAAGCGGATCGGTCGTCGAGCCGGTCGGCGGCCAGCGATTGAACATGCTGGTCGGTCGACTGCAGAATTGACTTCACCTCGGTGAAGAATTGAAAAACCGGCCCGGAGGCAGCTTCAGCGGCGAGCAGCTCGGCGTCCTCTAACAGCCTCTGGTGCAGCTCCCGATACTGTTCGTCAGTCGTGGGAACGACTTCAATTCCAGCACTCTCATTCGCCGCATCGCGCTCGCGCTCGGCAGTGGCTCTGGCCGCTTCAGCGTCGGTCCTTGCCGTTTCGGCTTCTTTTGCACGTTGCTCAAACGCGGCCACTTGGTTCCGTAGGCCCCCAATGTTCTCACGGAGCGTGGGAAGTTGATCACCGATCGCCAAGATTTTGGAGTCGTGGAGCTTGGCGGCGGCCTCCAATGCATCGATGTGGTCTTTTGCCGCCGTCAATGCCTTCTGGAATAACTCCTTCGTCGTCGCCAGTTCGTCCATCACTCCTTCGAGATTCTTCATCTGGTCGGAGACTTTCTTGATTTTCTGCTCGACGGCGTCGTTTTGTTGGTTCATTTCTTTTCTAAGATCCGAAAGGAGCGACGCGACGTCCGGGTCGGAAGACTTCGTACGTCGGGAATTGAGAAGTTGAAAAACGGCAAGAATGAGCACCAGTAGGAGCGTCAGCCCAACAAACAACCACAACGGGCCCAAATCAACCTGCCCAATCGTGACTCCACCTGAGTTCTCCCCCGCGCCAAATAATTCGACTTTTTCCATAGCTTTAGATTAGAACTCCAGCGTAAAGCCCTTGCTGGCCGAGTCGGTTAGGGAAACGCCGTCTACTTTGAACGTGATTTCCGCCTTTGCCTGCGTGACTACGGCTTCCGCCACGATGGTCGTCGGTACGTCGTAAGGCCCGAACCGGAACCGCTTTACGTCGACCGTCTCGGTGCCCGTGGGAGTTGACTTGCCCGGCAGCATCGCCTTGGTGGGCACAGCTTCTTTAACGGGCAGGGCCGCTTGCATCAGCACTTCCATCGTCTCCCCAATTTCCAACTGGCGCGAGACCTCCTTCACAATCTTCGCACGAACGGCGAGCCCCAGATCGACCTTCAAAAAGACGTCGGCTTCCTGTCTTAGATCAACTGCGGTAACCGTGTCCGTGAGAGTTAGACCGACCGGCAGCGTCCGAACCGAGACGTCGTACTTTCTCGCCGCCCCGCGGCAGACGGCAACATCGACGTAGTCGCCAAACGTGACCAACCGTTCGCGATTGCCCGCCGAGAAAAGCTCGTGAACCTTCTCGCGGAAGCGCGACAACCGGGAGGATCCGCCAATGATGGCCACATGCTGAATGCCGGCAACCGTAACACCGGTTGCCTTGAGGAACTGCAGCACACCAACAAAAAGCTCATCTACCGGCTTGTTCACCGCCCAATCGTAGTGGACACGGAGGAGCCGCGGTTCCCAAGTGAAATCTCCGCCCCTGAAGCCGCTCGTGGTACCCACGAACTTGACCTCGGCGGTCAGGTCGGCATCTTCGCCCTGGACCGAAGAGCGCGTGGACTTGGTGGTTGCCTTCAGCACCGGGTGCTGGTACGCAATCGCGTTGGCAAAAAGCCGCTTCGCAACCTCAACTTCTCCGGCAAGCCGCGGAAAGCGATTGAGCCAACACTTGCTGTCGGCCTGCGAGGGCTCCCCGGTTGCTTCGTTAAACTCTGTCCAACTACCCAGATCTGCGCCGGTGTTTCGAGCATAGCTGCCCGTAACCAATGCATCGATCACGGACTTTAGCGCCTGCACGCGGACTTTCTGGTCCTCCTCCGTCGGCGAAACATTCCGGTGAGGACCGGGATAGTTGAGGTCCGGAAACACCCAGCTCATGCCCATGCGGAAGGTCACCAAAGTACCGCCAAACTGGTTCTTCCCCACTACCGCGCTGCCGTTCATCTGCTCCCGGAAGTAAAGAATGCCGCTATCGATTCCAATCGTCGCCAGCGTGATGTCGGTCGTGCCACCACCGCAGTCCAGCACCAGCAGTTTGTCGCCATCCTTGAACTGGCGATGCGTTGAGTTGCCGCGGAGAACCTCCAGGGCACCGCCATCCGGTTCCAGCATGGTGCTGACTCGCCATCCGCGCGACTCGTCCTCCATTCCGGCCCGTTTTGCGGCGGCCAAAATTCGCTCTACATAGTTGCGGTAGAGGTGGCCCTTCTCGGGGTCATCCGATTTGTCCAGAACCGGAACCGTCAGCACGAACTCCCGGGTGAGACGTCCGTCGGGGTCGATTCCATGGAGATGCGGCTCGATCAACTCGCTGAGCAACCGCGAGAAGTAGAACTCCAAAACGTCGTCGGCGTCAGCTCCACCTGGGAGCGGCGCTTCTTCCTCACGCCGCAACAGCGTCTTCAAGTTCAAAATCTTATCGCTGTCGGAGATTCCCTCCAGACCGGAAAGTGCCCGCCAGGCAGACCGGTTGGTTGACGGGGCGTAAATCTCGGTCGGCCACCGATCCGATCCCTCTCCGCCGTCGGGCGATTTCAGCCGGATAGCGGTTGGCTCCGCCCCGTCGATCGTGGGCTGAATCACAAACGAGCTTGTATTACTCGTGCCAAAGTCGATGGCGATCAACAAGCCCGGCTTACGGCTCGACTTCGCCCCCGGAGGCAAACAAAGGAAGAGCTTTTTCAGCAGTGTGCCATCCCCGGAGCGAAGCTCTACCGCGCCCGTCCCTGGGATGCCTGTGGCTTTGAAAATCAGCTCCACCTTTCCGCCGGCGGGAAGCTGGAAGCCAACCGCTTTATCGATGGAACTCAGTTCGAAATCGCCCGAAACCGTTGGCGCGCCGATCGAGATCGGCAGCAAGCCATTGTTGTAAAGGGTAACCGCGCGCTCCCGGCTGCCCGGCAAAAATAGCAGAAGCTCCGCCGATGCCGAGATTATCACCTCACCGGAGAGCTTGCGAAGTCGAACCGTGCGCGACCGCACGAGAGGCGCCGAAAAGATGTTGTTCAGGTCGCGTGGACCGTCGGCCGAGGCGAATTCACCGATGAGGACATCGGCCGAACCAAAGGAAATCTCGGCGCTCGGCGGTACCGACTTCCAATTGACCTCAAACTCGTTTTCTGTTCCGGCAGGCCGGAAGCTCGCCTTAACTTCGCTACCGGTGCCCGTCGTCTGAACCTCGAGAAGCGCGGTATCGCCGTCCCGGCTGACCAGCGAAACTTCTCCCTGCCCTTTCGGGTCGTTCACAAGCGTCACTTCCCCTGCCGAGCAGCCACACGCAGGGCAGAAAGTCCAGCCATCACCACTTAAGGTCAAAAGTGGGCATTGTGCTTTAGAGACTCCTGTTCCCCGGCAAGTTCTCATGGGGGGGAGTATACGACAAGCCTAATTGTGGGGCGTGACTTTTCTCACCTGGTTATACTCACGGCATCGTGAACCGATTGGAAGCACTTCGCAACGAGGTGGCGTGGGCGAACAAGATGTTGCCCGCCGCCGGATTGGTCACGATGCATTCTGGCAATGCCAGCGGTATCGACCGCGAGTCCGGCATCCTCGTCATCAAGCCGAGCGGCATGGACTATGACCGGATTACACCCGAGAATTTAGTCGCGGTCAATCTTTCGGACGGCAGCGTGATCGACTCTGACCTGCGCCCGAGCGTCGACTTGCCCCACCACCTGTTCCTGTACCGAAACGACCCAAGCATCGGTGGGGTGATCCACACCCACAGCAATCACGCCACGGCGTTCGCCGCCGTCGGCCAATCGATTCCGTGTGCGCTGACCGCTATCGCTGACGAGTTCGGCGGAGAAATCCCGTGCACGCCGTACGTGGACAACGAAGACGAGCACATTGGCGAAGCTATTCTTGAATACCGGAAGCGAGCCCCGGCAATATTGCTAGGTAACCACGGGGTTTTTGCCTGGGGAGCAAGCGTTCGGTCCGCCCTCAAGGCCGCCGTCATGGTGGAAGACGTCGCCAAGACGTTGCTTCTCGCTCGGCAGCTTGGCGATCCACAACCAATACCCCCCGAAGAAGCCGAAAAATGGTATGACCGATACCATAACCGTTATGGCCAGAAAGGATAGTTCTGCCGCAAGCCGTATCGCGGAGTTGCGAGCGCAGATCGACGCGATTCAATCCAAGGACCGGCTGGCTCCGGTTTGGGTGATCGTGCGTTCTGGCCGCCAGCTGGTGCCGCTGCGACGTCGCCTGGCTGACTTTGGAGCTGGCGGATTGGCTGACGTTCGGATCCACACGCTTCGCAGCCTGGCGGCCGATCTCGCCGCCGGACGTCTGGCCGAGCTCAACCGCTTCCCGCGCACACCTATGCAAGACCGTGCCGCGACCGTTCGCGCCATGCGCGAAGTCGAAACTCAATTCACGCCGTTCAGGCTTTTGCCCGCGACCGTGTCTGCCGTTTTACGCACCGCGCAAGAGATGGAATCTACGAACCTGCGGGCCGAGGCCGGCATCGCTGGCCTCTTTTCTCGCCTCGCCGCGGTGCGGGACTCCGTCGGCTACGGCGAGCAGGAGCTGTTTGAAACCGCCGCTGAGCAACGAACGCCCGCGAAACTCATTTCGTTCCTCACGGAACGCGACCAAGCTCGGCTCTCCCCAGGCGAAACCAAATTCCTCAAGGCCCTAGGAGACCTACCGTCAATTGCCGAACCGGAAGCGTCCCCAGAACTTGAGGCTTGGTGGATGCCAAGCGAAGATGCCGAAGCACGCGCTTGCACGGCATCGATCCTTGAACATCTGCAGAACGGGATTCACGCCCATCGAATCGTCGTCCTCATGCCCGGTTATCGAACCGATGGCGGCCTCTTGCGCGAGCGCCTAGAGAGCGCAGGCATTGCCTACCAAGACCGCCAGCACCACTCCAACTCGCCGGTCGCAATGTTGGTGTTTCGACTTTTCAACGGGAATTTCGCATTCGAGGACCTCGACGCGCTACTGACATTACTGCCGCTGGAAAAGCGCATCTGGCGCAAACATCTGCGGGAAGCCAACGTTTTGAACGGCCTTGCGCCCGTGCTGGGCGACCTCACTGCCCGCCAGAAACACGGAACGGAGACAACGGTGGGAGATTTGATCGGCTTCCTCGAACAACTCCGCTCGCTCGGCGAGCCGCCGAAAGCCGGCACCTGGCCAGAGCACGTCACCTGGCATCGGTCCGCAGTTTCCTCTATCGGAGTCGCCGACGACCTAGCTGAACTCTTTGAGGAACTGACGAAAAACGCCGCCGTCGATCCGATTGTCTCGCACGATGAGTACCGCCTCGCCTTTCAGTTGGCGATGGCCGACCTTCGTTCGTCGACGGCGCGAACCGGAGTCGTCTTGGGAGACCTTTCCGAAGCAGGGGCCATCGAAGCCGACGTCGTCTTCGCGATTGGCCTAGGCGAGAGCCGAGTTTCGCAATCACCGGTGGCAACCTCGTTGCTCACGCCCGCCGAGCGAGAGACCCTGGGTCTGCCCGAGGAGGAGGCGAGTGCCGGCGTCCCCCGGGAGGATCTATTTGCCGACCTAGTGCATTCCGCGCCGCGCATCGTGCTCTCGGCCCCGCGCACCCGCGCCGCTTCTGGCTCGGAGTCCCGTCCCGCCTGGGAGTTCCTCGCGGCCGTCGCAAAACTCACCGGCCATGAGTCTGTCACTTTCGAAAACTTGGCGGAAATTCCATCGACCCGTCAGATCCGAAATCCGGCGTCTCTCGGAGAAGATTTAGGTAACCGGCGGGCGATCACCGAAACCGAATTCCGGCTCCAAAACAAGCTATTGCATCTGCCGCGAACCGAAGAAGCCATGGCCGCGCGAAGGAGCGAACGCTACTCCGTTTGGGACGGCCACGTGCCGAAGGCCGGTGCCGCCGCGACCGCCAAGGAGCTATCCGCGACCGGACTAGAAACTTACGCCGAATGCCCCTACCGATTCTTTCTATCAAGCGTCCTGCGAATTGCGGAAACCGAAAAGGTGGAGCCGATGGATGCCGCCGACCGAATGGGCCTCGGAGAGTTTTTGCACGGCGTCCTCAAGGACTTCAAGTCGCAGGCTCCCGGCGACCAAAGCCTAGGTTCCCTGCGGACGCTCTTCGAGACCGCCGCCGAGGCATTCCAAACGTCGGGCAAGGCCGGTCCAGAAAAGCTTTGGCAACACCAAAAGGGCCTCCTGTGGGAGGAACTGCAATACTTTTTCCTCGCTGACCATAAGAAGGCCGAGTTTTTCCAGCAGCCCGTCCTCCTTGAGCGGGCGTTCCAGCGGCAACCGTTGTTCGATCTGGCTGGTGTCCTCTTTCGCGGCAAGATCGACCGCGTCGATAAAGATGCGAACGCAGACACGCATATCTATGATTACAAACTGCGGGCGTCGAAGAAGGACGAGAAGGTAAGTGCGGAAGACCCGACCGGGGGCGGGCTTCGCTACCAGCTTCCCATTTATGCCGAAGCCATTGCCGGCGGCGAATCGGTCTCCGTCGCCTTCTGGCCGCTAACGGGCGACTCGCGAGGCGTCGTCAACGAGATCGGATGGAACGATGAACTGCGCTCGAAGGTGATCGCCGAGCTAAGGCCGCGTATCACGGCGATGCAAAACGGCTACTTTCCGGCGGTGCCGGGCGTAGACAATGCGAACTGCGCCTACTGCCCGTTCGACCTGGTTTGCCCCGCAGACCGCGAACGTCGATTCGCCGAAAAGCGAGATCCGAAGGTCGCATTCTTAGTGCCACCAGAAGCCGAAGAGGGCCAGGAATGATGCAACCCGAGGACCACGCGGCTCGATTACAGATAGAAACGAATCTGCACGAAACTATGTTTGTAGACGCCGGCGCCGGGACTGGCAAAACGACCGCGCTCGTCGGCCGAATCTTCGCCCTCGTCACGCATCCCGACCCTGCCGTTCGCGTCCCGCTCAACCGAATCGCGGCGATCACGTTCTCGGAGAAAGCCGCTGCCGAACTGAAGGACCGCATGCGTGCGCGGCTCGAAGCCGCCGACGGCGACCGCCGGACGTTTGCGCAGGCAGCCCTCGCGGCCCTAGACGAAGCCGCCATCGAGACGCTTCACGCCTTCGCCCTCCGGCTACTGAGGGCTACGCCACTACTTGCCGACCTGCCGCCAGGATTCAGCATCGCCGATGACGTCGAGGCGGGGTTTGAGCTCAACCGACGCTGGCGACGGCTGTTCGCGCGGCTTCTCGGCCACGACCACGTGGACGTTGCACTCCACCTCGGCCTGAACATTCTTCGGTTGGAGACGATTCATACTCGCCTCGCCGATAACTGGGACCGCTTTTCGGAGCCGATTCCGGTCGAGCCGATGCCAACCGCTGCCGAAGTCATGGAGGATCTGCGGGCGAAATCTGAAGAGATCGACGCGATCCTTCGCACATTCCGGCCGAGTCCAGATGACAAATTACTGCCAAAGTTGCAGGACCTCCGACGGGACGTAGAAAGCCTCGACCCCGGCAACGAGTATCGGTTTTTTCCCGCGCTTGCCGCGATTGCCGCCCGCAAGGGGTTTAAAGTTGGTGCAAAGGGCAGCTGGCCGAACGGCGGATTGGACGAAGCCCGCGCGGCCGGCGCCTCCGTTCCCGAAGCCGCCGGCAACTGGCTCAACCGGTTCAAGAACGCTGCGTTCTCTGGTCTAATCGAGACCCTCCGGCAGGAGGTCGTAGAGGCCGTTGAAGACCGCCGGGCTGCCGGGCGGCTCGAGTTCCTGGACCTTCTCGTTTTCGCCCGGGACCTATTGCGCGACAGCTGGGAGGCGAGGGAGGCGGCACGCCGTAAGTTCCACCGAATCTTCGTTGACGAGTTTCAGGACACCGATCCGCTGCAAATCGACTTGGTGAGTCTCTTGGCCCGCCTCCATCCAGAAGCCGCCGAGACGCCCTGGCGAAACGCTCCGATTGCCCCCGGTCGCGCGTTTTTTGTTGGCGATCCCAAGCAGTCGATCTACCGATTCCGCCGCGCGGACCTGGAAGTCTTCAATGCGGTGCGAGACGAAGTTGTCGGGCAGTCGGTCCAACTCACCACCAACTTCCGGTCTCGTCCAGAAATTCTTGGTTGGATCAATGGCTACTTTGGAGAGCTATTCTCGGCTCCGGGCCAAGCCCGTTTCTCGCCACTCCAGCCAGGGCGAACCGTCGATGACACAGGTCTCGACGCCGTCCGAATTTTCGGCCAGCTCCACGGTAGCGCCGCAGAAAGGCGCCGCGCGGAGGCAAGCGACGTGGCCGCCGAAATCGCGCGCCTTGTTGCCGGTGGAGTTTCTCCGGCCAGTATCACGATTCTTTTTCCAGCCAGAACATCGCTCCCTTTCCTGGAAGTCGCGCTCGAGCGACAGGCGATTCCCTATTCCGTAGAGTCAAAAACGCAAGCGTTCGCCAGCCAGATCGCCCGCGATCTGGTGGCAATCTTAACCGCGATTTCGGACGTGACGGACGAAGTCGCAGCGGTTGCCGCGCTCCGCACCGACGCCTTGGCGTGCTCCGACGCTGACCTTTTCGAGTTCGTCGCGCAAGGCGGCACATGGGGCTCGGTTCCCTCGGCCGAACAAGGCGGCCATGTCGCCGAATCGCTCCGCTACCTCGAAGCTATTCGAAAAAATTACGACGGCATGCCGGTGGCAAAAGTGGCCGAGCGCGTTGCCCGAGACGGCCGGATGTTTGAGCGTGCCGCGGCTGATCGGCATCCGAAAGAGGCCATCCGTCGTCTCCGGCTGGTACTGGACCAGGCGGAAGACTTCGACCGCACGGTCGGCGGAACCGTGCCCGATTTTGTCCGGTGGATTGCCGCTCTGCGCGAGAGCGAAGCGAAGGCGTCGGTTGGCTCGGTGCCCGATCGCGACCACCGTGCTGTCCGGTTGATGACGGTTCACGCGGCGAAGGGACTGGAATTCCCGATCACGTTCGTTCTCGGCTTTGGGGTCGGCGGTAGAAGCTCCACCTGGAACGTTGCATGGTCGCCCGACGGCGAGTGCGCCCTCAAGATCGGTTCCAAGAACGCCCAGTTCGCCATCGGCGACGTCTCGGCCGTACAAGAACATGAAAAGGCGGCGGCCGAACTGGAGCGCGATCGACTCTTCTACGTTGCGGTGACCAGGGCGCGAGAGCGGCTCTACATCTCGGCCCATGCAAAAGCCTCAAAACAACCTCCGCGACTTCTGGAAGAAGTCAACTGGGTTTCGGACCCGATTCTGCCGCAAATCCACACTGCACTCAAACCGACCAGCCCCCCCGAATCGGCAAGCGAAGCCGAGTGGAGGGCCGCCCATGATCAATTGCTTCGGTCCGCCCAGCAACGATTCTCGGTTACCGCTACCGAATTGGCCCGGCGCGACGTGCCTACCGATGAATTCGACTTCGAGCGCGAGCCTGCGGCGCTGGCCTCTCGGTCAAAAGGGGCCGACTTTGGCCGTGCGGTGCATGGCGCCCTGCAAGCCGTGAATCTTGATTCCAGAGCGGACGTTGAGAAGGTTGCCGTAAGGCAGGCCGCGTTGCATCAGGTCGAGGCCGACCGAGTCGAAGCAATGGTACGAAGGGCCCTCGGCTCGCTGCCTCTCAGCTACCGCCGGGGCAAGTGCCACACGGAAGTCTTTCTCTCGCACCGCTTCGAAGGCGTTCTCCTGGAGGGCTTTTTGGACCTCCTCATCGAGAATGGAAACGGCGAGTACCAGGTCATCGACTACAAAACAGACCGCAACGTGTCGGCAAGCGAGATCGACCGCGCCATGGAGACCTATCGCCTTCAGGCGGCTTGCTACTCCCTGCTGGTGCGCGAAGTCCTCAGCGCAAACAGCGTCGAGTGTCACTTCATTTTCCTCGCGGCCGATCCGGCCGAAGTTCGCACCGTGACCGACCTTGACGCCGCCGAGGCCGACGTGCTGGAGAAACTGCGCTCACTACGAACGGATGGGTAAGGTTTGCCTACCTTGCGCGCCATCCTACTCCTTCCTCTCCTGCTCGCTTTCGCCCCGCATGCCCCGGCGCAGCGGGCAACCGCACCTGCCGAGCTGAACCTCGCCCGCGTTGAGGGTCTCAAGTGGCGGCAGATCGGGCCGTTTCGCGGCGGACGCTCGCTCGCCGCGGCCGGATCGGTCGCCCGGCCGAAGGAGTTCTATTTCGGCGCGACCGGCGGCGGTCTCTGGAAGTCGGTCGACGCCGGAGCGAACTGGAAGCCGGTCTCGGATGGATTCTTTGGCACCGCCTCGGTTGGCGCGGTCGCGATTTCAGCCTCGAACCCGGACGTCGTCTATGCCGGAACCGGGGAGCGCGACATCCGGGGCAACATCTCGCACGGCGACGGGGTTTACAAGACGAACGACGGCGGCAAAACCTGGCGCAACGTCGGCCTCGGCGCGACTCAGACCATCTCGAAGATTGCCGTCCACCCGACGAATCCGGACATCGCGTATGTGGCCGCGCTCGGACCGGTCTACGCGCACCCCGGGGTTGCTCCTTCGAACGATCGCGGAATCTACAAAACCACGAACGGCGGGACCACCTGGAACAAAGTGCTGGATGGACTTCCCTTCGCAGGTGCGGTAGATCTGAAAATGGATCCCGCGAACCCGGAAGTTCTCCTGGCCTCCACCTGGGAAGCTTGGCGTTCGCCGTACATGTTGAATAGCGGCGGCCCCGGCTCGCGACTCTGGAAATCCACCAACGGCGGAACCGACTGGACGGACCTCACGCGTCGCCCCGGCCTCCCTACCGGCCTCGTTGGCAAGATCGGCGTCACCATCTCCCCCGCCGATCCAAAGCGATATTGGGCGATCGTCGAATCGACGGAAGGCGGCATTTTCCGAACCGACGATGCCGGCGAAACCTGGCAGAAAACCAACGACAACCGCAACTACCGACAGCGCGCCTGGTACTACAACCACCTCACCGCAGACCCGAAAGACCGCGACACGGTCTACGTGCTCAACGTCGGGATGGGGAAATCGACGGACGGCGGCAAGACGTTTTCAGGCTTTCGCGGCACCCACAGCGACAACCACGACCTGTGGATTGCACCCGATGACCCGAGCCGCATCATCAATGCGAACGACGGCGGCGCGTCCGTAACGCTTGATGGCGGCAAGACGTGGTCCGCGCAGGACATGCCGACCGCGCAGATGTATCACGTTTCCACCGACAACGCGTTTCCCTACCGCATCCTGGGCGCTCAGCAAGATAACAGCACGGTGCGAATTCCCAGCCGAACCACCCGCGCCGGCATCCGGGAGACCGACTGGACGAGCACGGCAGGCGGCGAGAGCGGCTATGTATCAGCGAAGCCAGACCGACCCGACCTCGTTTTCGGTGGAAGCTACGGTGGCGACCTCAGCTGGTTCGATCACCAAACTCAGCAGAGCCGCAGCGTCGACCCCTGGCCGGATAACCCAATGGGCCACGGCGCGAAGGATCTCGTCCACCGATTCCAGTGGACGTACCCCATCGTTTTCTCTCCGCATACCCCGAACGAGCTCTACGTTTGCTCGCAGTACGTTCTCAAGTCGACCAACCTCGGCCAGTCGTGGAAGCGAATCAGCCCGGACCTCACGCGAAACGAGCGCAGCACAATGGAGCCGAGCGGCGGCCCAATCACGAAGGACAACACCAGCGTCGAGTACTACGGCACGGTCTTCACCCTTGCCGAGTCGCCGGAGAAGCGCGGCGTTCTCTGGGCGGGCAGCGACGACGGCCTCATCCACGTTTCGCAAAACGGCGGCAAGACCTGGACGAACGTGACCCCGTCCGGCATGCCACGCCAAGGTCTCGTCAGCATGATCGAAGCCTCGCCGTTTGCCGCCGGAACCGCCTTCGCCGCCGTTGATCACCACGAAAACAACGACTTCGCGCCGTACGCGTATCGGACCGACGACTTTGGCAAAACCTGGACGAAGATCGTCACGGGCTTCCCGCGAAACACGTTTCTCCGGGTGATTCGAGAGGACCGCCGGATTCCCGGCCTGCTGTACGCCGGAACAGAAACCGGAATTTTTATCAGCGGGAATGGCGGCGCAAAGTGGCAACCGTTCTCGCTCAACTTGCCGGTGACCCCGGTCCACGACCTAGCTTGGAAGGAGGACGACCTCGTCGCCGCCACCCACGGACGTGGCTTCTGGGTGCTGGATGACCTCTCGCCGATCCAGGCGCTCGCCGCCGGTCGCGGAAACGGTGACGCCGTATTGTTCCCACCTCGAGCCGGATACAACGTGTTCTGGGGCGGCAACGGCGGATCGAAAGCGGGTGATAACCCGCCTAGCGGCCTGATGCTGAACTACTACTTGGCCACCGAGGCGAAGGACATCCAGCTAACGGTGACCGACTCCAAGGGCGAAGTCGTCGCGAAGCTGAACCCGCCGAAGTCGGCGGGCTTCCACCGGCTTTCCACCGGGCTCCAGTATCCCTCGTGGACCTCGGTTCCGCGAATGATCCTGTGGGGCGCGTTCCCGTCGCCCGTCACAGCGCCGCCCGGTAAATATACGGTCACGCTTACCGTCGGTGGAGTCAAACAAAACGCAACGGCCATCATGCGGCGCGATCCTCGCTCCACCGCGACCGATGCCGACCTGATCGCTCAAACCAAGTTCTTGCGCGAGGTCGCGGCGTCGATGACGGAGGCAAACCAATCGATCGTGCGGATCCGAAAGTTCCGAACGAAGATCGAAGAGACGCTGGCGACCGCCCCATCCGCCGAAACGACTGCTTTCGTCGGGCAGCTGACCACCATCGAGGAGGCACTTTATCAAACCAAGAACCAGAGTGGCCAAGACCCGCTGAACTATCCGATCCGGCTAAACAACCGAATTGGGGCATTGTTCAACGTGGTTCAGAACGGCGACGGCCGACCGACCGCGCAGGCGGTCGAAGTGTTCCAAGGGCTGAAATCGGAACTGCTCGTCCAAACAAAACGGCTCGCCTCGTTGCTGGGCAAGTCGCTGACGGAGCTCAACGCGGCGCGACAAAAGGCCGGGCTTCCGCCCCTCGAAGAGCCAAAAAGCTGACACAAAAACGGGTGTTCTGACCAATAGTCAGAACACCCGCTGGCAACTAGGAGGTGGCGCGGCCGCGCTTCGGCGGCTGGTAGCCGTTCCCCGGAACGCCGTCCGACTTCGGCTTTACCGGCCGACCGGCGCTTGGCATGCCTGCCGAGCGCGGGGCCGAGTTGTTGGCCGGCCAAGGTCGCTTGGGGCCGTTGCTAGGCGCCGAGCGGTGCTCGGGACTTGCAAAGCCTTCGCCTCGCGGTTCCGGGCGACCGCCGTAAGGAGCTCGCTTGTTCGGTTCCGGCCGGGCCGGTCGAGAGTGTTTCTCCGATGAATCGGCAGACGGAGCGGCTTCGCCTTCCGGCTTGGACCAACTTCGCTCGAACTTGCTTGGCGCGGCCGGATGGTTCCGAACCGGTCGGCTTCCCGAGTCGCGGAAGTCGTTTCGAGGCGCACGATTTCCGGCATTGGCTTCTTTCTCCGCGCGCTGGGCACCCACCCGGTGGGTGCGCGGCGGCTTCGGCACATTTTTCGGACGATAGAGCGTCGCGGTGGAACGCGCCGAGAGCGGGAACTCCGCCTTGAGCAATCGCTCGATGTCGCGGATCTCTCGGTGCTGATCCGGCGTGGCCAAGGTGACCGCAAGACCCGCCGCTCCGGCGCGGCCAGTCCGGCCGATTCGGTGCACGTAGTCTTCCGAGGTCATCGGTAGGTCAAAGTTCACCACCAGGGTGATGTCCTTCACGTCGATGCCACGGGCGGCGATGTCGGTGGCGACCAAAACGCGGTAGGTGCCGCGCTTAAAGCCTTCCAGCGCGCTTCGGCGCTGGGCCAAGGTTCGATCCGAGTGGATTTCGTCGGCGGTGTGGCCGAGATTTCGCACGGCTACGGCAAGCTTTCGCGCGCCGTGTCGGGTTCGGGCAAACACCAGAACCGTTCCTGGGTTCTCGTAAAGCAACTGACCGAGGACGTCGTGCTTCTCCTCATGCGGAATGATGACCAGCTCTTGCGTTACGAGCTCGGCGGCCGTACCTTGCGACGCTACTTCAATCCGCTGCGGATCGAGCAGATAGTCGTTTGCCAGTGCCTCGATCTCTTTCGGCATCGTCGCCGAAAACAGCATCGTCTGTCGCTTGCGCGGAACCGCGTCCATGATGCGTCGAATCGCCGGGGCAAAGCCCATGTCCAGCATTCGGTCGGCTTCGTCCAAAACGGCGATGCTGACGTAGCGGAGGTCCACCGTTCGCTGCATCATGTGATCCAGCAAGCGGCCGGGGGTCGCGACGATAACCTGCGGGCGGCCCCGCAGTTGGCTAATCTGTCGTCCCATCGGCGCACCGCCGATGAGCACGGCGGTTCGAACGCCAAACTTTCGAAACGTTTCTTCAATTTGCAGCGCGAGTTCGCGCGTGGGGGCCATCACAAGGCCGGTCTGTCCGGGCTCGAGAAGGCACATCATGGGCAACCCAAAAGCCAGCGTTTTGCCGGTTCCGGTCTGGGCGATGCCGATGAGGTCGTGACCAGAAAGCGCAACCGGGATCGCCTCCTGTTGAATGGGGGTTGGGGTTACGATCTGGAATGTTTCCAGCTGTTGGCACAACCGCTTGGTCACGCCAAGGCCCTCGAAGGCCATAGGGGTTTGTGATTCGGACATAAAAGAACCCAAACAAAGCGTCTTTGCTTGGGTCCTTATAGTTTAGCCGATCCTAGTTTCACAAAAAGGACGCTTGCGGAAAAACGGGACGTCTTCCCCGCCTAGTTCGGCCCGATAACCGCTAAGGCTAGCGAGAAGCTTCGGGCCGAACCGTGCCGAGCGTTACGGGTTCGCGCCCTTCGCGGCGTCTGCGGAAATGAGCGACTTGAGGTCGAAGATGAATCCGCCGCCGCCGCTTCCGCCGCCAGCACTGACCGAGGGCAGCTTGCCGTCCCACTTGGTAATCCACTCTCGCGCGATAACCAAGCTGCCGCCCTGAACCTTGAGGGCTTCTGCGTTCAGCTTAGCCGCCCGGCTGGCACCCTCGGCGCGCGCAATTTCCGTTTCTTGCTGTAGCTTCGCTTGCTGCAGCACATACCTCTGCTTCTCGGCTTCCTGCTGGGCAACCTGCTTTGCCTCGATGGCCTTGTTGAACTCGGGCGAAAACTCAAAGTTCGTGATGCTGAGACCCGCCGGTTCCACGATCACCTTGTAATAGGCAAGTCGCTTAGTGATTTCGGCCTCGACTTCCTCTTTCACCTTTGCACGAAGCTTGATGAGCTCCTCGGCCGTGTAGCGGGCCGTAACCACCTTGATGGATTCCTGAACGGCCGGATCAATGATTCGGCTCTTATACTGGTCGCCAACCTGCTTGTACAGCTCGCCGACCTGGATCGGGTCCACGCGGAAGTTCAGCGCCACCGAAGCGGTGACCGTCTGAAGATCGCGTGACGCGGCCGTTGCCTGGCTCTCTTCCTTCTGGGTTCGAACCTCAACAAGAACGGCTTCGTTCATTCCGGGAACAATGAAGTTGATGCCCTCCGACAGCACGCCTTGGACGGCGCCAAAACGAAGCAGAACCGCCCGGTAGCCCGCCGGGACCTGTACGAAAGCGCTGGAAAGCCCGCCGATAACGATAAGCAGCAGGCCGATCAGGCGCACCGACCAAGCGATTCCCGCGACCTTGGTCCCCACCGGAAACTGCGACTTCGACGCCGTAACCACGAGCGAGACCAGGACGATCAAAATTCCAAAGATTACGAATGCCATGTGTAAAACTCCCTACGAATTTAGCCGCAACGGGTTGCAGGCGCGGCCATAAGAGGTACAAAACCTAGACCTATGGATCGCATTGCCGCCCTTGATGCCATCGTCGCTTCGTTCGATCTGAACACCCATCCGTTTTACACGGACTGGCGGGCAGGAACCCTTCCGAAAGAGAAGATGGTGGACTACTCCGGCGAGTATGGCCGGTTCGTGGCCACGATCGCCAAGGGCTGGGAAACCCTGGGCTTCGAGAACTACGCCGAAGAAGAGCGCGAGCACGAGGTTCTCTGGGAGAACTTCCGCGCCGAGATCCACTCGACCGACCGCTCGAACTACCCGCAGACCGACGTTCTCGTGACCGCCGCCGACCGATTTTTCTCGGTTGCGCCGGAAGCCGTGGGAGCGCTTTACGCCTTCGAAGCCCAGCAGCCGAACACGGCCAAGAGCAAGCTCGACGGCCTAAACGAGCACTACGGAATTTCGGATGCCGGTAAGGAGTACTTCACGGTTCATGCCGAGGATTTCAACGAAGTCGTCGATCTCCGGAACTACGTCGCCACGATGAGCGAAGCCGACTTCAACCGCGCCAAGGTTGCGTGCAGCGTCGTCTGCGGAGCCATGTGGAGCGCCCTGGACGGCATCTATTACTCGACCAAAACGATTTCTGCCTGAAAGGGAAAGAACGGTTGTTTTGGAGTGCGGTGGCTCTGCCACCGCTTTTGAGGAACTATTGTTCGCGGCAACAAGGCGGCTCTGCCGCCTTTTCGCGATTCATTCGTTACTCCCGGTTCTCGGTGGAAGAGCCACAAATGGCCAAAGCGGTGGCAGAGCCACCGCACTCCAAACTCGGACGCCAGCAGCGCCCGACTACCTACTTCGTCCAGGTCGCGACCGCCTGCAGCGTATCCACGCGGTAGGCGGTTGCTTTGTTAGGCGACGTCGTGGGCGAAAACACGATGGCAAAGTTGCCCACGCGCCTCACCGACGTCTTTTGGGCAATCTCTGCCATCTGCCCGGTTGAGAGATTTCGCAGGAAGCTTCCGTCAGGCTCTTCGCTCGTCACCAACCCAGGAGCCAGTTGATCCACGAACTTGGCCGGACCTTTGCATTCCGCCAGAAGCTGCACCCGCGGCGCTTCGAAATCGAGCTTGCCAACGAGGAACGACCCAAACGCGGTCTTCTCGATGTAGTTCCCTTCAAGGCTCATGAACTGTAGAGTCTCGCCCAGCTCCTTGAAGTCGTAGCGAACCGCCGCCGGATCGAAGTAGGCCAATCCCCATTTACCTGCCTGCTGAATGGGCAGAGACAATCGACCGGCCGAAATCCGCAGCCACTTATCAATGGGGCTGCGCGCCGGGGAAAGTCCCTGGAAGCGAGCCAGTAGTTCAGGCTTCGGGCGGCTAGCGGTCAGGTCCACGCGGACCAAAACTTCCAGCCACGGCTTCCCTGCCTTATCCTCCCATCGCGGAACCAGATAAACGACGTTTCCAACGCGCCGCGAGCCGCTAAGGCCGGTGGCTTCCCGCTTTCGGCTGCCATCCTTAACCGCGGCCATCGTCTGCAAAATTTCTGGTCGTTCAAAGATTCGCGGCGAAACCGAAATTTCGTCGAGCCGCGTGCTTCGGACGTCTTCGCCAACGCGAATCGTCAACCCTCGCTCATCCCATACCACCCACGTCTTATCTTTCCGGAACGCGATGCTCAGCGTTTTCTGTTCTGGTTCGGGCAACAATGGCACCGTCGTGACCGCCGTTGCCGACCGCACCACGAACGTTTGTTGGGTGTATGATAGTGAGGTCTTGTCTACCTGTTTTACAGGCGCATAGCAGGCCAAGAGCGCAAAATGAATCATCTTTTCCCCACCGGAGATCGCATTGTACTGCCGTGACTGCCCAAGATTCGATCAAGAAAATGAACGCTGCCTCGACCAAAAGGTGAACCCCCAAAGGCGAGAGCAAGCGGTAGACGTGGCCAACGTCCTTGGGCTTCGCGCAATTTGTGTTTTCAACGACTTTCGTGAGTCGCTTGTTCAGGCGCGTAAGAACCCGCCCGGCTCCAAACCAAGAAAGGCTAGGTAGCATCTAAAGATGGCTTCGAACGAACTGCAACGTCTTTGGAAGCTTCACCAGATTGACGCCGGTCTCGCCGAAGTCCGCGCCCGTGCCGCCGCGCTCAGTCCCGGCCGAGAGCTTATGGCCGAGGTGAAGCGCCTTGAGGAACAGGACGAAACGATTGGCGGCGCATATCGCAAGCTCCGGGCCGAACTCACCGATCTCGAACTCGCGAAGAGATCCGCCGAAGACAAGATTAAGGCCACGAACGACGACCTTTATTCCGGGCGGTTGGTCATCGCCCGCGAGGCGCAAGATAAGCAACGCGAGCTGGAGATGCTGACCCGCCAGATCGAAAAGGCGGAGCACAAAATCGGCCAGTTGCGGGCGCAGATTGTCCCGGCAGAAAAGGAAGCCAACACCATTACCGACCAGCTGACGGCCAAAAAGAAGGAACTCGCGATCGGTAAGAAGAAGGCCCTGGAAACGCGCGGCGAACTCGAAGCCCGCTTCGCCCAGCTAAACGAGTTGCGGCCAAACGCGGCAAAGATCGTGCCGCCGGCCCTTCTGGCACGTTATGAAGTCGTTCGTAAATCTCACGGCACCGGCATGGCCCTCATCACGAAAAAGCAAACGTGCGAAGGTTGCGGCATGTCGCTCCCCGAGAAAACGATCATCACTGCGAAGGACGACAAACTCGTAACATGCCAGTCTTGCCACAGAATCTTGTACTTTACGGCCGGCTTGGTCTAATCCTCGCGGTCTTGGGCTCGACCCCAGGATGCGCCCGATTTCCCGATTCCGGGGCCGTAGGCAACTTCACTCGGATCCGGTTTAAGATCCGCGTGAACGGGACCATCAACGACAGCACCGATTCGTCGCCGCTGACGCAATACGTCTACATCATTGCCATTCGCGTGTTACAGACAGACGATATTCCCAACACCGGCGCGCCGATTCCGGTGGCAAACGAAACGTCGCCGAACGGTTTTGTGGCTGGTTCTCCCACCCACTTTGTGCAATACGATTCTTTGCGGCCATCGCAGCCGTTCATCCTCTACAAGTTCAACCCCGGCCCAACCGCCGGCGACCCGACGAACCCGGTGAACTTGGGCTCGTGGTTCGATACATCTTCAACTCGCGGCCGAATCATCAACTTCGTTCGGCCAAGCGACGCCGGGGGAAGCCCGAAGGAGTTCCAGTTCGACCTATTCGCCAATCAACTGGTGGACGCGAACGCCGACGCCGGAACCATCCGACGGCTTCAGGTGAACATCCTACCAATGAACCGCCTGAGCACAAGCGGCGGAAGCCGCGTCTGGGATGCGGTCGGAAACTCGCTGAGCCCGTCCGAGATCAACTCGGTGCTAACCGTTGACCTTCGGTCGAACTCCACCGTCAACAACACCACCGGGATCGAGCCAACCGGCGACACGGTTGGCGCGAACGACCCCGACGCCGACATCAGCGACTTTACGATCGAAGTCCAGCGGCCCTAACGCAGCGCTAGAGCGCGCATCGCGGACACGCCAACTTCGATCGAGTCGTCGTTAAAGTCGAAGTTCGGCGCGTGCAGGTTCGGGTACGTCTCCTGTCCCGCCGACTTCAGGCCAAGGAAGAAGAAGCAAGCGGGCACCTCGTAGCCGTAGAAGCTGAAGTCCTCGCCGCCCATCGTCGGGTGTTCTTCCAGCAGGACGTTCTCCGCGCCGAGCGTATCGCGGGCGACTTCGCGGAAGAACTCTGTCGCACCCGCGTCGTTGAGGGTCACCGGGTACGGGTCTTCGGCCCAGAGCACCGAAGCCTTCGCGCCAAAACCGATGGCAATCGAAGCCACGAGAGACTCGATTCGCTCCCGCGCCGCCCGCTCGACCGCGCCGTCGAGCGTGCGCAAGGTTCCGTTCAGCCACGCCGTCTCGGGGATCACGTTATGCGCCACCCCAGCCAAGAACTGTCCGATGGTGACGACAACCGAATCGAGCGGGCCGACCGTTCGGCTCGCGACCGTCTGCAAGGCGGTGACGATGTGCGCGCCCACCACGATCGGGTCGATGCCATAGTGCGGGTAGGCCGCGTGCGAGCCTTTGCCCGTAATTTGCACCGAGAACGAAGCCGCGCTTGCCAGCAACGGACCAATTCGGGTGCTTACTTCGCCAACGTGGGCATTAGGAAAACCGTGCAGGCCGAAGATTTCGTCAACCTTTGCCGGGACCAGTCGGCCGTCCAGCGCGCCTTCTTCCACCATCTTCTTGCCGCCCGCGCCGCCTTCCTCGGCCGGCTGGAAAACGAACACCACATTGTTGGGCCGCTCGCTGGTCTTCGCCAAAACTTCGGCCGTGCCGACCAAAATCGTCGTGTGGCCGTCGTGCCCGCAGGCGTGCATCACGCCCGCGTTCTGGCTGGCATACGGCAGCCCGGTGAGCTCATTAATTGGCAGGGCGTCCATATCCGCCCGCAACGCCACCGTCTTCGCCGCACTTGGGTTTTCGGTTGCGGGCAAAAAGCCGAGCAAGCCGGTTTTTGCGACACCGGTTCGAACTTCAACCCCGGCCGCCGTCAGGGCTTCGGCTACTTTTTGCCCGGTTCGGACCTCGGTGTAGCCGAGCTCCGGGTGCGCATGCAGGTCCCGGCGAAAGGCAGTTAGGCGGTCGAGATGGGCAGGATCGAGGCGGAAGCTCATGCGACTAGCATACGGCAACTAACCCACGGCCGATTGGAGTCCAACCTTTGCACCTGGGCCGGATGGATGGGAAAATGTGGGAGGGCTCGTCCTTCGCCCGGTGAGGATCCAAACATTTTCACTTTTGGCGGTCTGATTTTTCTCGATAACGTGCAGAACCTTAACAATCGGCGGCTAGGATCGCAAAATGCCTACGTTCGACCGTCGCACGTTTCTTAAGACCGGACTCCTCGGAAGCCTGGTTGGCGTCCAGGGCCTGCTCGCCCGACCCGCACTCGCAAAACCCGCCCTTGGCCGAGACTTCGGAAACGACAAGGTCGGTTACGGCTCGCTAAAGAAAACCGCCAGCAAGAACACCGGCGAATCGATGCTCTCGCTTCCCGAAGGTTTCTCCTATACGATTCTCGGAAAGGTCGGCGACAAGATGAGCGACGGCAATCTGACCCCAGCCGCGCATGACGGCACCGCCGCGCAAAACTATAAAGGCAAGATTCGCCTCATCCGAAACCACGAAGTACGCAACGAGCCGGGTAAGGGCAAGGCATTCGGCCGCCCTTCAAACGCTTACGACAAGGCAGCCGGCGGCGGAACGACGACGATCGAAATCGATCCGGTGACGCGCGAGCGCGTCCGCGACTGGGTTTCCCTGAGCGGAACCCTGGTGAACTGCGCCGGCGGACGAACCCCCTGGGGCACCTGGATTAGCTGCGAAGAGACGACGGCCGGCCACGGCAAGAGCAAGGTCTATCACAAGGACAAAGAGCAGGGCGGCGGATACGAAAAGGAGCACGGCTTCAACTTCGAAGTGCCGTTCTCGGCCGACGGATCGGTGAAGGCGGTTCCGCTGATCGAAATGGGTCGCTTCGTGCACGAGGCCATCGCGGTTGACCCGAGCACCGGCATCGTTTACCAAACCGAAGACCACGGCTCGGCGGGCTTCTACCGCTTCCTTCCGAACGTCATCGGCAAGCTTGCCGACGGCGGCAAGCTGCAGATGGCCAAGGTGAAAGGCAAAGACCTCGTGGATACGCGCAAGGGCCAGAAGGACGGCATGACCTATGAAATCGAATGGGTGGACATCAAGGATCCGAATCCGGCGAATGCCTGGGAAAACGAGCTCGCCGTGGCAAAGCAAGGCCGCGCGAACGGCGCAATGATCTTCGCCCGCTTGGAAGGTGCCTGGTATGGCGATGGCTGCATCTTCCTCAACTCGACGAATGGCGGCCAGGCAGAAGCCGGCCAAATCTGGCGGTACCGACCGATGGGTGAAGCCACCGGCGAACTTACGTTGCTGTTCGAATCGCCGAGCCGTGAGATTCTGGACGCGCCGGACAACCTCTGCGTGACCCCGCGCGGTGCCCTCGTCATCTGCGAAGATGGACCCGGCACGAACTACGTCCGGGGACTCAGTAAAGAAGGCCTCATCTTTGACTTTGCTCAGAACCTGGTCAACGACAGCGAGTTCACCGGCGCAACGTTTAGCCCAGACGGCCAAACGCTATTCTTCAACATCCAGAACCCCGGAACCACGTTTGCGGTTTGGGGTCCCTGGGAACGCGGCGTCTTCTAAGCCGAGAAGCCATACGGCGGGCGGAACACGCCCGCTTCGGTAATGATCGCCGAGATCAGCTCGCCCGGGGTGACGTCGAACCCTGGGTTGTAGACCGGCGTGCCTTCGGGCGCAACTTGCACTCCCTCGATGTGGGTGAGTTCGGTTGGGCTGCGCTCCTCGATCGGGATGCTGTCGCCGGTCGGCATCGTCGGGTCGAGCGTGCTGCTGGGAGCGGCGATGTAGAACGGAATGCCGTGGTGCTTCGCGAGGACGGCCAGCGTGTACGTGCCGATCTTGTTCGCCGAGTCTCCGTTGGCGGCGATTCGGTCGGCCCCGGCGATGACGAGGTCAATCTTCTTTTGCGCGAAGAGGATTCCAGCGGCTGAGTCGACGATGGAAACGAACGGGATGCCCTCGTGCTTTAGCTCAAAGGCGGTGAGGCGAAGCCCCTGCTGGCGGGGTCTCGTCTCGCAGCTGTAAACGAAAATCGTCGGGTCGGCGGCGAACGCCGAACGAATGACCCCCAGCGCGGTTCCGTGCCCGGCCGTTGCCAGCGCGCCGGTGTTGCAGATCGTGAGGATTCGGGCACCATTCGGAACGAGCGATGCTCCGTGCGCACCAATGGCTTGGTTCATCGCGAGGTCCTCGCGTTCTATTGCCTGGGCTTCGGCCAAAACTGCGTCAAAGCCGTGCGCCAGAACCGGGTCCAGCCGCTCTAGGGCCCAGAACAGATTCACCGCCGTAGGACGGGATTCCGCCAAAGTCCTCCGGGCCAAAACCACGTCTTCCCCACCAAGAACCGCCAACGCCATGCCGTAGGCCGCCGCGATTCCGATGGCCGGCGCGCCCCGAACCGCCATGTCGCGAATGGCCGCCGCCACCTCGCCCGACGTCCGCAACGTCAACCATTCTTCCCGCTGCGGCAGCGCGCGCTGGTCCAGCATCAGAAGGTGATCGTCTTTCCAAACTTGCGGTGAGAGGCTCATACGTGATAACGTACCAAAACCGATGGGAGGTTATCGTGTTAACCTATTCGGAGCCGCCATGATTTCACTCGCGCTTCTCTTTGTTTGCCAGGCCGATACCGGACTGATCCTCTTCGACCGACCGCTGCTCTTCGCCTACGGGTCATGGGAAAAGAAGGCCACGGTCGTCGACGGAAAACTGGAACTGCGCGGCGTGACCCCGCAGGGCGGCGGCGGCACGAACGTGGAACTCGACCTTTCCGGCGACGCCAGGAAGAGTTTCGAAATTCGGCTGAAGTTCTCGGGCAAGCCGCCGTTGCAACGGCTCCGGTTGATGCTCTCCGACGACGCAGGTCACTCCGGCAACTACGACTTCCCGATGGCCGATGCCAAGCCCGGCGTCGCCGAACTGACGCCGTTTGAAGGCGCCGCGCTTGAGAATCCCACCGAACTCAAAGACGGAAAGACGCTGAACCTGGCAAAGATCCGCCAGTGGCAGCTCGTCGGGGACTGGAGCAGCGCGACGCCCTTCGACCTCGACGTGCTGTCGGTTCGCACGATTGAACCGACGGAAGCCATTCTAAAGTCTCGCGCCGAGGCCAAGGCAAAGCGACTGGCTGAGGCCCAAGCCCGGCTCGAAGAAGCCCGCCGCCTCCGGGAACAGTTCGGGAAAATCAGCCCGGATTCGCCGAAGTTTGAGGCCGTCTACGCCGTCGCGCCCGACACGGTCGCCATCCGAATCCGCCAGGGCGTGGGCACCGCCAGCCAACTCCTGCCCTATTCTGCGGTCGCGGGCGAGAAGCTGGAGAAGCAGGGCGACGCCACGGTCGTGGTACGAAACGGCCAGCCGCTGGGCTATCTCATCGGCAGCAAGACCAAGCAGATCAAGACTTTTGAGAAGTACACCGGAGACCCGCTCCTCACCGACTTCCTCGCCGACCCGGCAAACTATCGGCTGGGCGATCAGGTTCCAGTTCAGGTCTCGCGAAAGACGAAGCCGATCAACTCGGTTCAACCCGGATACGAGCTGATCCTGCGGCACACCATCTACCTGCGGTTTCCCAAGCCCATCGCCGCCGGGTCGGCGCTTCCTCTGAACCTCGGCAAACTGAACGTACAAGGTGCCCCCGCCACGTGGAAGTTCGACCCCGAGCAGACTTGGAGCGAAGCGGTCAAAGTCAACCAAGTCGGCTACCGGCCCAGCGACCCGTTCAAGCGCGGATTCCTTTCGGTATGGCTCGGCAAAGGCGGCGTACAAAGCTACAACTCGCCGAAGTTTCGGGTGATCGACGCGGCCGGAAAGATTGCGTTTAGCGGCGAAGCCAAGCCAACCAAGCTGGCCACCGATCCCGAAAACTACAATCGCCCCGAAAACCAGACCCTCACCGACGTCTACTCGCTGGACTTCTCTCCCGTGAAGACCGCCGGAACCTACCGGCTAGTCGTGGATGGAATCGGCACTAGTTATCCGTTTGAGATCGGCGAAGGCGCCTGGTACCGCGCGTTCCGAACCCAGCTGCGCGGGCTATACAACAACCGATCCGGCACCGAACTCGGCCCGCCGTACACGCCGTTCAAGAAGCCGGTTGACTTCAAGCCGGGCGTCACCGAGGACGTCTTCCAGTCGAGCTACTCCGTTCTCGAAGGCGGCAACGAAGGGCAAGGACTCGCGAAAAAGGCGACGACCGAGAAAATCCCCGAGGCATGGGGCGGCTACCACGACGCCGGAGACTGGAACCCGCGCCGGGTGACGCACATGGCGGTAACCGGCGCGCAGATCGAACTCGCCGAGCTGTTCCCGGCCTACTTTGCCAAGAAAACTTGGAACATCCCGAACGCCGGCAAGCTGCCCGACCTGCTGGAGGAAGCCAAGTGGGAGCTCGACCTCTTCCGACGGCTGCAAAAGCCGGATGGCGGGATGCCGTTCGGAATCGAGACCAACGGTGACCCGGCCGCCGGCGAGGTCTCCTGGAACCAGAGCTTCCCGGTTTACGTGTACGCCCCGGACATCTGGTCGAGCTGGTACTACACGGCGGTGGCGCGGCGGTTCGCCGAGGTAGCCCGACCTTACGACCCGAAACTCGCGGATGCCTACACGGCCAGCGCCAAAAAAGCGTTCGTGTGGGCGGAGAAGAAATTCGCCGCCGGCGGCGGCAAATATGCCCGCTGGGAAGCGCGGGATGCCCGAAACCTCGCCGCCGCCGTCTTACTGGCGAATGGCGACATTACGGCGAAAGCGGCCTTCGAAGCTACGACCTCGCTCGGGGTGGATAACCCGAACCTGTTCCAATACGGAACGGCGGTGCAGTCCGACGCCGCCTTTGTGGTGGCACGGGCGAAGCCGGGCCGGTTCGATGCCGCCTACAAGCCACGGGCGATCTCGGGCCTGCGCCAGCTTGCCGAATCAACGCTGAAATACACCGAAGGAAACGCCTGGGGCATCGGTTGGCCGGACCCGGGCAAGCCGCCGATGCTCGGCTTCTTCACGACTCCGGGTGGCACCGAACTCCTGCGCACCTACGAGCTGACGAAGGAGGAGAAGTACCTTTCTGCGGCGCTCAAAACGACCTCGTTCAGCCTCGGCGCGAACCCCGACAACATCGTTTACACGACCGGGCTGGGTTCAAACTCGGCGCGAAACCCGCTGAAAATGGACCAACGCCACACGGGTCAGGCAACCCCGGAAGGCCTCACCGTGTACGGAAACGTAGACCTTGCCAAATGGAACGATAGCTTCTTTACGTGGCCGATCACCTGGCACATTTCGCGGGTGGCCGTGCCAGACCCGCACGCCTGGCCGACCACGGAGAACTACATGGACGTTTATCTGTATCCGGCCATGACCGAGTACACGGTGGACATCTGGGCGCCAAACGTGTTTGTTTGGGGCTACTTGGCCGCCCGAAAGTAGCCTGTCATCAGCCCGGATAGCCGCCGGCCGACCAAAGGCCGGTGGTTTCCTGGAGTCCGATGGCCAGGTTCATGTTCTGAACCGCCTGGCTGGCCATGCCTTTAGCCAGGTTGTCCAGCGAGACGCCAATCGCCGCGAGATTGCCCTGCGTGACGGCTCCGATGTCCACGAAGTTCGAGCCGATGGTTGGCAGTAGTCGAGGCAACTCCGGCCGAACCCGCACGAACGGACGGTCCTCGTACAACTCCGTGATAGATTCTGTGGACCAGCCCGGCGGACGCCGAAACTGGATCGTGATCGAAATTCCGCGCACGAGCGGGGCCGAATGCGGAACGAACGCGACCTCCAGCGGCATGTCGCGCTCCACCAAAAACTGCTCCACCTCGGCCATGTGCTGGTGAGCGAGCGGCTTGTACGCTCGAAAGTCGTGGGCGCGCGTGGGATGGTGCGTGCCTTCGCCGGGGTTCATGCCGCTGCCGGACGATCCGGTAACGCCGGAAATAGCGACGAAATCGACGTCCTGCCCCACGAGCGGAAGCAGCCCGATCTGGAGCGCAGTCGCGAAACAACCGGGGTTGGCAATGCGGCGCGAGTCGACCGGCGGCGACACATCGGCCAGCCCGTAGTTCCACTGGCTGAGCAGCTCTGGGCACGGGTGCAGCTTCTTGTAGTGGTCGGCGTAGAGATCAGGGTCGGCGATGCGGAAGTCCGCGCTCAGGTCGATCACCGTAGCCTCGCCCAGGAAACCATCCGGCCAGGACGCATACATCGGCGCAAACTCGCCGTGCGGCATCGCGGCAAACACGACGGGATATTCGCAGTCGTTCAGCCAAGCCCAATCTGGCTCGGCGTCAAATTCGCCGTTGATCAGTTTTGTCAGATTCGGATGGACCGCGCCAAATGGCTGCCCCGCGTGCCGTCGCGACGTGCCGCGAATGCCCTCCACCGACGGATGATTGGCGAGCCAGCGCAAAAGTTCGCCGCCGCCGTAGCCCGAGGCCCCGAGAATGAGAGCGCGGATCATGTGCGGGCGATCTTCCCCCGCACGCGTTCAAGCACGAACGCGCTGAATTCGTCGGCGCGGGACCGAGCATTGATGGCGCGCACGCCAAAGTTTTGCTCCACGAACCGCGTTCCGACCGCGTTGTCGGTCGCTGGTCCGGCGACGACGTCTACCGTGATTCCAAACGCCTCTTGCAGGTAACGAATGCCGCCGGAAACCCCGACCGGGTCGTTTGCGCAGAGAATGAACGCCGCCGAGTGCTGCATCAGTTCATTGTCGGCCAAAATCGCCTGCACGCCATATTCGCCCATGATTCCGTCGCCCGTCTCGGCCACGATCACGTCGGCTCCGCGCGAAGTGAGCTCGGTAAACACGGACCGGGCGGTCTGGGTCGAACTGGTTTCCGAAGAGGCCGTGACGCCCGTGTCGGTAAAGTCCAGGCTCCATTCGGCCCCGTAATCCTCCATGCTGAGGATGTCGCGGTAGAGCGAAACGCCGGTGAGCTTTGCGCCGCCGACCCGAAACCCGGCCTGGGTCAGCTTGCGCACGAGTTGGCAAGCCGCCGCCGTCTTGCCCGCGTTCATGCAGGTTCCCGCGATGTAGATGACCGGCGTCGCCGGGACCGTCGGGGATGCCGTAATCGATGCCTGACCGATGTTTGCCGGTCGCCCGACGCGGCTTTCGAACTCGGGAAACACCTGCACCTGGCCCAAAATCTCGAGTTCGAAGGGCGCGCCGACATCCCGGTTGAACGAAACGCAACGGCCGATGACCCCGCCCAGGTTGAGCAGATTTAGCGTCTCCCCCACCTGAACCGACTCCGGCAGAACGCCCTCGTAGCCGTGCAGGGCGTTTCGGTGCCCGAGGGCACCCACGATCAGATCGCCGCTGTGCAGGGTGCTCATCCGGCCGTGAACATCCTCGATCTGGTTGTACGTCTGCTTGTCGTTTTGAACCCGGCCGACCAGCACCGAACCGTGCTCGGCGACAATCGTGCCGTCAACGGTCAGCGACTTTGCCAGCCGGAGGTTCCGAGTGACCGAAGCGATCTTGTCGACGGATAGTCGCATCAAGCCCCCGCCTGTGCTTTGCCCACGAGGTACTGCCCAACGCCGAACACCTTGGCGAAGCCGGCGGCTTCTTGACCGGTCCAGAGCCGGTTCGACTCGCCGTAGCTGGCGACGTCTGGGTTCATCAGGGAAAACTCGGACCGCACTCCCTGCACGGTGAAGCCGCGAGGATAGAGGAGCACGCGAACGTCGCCGCTGACGAAACGCTGGCTGCTAGTGAGAAAAGCCTCGAGGTCACGCGCGAGTGGGTCGAAGAACTGCCCTTCGTGAAGCAAGGCGCCGTAGAGGTTGCCCAGCGATTCCTTCCAGAAAAGTTGCTTGCCGCTGAGGACGGCCTTTTCCAGTTCGCGGTGCGCGCCGATGAGCAAGTGCGCCGCCGGGGCTTCATAGCCGATGCGGCCTTTGATGCCGAGGATCGTGTCGCCGAGGTGATGCCCACGCCCAACGCCAAACCTCCCGCCAAGCGCGTTCAACGTCTCGACCAACACAACCGGGTCCATCGCATGGCCATCGACCGCGACCGGCACACCGGCCGAAAACTGGATCGTGAGGTCCTGCGGTGCCAACTGAGTATCCACGCGGCCACCGGGAAAAGCTTCTTCGGGCAGGGCATCCCACGTGCCCAGCGTCTCCCGGCCGCCGACGCTGGTTCCCCACATGCCTTCGTTCACGGAATAGTCCTTCGTTCGGGCGGGGAAAGTGAATCCGCGCTCCGCGAGGTAGTCGACCTCGGCCGCCCGGGAAAGGGCCAAGTCACGAATCGGCGTGACGATCTCGGCCTCCGGCGCCAACGCCCGGAAGGCAACGTCAAACCGAACCTGGTCGTTTCCGGCACCGGTGCTGCCGTGGGCGATGGCGGTCGCGCCAAGCTCTTTTGCGGCGGCCACCACCGCGGCGGCTTGGCAAACCCGCTCGGCCGATACGCTCAGCGGATATGCCTGGCCGCGAAGAACGTTTCCGTAGACAAGGTATCGGAGGTAATTCTGCCACAGGTCCGCCCGTGCATCTATGACCCGATGCGAGGAGGCCCCAAGCCGGACGGCCAGTTCGTCAATACGTTCGCGCTCTTCCGCCGAGAAGCCGCCGGTATCGACCGTGACGGTGTGGACCGCGTACCCCTGCTCGCGCAGGTACAGCACGCAGAAGGAGGTGTCGAGCCCCCCGGAAAACGCCAAAACGAGATTGCCTTTCATGTCGTGATACTTTGCGTCCAGCTTACGCGACCCGGAAGAACCGCCGAGCCGCCTCTGCGTAGAAGCGAACTCCGGCTTCCAATTCCGCGGCCAGCAGATATTCGTTGGGGGTGTGGCTGCGCTTGGTGTCGCCGGGACCAACCTTTACGGCCGGAATGTCGCCCAAGAACGCCCAATCGGAAACCGTTGCCGATCCGACCGGCTCGGGCGAGGGCGAGGCGGCCAGTGCGGCCCGCGCCAGCGGATGATCGTGCGAGATCGATTTCGGCAGGTAGCGCTCGCTGTGAACGATGATTTTCGTCTCGAGGGTTTCCCGTAAAAGGGTGGCCAGTTCGGTATGGTCCAGGTTCGGTGTAGTTCGAAAATCGACGAAAAACTCGCATCGGTACGGGATGACGTTGCGCATCTTGCCGCCCTGAATCACCGAGACTTGCGCGCGCGTCTCGCCCAAAACGGGGTCGGGCTCGAACCGCATGGCCTCCAGCCGGACGATGTCCCTCGCCGCTTTGTGGATAGCATTCTCGCCGAGATGGCCATGGGCGACGTGGGCGCTCACGCCCTCCGATTCGCACCGAAAAAGCAGCATTCCCCGCTGCGCGGTGCAAACGTTCAGGTTCGTCGGCTCACCGACGAACGCGCCTTCGAACTCGCCAAGCTGCGGAAGCAGCCGCGAAATCCCGTCCGGCCCGCCGTTTTCCTCTTCGGCGGTTAGCGCGACCACGACGCGGCCGTGATCGAGTCCGGCCAATTCTCGCGCGGCAAACAGCATGGCCGTACCGCAGCCTTTCGCATCGTTTGCTCCGAGCGCGGTCAGCTTGCCGTCGATCCACTCGCCCGCGAACGGGTCAACGTTCCAGCCTTCGCAAACGGCGACCGTGTCGAGGTGGCTCACCATCAGGATTCGCGGCCCGGTGGTACCAATCTCAAACCATACGTTGTTTCCGTCTCGCTTCGGCTCCAGTCCCCAGCCGGAAACGGTTTCGAACACGAGCGTCGCCGCCGCGTCCTCATGACGACTAAAGCTCTGGGTTTGCACAAACTGGGACAGAAAGTCGCCCGGGCTCACGCAGTTTCGTCTCGCCGAATCATCGTGCCCGCGCCCTCGTTCGTAAAGACCTCAATCAGAAGGCTGTCGGGTGCGTAACCACCGACCAAGTGGACCGACTTCACGCCCGCCGCAAGCGCGTTCTTTACCGCCGCAAGCTTGGGCCGCATGCCGCCGCTCACCCCACCGGAGGCCACCATCTCGTCGGCCTCGCTCTCCCAAAGGAACGGAATAAGCGAGTTCGGCTGGTGCGCGTCGCGCAACAAACCCGGTATTCGCATTACGAACATCAGCTTCTCGGCGTCGATCGCCCCGGCGACGTGTGCCGCCACGGTGTCCGCATTCGTGTTGAAAAGTTGGCCGCTTACCGTTGCGGTAAGGGGCGCGATCACCGGAACGTAGCCGCCCGCAAGCAGGTGATAAATCAGCGCCGGGTCGACCCGCTCGACATCGCCGACGAGACCAAAGTCGACCGTCTGCAGGCCGTCTTCGGTCTCAAGCGTCATCGGCGGCCGTTGGCTCGCCTCGATGAGGCCGGCATCAAGGCCAGAAATCCCCACCACCGGAAGCCCGACCTCACGCAGTACGCTCAGAAAATCGAGGTGCGCGACGCCGCCTAGGGCCATCTTGACGACCTCAAGTCCCTCGGGAGTCGTCACGCGGCGCCCAGCGACCTTCGGGGTCTCGACGTTTAGCCGTTCCGCAAGGCCATCCACCGCCGTCCCGCCGCCGTGCACCAGCACCACTCGGATGCCGAGGTGCCACATCAGAGCGATCTGCTCGCCGACGCTGCGGGTGGCTCCCGCCGAATCCAAAACTTCCCCGCCGAGCTTAACGACGAAGATCTTGTCGCGGAACTTACCGACGTACGGAGCGGCGGTGCGCAGTGCCTTCATGCCGTTCATGCGCCACCTTTCAGTCGGTCCAGGATCACGCGCTGTACGTGGAAACGGTTTTCCGCTTCATCGATCACGCGCGAACGTGGGCCATCCAGCACGGTTTCCGAAACTTCCAAGTTTCGGCGAACGGGCAGGCAATGGCAGAAGATAGCGTCGCGGTGCATCATGTCGAAATCCGAATCTCGGGTCATCCAGTCTTCGAGACGCACTTCGGCGGTTCCGTCGGTCGGTCCCCACGCCTTGGCGTAAAGAACTTTGCTTCCGGCGGCGGCTTCGGCACGATCTCGTAGAACGGACACTTTACCGCCCGTCGCCCGGGCATATTCGTGCGCCTGCTTGAGGACACTCGGCGCGAGTTCAAACCCCTCCGGATGGACGACGCGAACATCGCAACCGCTGGCCGCCGCGGAAAGCAAAAACGAGTTTGGAACCGCGCGCGGCAACCGCTTGATGTGCGGCGCCCAGGTGAGGGTGACCGGCAAATTCTGCAGGTCGCCAAAATTCTCCCGCACCGTCAACATATCGGCTAGCCCCTGGCAGGGATGCTCCCTCGCGCTTTCCATGCTGATGACGGGCACGCCGGCGAAACGCCGAAAGGCGTTGATGACGCTGTCGGCATCATCCGCATCGAGCCCACCGCCATCCGAGAACGCCCGGACGGCCAGGAAATCGGTGTAGCGGCCGAGCACCGGAACCGCTTCGCGCAGGTGTTCGGTCAGGTCGCCGTCCATGACCACGCCGTCGCGACTTTCGAGCCGCCAAACTCCGTTGCCGACTTCGAGCACGATGGCGTTTCCGCCGCCACGAATCATTGCCGCCTCAAAGCTCGTCCGCGTTCGCAGACTTGGGTTGAAGAAGACCATGCCCAGGATGCGTCCGGCGAGGTGAGGCCCGGGAGCGTTCGCCTTCCAGGCTACGGCCTGATCCAGGACTTCTGGAACGCCTTCCGGGCCAAGATCTGCAATGTGAGTGAAATGCTTCATGGAGCCAACTCCGCCGAAAATGCGCTGACGCTCGCCAGGAACTCGGAGATGCCGTCATCCGAAAGCGTGAGCGGGGGCAGCAAGCGGAGCACCTCGGGATTGTGCGATCCACCGACCAAGATGCGGTCATCGAGCAGCCGCTTCTTTAGCACCGCCGCATGGTCGCCAACGTGCAGCCCTAGGAGCAGACCGGCCCCGCTTACGCTTGAAACAACGCTTCCCGCCAATCCGAGTCTGATGTTTTCCTCAGCAGCCTTGGCGCGTGCGGCAAGCTGCTCGGCCTCTAGAACCTCAATCGTCGCCAAAAGAGCCGAGCAGGCAATCGGCCCGCCGCCGAACGTCGAACCCAAGTCGCCTGGCTTGATGGCAGTGGCGAGCGCTTCGTTGAGGATCACCGCGCCCATCGGAACGCCGGAAGCGATGCCCTTCGCCACCGTCGTAATATCCGGATCAACGTCAAAGTAACCGCTGGCGAACGGCGTTCCCAGCCGCCCAAAACCGGTTTGGATCTCGTCAAAAATCAGAACCGTCCCACTCGCGTCGCACTTCCGGCGCAGCGCCTCCAGAAACGGCTTCGTGGCCGTCACGATCCCGGCCATCGACTGCACCGGCTCCAAGATCACGGCGGCAACGTCCGAAAAGTCCGCCGCGTCCAGGGCCGCCAAATCGTTCCACGGCAGCATCTCCGCCGGGGCCAAGAGGTCTTCGTATCCCGCCCGAATCTTCGGATCGTCGGTGACCGAAAGACCAAGAATCGAACGCCCGTGCCAGCCGCCGGTAAAACTAACGAATCGCTTTTGCCCGGTGGCCTTTCGAGCGATCTTCAGCGCGTTCTCGTTCGCCTCGGCTCCGGAATTCACAAAGAACACCCTCGTCGCCTTTCGTCCGGCAAACCGAACCAGGGCCTCGGCGGCACGCTCGCGAATGTCGAGCCGCCCAGCTGTCGAGTAGAAAATTATGCTTGAAGCCTGGGTCTGAATCGCCGCGACGACCGTCGGGTGGCAATGCCCCGTTACGCACACGCAGTGGCCACCGTAAAGGTCCAAGTAGGCATTTCCGTCGGTGTCCCAGATCCGCTCGCCCTTCCCGGAAGCAATCGTAAAAGGGAACGGGGGGTAGGTTGGGAGGAGGGCGGGAAAGGGCATCGAGCTGTACGGCAACCGGCCGTAAGGTGAATTTACCTGCCCTCCGCAAACCGGATCAAAATCGTCCGGCAAGATTGCGTTCGGCTAAGCGCGATCTTCGCGTTTGCCATGTAAAATCGCATCTGGTTCGCCGACCTATGAGAAACCCTTTGCTCAACCCAAGAAATCGAGAAACTGTCCTCCATAAGTTTGCAACCGTAGCCACGGTCGCGAGTTTTGCCGCCGTTGCTTCCGCGCAGGATTCGGCGGGCGGGGGCGGCAGCACCCTGCTCTACGTCATCATTGGGATTGCCGTCGTGCTCCTGCTCATCGGCGGTGCGTTCCTCGTCATGCGGCTTCAACGCGCGGCAGCGCGGGCTCCCCGACCCGAATTCGTTGACGAACTCACCGAGATCCGAGTTATGAAGCATCGGCTGGTGCCGATGGCCCGCGGCGTGAAGTCCGGACAAGATTTTCCGGTTCTCAAGCTTGTGACGATTGGCAAAGATCCGACGGCGACGATCAAAGTTTACGGGAACGACATTAGCGGCATTCATGCAGAAATCCTCCCGCACGACACCGGCGCCGTCATCACCGATCGCGGTGGCTACGCTGGCACGGTGGTGAATGGCGAAAAGATTGTCTCCGGACGCCCCCACGAATTGAAAGACAAGGATATGATTCAGGTTGGGGAATCCCAATATCAGTTCCGAACGACCGACGGCGACTAGACACTAGGTCACGAGACGAAACATGGACATCGCAGGCCTAACTCATATCGGCAAGGTTCGTCAAGAGAATCAGGACGGCTACCTTGCGCAGAAAATCCAGCCTGAAGGGCTGGCGGCCTTGCCGTGCATCGCGGTTGCCGACGGCATGGGCGGCCATGCATTGGGGCACCAGGCCAGCGAAACCGCCCTGCGAATCCTGCAGGAATCCATCGAGAAAAACCCGGATCGGCTGCCTTTCGGTGCCGAACTCGCCCGCAAAGTCCTACTCTCGGCGCATGACGCCGTCCGAGAGTTGGGGCAGAAGGACGAACGCGTCGGAACAACCCTAACCTTTGCGTTCATCCGGGGAAAGCACGTCATCTACGGCCACATCGGCGACTCGCGGGTCTATCTGTATCGCGCCGGAATCTTGACGCAGCTGACGACCGACCAAACGTGGGACGTCTACTCGAAGAAGCACGGGCTTCAGAACGAGCATGGCCGCGCCCTTCAGCAAGCGATCGGCGTCGGCGACACGTTGGAACCGGAAACCGGTGAGATCATGCTTGGGGCAAACGACCTATTGATGGTCTGTACCGACGGTCTCACAAAAATGATGACGGATGCGGAGATTGCCGGCGAAGTCAAGCGCGCCAAAACCGCCCAGGCGGCGTGCGACCGCTTGTTGAGTTTTGCCCTGGATCGCGGCGGAAAAGACAATGTTGCCATTAGCGTTCTGCGCGCCGCCGAGCCGCCCGTTGTTGGCGCAAAAAGCCCGCGAATGTGGGCTCTGGTTGCCGCCATCACGCTTGTCATATTGGCCGTTGGAGTGGTCTACTTGAACTCGTAGGCCGACCGATGTCAGATCCCAATTCCCCCGAATACGCCTACGACCCGATGGCGAGCGGCACCTCCAAGCGATGGGGTAGCCGTGGCGAAACCAAGTCCGGCGCGCCGGAAATTCCCGGTTACGACCTCCGAGATAACATTGGCTCCGGCGGGATGGGTTCCGTTTGGACGGCGATTTACAAGCCGCTGAACCAGGCGCGCGCCGTCAAAATTTTGGACAAAGCCCTCGCCAGGGACGAGACCTTCCGGGAGCGATTCTCGGAAGAAGCCAAGGCAATGGGCCGCCTGGAGCACCCAAACATCGTGAAGGTGTACGACGCGAACGCCGAGTTCGACCCGCCGTACATCGCCATGGAGTGGATCGAGGGCAAAACCTTCACGCAGATTCTGAACTCGCGAACGCTGCCGCACTCGGAGGCGGTCGGATACTTCGAGCAGTTGGCCGCTGCGCTCGACTACGCCCACGGGCAGGGCTTCATCCACCGTGACATCAAGCCCGCCAACGTCTTGATCACGCCTAACGGTCGGGCCTATCTCATTGACTTCGGCATCGCCTCCTGGCTCGGCGCAGACTCGCAAGGCAACACGACGCTGACCGGCACCACCAGCTACCTCGCACCCGAACTCATCCAAGGCCGATTGCCGAGCTTTTCCAGCGATATTTGGGCGTTCTCGGTGATGGTCTACCGCATCATTTCGGGCGGAATGCCGTTCGAAGGCGGCACACCGGACCAGATATTGAAGAAGATCATCGCGGAAAGCCCCGCGGAACCTAAGGTGATGTCGAAGCGGCTGAGGGCCTTTTTGCTGAAGCTTTTGCAGAAGGATCCTTCGCTTCGCTATAAATCTGCCCGCGCCCTCGTCGCCGACCTAAAGATGGCAATTGATCCTCTGACCGTCATTGGCGGAGCCAAGGGCCTTGGGATTGGCGCCGGAGTTGTTCTCGGGGCCGTGGTCCTTGGCATCGCCCTCAAGGGCGGCGGGGCGCCGCCCGCAAGTGCTCAGGACACCAAGCAGCCAGTGGCAAACGTGCCGACGAAGCCGACATCACCCGGTGGAAAATCCGCCCCGGTCGTGCCGAACGGCACGAAGCCCGTCGCGACTGCGCCGTCTTCGAAGGCCGCGCTAGCGGCGCTCAACGAATTCAAAGGCGTGTGGTACGCGGACCTCGGAACCGCTTTCGCCGAGGTCGTGGTCGAGCCGACGACCGGACGCGGCCTATCGGCCACCTGGCGGGTTCGCGACTCGAAGGGCGCGGTCGATCTCGCGCTTGTTGGCGAACTTGCCGAAGACCTGCAAACGCTTGCGGTCAAAGACAGTTCTGCTCAAACGGCGCTAGGAGACTTCTCGGGCAAGATCAACGGCGAGAAAACCCGCATCCTTGGGGCCACCGCAAAATTCGATAGCGTGCGCTTGGTCCGGGTCGACGACATCCCGATGTCGCCCTATCAAAGCACCGCCGACTTCTTCTCGATCATGATTCCGACGAGCTGGACTACCTCGACCGAAACCGACGCCGGCGGCGGACGCACGACAGCGTTTTCGCCCATCGGCGATCCCAACATTCAGCTGCGCATCACGGTTCGGCCGGACGACGGCTCGGTGCCGCTGCTTACCCAGCTCGAAAAGAAGGACGGCGAGCTGCAGACGACCGGTACCTACACGCGGCTAAACGTCCAGGGCGACACGACGATGGCCGGGCGACGCGGCGCCGCTCTTCAGTACCGCCTGAAGACCGATGCCGGGTTCACCCAAGCCGAAACGTTCCTGTTCCAGAAGGGCAATCAGGTCTACGCCGTCGAGAGCTACTATCCCGGCCAAGCCGAGGCCGTCTGGGCGCCGGTCTTTAAGCGCGTGGTTTCGAACCTACGCTTTGTGGACTAACCCTGGGTGGACTAAGCCCGGAACTTCGACCGGAATCGAGCCGTTTCGCAGCGAATGCGTCGCGCAGACTCCGGCGGCCACGCACATGCGCGCGTCTAGCGGCGTCGTGCTTGGCTCGGCCTCGCCCGAAAGGTAGCGGAAGAACTCTTCCAGAATGTTGCCATCCGCTCCGCCATGCGCGGCACCAAGCGCGGGGTCAATCTCCGGCACGATGAACTCGATGTCGGCCCGCTCGCGGTACCCGCTCTGGCCGGAGTTCCAAACGCGAACGACCGCGTTCCCGGGAATATCGCCGAAGTTCTCGATGCGGCCGTGCGAGCCGATGACGGTGTAGTTTCGCCACGCATCCGGCGCAAAATGGCACTGTTGGTAGGCGGCCAAAACGCCGTTATCCAGCTCCATCTGCATCATCGAGATGTCTTCGATGTCAACCACCGAGTTCAGCGGAGCCAAAGAAGTCGGCGGCCAAACGCCGGTGAACCGAACCGTGTGCGATTCGCCCGGCTGACGGCGAGCTTGAATGTCGCCATAAACCGCAAGCTTGCCCATGGCCGTAACCCGCTTCGAGTAGCCATCGCAGAGCCAGTGCAGAACGTCGATGTCGTGGGCTCCCTTTTGCAGCAGCAAGCCGGTTGTCTTCGTTCGGTCGGCGTGCCAGTCCTGGAAGTAGGCCTCGCCGCCGTAGCTGACGAACTGCCGGCACCAGGCCGTCTTCACGTCACCGATGTACCCCGCCTCAATCCACTCCTTCATCTTTCGGATGACCGGAAAGTGCCGCATGTTATGGCCCAGGTATAGCTTGGTGCCGGTGCGCTCGGCGGTCGCCATAATCCGGTCGCAACCTTCGATCGTGATCGCCATCGGCTTTTCGAGATAGACCGGAACGCCGGCCTCCAGGCAAGCGACCGCATGCTCCTCGTGCAGAAAGTCAGGTGAAAGCACGAAAATGGCGTCTAGACCCAGGCCGAACAGATCGCGGAAGTCATCGACGTTTGCCACGTCGCGGCTGATCTCGTCGCGAAAACGCACGTGCGCGTCGACGTCCGTGTCCGCCAAAGCCACAACCTGCCGACCCTTCTCTGGCGCGTGGGCCAGTTTTGCAATCGACCGTCGCAAGCCCCAGCCGATAACCCCAAATTTCATCACGGGTTAGTTTGGCAGACCGCGAAGTACTCCGCGAAGAACGCCTCGACATCGACGGACACGGCTATCTTGTGCGGCCCGGATGGGTCGGGCACGAAATTGAGGTGGCCGGAACGCGGATGCTCGTCAACGTCGGGCACGCCGGTGATGTACCCGGTCTCAAACTGGCATAGCTCGGGTCGGAAGATGACCGCCGCGGCGAGCGGGTCATGGAAGATGACGGTGCCGGAGTGCGCCAGCCACTTTTCCGCCATCGGAAGGAGACTCTGCAGGGGGCCTTGGCCAAACTGCGCCAGGAACGCCGCTCGTTCCAAAGCGCACTGCAGCGTGACGTCGAGGCCGATGACGAGGTGATTCACGCTGCGGCGCAACGCAGCGAAGGCGGCCGCCGGATCGACCGCCGAATTCCACTCATTCGCGTAGCCACGGCGGAATGACCCCAGCATGGAGACGGTTCCCCGCAGCATCGAAGGTATCTCAGGGTCCAGTGCGAACAGCGTCGCGATGTTTGTCATCGGTCCGATCGTGAGCAGGATGATTTCGCCCGGGCGGGCGCGAATCTGCTCCCGCAAGAAGTCCACCGCCTGGTTCGGTCGATAGTCTTGCCGATGGGGCCGGTCCGCAATCGCCGCGTAGTGCGGCACGTTCGGTTGGCCGATTCCGTATGCGAGGACCTGCGACATACCGGCGACGACCGGCACGTCGGGCAGACCAAAATCGCGGGCCGTGACTTCGGCAATCGCCGCGCGCTGGACCACATCTCCCGACACGGTGGTGATGCCCAGCAACTCGCAATCCTGTTTCGAAGCCAAATACGCAATCGCGAGCGCATCGTCGATGTCGCTGCCCGGGTCGGTGTCAAGGAGAATGGGTATTCGGTCGGTCATCGTCGTTGGTTCCCGCCTAGCTAGGGGTATACCGCCGTGGAACGTGCTAGAAACCCCGCTCTACGGAAGATTCGTCGGCGAGCGACGCCTTTCCTTTTTGGCGCCGCTGCCCTATCTTCTGCTCGTGCGCGCGTGCTACGTTGGCGGAGCCCTCTGCATTCTCAACGGCCTATTTTTCTTCTACCAAGCCTTCTTCCCGGCGTGGTGGCAAATGCTCGGCGTGATGCTGGTTGGCGCGGGCGTGTTGGCCAGTTTGTCTTTGCACAGCGTGGTTTTCGACCTGCGCGAAAAGAGCTACCGCCGCCGCCAAGGGCCGGGCACGTTCCCCAAACTAACGCGGGGTTCCACCAACGATCTTGATGCGATTGTGCTCGTTGCCGAACCCAGAAGCTTCCCTTCGGCAGCCGTAACGTACCACCTTGTCTTGCACTGGAAGGGCCAACGAGAACCCTTGATGATTTTGCAGCAGGATACGCGAGCGATGGGCCCGGGCCTCCCGCTGAACGCTGCAAGCGGGCAAATCGCCGCCGTGGGGCATCGCTACGCGAAGGCGCTAGGGCTTCCTTTCTACGACAACAGCCATATACCCGCGCCATGCCCGCGCCCAATCTGGTGATTCTCCGGTATAGAATCGGTGCGTGAACCTGATTACGCTTGCGGCGCAGCTGGCTACCGTCTGGTATGGCCCCGCCACCGCCACTTTCGACGTTGACTTTCCGGGGAACCCCTACGACCCAGCCGTGAACGACGCTCGGGTGCAGTTCACGAGCAAAGCCGGAAAGAAGCATGAAAGGTTGGCCTACTACGATGATGGCGCATTCCGCGCCGTGCTCGTCGCTCCCGAGCCCGGCGAATACACCGCAACGCTCTTCCGCAACGGGAAAGCGATGCAACAGCCGGCCACTGAGGGCAAGATCAACCTGAAGAGCCCGATGCCGCGCGGGTTCCTTCGGCTCCAAAACGGTCGATTTCGGTTTGACGATGGCACGCCTTACGTGCCGCTTGGCATGAACCTGGGCTGGCAGGGCGGCAATATGCCGGACATGACGGCGACGATCAAGCAGATGTCGGAGAACGGCATGAACTGGTCGCGGATGTGGGCCTGCAGTTGGGACGGCAAAAACCCGTTCATCCCGAACAACGCCGACAAGCTGACCGACGGCCAGCTTTGGGCCCCGGCGCTGAAGCGATGGGACGCCCTATGGGCGGCGAGCGAGGAGCACGAAGTCGCCGGGCAGTTTGTGCTTTTCCACCACGGCTTGTTTAGCTCACGCGTGAACCCGAACTGGCCAGACCACCCTTGGAATGCCGCGAAGGGCGGCTTTCTCAAGGATCCAGCCGACTTCTTTACCGACCCCGAAGCGAAGCGCCGCACCAAGCTTTGGCTCCGCACCGCGGTTGCCCGCTACGCGCATTACTCGCAGTTGATGGCCTGGGAGCTGTTCAACGAAGTGGAATGGGTGGACGCCCGGTACGCGAACCGATGGGCGGATATCGAAGCATGGCACGGCGAGATGGCCGACTATCTGCGGTCGATCGACCCGTACGGCCACCTCGTGACGACCAGTAGCGACTTGCGGCCGGGCCTGTTCACAAAGATGGACTTCGCGCAGGGCCACATTTACACCTCGAATCTGCGGGCCGGGATCGCCAACATGAAATTCCCCGGCGGAATGCCGGGCTTTGTCGGCGAATACGGCCTCTCCACCGAGGCATCGGATACCAAGCCCGAGGACATCCTCGACGGTATTTTTGCTGGAATCATGTCTGGCCAGGCCGGCGCCGGCATGTACTGGTACTGGGACATCGTCGGCCCCAAGAACTATTTCGGCACGTTCAAGCACGCCCGCGCGGCGATGGACGCAATGGATTTGCCCGGCCATCCGTTGGCAAAACCGATCGACCTTAAGATTCGGACCGACCAACGGCGGGATCTCGTGATCCGGCCCGGCCGGGGCTGGGACAAGAGCGAGCCGATCGTGCTGAATCTCCCGGACGGCGCCGACGGCGTTGGGCAGATTTCGTCGTACTTCCAGAGCGAAACCAGCGGGAATAAGGACAAGTACGCGCCGATCAAGCTTCGATTTGACGCACCGAATGCCGGAAAGCTCCAAATTCGGTTTGCCGGAATCTCGACGACCGGGGCACGCCCGAAAGCAACCGTGAACGGGACCGAGGCTTTCGCCGAGACCTTTGTTCAGGCGGGCTTCAAATCGGGAACCACGCGGGAGTTCAGCTTCCCGGCCGGACCGGTTGCCGTCGACATTACAAATGACGGCTTGGACTGGATCCAGATCGCCGACATCACTGTGCCGGGCCTCGGCATGGCGGCGGTGTCGCAGGCACTGACCGAAGGAAGTTGGCTAGCCGCACGGTTCACCGGAACCGCTGGCGCTGACATGCAGATCTCCGGCCTATTGAATCCGGACGGCGACTACGCCGTCAAATGGGTCGACCTTACCGACGGCTCGACGACCAACGCAAAAGTGACCATCGCAAAGGGGGCGGCAAAGCTCAAGCTGATCGCGAAAGATGCGGTCGCCGTGTTTTCGCCGGTCAAGTAAGGCGCAAAAAAGCCCCCGGAGAATTTCTCCCGGGGGCGATGCTCGTTAGGCGAGGGCGGCTTTCGCCTGGGCCACAACCGCATTGAAAGCTGCCGGGTCGTGAATCGCCAGATCGCTGAGGACCTTTCGGTTGAGCTGGATTCCGGCGCGCGTGAGACCGTTGATGAACTGGCTGTACTTCAGGCCCGTTCCGATGCACGCAGCGGTCAGACGAACGATCCAAAGCCGACGGAAATCGCGCTTGCGGCGACGTCGGTCTCGGAAGGCGTACTGTCCAGACTTCATAACCTGCTCGTGAGCTCGGCTGAAGACGTTCTTCTTTCGGCCCCAGTATCCAGAGGCCTTATCGATAATTTTCTTGTGGCGCTTGTGGCGCATCATTCCACGTTTAACACGTGCCATGGTTCATTTCTCCTATTTGTTCGGACCGGGTCCCAGCCACGAAGCGACTTCGGGCGGTAGCGGTAAGGGGGTTGAGGGGTGAAGGGCAGACTCAGCCGAGCATCGAGACGAGCGTTGCGCGCGCCTCGGCTGCTAGAGCGACCTTATCTACTTTCTCCACCGGTTTCACGACCTTGGCCTTCGTCTGGCCAAGGATGAGCAAGCGACGCATGCGCTTCTGTTCGCCCTGAAACACTTCCGGTTCGTGCTCAAGCCGTCGGCGCGCCGACTTCCTCTTGTGCAGGAACTGGTGGTTGTTGTGCGACTTCCGGCGCGTTATCTTGCCCGTTCCCGTGATCTTGAACCGCTTTACCGCGGTCTTGTTTGTCTTGATCTTTGGCATCTTTCTTCTTTGTGCCTGCTCCTGGCTTTGGCAGGAGGACCATGATCATCATGCGTCCGTCCAGCGTGGGTGTTCGCTCCGTCGTCGCTAGGTCGGCGCACATCTCGGCAAACTTTGCCAACCGCTGCGTCCCCAGCTCCGGGTGCGTTACTTCACGGGCCCGAAACATGCACGTCACCTTGACTTTGTCGCCATCCTCAAGGAATCTCCTTGCCTTGGTAACGTTCGTCTGCAGGTCGTGCTCCGCAATACGCGGACTGATCTTTATACCCTTTAGCTCTTGCCCCGGCTTCTTTTTGTCTTTGCCGAGCTTGCCTTCCAGGTATTTATGCTTGCCATAGTCGATGATTTTGCACACCGGCGGCACAGCGGTGGGTGAGACCATCACCAAGTCGAGCCCTTTTTCCTTCGCGAGATTGAGGGCTTGGCGGCTTTGCATGATGCCAAGCTGTCCTCCCTCGTCGTCAATCACGCGGATATCGCGGAAACGCAGAACGCGTTCGTTAACGGGTGGGCCCGGATCCGGGCGGTTGTCTCTTCTAAAGCCTGCTATGTTTGTTCACCTCGGTCTGCACATTCCTCAGACCATACAGAGTATATCGCCGTCCTGATAGGTTGTCCAGATTTTTCCGCGAAGCCCCACGGCTAGCGGGCGTTTTTCGGCATCCGGCCGGTGCAAACGATCTTTGCGCGGTAACGTTGAATGGGCAGAAGGCTCGGCAGTCGCGATGATTTTAAGAAACGTATGCGTTATTGGTGCGGGCACCATGGGTGGCGGAATTGCCGCCCACCTGGCGAACCTCGGCTTCCAGGTCACCCTATTGGATCAAACCGAGGAGGCCGTCCGGCGCGGCGCCGAGCGATTACGCACCGCGAAGCCACCTCATTTCTTCCTGCCCGAGCGCCTGCATGACGTGCGGCTTGGAACCGTGGCGGAATCCGGCGAATGGATCGGTGAAGCCGAATGGGTCATCGAGGCGATCATCGAGCGGCCGGAAGCAAAGAAAGCACTTTACGAATCGCTGCTGCCGCACCTGGGCGATGACGCCATCATCACGACCAACACCAGCGGCTTGGAAATCGGCCTTTTGGCGGACGGTCTGCCGGAATCCTTCCGCCGACGTTTCCTCGGTGCGCACTTCTTCAATCCGCCGCGGTACCTAAAGCTACTCGAGCTCATCCCGACCTCGGAAACTGACCCAGAAATCACGAGGAAAATCTCGCAGGTGTGCGAAGCCGATGCCGGCAAGCGGGTCGTGCTCGCCAAAGATACGCCAGGCTTCATCGCCAATCGGTACGGCATGTGGTGCATGTACCTGGCGGTTCACATCGCCGAAAAGCTTCAGCTCACCGTTGAGCAAGCCGACGCGATCACCGGGCCGTTCCTCGGGCGACCCAAAAGTGGCAGCTTCCGGCTGAACGACCTCGTCGGACTCGACGTGATGGACGACATCGCCACGAACCTGATGGCGCGATGCACCGAGGACCCGCACGTGGCCGTTTTGGCGCGTCCAAAGTCGCTCAACTTCCTCCTGGCAAAGGGGGCACTTGGCGAAAAAGTCGGGCAGGGATACTACCGGCGGGAAGGCAAAGAGCTCCTTGCCTTTGACCTCGTCACCCACGCGTACCGGCAACGGCAAGACGTGGACCTACCCGGTCTGAACGCCCTCGCCAAGCGTCCTTTAGCTGAAAGGGTTCGACTTGCCCTTGGTCAGCGTGACGAAGTAGGCGAATTCCTGCGGCTGTACTTGGCGCCGGCGCTTCGCTACGCCGAACTGCTTAAGGAAGAGATTTCGCACAGCGTGCAGGACTTCGACCGTGTGATGCGGTGGGGCTTTGGCTGGGAGATGGGCCCATTCGAGATGATCGATGCTATCGGGTCGGCCAGCATCGGGCTCTCGTCTCCGAGCCACTACATCGGCGGCCAGTACCGCGAGTTTTCCGGCGAGCTGGTGACGCCCGCGGCGGATCCGCAGTTCCTAACCCTGCTCGACTATCCCATCATCGAGCAGCACGAGAATTTCCGCATCCGTGATCTCGGCGACGGAGTCCGGGCGATCAGCATCGGCACGAAAATGGGCACGGTGACGCCGGACCTCGTCGATGAACTGTCCCGTTGGCTTCGGTTGGCCGCCGCCGGACCGCTGGTTTTGGCCTCGGAGGCGCGCGCGTATTCAGTCGGCTTCGACCTGAAGTTCTTCTCGGATGCGATTGACCTGGAAGATTGGGACGGCATCGACCGCGCCCTTGCCGGACTGCAAACGCTGGGCGAACTGCTGGAAGCCCGCCCGACCGTGGCCGCCGTTCACGGCTACGTTTTTGGCGGCGGGCTGGAAGTCGCGATATCATGCACCCAGGTGGTGGCCGACGCGGAAGCCCAAATCGGGATGCCGGAAGCCAAAGTTGGCCTCTTCCCCGGCGGCCGCGGCACGACGCTGATGCGCCTGAACAACCCGCAAACCGCCAAACGTCTGGCCGAGGTTGTTGGTCAACTCGCGCAGGGAATCACGTCGACCAACGCCGAGCAGGCCCGCACGCTGGGGATTTTGCGGCCCGGCGACATCGTTTCCTATCACCCGGACCGACTGATCTACCGGGCGAAGCAGGCCGCGTTGCATCTCAATGGTGCCGAACCGCGACCGGCTTGGACGAAAATCGAAGGTCCGGTGCTTGGCCAGGTGGACGCCGAGATCAAGGCGCTTCAAACCAAGGGATTGCTTTCGGGTTATGACCTATCGATTGCCGAGAAAATTCGCAACATCCTCGTGAAGTCCGACTCTTACGAGGCGGCGCTTGAGCGGGAGCGGTCTGAGTTTATTGACCTATGCCACCGTCCCCACACCGTGGCGCGCATTCGGCACATGCTGGAGCAGAAAACGGCGCTGAAAAACTAGCCGGGCCGTAGGCGCAACTTTTTCCGACCCGGTACGATGGGGCGCGGATGGTGGCAAAGCGACAAAGCGTGCGGTGGGACTGGGTCACCGTCTTCCTCATGTTTTTGGGCTATTCCGGCTATTACCTTTGCCGGAGCAACTTCAGCGTTGCAAAGCCGTTCCTATTGGCCGAGTATCCGGGGGTGATCACCAAGGACGTGCTGGGCAGCATCGCCAGCATCAGCATCCTGTTTTATGCCGGCGGCAAGTTCCTGTTTGGCAGTCTGGCCGACCTCTTTCGCGGTAAGCGGCTGTTCTTGTTTGGGATGATCGGAGCGATCATCTGTACCGTTCTGCTCGGCGTCGGTGGACCTCCTGTTTTCCTGCTTGCGGTCTGTTCGAACCGGTTGGTGCAAAGCTCCGGTTGGGTCGGCATGGTCAAAATCACGAGCCGCTGGTTCGGCGGGAATCAGTACGGCCGGGCAATGGCGTTCATCAGCCTTAGCTATCTGTTTGGCGACTTTGCCTCGCGCCAGTTCATCGGGGCGTTGTTCGAGGCAAAGCTTCCCTGGCAGACCGTGTTTTACATCTGCGCGGGCGTGCTTGCTCTGATTCTGATACCGGCTGCATTTTTCCTCCGTGACACTCCCGGCGAGCGTGGCCTGGAAGAACCGGCCTCTAGCGAGAAGGCCTTGGTGGCCGACGTCGTTGCTGAACGGCCGAACGCCTGGGCCGTGATGCGTCCGCTAATCACCAACGGAACCTTCATCACCGTTTGCGTACTCTCGTTTGGCTTCACGTTCATGCGCGAGACATTCAACGAGTGGATTCCGACCTTTCTCACCGAGGCGGCAAAGATGCCGAAAGAGCAGGCCGGGCAGGCGAGCTCTTACTTCCCGCTGTTTGGTGGCCTCAGCGTGATCGCCTGCGGATTCCTGTCGGACCGTTTCCGGACGATGGGCAGCGCGTTGCTGCTAACCGGCGGCTTGATTCTGGGGACGGCGGGACTCTACGGTCTTAGTGTTTTGCAGAGCAATGATCCGAACGTGTACGTCATGACGACGGCGGCGATTGGATTTGTGCTGATCGGTCCCTATTCTCTGCTTGCCGGAACGATTTCGCTGGACTTTGGCGGAAAGGCAGCCAGTAGCACCGCCGCCGGGTGGATCGACGGCGTCGGCTACATCGGCGGCATCCTCAGCGGGAAACTGATCGCCGATGTTGCCACACAGCAAGGTTGGAGCGCAGCGTTTCAGTTGCTTGCGGTCGTCGCCGGGCTCAGCGCGGTCGTCGCGGTCTTCTACGCCCTGGCCGAACGCCGCCGGGCGACGGCTAGACCAGTGTGAAGTCGGTTTGAATCATCTCGCTCCTGCCGCTGGGACGAGGTGCGTAGAAGACCTCCCATCGCTATGCGGTCCGGTCAGCTTCCAGCTCATTCCCGGTCGCCGACCGCGATTTCGACGTGGTACCGCGAGTGGAAATGGATTTATATTCTAGCTACACTATTTTCAAAAATGGATACATAACATTTTTTGCTTTTTTGTTCAGTGTCGCACCAACGTATGTAGAAGGCGATTTTGATCCGGGTGTCGGCTAGGTTGTGGAACACAGCGACATCCGGACACTCAGCGGGAAGGCGAGAGTTAAATTCCTCGATGAACCCTACTGTCTTTTTCATTTTCTCCGGCGAAGTGCGCAGAACTATCACGGTTAGCCCGAGTCTCTACCTGAGTTCCGCAGGGTCCCAAACATCGCGCCAAGGAATTGCGACCCGTTCTGGCTGGGTGATCCGAAATGGTAGCCACACGTAGCGCGAGTCTGCCAGGTCGGCTTCGTTCCACCGGTCGGCCATGAACACATAGTGGCCGGGCCTGGCTCCTGGCGGACTGAAGACAAAGGTGCTTTGGCTGCGGAAAGTGGTTTCTGCACCGCGACCGATTGCCGGATTCCCGAGCACTTTCCATGGCCCAAGCGGGTGGTCGGCCATGGCTACTTGAGCCGGATTCGGGTTCCAGCCGGTGCAGCCCGATGTGATCACGTAGTACTTCCCTTTGTACTTAAACGGAGCCGGCGCTTCGCGGTAGCCCCCCACGAACGCTCGCGCCCAGGTTTTGCCTTCGACACTCGGCTCAACATGGCTGAGATAGTCGTCGTCTAGCCGCACGATGTGCATTGTGGCGTTATCTTCGCTGGAGTAGAAAGCGTAGGCCGTGCCATCGTCGTCTACAAAAAGGTTCTGATCGCGATAGGTCTTCCCGGGGAACGGCTGGTAATCCTTCACATGCATAAACGGACCGGTGATGCGATCCGCGATGGCAATCCCGGCGCGTGAGTTTCGATACCCGTTGGCGTCCAAGTGGCTCCACATGACGAATTTTCGGGTCCGACGGTTGTAGATAACTTTCGGCCGCTCGCACACCCCGTCGTCCTGAAACATCGTCGGGAAGGCCGACTTCTCCATGACGATGCCTTCCGGGCGCCAACGAACAAGGTCAGCTGAACTGTACGCCGCGACACCGGTCTTGTTATTGTAGCCATGCGTGCGCTCCTCGCCGAACCAATAGACGCGGCCACCGTGCACCAGAATGCCACCACTGTGCGCCTGGATCAGGTTCCCATTCACATCCCTCCACCGCTTGCCGGGGTTGATCCGCCCTTGGCGGGCGGGCAAGACCTCCAGAGCGACCGGCACTGCCCCCTGAGTAACAATCACGGCGTCCGCCCAGTTTGCATGGTCACTCGCCATTCCATCGCCAGTGGAATCGGTTTGCAGCACCAACGTGCGAATGCCCGTCAAGTCAACTTCAACGGCAACGGCCGGATCGCTGCGGCTGAGAGTCCCACTTTGAAAAATGGTGCGGCCGTCGCCTATGACCCGAAACCGAACGCTTCCCGGTCCGTCGGCTGCGGCGTCAACGCCGATCTCCGTGCGAAATCGAGTTGCCGTCCCTTTAAGGTCAACAATCAACTCGGACGGTGCATGAGTCCCCCAGCCTTGCGAGTAAGTCTTCCCGCCTATCCGCATGGGCTTGCCAGTAACTGATAGGTTTGCCTGAGAAAGTCCCCACCCTTGGTCGGCGGACCGAAGATCGAGGCTCGAGAGAGGAAATGACATTATGGCGAGAGTCATCGCGCAGATCGTGATCATCGTTTCGGATCGAAAATCATCGTCACGACGGAGCGTGACGGAATGCGAAAAGGGCCGCGAGCCTTTGGCGCGGCATAGCGCGCCAAGTTGTGTCCGGGGCGGTCGGAGGTGATATAGGCCTGCGTCGTCCAACTTCCGGGTAAGTCAATCTCGACCACATCGTGGCTCGTCTCGGTGTTTACCAAGACGAGCACTACCCGTCCGGTCTTCGGGTCAATAAAGCCGGTCGGGAGGATCCCGGCGACGTCCGCAAACGGACCTTCAAGTTCGATCCGCTTAAATCCTGGCCGAACGAAGCGGGCAAAGTTGCCAAAAGCCCAGAGGGCCTTAGACGGAATCACCTCACCGTCCGGCTTGTCCAGGTCATCTACGTAGACAAGACCGTCCTTAAAGTCTGCATCACTCACGCCGAGCCACCACTGCCAGGCCGAAGCCTCGACGACCGTGAGGTCAAGGTGCACCAACCTCGCAAGATTTAGGGCAAGGGTCATCCCCAAGTCTCGGCCCCAACCGCCTTCTCCCCGTGGGCCGCTAAGTTGGCAGTACTCGGTCATCCACGGCTTCAGTTCCGGTGTTCGGTCCAGTTCCTTTCGGAGGCGAGCGCGGACGGCATGCATGTTTTCTAAGCCATCGGCCCAGTAGGAGTGGTAGCCAAAGACCGGATCAACTGTCCTCCGCCATTCTGGCTGATCATGGAACAGAGAAGCGTAGGCTCCGTATGGAGCCCCGTACTTCTTTTCCATCCCCGCATTCAACTCGTATCCCTTCTGGGGAGCGCTGGCTTCAGGCGTCAGTATTCGGACTGAGAGTTTCCGGCGACGAAGCTCTTCTGCAATGGCGAGCGTGATGCGAAGGAGGTCCGGATTACTGGCCCGATTCCCTTCCTGCGTTCCAGCGTTCCACTCATAATCGGGCTCATTAATAGGGCTAAGGTGAGTAAATGGATACCCCTTTTTGATGAAATGCTCTAGAACGCCAGCGAGGTAGCGCGCGTATGCGCCTTCTTCCCCACTACGTAGGTTGGTACTACCATTGGCATCGGTCCCGGTAGTAAAGCCGTTCCGCGTCATTCGCCGGGTGGGGGTGATCGCGTAGGCGATTAGATGCTCCACCCCGTACCGATTTGCGGCCTCTAGCATCCAGCGTTGACCCGGATTTCGTGAGAAATCGAATTTCCCTTCCCCCGCATCGTACGTGTCCGCAGTCCGAAGAGGAACTGAAATGCTCTCGTGGTCGATGCCTCCTCCGAGGTTGTGCCGCCACCCGCTGAGCCCGATGCCCGTTTGTCGGTCAAACAACAACCGCGCGATCTCCTTTCGCCGCGCCTCGGGCCAACGAATCAACGGTTCAACCGTCCAAGAGTCAGACGCGGCAAAATTATCTATGGTCTGTCGTGACCGATTTAGGAGGGGGCGGAGGGGGCGCATGGCGGAGAGAGGGGCCGGAACTGCCCCGTTGTGAGAGATTTGCACGTCGAGCCAGCAGGCATGATCGCCGCCGCTACCGTTGAGTCCGTCGTCGGTGACCAGAGTGATTTCGCGGGCTCCGGTAAGGTCGATGTTGAATGCTTGGGCGGCTTGCCCGCGCCGGAGCACGGTCGAAGACCAGCGGCGATGGCCATCGACCCAAACTGAGAAACCAACCGTGCCGGAGCCCGAATCGGCCACGCCAACCGAGCCGACGATGCGCTTGGCGCGACCTGCAAGCTCGTACCGTGCCACCGATGGCGCATGGCTCCCCACGCCGTGTTCATAGCGCTTACCGTTTACGACCAGTGGCTCCTGGCGGATCGACTGCCGCGGCATCGGTCGAGAAAAACTCTGATGCCAACGCCCTAAGTTAAGCGCGTCGAGCGGGGTAACGGTTGCAGTGAGGAGGGCGAAAAGCGGGATCATGGTTGGTCAGCGAATATGGCGTCAAGGTCCGCAATCTCGAGCGATTGCATCGTCGAGAAGTGCTCGGAGGCGAGATAGGCCCGAATTGACGCTTCCAGTTGCGCGGCGGCGGGACGGTTGGGTGTATCGAAGTCAATGAAGCTAACGAATATTCGGCCTGGTCCCACTTGAGCTTCGAACATCGTTCCCAATTTGTGGTTGCGTTCGTAGCGGTCAATCACCTGTAAGGTGGGGCGAAAGGATGCAGGCAGTGCATCCAGGACAAGCGATTTTGAGCGTGTGAGGATTTCCCACCAGTGCCATTCGGAGTACCGCTCGGTCGGAAACTGGGCAAAGAGGGGATGATCCGCCTGGATCAGCGTTCCCATTGTTCCCACCTGTTCCTTGAAGTGAATGGGAGACCAGAATGCTGGAGCAAAGCGACCTGGGATTCCTGCCCAAGCGCGATCTGGATGAAGGCGCAGCCAAACTTTGCGCCCGGCTTTCAGTGCCGCGCGCACATCTTCGCGGAACCATCCGAACACATCAACGTCTGGTAGCGGAACGTCCGATGTCTTCGCCGAAAAGATCCAGAGGTCCCAGTGGTTCCGCGAGCCGTCCGAAAGCGTGACGGTCAACCCCACCTTTGCCGGCGTGGCAATCGTGCCCAACGGAATCGAGATGGTACCGATCCGATTCTGAGCCCCCGCAACGAGAGAAATATTCGGAAACTGGCCAGAATGGGAACCAAAAGTCCACTCGCCAGAGACGGTCTTCGCCTCGCCAGAGTGGAAGATCCAGATATCGGCCTCAAGGTTCTCATCGCTGCGCCAAACCCGCTTCGATGTAATCATGAGTGGCACGGTCGGGGCACAAAACTCAGAGAACTCTGCCCCGGTCACAAAACCCTTGTCCTGCCAGAAGGCGTCCAGCATGCCGATCGTGGCAGTTCCCTGTCCAGGGAAGTCATTGAGCCCGAGAAGTTGGTAGCCTGCGAGGTCGCGCGTCCGCAAGAGAGTTTCGATTTCTTCCTTGTATAGTGCCGCGCTGAGTCGTCCCGAGGCAAAGGTGAAATCGTCCGCTTGATCTGCCATGCCACGCGCGGCCAGGTCATGCTGTATCCGACGGAAGTTCCGTGCCTCAAGCACGCCGTCATACGAATCGGCGGCGTTCACATTGGGAAACACCGCCCACTCTCCAACTTCGTGAGAGACAACCGGGCGATCGTACGCTGCGGTGCCTTCGTCGCATGTTGTCGTCGTCGTTGGACTCTCGCGGTCAAAACGCGATCCAACACCAAACCAGGTGCTCCCGCGTAGCGGGCGGTTCTCCGCCCCAGATTTTGCATTGTCAGCCTGAACGTAAAAGTCACATTCCGGGCTAAGGTGCGTCCCGTGGCTTGAAAAATTCATTAGGATGTGCGGATACGACACCTTGAGCTTCTGAAGGAGGCCGTCCACCTCGGGCTCCGGCCCGTAAAACGCCATTTCATTGCCAAGAGTGAAGAGCACGAACGATGGATGGTGGCCGTAGGTGCGCAGGATGCCTTCTGCCTCTCGGCCACAAAACTCCAGTAGGTTGGCATCTGACGACAGCGGCCAGTTTCCGGTCCACAGCGGCAATTCAACCTGAAGAAGTACTCCCAGTTCATCGGCCGCGACGAAGGCGGCTTCTGGAGGACACCAAGAGTGGAACCGGACATGGTTTAGGCCGTACTCGCATACTTTCCCCATCACCTGGCGCCAACTCTCCGCATCCATTGGCGGGAATCCGGTCTTGGGAAATACGCAGCATTCGAGAGTGCCTCGCAGAAAAGTCGGCTGCCCGTTGAGTTTCAAGCAAGCCCCTTCCGCAGCAATGGTGCGAAAACCGGTAACAAGCGTCTCCTGCTTGGTAGGCGTTTCGATCTCAATCGGGTGAAGGTTCGGACTTGAATCACTCCATACCACGATTTCGCCTCTTGGAATTCCCCCGTGGAACTTGCCGTCTCCATCCGCCTGATAGGTCCATTCATTGACGCGGACACTCTGATGCGGTTCGACGTGGCCTGAGACGACAAGTTCCTCGCTCGAAGGCACCACCCTTATTTGTGTATCGGTTTGTAGAGGGCGCAGCTCAATTCGGCCAATGATGCCGTTCCAGTTCGTTTGGGTCCAGTCCGTGATGCCATGGCCGATACGTCCGATCGGTATGCGAACCGTATTGTCAACGCAAACGACGATGCGGACTCGCGCGGAAGTAGTTGGCTGAAGAACAAAGCGATGCGGGACGCTCAGGCTGTCCATTTGCCCGACGCACGTTCCGTCGACCCACACCTCGCTGAACCAATGCACCCGCTCAAGAAATAGCTCAAGGTTTGTACCGCGCCAGGCTTCAGGAAGCTCGACTTCGGTTGTGTACCAGGCGGCTCCAACATACTTCACCCGCCGGGAGAGGCCACCAAGGTAGTCCTGATCTGGATTCGGGATGCCGAGGGCATTGGTGTCAAGCGATCCGGGTAGGACGATGGCCTCCCCGTCGAAGCCATGCATCCAAGCGTGTTGCCGACCGGTTCCTTCTGGATCAAGTCGGCAGTGCCAAGTTCCGGCGAGCGAGAGCGATTGAGACGAGGCGGCGGAAAGAGTTTCGGTAGACATGGCGGAAATCTTGGGGTGAGAGAACTTATAGAAGGGAAGATCTGAGATCTTGGGCCATTGAGTGGTTTGGATCTCGCTTTAGCACGTCATGAAGTAGCGCAACAGATTCGGTGGTACGCCCCAGTCCAAGCGCGGCTTGGGCGCGCAAGAAACGAGCGGTGGTGACCTGGCGGGTGTTCAGGTCGTCGTCGAACAGTAACATCGTCGGCAACGACGTAGCGAAGTAGTCAATTTTAGCTGGGCGCATTTCGAGGTCCTCCGCGTACGCCTCCAAACCGCGCAATAGGTCACCTGCTTCTGCGTCGCGGGCCAATCGCTGGAGGGCGAGGGCGCGATAGTACGTCATTTCCGAGAATGTCCGAATCGACATTTCCTGAAAGTCGCCGCGAAAGTCGGCGGCGCGGCGATACCAATTCTCAGCCTCCTCGCGTTCATTTGTCTCCCTAAGAGCGTCGCCCAGGGCAACCCAAAGATCGCTCGCATTCGCGAGGAGGTGACGGGCTTCACCGAGATTTTGAGGCGGCGCAAGCGCCTTCCGAAGGTGCTCGACGGCTGCGACGGGGCTTGCGGCACGCGCTGAGAGGTAATGAGCTCGCGTGTACTGTCCGAGGGCAACCCCTTCGCCACCTTCCCACGGCGTGAAGGTGCGTTGGGCGAGCCGACTTAAGGCCTTCGCGGGTTGGTTCGTTTGATTGTACAGAGAGCAGAGCTCCAGTGTGAGGTCGTCTCGATGCTCAACCAAATCTTCGCGAGCTTCGAGCACGGCAAGGCGCACCACCGGCTCAACCCCGGTGCGCTTCGCGAGTTGATCGCTCTCATAGACTAAACGTCCATCGTTCGGACGAGATGCCATAGCACAGGCATAGGCGTCCCGGGCTGCTTCAGCATCATGCCGAATGTTGTGATAAGCAATGCCCAGATTACGCCTGGAGAAGGCGTCGTCAGGACGAAGTTCCACTGCAGCTTCCCATTGGGTAATGGCATCTTCATACCGCCGTCGGTCGTAGTAGAAGTTGCCCAACAGGGCGGAGGCAACACCATCCGAAGGATCAGCAACAAGCGCACGCTCCAGCACAAGCATCTCTTCTAACCGGTTTGGGAAGACGCCGGTCAGTGGTTCAGCATCAGACGCACGTCCGCCGCACAACATCCGAACAACCGGATGATCACCGGGGGCAAGGGCAAGAACTGTTGCGCACTCATCGTCAAGCCCGCATGCATCAAACTCTAGCGCGAGATCGAGGAAGTTCTGGACGTCTTGCCGCATCGCTGAGCGCCACCGCTCGTCATATGTCGGGTCCAACTGAGCCGCCTCGTACAGCGCCCAATGATCCAGCGGATCATAGGCTAAAACAGCTCGGGCGGCTGAAAGGGCGAGCGAAGGTGCCTGATTACGACGGTGGAGCATCGCTTCCAAACAGCGGATGGAACTTGCATCGCCGAGTGTGAGCGACGCTTCCCGCAAGTATGTCTGGGCTCGCTGAACCTGGTTCGCCCGGATCGCAAGTCTCGCTAACTCAAGGTTTGCTGCTCCACGCCATGAATAGTTCCAACTCGCCTTGCCAAATGCATTGCGAGCTTCTGCATACCGGGCTTGGAATCGAA
>Ga0247831_1000876_pt1 | contig 62718 bp, 61 predicted proteins | sample LaCruzMarch2015__9_FD_192406 | JGI IMG/M metagenome (GOLD analysis project Ga0247831, IMG submission 192406) | Freshwater microbial communities from meromictic Lake La Cruz, Castile-La Mancha, Spain - LaCruzMarch2015_1m | ecosystem: Environmental > Aquatic > Freshwater > Lake | place: Spain...
GCGCACCGTGTCGATCAAGCACCTGAGCGACGCCATCATCCAGAAGATCGACGGCTCGAGCAGCAGCTTCTGGGCCGCCCAGCACGACACCGAGAAGTCACGCACCGGCCTGGGCCTAATGGACCGCCAGCGCCTGAAGATGTGGCTGCGCGATGCTCATCAGCAAATCGAGTCGGCGGGGGTTTGAGGCGCATCTGGTATCCGGCAGCTGGCATCTGGTCTGGCGTCCGCAGTCCAGCGAGGCACTCGGGGTCGTCCGTGTCCCCCGCCATGGGCCGAAGGCCCATGGCTCCTCCTTGACCTACCGCCCCCGAGCGCCGCGCTGGCCTGCTTGAGTAGCGTTCGCAGCGCACAGGTCACGGCCCTCACCCTAACCCTCTCCCACGAGTGGGAGAGGGGACTTGAATGGCCCCTTTGCCGCAGGTGGGAGAGGGGACTTGAATGGCACCCTCTTCCACAGGTTGGAGATGGGACTTGAATGACCCCCCTCTCCCGCCTGGCGGGAGAGGACTTGACTTGAATGGCACCCTCTCCCGCCTGGCGGGAGAGGGCAGGGGTGAGGGTCTTCTAGCAGCTCAGAAACAGACCCGACCACCCATCCCAAACATCAAGGAATCGGCGTGAGCTTGGCCACCGACAGCGCCAGCCATTTCATGCCGTGGCGGCCGAAGTTGACCTGGGCGCGGGCATCTTCGCCGTGGCCCTCAAGCGTGACGATCACGCCCTCGCCGAACTTGGTGTGAAACACGCTCTGGCCTGATTTGAGGCCGTGTGATGGCGCCTTGGACACCATGGGCGGCGGCGCGGGCTCGACACGCCCGGCACCCACGATCGAACCCAAGCCCGAGCCGCGTGCCCAGGCCGACTGGTACTCGCGCCCAAAGCCCGAGCCGAAAGCCTGATTGCGCGGCGTGATCCACTTCAGCGCGGCCTCGGGCAGCTCATCAAAGAAGCGGCTCTTGACGTTGTAGCGGGTCTGGCCGTGCAGCATGCGCGTTTGGCTGCAGCTCAGATACAGCCGCTTGCGCGCCCGCGTGATGGCCACGTACATCAGCCGGCGTTCTTCTTCCAGGCCGTCGAGATCGGAAGCGCTGTTTTCGTGCGGAAACAGGCCTTCTTCGAGCCCGGTGATGAACACCGCGTCGAATTCAAGGCCCTTGGCCGCGTGCACCGTCATCAGCTGGATGGCGTCCTGTCCAGCTTGCGCCTGGTTGTCACCCGCCTCGAGCGAGGCGTGCGTGAGGAAGGCGGCCAGCGGCGACATGATCTCGCCGGTTTCAGCATCGGGCGTGGTGATCAGCGAGGCGATGCCGGTGGGGGCGGCGCCTGGCTGCTCGCCCAGAGCGCCCAGCACCTTTGTCAGTTCGGCCTCGGCCGCATCAGACGGCGGCAGCGGCGTCGAGAACTCATCGACCGGCAGCGCCACCGCGTCCTTGCCAAAGCCTTCTTGCGTGACGAAGGCCTCGGCGGCGTTGACGAGTTCATCCAGGTTTTCGAGCCGGTCCTGGCCTTCCTTGTCGGTGCGATACGACTGCAGCAGCCCCGAGGCCTCGAGCATGTGCTCGATGATTTCGCGCAGCGTGAGGCCGCGCGTGGCGTCACGCATGGCGTCGACCAACGCCACGAAGGCCTGCACGTTGCCGCCACCCTTGCCGGCCACCGCCCCCACGCTTTGGTACAGGCTGCGCCCGCTCGTGCGCGCGGCGTCTTGCAGCAGCTCGATGGTGCGCGCGCCGATGCCGCGGGTCGGGAAGTTGACCACCCGCAAGAAGCTGGTGTCGTCGTTGGGGTTCTCGATCAGCCGCAAATAGCCCAGCGCGTGCTTGACCTCGGCGCGCTCGAAAAAGCGCAGCCCGCCGTAGACCTTGTACGGAATGGCGGCGTTGAACAGCGCACTCTCAATCACCCGGCTTTGTGCGTTGCTGCGGTACAGCAGCGCGATGTCGCGACGCGGCGTGCCTTCGCGGTGCAGTTGCTGGGCTTCTTCGATGAACCACTGCGCTTCGGCGAAGTCGCTGGTGGCTTCGAACACGCGCACCGGCTCACCCGGGCCGGCCTCGGTGTGCAGGTTCTTGCCCAGACGGCGCGAATTACGCGAGATCAGCTCGTTGGCCGCATCCAGGATGTGCCCGAAGCTGCGGTAGTTGCGCTCGAGCTTGATGACCTGCTGCACCCGGAACTCGCGCTCGAAATCGGCCATGTTGCCCACCTGCGCGCCGCGAAAGGCGTAGATGCTCTGGTCGTCGTCGCCCACGGCCAGCACCGCGCAGCCGTTGGGCCCGGGCGGGCCGGCGAACATCTTGAGCCAGGCGTACTGCAGCCGGTTGGTGTCCTGGAACTCGTCGACCAGGATGTGCCGAAAGCGCCGCTGGTAGTGATCGCGAAGGCTCGGCTGGTCGCGCATGAGCTCGTAGGTGCGCAGCATCAACTCGGCGAAGTCGACCACGCCTTCGCGCTGGCACTGGTCTTCGTAGGCCTGGTAGATCTGCACCAGCACGCGGGATTGCTCGTCGCGCACCTCCACGTCCTTCGGGCGCAGGCCGTCTTCCTTCTGCGCGGCGATGAACCAGGTGGTGGCCTTGGGCACGAAACGCTCCTCGTCGAGCTTCATGCCCTTGATGACGCGCTTGACGGCCGAGAGCTGATCGGCCGAATCGAGGATCTGAAACCCCTGCGGCAGCGCCGCAAGCTTCCAGTGCGCGCGCAAGAAGCGGTTGCACAGCCCGTGAAAGGTACCCACCCACATGCCGCGCACCGGAATCGGCAGCATGGCGCTCAGCCGCGTGAGCATTTCCTTGGCGGCCTTGTTGGTGAAGGTCACAGCCATGACGCCGCCCGGCGCGAGCTGGCCGGTCTGGATCAGCCAGGCGATGCGTGTGGTCAGCACGCGCGTCTTGCCCGAGCCGGCACCGGCCAAGATCAGCGAAGGGCGCGGGGGCAGCGTGACGGCAGCGAGCTGCTCGGGGTTCAGTCCGCGCAGCAGGCCTTCTGCGGTGGGCAGCGCGGGGCGGTCCTCGGCCGCGATCTCGCCCGTGGCCTCGAACGGCGAGGCGCTGGGGCCATCTTCTTCAAACAGGGGGATCGAGGGGTCGTCGTGCGGGGCGACGCCCGGGTGCTCTGAGGGGCTGGGCATCGGGGCATTCTAGGAGCCGCCTCCTACAATCCGGCCTCCGTTTTCGTGCTCTCAGGCGACCGTTTTCGCGGCGCTCTACCCGGTGTCCCCATGACCGAACTGGCCAAGTCTTTCGAACCCGCCGACATCGAAGCCCACTGGGGCCCGCTGTGGGAAAAAAGCGGTGTTTACGAACCCACGCTCGACGCGGCCAAGCCGTCGTTCTCGATCCAGCTGCCACCGCCCAATGTGACCGGCACGCTGCACATGGGCCATGCGTTCAACCAGACGATCATGGACAGCCTCACGCGCTACCACCGCATGCGCGGCTTCAACACGCTGTGGGTGCCGGGCACCGACCACGCCGGCATCGCCACGCAGATCGTGGTGGAGCGTCAGTTGCAAGAACAGGGGCAAAGCCGCCACGACCTGGGTCGCAAGAATTTCGTGGCCCGCGTGTGGGACTGGAAGCAGCAGTCGGGTTCAACCATCACGCAGCAGATGCGCCGCATGGGCGACAGCGTGAGCTGGCCGCACGAGTACTTCACGATGGACGACAAGCTGTCCAAGGTGGTCACCAACACCTTCGTGCAGTTGCACGAGCAAGGCCTGATCTATCGCGGCAAGCGGCTGGTCAACTGGGACCCGGTGCTCAAGAGCGCGGTGTCCGACCTCGAGGTCGAGAGCGAGGAAGAAGACGGCTCGCTGTGGCACATCCGGTATCCCCTGGTGGATGACGACGGCAGCCTCGCGGCTTCCGGGGGCCCGGTCGATCTGGTGGTCGCCACCACCCGCCCCGAGACCATGCTCGGCGACGTGGCGGTGATGGTGCACCCCGAAGACGAGCGCTACGCAGCGCTGATCGGCCAGCAGGTCACGCTGCCGCTGTGCGGCCGCACCATCCCGGTCATCGCCGACGACTACGTCGATCGCGCCTTCGGCACCGGCGTGGTCAAGGTGACGCCCGCGCATGATGTGAACGACCATGCGGTGGGCCAGCGGCACGGGTTGCCCATCATCGGTGTGCTCACACTCGATGCGGCGATCAACGACAACGCGCCCGAGGTCTATCGCGGGCTCGATCGCTTTGTGGCTCGCAAGCGCATCGTGGCCGACCTCGAAGCACAGGGCTTTCTGGTCGAGGTCAAAAAGCACAAGCTGATGGTGCCGCGCTGCGCACGCACCGGCCAGATCATCGAGCCCATGCTCACCGACCAGTGGTTCGTGGCCATGACCAAGGCCGGCCCCGACGGCAAGAGCATTGCGCAAAAGGCCATCGACGCGGTCGACAGCGGCGCGGTCAAGTTCGTGCCCGAGCAGTGGGTCAACACCTACGACCAGTGGATGAAGAACATCACCGACTGGTGCATCTCGCGCCAGTTGTGGTGGGGCCATCAGATTCCGGCCTGGTACGGCACCGATGGCGAGCTGTTCGTCGCGCGCAGCGAAGATGAAGCGCGCGCCAAGGCCACGGCTGCCGGCTACGCGGGCGAACTCAAGCGCGACGAAGACGTGCTCGACACCTGGTACTCGTCGGCCATGGTGCCGTTCTCGTCGCTGGGGTGGCCCGAGCCCACGAAGGAAATGGACCTGTTCCTGCCGTCGAGCGTGCTGGTCACCGGCTACGACATCATCTTCTTCTGGGTCGCCCGGATGATCATGATGACCACGCACTTCACTGGGCGCGTGCCGTTCCACCACGTCTACATCCACGGCCTGGTGCGCGACGCGCAGGGCAAGAAGATGAGCAAGTCCGAAGGCAACGTGCTCGACCCGGTGGACCTGATCGACGGCATTGCGCTCGCACCGCTGCTCGACAAGCGCACCGTGGGCCTGCGCAAGCCCGAGACCGCGCCGCGCGTGCGCAAGGACACCGAAAAGGAATTCCCCGACGGCATTCCAGCCTTCGGCGCCGACGCGCTGCGCTTCACCTTCGCGTCGCTGGCCAGCCTGGGACGCAGCATCAACTTCGACAGCAAGCGCTGCGAGGGCTACCGCAACTTCTGCAACAAGCTGTGGAACGCCACGCGCTTTGTGCTGATGAACTGCGAAGGCCAGGACTGTGGGCTGGGCGAGCACACGAAATCGCAATGCGGTGTCGGCGACGGCAGCACGACTGCGTACCTGAGCTTCTCGCAGGCCGACCGCTGGATCACCAGCGAGCTGCAGCGCGTCGAAGCGGCCGTGGCGCAGGGCTTTGCCGACTACCGGCTCGACAACGTGGCCGGCGCCATCTACTCGTTCGTCTGGGACGAGTACTGCGACTGGTACCTCGAGATCGCCAAGGTCCAGGTGCAAACCGGCGACGAGGCCGCACAGCGCGCCACCCGCCGCACGCTGATCCGCGTGCTCGAGACGGTGCTGCGACTGCTGCACCCGATCACGCCGTTCATCACCGCCGAGTTGTGGGAGCGCGTGGCGGTGGTGGCGCAGCGCAAGGTGGCCGGGTCGGATGACAGCTTGGTCACCGCGCCCTACCCCGAGGCGCAGCTCGATCGCATCGACGCGAACGCCGATGCCTGGGTCGCGCAGCTCAAGGGCATGGTGGGCGCTTGCCGCCGCCTGCGCAGCGAGATGAGCCTGTCGCCCGACAAGCGCGTGCCGCTGATGGCGCTGGGCGATGCGGCCTTTGTGCAAGCCGCCGCCCCCCTGCTCAAGGCGCTGGCCAAGGTGTCCGACGTGCAGGTGCACACCGACGAGGCGGCCTACGCGCAAGCCACGCTGAACTCGCCGGTGGTCGAATTCGGCGGCACGCGGCTCGCGCTGCACGTCGAGATCGACGTGGCCGCCGAGACCGAACGCCTGACCAAGGAGATCACCCGGCTCGACGGCGAGATCACCAAGGCCACCGCGAAACTGGCCAACGAGGGCTTCGTGGCGCGCGCGCCGGCGGCGGTGGTCGCTCAAGAACGCCAGCGGATTGCCGAATTCACCGCCACACGCGACCGGCTGCAAGCTCAAGTGCTGAGGCTGGCGTCCACGACCTAGACCTTCGCTGAGGTTGCACATCGGGATCGGGCGCACAGCCATTGCCGTTTGGCAATCAGGCTGTCAAACCTGCGTGTGAGAATGAATCGAACACAAGGACTGCCCGTGATAGCACCTCATATGAAGATCAACAAAGCCGTGTTTCCCGTGGCCGGCATGGGCACGCGTTTCCTGCCTGCCACCAAGGCGCAGCCCAAGGAAATGCTGACCATCGTCGACAAGCCGCTGATCCAGTACGCCGTCGAAGAGGCCTACGAGGCGGGCATCCGCCAGATGATCTTCGTCAATGGCCGCAGCAAGCGCGCGATCGAAGACCACTTCGACACCGCCTATGAACTTGAGGCCGAACTTGAAGCTGCCGGCAAGAACGAACTGCTCGAGCTGGTGCACACCATCAAGCCGCACGACATGGAGTGCATCTACATCCGGCAGGCCAAGGCCTTCGGTCTGGGACACGCGGTGCTGTGCGCTCAAAGCGTGGTGGTCAACGAGCCCTTTGCGGTGCTGCTGGCCGACGACTTGATGGTGGGCTCGCCACCGGTGCTCAAGCAGATGGTCGAGCGCTTTGCCGACTGGCAGGCTTCGATCATCGCGGTGCAGGAAGTCGCCGAAGAGCACACCAGCCGTTACGGCATCGTGGCCGGCACGCCGGTCAACGACCGCATGATGGACATGACGCACATCGTCGAAAAACCCAAGCCCGAAAACGCGCCGTCACGTCTGGGTGTGGCCGGACGCTACATCCTGACGCCGGGCGTGTTTCGCGAGATCGCCAACTTGCCGCGCGGGGTGGGCGGCGAGATCCAGCTCACCGACGGCATCGCCGGGTTGATGCGCCGCGAGAAGGTGTTTGCCTTTCGCTACGAAGGCCGCCGCTACGACTGCGGCAGCAAGGACGGCTTTCTGGAAGCCAACGTCGAACTCGCCTTGCAGCACCCCAAACTGGGTCCTGGCTTTCGCGACTACCTCAAGACCCTGACGCTGTGATCTGACGGCGCGGCTTCAGCGCCTGCGCAGCACGTGCACGTATTCGTCCTGCCAGGCGATCTGCTCGACGAGTTCGTTGCCCGTTTGCTTGGCAAAGGCCTGGAAATCGCGCATCGAGTTCGGGTCGGTCGACACCACCTGAAGCAGCTCGCCGCTGGCCATCTGAGCCAGCGCCTTTTTGGCCTTGAGGATGGGCAGCGGGCAGTGCATGCCGCGCGCGTCGACTTCAATGTGAGGGGGCTTCATGGGGGGCCTACTTTACCGGCGGCAAGGCGAGCTTGGCATCGTGAAACACCCGGGCATGGGCCGTGCGCACACGGCGCTCAGACCGGAAACACACCGGTCGACAAATAGCGATCGCCTCGATCGCACACGATGAACACGATGGTCGCGTTATCGACCTGGCGGGCCAGCTCCAGCGCCACCCAGCAAGCACCGGCCGCCGAGATGCCGGCAAAGATGCCTTCTTCGCGCGCCATCCGGCGGGCCATCTCCTCGGCATCGGCCTGGCTGACCTGCACGATCTCGTCGACATGGGTCGGGTCGTAGATCTTGGGCAGATAGGCCTCGGGCCATTTGCGTATGCCGGGAATGCGTGAGCCTTCGCTGGGCTGCGCGCCGATGATGCGCACGGCCGGGTTCATTTCCTTCAGGTAGCGCGACACGCCGGTGATGGTTCCGGTGGTGCCCATGGCGCTCACAAAGTGCGTGACCTGACCGGCGGTATCACGCCAGATCTCGGGGCCGGTGGTCTCGTAGTGCACGCGCGGGTTGTCGGCGTTGGCAAACTGATCGAGCACCACGCCCTTGCCGTCACGCTGCAGCTGATCGGCCAGATCGCGAGCGTGCTCCATGCCGCCCGAGCGCGGCGTGAGCATCAGCTCGGCGCCAAAGGCTCGCATGGTCTGCGCGCGCTCGATCGACAGGTCCTCGGGCATGATGAGCAGCATGCGGTAGCCGCGAATGGCGGCGGCCATGGCCAGCGCGATGCCGGTGTTGCCCGAAGTGGCTTCGATCAGCGTGTCGCCCGGCTTGATCTGGCCGCGCTCTTCAGCGCGCCGGATCATGCTGATGGCCGCACGGTCTTTCACCGAGCCGGCGGGGTTGTTGCCTTCGAGCTTGCCGAGGATCACGTTGCCACGGCGCTGGCCATCCAGACCGGCTAAGCGGGCCAGCCGCACCAACGGCGTTTGGCCAATCAGGTCTTCGAGCGAGCGGTAGACAGGTTGCTTCTTGGCCATGCGGACTCGCAGCAAACGGGCGGGTGAAGTGCGGCTGGCATTGCGGCATTGCACCGCATCGGCAAACACTGAAAAACGTGGGGGTGGTGCCTCGGGTCGGAATCGAACCGACACTCCTTTCGGAACGGGATTTTGAGTCCCGCGCGTCTACCAATTTCACCACCGAGGCCCGGAGCGAGCGGCGATTATGCCGCCGTCTTTGAGGTTACCCTCTCGGCTCGCTTTACAAGAGATGAGGCCCGCTGAATGCCACCCTTGCCACCCGTCACCCGCGCACTGCTGCTGATCAACGTCGCAGCGTTTTGCATCGGCCTTTTCATCGGCCCATGGTTCACGCGCGTGTTCGGGCTGTGGCCGCTGGCAAGTGATTTGTTCCTGCCGTGGCAGGTGGTGACCTACGCCTTCTTGCACGCCGGCTTGGGGCACCTGTTTTTCAACATGCTGGGGCTGTGGATGTTCGGCTCTGAGCTCGAGCAAACCTGGGGTCGTCAGCGCTTCATCCGGTTCTATGCGGCCAGCGTGCTCACCGCCGCTGCGGCACAGTTGCTGGTGACCTGGTTGCTGGGCTCGATGTACCCGACGGTGGGTGCTTCGGGCGGTCTGTTCGGGCTGCTGCTGGCTTACGGCATGACCTTTCCCAACCGCACCATCGTGCCGCTGATCCCGCCGATCCCGATGAAGGCCAAGGTCTTCGTGGCGATCTACGGCGGGCTGGAACTGCTCATGGGCGTGACCGGCACGGCCTCAGGCGTGGCGCACTTCGCGCACCTGGGCGGCATGCTGGGCGGCTTTTTGATGCTGCGTTACTGGCGCGGGCAGTCGCCGTTTTCGGGCCGCCGGCGCTGATCGACAACCCCGCGCTGGCTCACAGGCCGTCGCGCACCGTCGGGTAGCGCAGGCGCAATCGCAGTTCGCGCTTGAGCCGGTGGTTGTCGAGCCGGCGTGATTCGCTCATGAAGCTCATCAGCATCGGCGACAGCCGCTCGGCGGCCTCGGCGCGGCTGATGCGCGGCGGGCGCGGCAGGCCGCACACGTCGGCGGCCAGATCGAAGTAGTCGCCCATCTTCATGTCGGTGTCGTCGCTTGCGTGCACCACGCGCTGCGGCAACGCACGGGTGAGTGCCGCAACACAGGCGCGCGCCAGATCGTCGGCGTGGATGTGGTTGGTGTGCACGTCGTCCTCGGCGCGCAGCACGGCGGTGCCACGCATCAGGCGCTCGCGCGGGTGGCCGCCTTCGCGGTCGACGGCATAGATGCCGGGGATGCGCAAGATCGCCACGCGCACGCCGTGGGCCCGGCCATACCAGCGCAACTGCGCCTCGGCATCGACACGCCGGCGGGCGCGATCGGTGGTCGGGTTGACGGCGCGGGTCTCGTCGAATCGTTCGCCGCCGCAGTCGCCGTAGACGCCGCTGGTGCTGGCGTAGACGATGCGCCGCACCCGCTGGCTGCGACCCAGCGCCTCGAGCAGGTGGCGGGTGCGCGGATCGGTGGCGCCTTGCAGCGGCGGCGGCGCCAGATGCAGCACCGCATCGGCCACACCGGCCAGCCGCGCCAGCGTGACCGGCTCATCCAGATTGCCCAGCAGCGGCACCGCGCCGGCCGCGCGCAGGCTGGCCGCACGCTGCGGGCTGGAAGTGAGCGCGAGCAAGCGGTAACGCCCGCGCAGCAGCCGCAGCACGCGCATGCCAACGTCACCGCAGCCAACGATCAGCAAGGTGGGGCGTTGAAAGACCGAGGGCAAGTTGCGCATGGGCGAGGTATCAAGGCAAGCGGGGGTGCGGGGCAAAATCGCGGATCAGTTTACGAGCCCGAGCACCATGAGCATCACCGTCACGCTGCAGCCCAGCGGCCGCAGCTTTCCCGTCCAGCGCGACGAGCGCATCCTTGCCGCAGCCCTGCGCGCCGGCATCGGCCTGCCCTACGGCTGCAAGGACGGCGCTTGCGGCTCGTGCAAGTGCCGCCTGATCGAAGGCCGTGTGATCCACGGCGCGCACCAGCTCAAGGCGCTCAGCGCAGACGAAGAAGAACAGGGCTTTGTGCTGACGTGCTGCGCCGCGCCGCAAACCGATCTGGCGCTCGAAGCGCGCACCGTGGCCGGCGTGGGCGAGCTGCCGGTGCGCCGCATGCCCGCGCGCGTGAGCCGGCTCGAAAAGCCCGCGGCCGACGTGGCCATCATCACCTTGCAGCTGCCGGCCAGCGATGGCCTGCGTTATCTCGCCGGACAGTACGTCGACATCCTGCTGCCCGACGGCTCGCGCCGCAGCTATTCGATGGCCAATGCGCCGCACATGCAGGGTGACAAGCCGTGGATTGAGCTGCACATCCGCCATCTGCCGGGCGGGCTGTTCAGCGACAAGGTTTTCGGCTCGATGAAGGAAAAGGACATCCTGCGACTCGAAGGCCCGTTCGGCAGCTTCTTCCTGCGCGAAGACTCGCCCAAGCCCATCGTGCTGGTGGCTTCCGGCACGGGCTTCGCGCCCATCAAGGCGCTGATCGAGCAGTTGCAGACGAAGCCCGCCGACCGGCCGGTGGTGCTGTACTGGGGCTGCCGCGCCCGCGCCGATCTGTACCTGCACGACTGGGCCGCGCGAGCCGCCGCGCAGATGCCGCAACTGACCTATGTGCCGGTGCTCTCGGAGCCGCTGGCTTCAGACGCCTGGACCGGGCGCACCGGCCTGGTCCATCAGGCGGTGATGCAAGACCTGGGCGACCTGAGCGGCCACCAGGTCTATGCCTGCGGCAACCCCTTGATGGTCGAAGCCGCACAGCGCGATCTGATCGGCCAGTGCGGCCTGCCCGAAGACGAATTTTTCGCCGATGCGTTCTACAGCGCGGCGCGGCAAGCAGGCGATCTGTCGGGGTAATTACCCGGGTCCGACACCGGCAAGGTCGCCTCGATAATTTCGTTGCAGTCACAGGCCCAGAACCACAGCACACCGCACAGGAGACACCATGAACAAGCCATTCCTCGCCGAACTCAGAGCTGCCACGGCCTACTGCACGCTGCGACGATTCGCCACCTTCTTCGAGGTTGTGGGCTATGTGCTGGCTTTTGCCCTTCTGGTGCACGCCATCTCGACCGCCGGCAACAACAGCACCGCAGACAGCCACAAGGCGCTGGTCTCGCTGCTCACCGCCGTGGCGGTCGCCATCGGCGCGCGCTATGTCAAGCTGAGCGCGTTCATGTTCGTGGACATGGCAGACGCCTCGCTCGACATGGCCCGAATGATGCGCGAGCAGTGCGGCAAAGGCTCGACCCGATCCGACTGAGCGCCAACCGGCCCCACGGGCCGGTTTTTTTCATGCGCCCAGATACGCCTTGCGCACCAGCGGGTCGTCGAGCAGATCTGACGCTGCGCCGCTCAAGGTGATCTGGCCCGACTCCATCACATAGGCGCGGCTGGCAAGCTGCAAGGCGCGTCGCGCGTTCTGTTCAACCAGCACGACGGTGACGCCCTGACGGTGGATGTCGGCCACCACCTCGAAGATCTTGTCGACCATCAACGGCGCCAGTCCCATCGAGGGCTCGTCGAGCAGCAGCACCTTGGGGCGCGCCATCAGCGCACGACCGATGGCCAGCATCTGCTGCTCGCCGCCCGACAGGGTGCCGGCAAGCTGGCTGCGGCGTTCCTTGAGCCGCGCGAAAAGATCGAACACGCGCTCCATGTCCGAATCGACCTCGGCGTCCTGGCGGATGAACGCGCCCATCTGCAGGTTTTCGGTGATGGTCATGCGCGCAAAGATGCCGCGGCCCTCGGGCACCATCACCAGGCCCTGACGCACCAGATCCCATGCGCCTTGGGCACGGATGGACGCGCCGTGGAGCCGCATCTCGCCGGCCCTGGCCGGCAGCAATCCGGTGAGCGCCTTGAGCGTGGTGGTCTTGCCGGCTCCGTTGGCGCCGATCAGGCTCACGAGCTCGCCCGCGTGCACCTCGAAGCTGACGCCCGAGACGGCACGGATGGCACCGTAATGGACCTCGAGACCACTCACCGACAGCGCCGGCGGCGTTTCCTGCGAACGGGCGTCGTGGGGCAAATGGGCGTGCGTACTCATGCGTCTATGCCTCAAACCGCGACGTACGCCGAGCCCAGATAGGCGTTGATCACCGCCACATCGCCTTGCACCTCGGCCGGCGTGCCCACGGCGATTTGCTGGCCGTGGTCGAGCACGGCGATGCGGTCGCACAGCCCCATGACCAGTTGCACATCGTGCTCGATCAGCAAGATGGTGTGGCCCTGGGCGCGGATGCGCTCGATCAGCTCGATCAGCACCCGCTTTTCGGTGGCGTTCATGCCGGCAGCGGGCTCGTCCAAGGCGATCAGCGTGGGATCGGTGGCCAGCGCACGCGCGATCTCGAGTCGGCGCTGATCGCCATAGCTCAGGGTGCGTGCGCGCGCATCGGCGTAGCGGCCGATGCCCACCTCGTCGAGCAACTCCCTGGCGCGCTGTGCGGTGGCGGCTTCTTCGGACTTGAAGGCTCGGGTGCGCAGCACCGCGTCGAACACGCCGCAGCGCGTGCGCGCGTGCCGCGCGACCATCACGTTTTCGAGCGCGGTCATCTCGGCGAACAGACGGATGTTCTGGAAGGTTCGTGCAATGCCCGCGCGGGCGACCTCGTGAACCGCATGGGGCCGATAGGGCTTGCCGGCCAGCTCGAAGTGGCCGGCGTCGGGCTTGTACAAACCGGTGATCACATTGAACAAGGTCGTCTTGCCCGCACCGTTGGGCCCGATGAGGCCGTGGACCATGCCCCGCTCGATGGTCAGGCTCACATCCAACAGCGCCTGCACGCCGCCAAAACGCTTGGAGGCGCGGTCCACTTTCAAGACGGTGTCAGCCATGCCGCAAGCCGATGTCAGCGCGCGTTGTCGGGCGCCGGCCACAGCCCGCGGGGTCGCGCCAGCATGATGCCGATCATGGCCAGCGCGATCAGCAATTGCCGCAGGATGGACGCATCAAGGCGGCCATCGGTGAGGTGCTGCAGCGGGTCGGCCACGTAGCGCAGCGCCTCGGGCAGCGCGGCCAGCAGCAAGGCGCCGACCATCACCCCCGGCAGATGGCCCATGCCGCCGAGCACCACCATCGCCACAATCATCACCGACTCCTGCAGCGCAAACGACTCGGGCGACACGAAGCCCTGGAAGCCGGCAAACAACACGCCCGACACGCCACCGAAGGTCGCACCGATGCCGAAGGCCAGCAGCTTGAGGTTGCGCGTGTGGATGCCCATGGCGCGCGCGGCGACCTCGTCTTCACGAATGGCCATCCAGGCGCGGCCGATGCGGCTTCGTTCGAGCCGCCGGCAGATCAGCACGGCGAACACCACCACCGCGAGGAACAGGTAGTAGTGGTTGGTGACCGACGGAATGTCGAGCCCGAACAGGTCCCACTTCTTGCCCAGGTCCCAGCCGAACAGTGTGATCGAATCGATCGGCCCGATGCCGCGCGGGCCGTTGGTGATGTTGATCGGCTGCTCGAGGTTGTTGAGAAACACGCGAATGATTTCGCCGAACCCCAGGGTGACGATGGCCAGGTAATCGCCGCGCAACTTGAGCGTGGGCGCGCCCAGCAGCAAACCGGTCAGCCCCGCCAGCAGCGCGCCGAGCGGGATCACCACCCACAGGGCCGCGTGCAGCCCATCGGGATACATCGCCGCGATGGCGGGAAAGTTGTCTGTGAGTTGGGGGCTGGCCAGCAGCGCGAACAGGTAGGCGCCCACGGCGTAGAACGCGACGTAGCCCAGATCGAGCAGGCCGGCATAACCCACCACGATGTTCAGCCCGAGCGCCAGCAGGATGTAGAGCAGCGCGGTGTCGATGATGCGCACCCAGGCGTTGCCGAACTGCTGCGCCACCAGCGGCATGACCAGCAGCGCCACAGTCGCCAGCACGATCAAACCCAGCCGGGCCAGCTTCGGATTCATGATCGGTCAGCCACCCGCTCGCCGAGCAGACCTTGAGGTCGCAACGTGAGCACCAGGATCAGCACGATGAAGGCAAAGATGTCCTGATACTGGCTGCCGAGAAAGCCGCCCGTGAGGTCGCCGATGTAGCCGGCACCGAGCGACTCGATCAGCCCCAGCAGCACGCCGCCGAGCATGGCGCCACCCAGGTTGCCGATGCCGCCAAACACCGCCGCGGTGAAGGCCTTGAGGCCGGGCATAAAGCCCATGCTGTGCTGCACCGAGCCGTAGTTGGCGGCGTACATCACACCAGCCAGTGCCGCCAGCGCCGCACCGATGACAAAGGTGGCCGAGATCACGGTGTCCGGCCGCACGCCCATGAGTGCTGCGACCTGCGGGTTCTCTGCGGTGGCGCGCATGGCACGGCCAAGCCGAGTGCGGTTGACCAGAAACATCAGCGCCGCCAGGCTCAGCGCGCTGACCACGATGATGAGGATCTGCGTGGTGTTGATCACCGCCCCGCCAATGGCGTAAGGCTCGCTGGGCAGCAAGATGGGGAACGGCTTGGGATTGGGCTTCCAGATGATCATGGCCAGCGTTTGCAGCAGCAAGCTCACGCCCATGGCGGTGATCAAGGGCGCCAGGCGCGGTGCGTTGCGCAGCGGCCGGTAGGCCAGCTTCTCGATGGCGAAGTTGAGCACGGCGCACACCACCATCGCGGCCAGCAGCGAGATCAGCAGCAGCAGCCAGCCCGGCCAGCCGGTGTCGGCCAGCGCCGTGACCACCGTCCAGCTGACCATCGCGCCGACCATCAGCACCTCGCCGTGGGCGAAGTTGATGAGGTTGATGATCCCGTAGACCATGGTGTAGCCCAGCGCCACCAGCGCATACATGCAGCCCAGCACCAGGCCGTTGATGATTTGCTGGATGAAGGTGTCCATCTCAGCGCGCCTTGCGGGCTTCGGCATCAAGGCGGCGCAGCTCCGCGAGTTTTTCGCCGATGCGGATTTCGAGGCCACGGGGCACCGGCTCGTAAAAGCGCGGGGTGGCCATGTCGTCGGGCCAATAGCGTTCGCCAGCGGCAAAGCCGCCTTCCTCGTCGTGGGCGTAGCGGTAGCCGCTGCCGTGGTCGAGGTCTTTCATCAGCCTCGTGGGCGCGTTGCGCAGGCGAAGCGGCACGGCGCGGGTGCCGTCTTGCTCGACAAACGCCCGCGCTGACTTGTAGGCGCGGTAGACCGCGTTCGACTTGGGCGCCATCGCCAGGTAGACCACGGCCTGGGCCAGCGCCAGTTCGCCCTCGGGCGAGCCGAGTCGCTCGTAGGTCTCGGCCGCATCGAGCGCCAGACGCAGCGCGCGCGGGTCGGCCAGACCGATGTCCTCGCTGGCCATGCGCACCAGCCGTCTTGAGGCATAGCGTGGATCGACGCCGCCATCGAGCATGCGCACAAACCAGTACAGCGACGCGTCCGGGTCACTGCCGCGCACCGCTTTGTGCAAGGCCGAGATGGTGTCGTAGAACTGCTCGCCGCCCTTGTCGTAGCGACGCAGTTGCTCGCCGAGCGACCTTTCAAGCTGCGCCTCGTCGATCTCAGTCAGGCCCGCCAAGGCGGCCATCTCGACCAGGTTCTCGTAGGCGTTGAGCAGACGGCGGGCATCGCCGTCGGCGTAGGCCACCAGGCGATCGCTCGCAGCATCTGACAACGGTGGTGCGCCGAGCAGCGCCTGAGCGCGCCCGAGCAGCTCGATCATGTCGGCGGCATCCAGGCTCTTGAGCACGTGCACCGTGGCGCGTGACAGCAGCGCCGAGTTGACCTCGAACGACGGGTTCTCGGTGGTCGCGCCGATGAAGGTGAACAGGCCCGACTCGACGTGCGGCAAAAAGGCGTCTTGCTGCGCCTTGTTGAAGCGGTGCACCTCGTCGACGAAGACCACCGTGCGCCGGCCGGAGGGCTGCAGCACCTGGGCGCGCTCGACCGCTTCGCGGATGTCCTTGACGCCACCGAGCACCGCCGACATGGCAATGAACTGCGCATCGAAGGCGTTGGCCATCAGCCGCGCCAGCGTCGTCTTACCGACACCCGGCGGGCCCCACAGGATCATCGAATGCAGCCGGCCGGAATCAAATGCCGAATGCAGCGGCTTGCCCGGGCCCAGCAGATGCTTCTGGCCGATGACCTCGGTCAGCGTGGCGGGCCGCAGCCGCTCGGCCAGGGGCTGCGCGCTTGGGGCGGCGGCCGGCTGGCTCACTGCTCGAGCACCTCGACGCCGGGCGGCACGACGAACTTGAAGCCCTGCGGCGGCAGCTCGACATTGGCTGCGAACTGCGTGAACTGCAACAGCGACCGCTGAGAAAAGCCGTCGACGATCTCGACCGCCGCCAACTGGTTGCCACGAAAACCGATGCTCATCGACTGGAATGCGCCTTCAGCGTTCTTGGGTGTGGCCTGCGCCCAGTCGAGCCCGTTTTTCGACGGCAAGGCCACCAGATCAAAACCGCGCGTGAGATCGCCTCCGGTGAGCAGTGCCGCCGGAGATGCGCCCAGCGCCTCGGTGAGCTTGCGGCTGCTGGCCTGGTTGAGATCGGCGTCGTAGATCCAGACCTTCTGGCCATCGCTGACGATCACCTGCTCGAAAGGCTGGGTGTAGTCGAAGCGGAAACGGTCCGGGCGGGAAAACTCGAAGCGGCCGCTGGAGGTTTTCTTCTTCTCGCCGTCGGGCGAGGTGACGGTCTGGGTGAAGGCCGCGCGGCCGGTCTTCACCTCGCGCACGAAGGCTTTCAGCGTGTCGACCGCATCGGCGCGGGCTGCCACCGGAAGGCCCAGCGCCAGCGCCAGCAAAAACCCAGCGAACCGCCTCATTCGCTGCGGGCCGGAACGATGATGTCGCGGTTGCCGTTGTTGCCCATGGCCGACACCAGCCCCGACTTTTCCATCTGCTCGAGCAGCCGCGCAGCGCGGTTGTAGCCGATGCGCAAGTGCCGCTGCACCAGCGAGATAGACGCCCGGCGGTGCTGCAGAACGATGCCCACGGCCTGGTCGTACATCGGGTCGCTCTCGTTGCCCGGGCCGCCGCCATCGTTGACGGCGATATCACCCGACTCGCCATCGACCGTGCCGCCTTCGAGGATGCCTTCGATGTAGTTGGGCTCGCCCTGGGTCTTGAGGTACGCGACCACGCGGTGGACTTCCTCGTCGCTGACAAAAGCACCGTGCACGCGGATCGGCAAACCGGTGCCCGACGGCATGTAGAGCATGTCGCCCATGCCCAGCAGCGCTTCGGCGCCCATCTGGTCGAGGATGGTGCGGCTGTCGATCTTGCTGCTGACCTGAAAGCTCAGCCGCGTGGGGATGTTGGCCTTGATCAGGCCGGTGATCACGTCAACGCTGGGTCGCTGCGTGGCGAGGATCAGGTGAATGCCCGCAGCGCGCGCCTTTTGCGCCAGGCGCGCGATGAGTTCTTCAATTTTCTTGCCGACCACCATCATCAGGTCGGCGAGCTCGTCGATCACGATCACCACATGGGGCAGTCGCTCAAGGGGTTCGGGCATCTCGGGCGTGAGGCTGAACGGATTGGCGAGGCTTTCACCGCGCTCGGTGGCCTCGTCGATCTTCTTGTTGTAGCCCATGAGGTTGCGCACGCCGAGCTTGCTCATGAGCTTGTAGCGGCGCTCCATCTCGCCCACGCCCCAGTTGAGCGCGTTGGCGGCCTGCTTCATGTCGGTGACCACCGGGCACAGCAGGTGCGGGATGCCTTCATAGACGCTCATCTCGAGCATCTTGGGGTCGATCAGGATCAGCCGCACATCGCGCGCCTCGGCCTTGTAGAGCAGGCTGAGGATCATCGCGTTGATGCCCACCGACTTGCCCGAACCGGTGGTGCCAGCCACCAGGCAGTGCGGCATCTTGGCCAGATCGGCCACCACCGGCGCGCCGATGATGTCCTTGCCCAGACCCATGGTGAGCATCGACGCGGCGCTGTTGTAGACCTGCGAGCCGAGGATCTCCGACAGGTGGATGGTCTGGCGGCGCGCGTTGGGCAGCTCGAGCGCCATCGTCGTCTTGCCGGGAATGGTCTCGACCACGCGGATGCTGACCAGACTCAGGCTGCGCGCCAGATCCTTGGCCAGATTGAGCACCTGCGAGCCCTTCACGCCGGTGGCCGGCTCGATCTCGTAGCGGGTGATCACCGGACCGGGCGACGCAGCCACCACACGAACTTCGACGCCGAAATCCCTGAGCTTCTTTTCGATCAGGCGCGAGGTCATCTCGAGGGTTTCGGGCGAGACCGACTCCGTGCGAGCAGGTGCCGCGTCGAGCAGGTCGACCTGCGGCAGCCTGGTGTCGGCCAGTTCGGTGAACAGCGGCTTTTGGCGCTCCTTGACCACGCGCTCGCTCTTGGGCACGTCGACCAGTGGTGTTTCGATGACGATGGGGTCGTGGTCTTCGTGCAGCTGGTGCTCGACTTCGACCAGGTCTTCGCGCTCGCGCAGGGCCTGCTCACCCAGCCGCAGGTCTTCGGCAATTTCGATGCGCTCGGCGCGGCGACCGCGCCAGGCATCGAGCCGCTCGCCAATCAGATCGGCCAAATGAAGCCAGGAAAACTGGAACGCCAGCGACACCCCGGCCAGCAGCAGCGCAATCCACAGCACCCCAGAGCCGGCAAAGCCCAGCCAATCCACGCTCGCGGGCCCCAGCAGATAGCCCAGCACGCCGCCGGAATGCCCCCCCGGCAACAGCGACTCCCAGCGGTACAGGCGCGTCCATTCAAGCGCCGCGCTGGATGCCAGAAGCAACGTCAGGCCGGCCGAGACCGTCCACACGGGCCACACCGCTCGGGCATCGGCGATGGACGCGGGCGCGGCTTCATCGGCGCCACGCAGCAGTTGCGCCAGCGCGCGCAGCCAGCGGTGCAAGCCCACCGCCATCGCCCACCACACCGAAAACCCGAAGACGAAAAATGCCAGATCGGACAGCCAGGCACCCAGCACGCCGGCACGGTTGCGCACCGCCTCGCCGGCTCCTGAAGTGGAAAACGCAGCGTCAGCGGGGTGATGGCTGAGCAACGCGATCAACGCCACCAGCCAAGCGACGCCGGCGAGCAACAGGACAGCCTGCGCCTGCCAGCCGGTGGGCTGCGCCGATTCGGCTGACTTGGTTTCGCGCGTGGAAGAAGTGGGATCTGCGACTGCCGGACGCAGCGAACCGAGCGGAAATGTCATCGAATCATTGTGGCCGAAGCCATGCTCTCGAGGTGCCGGGTCTCGCCTCAGTTCAGGTGCTGCTTGAGGACCACCCAGCCGTTTGCCTGCGTCTCGATCATGCCGCGCTCCTCGAGGTCTTTCATCACCCGGCTGACCATCTCGCGCGAGGCGCCAACCACCTTGGCCAGGTCCTGACGCGAGACCTTGCTGCGAATGATGCGGATTTCGTTGACGACTTCGGCCATCTCCAGCAGCGAACGCGCCACCCGGCCGTACACGTCGAGCAGCGCCAGGGATTCAATCTGCCGGTCGGCGTTACGCAAGCGCTGCACCAGGCCGTGCATGATCGCGTAGGACAAGCTGGAGTTTTCTGGCAGGCAGCGCGCAAACTCGGCACGGCTGAGGATGAGCGCATCGGTCTGGATCTCGGCGCGCACCGTGGCCGAGTGGGGTTCGTTGTCGATCAAGCTCATCTCGCCCAGGTAGTCCCCGGAGTTGAGCACCGCCAGAATCACCTCGCGCCCCTTGGAACCGGATGTCAGCACCCGGGCACGTCCGGTCAGCAAGATGTAAAGCGCGTTTGACTTGCCCCCCTGCTCCACGAGAATTTCGCCCCGTCTGTAGCGACGCTTGACCACGTTGTCGGCGATGCCCTGCGCCTGCTCGTTGGAAAGCAGTGAAAACAGCGGCACTCGCCGAATGAGATCAAGGTTGGAAAGCATCGCCATCGGAAGACTCCTGGGATTTTTTCGAAGGCTGCTCGCGTTCGAATTTCGCTGACAGATCGGATCGGTCTTATTGTCTTCATTGACAAGCGCGCCGTCATGCGTTTTCTTGCCGTGTCAAACTCTGTCGATCGCTGCCATTCGACTTCAACATGAGCACAACACCTTCGCACTCAACCCTTTTGATCCTGGGCTCTGGCCCGGCCGGCTACACCGCCGCCGTTTACGCTGCCCGCGCCAATCTGAAGCCGCGGCTGATTACCGGCATGGCTCAAGGCGGTCAGTTGATGACCACCACTGACGTCGACAACTGGCCAGCCGACGTGGACGGCGTGATGGGCCCCGACTTGATGGAGCGTTTCCAAAAACACGCCGAGCGGTTCAACACCGAGATCGTTTTCGATCACATCAACGAGGTCGATTTTTCGAAGCGCCCGTTCACGCTCAAGGGTGACTCCGGAACCTACAGCTGTGACGCGCTGATCATTTCCACCGGTGCCTCGGCCAAGTATCTGGGCTTGCCCAGCGAAGAGGCATTCATGGGCCGTGGGGTGAGCGGATGCGCCACCTGCGATGGCTTTTTCTATCGCAATCAAGAGGTCTGCGTGGTCGGCGGTGGCAACACCGCGGTGGAAGAAGCCTTGTACCTGTCGAACATTGCCAGCAAGGTTCACGTGATCCACCGCCGAGACAAGTTCAAGGCCGAGGCCATCCTGATCGACAAGCTGATGGATAAAGCCGCCTCGGGCAAGGTGCAACTGCACCTGTGGAACACGCTTGATGAAGTGCTGGGCGACGATTCCGGCGTCACCGGCGTTCGCCTTCGCAACACGCAGGACAACTCGACCAGCGAATTGACGCTGCAGGGATGCTTCATCGCGATCGGCCATCAGCCGAACACGCAGATCTTTGCCGGCCAGCTCGACATGAAAGACGGCTACATCGTCACCCAAAGCGGCCTGAGCGGCATGGCCACCATGACCAGCGTACCGGGCGTGTTTGCGGCAGGTGATGTGCAGGACCACGTGTACCGCCAGGCCATCACCAGCGCGGGCACAGGCTGCATGGCCGCACTGGACGCGCAGCGTTTTCTCGAGAAATAGCCGACGACGACATGCATCTGGACAGGCCAGGCCGCTATACTCGCGGGCTTCGCTGTGCGTGTCTGGGGTTTGACTCTTGATCCGTTCGCAGCGGCCACGTCGGCGCGAGCCTCGAGGCGGTCTGGCCTCAGGGCAGCGCGCCTCAGAGATCTGAAACATCAAATAACAGGAGCAGCGTCATGGCACGCGTCTGTCAAGTCACGGGCAAGCGCCCGATGTCGGGAAATAATGTTTCCCACGCCAACAACAAGACCAAGCGGCGCTTTCTGCCGAACCTGCAGTACCGCAGGTTCTGGCTTGAAACCGAAAATCGCTGGGTGCGGCTGCGCATTTCGAATGCAGCGCTGCGTTTGATCGACAAGGTGGGCATCGACAAGGTCGTGGCTGACCTGCGCGCCCGCGGCGAAATCTGATCAGGAGCAAATCATGGCAAAAGGTGGACGCGAAAAAATCAAGCTGGAATCGTCAGCCGGCACAGGTCACTTCTACACGACCGACAAGAACAAGAAGACGACGCCCGAGAAGATCGAGATCATGAAATTTGATCCGAAGGCTCGCAAGCACGTGATGTACAAGGAAACCAAGCTGCGCTAAGTTGGCTGGCTCCAATAAAAAACCCGCTCGGCATCTCGCCCGGCGGGTTTTTTGTTGGGCGCCTCATGGGCGCCCGGGCTCTCACTCAGGCTTGCGAGGCTCGCAGACGGATCGCAAACGACTGCAGCTCGGCGATGCCGCTTTCCTCGGCCTTCTTGCACCAGACCTGCAGATCAGCCACCAGTTGGTCAGCCGATACGTTGGTGCGCGTCCACAAAGAGCGCAACTCTTCGCGCATGGCCACCAGCTTGGCCAACACGGCGTGCTGAGCGCACACGGAAACCATGCGGTCTCTGAGCGCTTCGGGGATCTTGTCCGCATCGCGGTGCAGCCAGCGCTTGGCCAGATGCATGTCCTTCCAACGCGCCGTGTTCTGAGCACCTTCGGCCTTCAGCCGCGCCAACTCGCTGGTGCATTCCTCACGCAGGTGCTTGGCGTACTTGGCCATGACCTCGTAGCGGTGGGCGATCAGAGCTTCCAGCGTCTTCGAGTCGGCAACTGGCTTGATCGCTCCGAGCTTCAACACCGGTGCGGTCTTGCGAACTTGTGCCAAACCAAGGATTTCAAGCGCCCGGATGTAAGCCCAGCCGAGATCGAACTCGTAGGGCTTGATCGACAGCTTGGCCGACGTCGGATAGGTGTGATGGTTGTTGTGCAACTCCTCGCCACCGATGAAGATGCCCCATGGCGAGATGTTCGTCGATGCGTCTGACGCCTCGAAATTGCGGTAGCCCCACCAGTGGCCAAGTCCATTGATGATGCCGGCTGCGGTCACTGGAATCCAGGCCATCTGAACCGCCCAAACCGTCAGGCCCGCAGCGCCAAACAGCACCAGATTGATCACCAGCATCAGACCAACGCCCATCCAGTTGTTATGGCCGTAGACGTTGCGCTCCATCCAGTCGTCAGGTGTGCCGTGGCCGTATTTGTGCAGCGTTTCCACATTCTTGGACTCAGCGCGGTACAGCTCAGCGCCTTCCAGCAGCAGCTTCTTGATGCCGTAGACCTGCGGGCTGTGGGGGTCTTCAGCCGTCTCGCATTTCGCGTGGTGCTTGCGGTGAATCGAGACCCACTCCTTGGTTACCTGGCCGGTACCGAGCCACAGCCACAGGCGAAAGAAGTGCGAGGGGATCGCGTGCAGGTCTACCGAACGGTGCGCCTGCGAGCGGTGCAAGAAGATGGTGACCGAAGCGATCGTGAAGTGCGTCGTCACCAGCGTGTAGATCACGATTTGCCACCAGGTGGCGTGCATCAGACCATGCGAGAGCCAGCCCACCAGGCCATCCGACAACATCGTCAATGTGTTCATGTATCCATTTTTCCGAAACAAATCAAGCCGTTAATTGTAGGTGGCGGTGTTATTGATCAACAGTTCAAATCGCCAACCGACTCGTGAGTGGAGTCGCGTCGCACCAAATCGTTCAGACACGCTGCCAGACAGCCGCAAAAAACCCGTCGGTGGCGTGTCGATGCGGCCACAGGCGCAGGTTGGATCCCTGCACCAGCAAGCCAGACTGCTCGACGTGTGCGTCGGCCAGCAACTGCTCGGCAGGAACGCGCTTGAACTCGCGCGAATGCTCGGCGCAAAAAGCATCGGCGATGTCCTCGTTTTCAGCGCGCAGCAAGCTGCAGGTGGCGAAGACCAGCCTGCCACCCGACTTCAACAAACGCGCGGCGCTGCTGAGGATGGCGGCCTGCTTGACGCGCAGTTCATCGACGGCCTCGGGCGACTGCCGCCACTTCATGTCGGGGTTGCGCCGCAGCGTGCCCAGACCCGAGCACGGTGCATCGACCAGCACGCGATCGATCTTGCCTGCGAGTCGCTTGATGCGGTCGTCACGCTCGTGGGCGATCTGCACCGGATGCACGTTGGACAAGCCGCTGCGTGCCAGGCGCGGCTTGAGCGCAGCGAGACGATGGCCCGAGGTGTCGAAGGCATACAGACGCCCGGTGTTGCGCATCGACGCACCCAGCGCCAGCGTCTTGCCGCCTGCCCCGGCACAGAAATCGACCACCATCTCGCCACGCTTGGCATCGGTCAGCAGCGCGAGCAACTGGCTGCCCTCGTCCTGGACCTCGACATCGCCACGCATGAACACGTCGAGCTTGTGCAAGGCAGGCTTGCCTTCGGCGCGCAAGCCCCATGGCGAAAATGGCGTGGGCTTGACCTCGATACCGGCTGCTGCGAATTCGGCCAGGACCTGCTCGCGCTTGGCCTTGAAGGTGTTCACGCGCAAATCGAGCGGCGCGTTTTCATTCAGCGCGTTGACAAGCGGCCAGAAGTCGTCGACGACCTCGGTCTTCAACCGCTCAGCCAGCCATTCGGGCAGGTTGTGGCGCAAGCGTTCGGGCAAGGCCGCGCGGTCGACAGCTTCGATCTTCTCGAGCCACTGCGCCTCGCCTTCGACCAGCGCCGCGCGAAGAAAGGCCGCATTGCCCTGCCAGCCCAGCAGCACCAGACGACGCTCCATCTCGCCGCGGCCTGACTGCGCCAGGTGCTGATGAAGCAATCGCTGGCGCAGCACCGTGTAGGTGGTCTCGGCCAGCGTATGGCGCTCGCGCATGCCCAAGGTGCGGTGCTGCCGGAAGAAGTCTGAGACCACCCGGTCAGCGGGGGAGTCGAATTGAAGGACTCGGTGGAGGAGTTCGGTGGAAAGTTCGACCAGGGCGTTGGGATGCATCAGATCGATTATCGGTGACGACCCTTGCGCAGGGCGGGTTCCCGCGCTAGACCAGCCACTGCGCGGCACCGCTGCGATGGGCGATGCGCCCGGCCCCGGTGAAGTCCAGTTCGCCGTCAACCCACCAGCGCACCACCCGTGGGTACAGGATGTGTTCTGCGGCCGTCACGCGCGCCGCCAGTGTTTCTTCGGTATCACCCTCGAGAACGGGCACCGCCGCCTGCGCCACGATCGGGCCGTGATCCAGCTCGGGCGTGACCACATGAACCGTGGCCCCCGCCAGTTTGCAGCCAGCGGCTATCGCCCGACGATGCGTGTGCAGCCCGGTGAACGCCGGCAGCAGCGAGGGATGGATGTTGATCATGCGTGCGGCGTAGCGGTTCACAAACTCGACGCTCAGGATGCGCATGAAACCTGCCAGCACCACGAGATCCGGAGCGAACGCATCGATGGCCTCGGCCAGCGCCGCATCAAAGGCTGAGCGGTCCGCGTGCGCACGGTGATCGACGACAGCCGTGGCGATGCCCCGCCGTGCTGCATCGGCCAGCCCCGCCGCGTCGGGCTTGTTGCTGATCACGGCGGCGATGCGCGCGTTCCAGCCCTCGGAGGCGCAGGCTTGGGCAATCGCCATCATGTTCGAGCCGCGACCGGATATCAGGATGACGATGTTTTTCATGGGGTCGGGATCCGCGCCGCAAGCCACAGGCGCGCCGCAGTGTATGGCCTGGCCGCCAGGGCCAAACCTACAATCGCGACCCTGACTTGAGAGCGCTCCCATGAAACAAAGAGTCTTGTCTGGCATGCGCCCCACAGGTGCCCTGCACCTCGGCCACTACCACGGTGCCTTGAAAAACTGGGTGCGCCTGCAGGCGGAGTACGAGTGCTTCTATTTCGTCGCGGACTGGCATGCCCTGACGACCCACTACGAGAACCGCGAAATCATCGAACGCAATGTCTATGACATGGTGATCGACTGGCTGGCCGCCGGCGTCGACCCGGAGCGCGCCACGCTGTTCATCCAGAGCCGTCTGCCGGAACACGCCGAGCTGTTCACGCTGCTGGCCATGGGCACGCCGCTCGCCTGGCTGGAACGCATGCCGACCTACAAGGACCAGATGGAAAAGCTCAAGGACCGCGATCTAGCGACCTACGGCTTTCTGGGCTATCCGCTGCTGCAAGCGGCTGACATCCTGATTTACAAGGCCGCGTTCGTTCCGGTGGGCGAAGACCAGGCGCCACACGTGGAGATCACCCGCGAGGTGGCTCGACGCTTCAATCACCTTTATGGCCGCGAAGCGAATTCGGAAGCGCTGGCCGAGGCTGTGGTCAAGAAAATGAGCAAGGCCAACGGCAAGGCCTTCAGCGCCGCGCGCAAAGCGTTTCAGGAGACCGGCAGCGAAGCGGCTCTTGAGCAGGCTCGCGCACTGATCGCCGAAGGAGGTGCGCTGAGCGCGGCCGACCGCGAGCGGCTCGACGCCTTCTTGCGAGGCACCGGCAAGACCATCCTGCACGAGCCCGCCGTGTTGCTGACCGAGGTCAGCAAGCTGCCCGGCCTTGACGGCGCCAAGATGAGCAAGAGTTACGGCAACGCGATCGCGATGCGCGAGGAGCCGGCTGAAGTCGAGCGCAAGATCAAACGCATGCCGACCGATCCGCAACGCGTGCGCCGCACCGATGCGGGCGACCCCGACCGTTGCCCGGTGTGGCAGTTCCACCAGGTCTATTCAGACGCCCAGACCAAGGATTGGGTTGTCAGCGGCTGCAAGTCCGCCGGCATCGGTTGCCTCGAATGCAAACAGCCCGTGATCGACGCCATCTTGCGAGAGCAGCAGCCCTGGCGCGAACGTGCCGAGACTTACCTGAGCAACCCCAAGCAGGTGCAGTGGATCGTCGACGTGGGCACAGAGCGAGCTCGCACGGTGGCCCGGCAGACCATGGGCGATGTGCGCGAGGCGATGGGGATCAACTACTGAAGCCGCGCTTGGTGCGTCGGGCTGCGTTCACAGCGACAGGAAGTGCTCGCGGTAGTAGGACAGTTCTTCGATCGACTCGCGGATGTCGGCCATGGCGGTGTGGGCCTGAGCCTTCTTGAATCCAGCCATGATCCCGGGCTTCCATCGCTTGGCCAGCTCCTTCAGCGTGCTGACATCGAGATTGCGATAGTGGAAGAAGGTCTCGAGCGCCGGCATGTGGTTGGCCAGAAAGCGGCGGTCTTGGCAGATGCTGTTGCCGCACATCGGTGACTTGCCCGCTGGCACGTAGTCCCTCAGGAAGGCGATGACCTGAGCTTCGGCTTTGGCCTCGTCCAGAGTCGATGCCTTGACCCGATCGATCAGCCCGCTGCGCCCGTGAGTGCCCTTGTTCCACGCGTCCATGGCGTCGAGCGCCGCGTTGCTCTGGTGGACCGCCAGTGTGGGGCCTTCGACGCGCACGTTGAGTTGCGCATCGGTGACGACCACGGCGATTTCGATGATGCGGTCCTTGTCCGGGTACAGCCCTGTCATCTCGAGGTCGATCCAGATCAGGTTCTGCTCGCTCTTGGTCAAAGTGGTGGTCATCGCTGTTGCTCCTTGCAAAGATTGTCTCAGCCCTACACTGCGGGTCGATGTCGCCAACCGATCCCTCTTTGAACCCCGCTGTTGTGCTTGCCTTGGTCTTTGCCGGTGCCTTGGTCTTGTCGCTGATGGTGAGGTTCTGGCTGGCGACCCGGCAGATGCGACATGTGGCGCAGCACAGCCATGCGGTGCCAGCGGCTTTTGCCGGCACGGTGTCGCTCGAGTCCCACCGCAAGGCGGCGCGCTATGCCTTGACGAATGGCAGCTTCGGTCTGTGGTCGATGACCTTCAGCGCGGTAGTTCTCGTCGGCTGGACGTTGCTTGGCGGACTGGGATGGCTCAACGAGACGCTGCTCGACGCCGTTCGCCCCCGCTTCGGGGACATGACCTATCAGTTGGCGCTGCTGTCGGCCTTCATGCTCATTGGCTCGCTGCTGGAGTTGCCATTCGATCTGTACAGCACGTTTCGCATCGAGCAGGCCTTCGGCTTCAATCGCATGACATGGAAGCTGTACCTGGCCGATGCTGCCAAGGGTCTGCTGCTCGGCGCGCTGATCGGCTTGCCGCTAGCAGCCGGAATGCTGTGGATCATGGGCAGCACCGGCGCTTTGTGGTGGCTGTGGGCGTGGGCGGCGTGGGTGGGCTTCAACCTGCTCGCCATGGTGGTGTATCCAACGCTGATCGCGCCGCTTTTCAACACCTTCAAGCCGCTTTCAGACGATGTGCTGGAGTCACGCGTCAAGGCGCTCATGGCGAAATGCGGCTTCACGGCAAAAGGCCTTTACGTGATGGACGGCAGCCGGCGATCGGCGCATGCCAACGCCTATTTCACGGGCTTCGGCGCCTCCAAGCGCGTGGTGTTCTTTGACACGCTGCTGTCCAAGTTGTCGCCAGGCGAAGTCCAGGCGGTGCTCGCGCATGAGCTCGGGCATTTCAAGCTCAAACACATCCCCAAGCGTCTGGTGTCGATGTTCGCGATCAGCTTCGCAGCGTTCGCGACACTCGGCTGGCTGTCAGGACAGACTTGGTTCTACAGCGCCTTTGGGGTGCAACCATCGATGGCGGCATCCAACGATGCGGTGTCACTGCTGCTGTTCATGCTCATCGTGCCGGTGTTCGGCTTTTTCGTGTCCCCGGTCCTTGCGGGCATGTCGCGCAGCCATGAATTCGAAGCCGATGCCTATGCCTGCTCGCACTGCGATGGCAGCGATCTGGCGTCGGCCTTGCTCAAGCTCTATGAGGACAACGCATCGACCTTGACGCCTGACCCTGTGTACGCGCGCTTTTATTACTCGCACCCGCCGGCTGCCGAGCGGCTGGCGGCAATGACCTTGCTGGCCCGCCCCACATGAGCGGGTCGCTGCCTTGAGCAGGGCTGATGATGGCAAGACGGCCTGCCTCTCGGGGCTGGTGGTTTCAGGGTTTGGACGCCATTACATCGTCGAGGACGACTCGGGTCAGCGTGTCATTTGTCATCCGCGCGGCAAGAAGAGCCTGTGCGTGGTGGGCGATCGCGTGCGCTGGCAAGTCAGCGGCGATGAAGGGGTGATCGAGGCATTGGAGCCGCGGCGCAACCTGCTGTTCCGGCAGGACGAGTGGAAGACCAAGGCATTCGCCGCCAACCTGGATCAGGTGCTGGTGATGGTGGCGGCTGAGCCGGTGTTCAGCGAGTCACAACTGGCCCGCGCGCTGATTGCCGCCGAGAGCGCAGGCATCGCCGCGAGCATCGTGCTCAACAAAACCGACCTGCCGCAGATCGCCGCGGCCCGAGCCCGTTTGCAGCCCTATGCGGACATGGGCTACAGCGTGCTGGAGGTAGCGCTGAAGACGAATCCGCAGGCCTCGCGCGCTGAGCTGGAGCCGCTGCTGGCGCAACGTGCCTCGCTCGTGCTCGGGCCCAGCGGCACGGGCAAGAGCACGCTGATCAATCTGCTGGCTCCTGATGCGCGTGCCCAGGTCGGTGAAATTTCGCAGGCATTGAATTCGGGGCGCCACACGACCACCTCGACGCAGTGGTACTGGCTGGACGAAGCGCGGCGCAGTGGGCTGATTGACTCTCCGGGATTCCAGGAGTTCGGCTTGAAGCAAGTCGATGCCCAGGCGCTGCCAGCGTTGATGCCAGACTTTCGAGACGCCTCGAAGCAGTGCCGCTTCTACAACTGCACGCACCGTCAGGAACCCGGATGTGGCGTTCGGGAGGCGCTGGCGCAAGGCGCGATCAGCGAGTCACGCTACCGCATCTATGGTGAGATTCGGCACGAACTCGAAGGCACTCGCTGGTAACTGCCGCAAGGGCAGATCGGTCGGTTCATCGCCCGAGGATCAGCCAATCAGATTGGCCAGCGTCAGCAAGGTCAGCAGCAGCATCCACAACACGACCGAGCGCCACACCAACCCCACGATGCTGCGCAAGTGAGAAGCTGCAGGCGGTGCACCAGCGGTCGATCCGTCAGCGGCCAGGTCATCGACTCCGGCGCCCCGCGTGAAAGTCTTGGCGCGATCTGGTGTCACGCCGGGCGGGGCTTGGCCGCCCAACTGAACGCCCACAGCACCCGCTGCCGCGGCCAGGATGACGCCTTCGTTGTCATGTCGCCAAAGCTCGGCATCGCGCCGCCAGCTGTTGATGGCTTCTTCGAAGTTGCCCACTACCGCAAATCCGAATGCGGTCAGGCGGGCAGGAAAGTGATCCATCATCCCGAACAGCCTTTGCGACAGGGCAAGCAAGCGCTCATTGGTCGGCTCTCCGACCGTCTCGTTGCGATAGCCCCAGTACCGGCTGGCGAACTCTGCGGTGCGGTAGACAACCGCACCGGCAGGGCCGAAGCCGATGGCGGACATCACCACAAACCAGAAAAACACACCGAACACATGGCGATGGGCAGCCAAAAGCGAGTGCTCGATGACATGGCGCAGCAACTCGGTGCGCGGCAGCTCGCTCACGTCAAGGTGACGCCACTCGGTCAGCAGGTTTCGCACGGTGAACTCATCGTCGCGCTCGAGGGCATCACGGATGTCGGTGAAGTAGTGGCTGAATTGGCGAAACCCCAAAGTCAGGTACAGCACCGCGACATTCCAGGCCAAGCCCAGCAGCAAGCTGTATTCCACCAAGGCCAGATAGACGGCCCACACGAGTGCGGCAGGCAGTACCACCGTGATCACCCAGACCACCCAGGCGTGTCGTTCACGGCCCGCGTCAAAGGTGTGTGCGGCCCAGCGCAGCCAGGACGTCAGCGCGGCATGAACCGCCGCTCCGCGCTGCAGCGGCTTGACCTGCTCGAGCAGCAGCGCAAGAAGTACCGAGAAGAGGCTCATCGTTTTTGATGATAGCGGTGAGCCTCAAACCGGACTCAGGCCGAAAGGAAGCGATAAAGATTGCGCAGCATGGCCGCCGTGGCACCCCAGATGAAGCGGGTGTGTGGCGAGCCATCGGCTGCATGCGTCACCCAAGGCATCGAGAGGACCTCGCGAGCCTCGCTCCCCTCGCCCACCACGTGACGCCGGTGATGGGCTGGCGACATCAGGAAAGCCAATGGGACTTCGAAGATCTCGGACACCTCCAGCGGGTCGGGTCGAAGCGGCCAGCCGGGCTGGACGAGGCCGATGACGGGCGTGACGATGTAGCTTGTGACGGTGGTGTAAGTCGGCAGCATCCCAAGCACCTGAACGCTTGCCGGTGACAAGCCGATTTCTTCCTCGGCTTCACGCAAGGCCGTTTCAACCGCCGAGCTGTCGTGTGGCTCGGCACGACCGCCGGGAAAACTGATCTGGCCGGGATGGTCTGTGAGGTGATCGGCTCGCTGAGTCAGCAAGACCGTCAACCCCCCTTCACGCTCGAGCAGAGGCACCAGCACAGACGCGTGCACGAGCGATCTCGAACCCATGGGGCGTTCGGCCACCAGTTCAGGAACCCAGATCAAGGACCTGGAAAACTGCGCCCGCAAGGCGCCCGCAGACAACCTGTCGAGAGGCACGGCCGGCAAGTGATCGTCGACGGCCATCACCGGCAGTTGTTGCGGATCGAACTTCAACGGCATGGACGGCGCATTGAAAAAGCCGCCTCAAGGGCGGCTTTCATGGAAAGACTGCAGGACAAGCGCCCGACGATCAGCCCAGCTTTTCTTTGATGCGAGCCGACTTGCCCGAGCGCTGGCGCAAGTAGTACAGCTTGGCGCGGCGCACATCACCGCGACGCTTGACTTCGATCGATGCGATCAGCGGGCTGTAAAGCTGAAAGGTACGCTCGACGCCCTCGCCGCTGGAGATCTTGCGGGCGATGAAGCTCGAGTTGAGTCCGCGATTGCGCTTGGCAATGACCACGCCTTCGTAGGCCTGGACCCGCTTGCGCGTGCCTTCAACCACGTTGACGTTGACGATGACGGTGTCGCCAGGGGAAAAGTCGGGAATCGTCTTGTTCAGACGGGTCATTTCCTCTTGCTCGAGGGTTTGGATCAGGTTCATGGTTTCTCCGTGCGATCTTGCCTGCGCGTGTTGGCGGTATTGGGTCCGGATGAAGAGCACTCAATGCTGAGCGGCCCAGCCCGGGCGGGGCAGAGGATCGAAAAGCCGGTCAGTATAACCGCAGCGAGCTCAAGAAAAGCTCATCTTTGTCACTCAAACGGCCTGCCCGTCGCGCGATGTCGATGAGGTCAGGCCTGCGCCTGGCCGTCAGTTCCAGCGACCGCTCCCGTCGCCAGCGTGCGATGTGGGCATGGTTGCCGGACAGCAGCACTGGCGGGATCGGCAAGCCACCGGCTTCGGTGTCGAGCAATTCGGGCCGGCTGTAGTGCGGGCCTTCGAGCAACCCGTCAGAAAAACTGTCTTGTTGATGCGACTGCGCATCGCCCAGCACGCCGTCCTGCAGCCGCGCGATGGCGTCGAGCAATGCCAGCGCGGGCAGTTCCCCACCGGACAGCACGAAATCGCCGAGGCTGAGCTCCATGTCCACGTGCCGGTCAAGAAAGCGCTGGTCGATGCCCTCGTAGCGCCCGCAAAGCAGCACGGCACCCGAGCCGCAGGCGAACTCGCTGACCACTTGCTGATCGATGCGTCGACCCGTGGGCGTGAAATGGACAACCGGACCAGCACTGGCCGAGTCGCTGTGCCGGCCCGAACGAACCGCGACCAGCGCACGCTCGAGCGGCTGCGCGAGCAGCACCATCCCCGGACCGCCACCATACGGTCGGTCATCGACTCGGCGATATTGGCCGTCCGCAAAGTCACGCAACGGCCACAGGCGCACATCAACCTGCCCTGACTCGAAGGCCCGACGGGTGATGCCGTGCGTGAGGTGCGGTGCGAACAACTCGGGAAACAGGGTGATGACGTCAAACCGCATGGGGGCAATCACCTCGCAGCATCAGTAATCGAGACCCCAATCGACGCTGATACGCCGCTGCTGCAGGCTCACCGAGTCAACGAACGCCGCAACAAAGGGAATCAGCCGCTCATCTGCCTCGGAAGTGCCGGCATCGGGGTGCAAGACACGAAGCACGCTGTGCGGACCGGTGTCGATCAGCCCGACCACATCGCCAAGATGTTCACCATCTCGGTTGAAAACGGCCAAGCCCAGCAAATCAACCCAGTAAAACTCGTCCTGACCCGCTGTGGGGAAGCTGCTGCGAGACACGAACAACCGAGCCCCGCGCAGTGCCTCAGCACCGGCCCGGTCGACCACGTCGTGAGCCTGAGCGACGACGCTGTCACCATGATCCTTGACAACCATGACCCTGATCACGGGCGGCAAGTCAGGGAACTTGACGGCGCCCCGAGGTCCTGTTGAATCCGGAGGTTTCAGAAACCAGCGCCGCGAAGAAAACAGCGCCTGAGGATCCGAAGAAAACGGCTTGACCTTGAACCAGCCCTTGACGCCCCAGGCGTCGGTGATGCAACCGACTTCGATGGCGTCTTCGGGCCAAGCCAGCGCATCCGTGCTGGCGTCATTCATGACGGGTATCAGACCGCAGTGGCTTTGGCCTGCTCGACGAGGCGGGCCACCGTGGGAGACAGTTGGGCTCCATTGCCCTTCCAGAACTCGACACGATCGAAGGCCACGCGCAGCGGTTGCTCCGCACCCGAAGCGACCGGGTTATAGAAACCGACTCGCTCGATGAACCGGCCATCACGGCGCACTCGGGCATCGGCCACGACGATGTTGTAGAAAGGGCGCTTCTTGGCGCCGCCGCGAGCAAGTCGAATCACAACCACGATGTTTCCTTGAATGATGGGTTGCCCGCCGCATCCGGGAGACACTCCGGTCGAGCAGAACAGGGAGTCGGACGGAAAATCTACCGTGCCGTCATGAGAACCCTCGATTGTAAACTCGCCATTGCCCAAACAGCCAGCGACGCGACCCCAATATCGACGCGTCCCGCCAGCAAGCCATGTTTTGCGCTCACGAAAAGGCTGCCATGCAGATGAGAGACAGCAAGACGTCACCGACGCGTTCGAAAACCTTTGCCACCTGGCTGGCCATCATCGCAGGCAGCCTGGGGATCCATCGCTTCTACCTGCATGGCTTTCGGGACTTGCCTGGCTGGCTGCACCCGCTGCCCACGGTGATCGGTTTTTTTGGCGTGTTGCGCGTGCGCTCGCTGGGTCAGGACGACCAAATCGCCTGGCTGCTGATGCCGTGGCTGGGCTGCTCGGTCTCAGCAGCCATGCTGGCAGCGATCGTCTATGGCCTGACGCCAGACGACAAATGGAATGCCCGCTTCAACGCCAACGCTCCCGAGTCCCGAAGCGGCTGGGGTGCGGTGGTGGGCGCCATACTCGCGCTGTTGGTGGGCGCCGCTGTGCTGATGAGCACGATTGCCTTCGTGGCTCAGCGTTATTTCGAGTACCAGGCCGAAAGCGACGTCACAGCACCCGTTCGATCACCTGAGACGACACCGACGCCATCAACGCGCTGACGGCTCCTCGGCCGGGAATGAAAAGTTTCGAGTCCAACTCAGCCAGCGGCAACAGAACGAACGCCCGCTCATGCAAGCGGGGGTGAGGAATGGTCAGCGCAGGACTGCTCAACGTCATCTGTCCATGCAGCAGCAAATCGAGATCTAACGTGCGCGGCGCGTTGCGCCAGCCACGCTCGCGTCCGTAGATCAGTTCGATGCGCTGTAACTCGCTCAGGAGCGCGTGGGGCAACATCGACGTGCTGAAACAAGCCACAGCATTGAGGTAGTCGGGGCCCGTCGCGTCAACAGGCGCGCTGCGAAAACACGAAGAACAACGATGGTCGCTGGTGCCGGGCAGTTGCTGCAGTTCGGCCCAGGCGCAAGCCAAGGCCTTTCGGGTGTCGCCGAGGTTGGCGCCCAGACCCACGTAGACGATCGAGGGGCTCACCCAGCGTCCGTCTCGGCAGCTCCCACGTCAGCAGACGCACCATCGCCGGCGGGTTTGCGTCGACGGCGGCGGCGCTTCCTGGCGGGATCCGATTCGGCGGCTGGCAACTCACCCGCAGGAGCGCTGTGTCGGCGCACCGCATCCTGCTCGCGTGCCTCGCCCATCAGGCGGGCTCTCTCGGTCTCATCGGCCAAAGAGAATTCTTCCCACCAGCGCGCCAGTTCGTCAGGAGCTTCGCCCGCATCCGCACGCAACCTCAAAAAGTCAAAGCCCGCACGAAAGCGCGGCTGCTCGACCAACGTGAAAGGCGCATTGCCAACACGGCGCTCGAAGCGCGGCTGCATCAGCCAGATCTCACGCATGTCGCCAGCGAGTTTGCCGCGCCCAGAGATGTCGCCGATGCGGGCATCGAAAACCGCCTCGACCGCCTGCTGCAGCGCTGCAAAGGCGGGCTCTCCGCCAGCTTTGAGTTGATTCCAGCGCCGCTGCACCTCATGCCACAACATGCACGCGAGCATGAAACTGGGCGCGACCGGCTTGCCCTCGGACACCCGGCGATCCGTGTCGGCCAGTGCCAGACGAACAAATGCGCGATGCGACTCGGAGTCACGGGTCTCATCGAGCAAGGTATCGAGGATAGGGAAGGTGCCGCGGTGCAGGCCCTGCTTGCGCAATTCATCCAGGCTGGCCAGCGAGTGCCCGGTCTGCAGCAGTTTGATCATCTCGTCGAACAGCCGCGACTGAGGAACGTTCTCGAGCAACGCCGACATGGCCTGAATCGGCGCGCGGGTCTTGGGTTCGATCTCGAAGCTCAACTTGGCCGCGAAACGCACGGCCCGCACGATGCGCACGGGGTCTTCGCGGTAGCGCGTCTCGGGATCGCCGATCATGCGCAAGAGCTTTTTCCGCGCGTCCTTGATGCCGCCGTGGTAGTCCACCACGATCTCGCGAACCGGGTCGTAGTACATCGCGTTGACCGTGAAGTCGCGTCTGGCAGCGTCCTCGATTTGCGGTCCCCAGACGTTGTCGCGCAGGACGCGGCCCTCGGCGTCCACCACATGGCTCTTGCCTGCCAGCTCACCTTTGGAGGTTTTTTCGTTGCCGGCCACCTGATCAGCCGCGGCCGCATCCATCAGTGCTCGAAACGTCGACACCTCGATGACCTCACTCAGACCTCGGTCCTGTCGACCGCGGCCGAACACCACGTGCACGATGCGAAAACGTCGCCCGATGATGAAGGCTCGCCTGAACAGCGACTTGACCTGTTCCGGTGTGGCGTCGGTGGCAACGTCGAAGTCCTTCGGGCGAAGTCCAAGCAGCAGATCGCGCACTGCACCACCCACGATATAGGCCTCGTGACCGGCATCGACCAGCGTCTGCACGACCTTCACAGCACGTTGATCGACCAGGGTCGCGTCAATCTGGTGCTCGGCCTTGGCCACCTCGACACGCTTGCCATGCGGGTCCTTGGCGCCTGCCGATCTGGCAGGCTTGCCCATCAGCTTATCGAGGAATTTCTTGATCATGCAAACAACTTCAGAGTGCGCCAACCGCGCTGATCGGCCAGGCAAGCAAGCGCGGGAGATGGATTGGTGGCCACGGGATCGGTGGCCTTTTCGAGCAAGGGAAGATCATTGACCGAGTCGCTGTAGACCGTGACCCGCGCGAAGTCATTCCACGATGCACCCTGCTCCGCCAGCCACTCCGCTACCCGCTGGACCTTGCCTTCGCGGTAGCTCGGAATGCCCCGAATGCGGCCAGTGATGCTACCGCGCGCGTCGCGCTCGAGACGTGTGGCGATCAGGTCTTGAATTCCGAGGGCCTGCGCGATCGGCGCTGTGATGAACTCGTTGGTGGCCGTCACCAGCGCCACACAGTCGCCGTCTGCCTGATGCCGGCTCACCAGAGCGCGCGCGCTCGCATGCAAATGCGGTTCGATGATTTGCTGCATGAACAGTCGGCGGCTGGCTTCAAGCTCATCGTGCGAGCGATCCCGAAGCGGGCGCGTGGCGAACTCGATATAGGCGTGAACATCCAGCTGCCCCGCCTTGTACTGGGCAAAAAACAGGTCATTGCCCGATCGGAAACTGGACTCATCCACCCATCCGAGTGAAATCACGAATTCACCCCAGGCGTGATCCGAATCGATCGGCAACAAAGTGTCATCAAGGTCAAACAGGCACAGATTCAAGTGGGTTCCCCGCTGGGGTTGTATTCGGGTGATTGCGTCAACATCTGCCTGAGCAAGGGCACTGTGATCGCACGCTTGTGGACCAAGGCAAACTCATCGAGGCGGTCCAGTTGGTCCATCAGATGCTTCAAGTCGCGAGCGTATCGATGCAGCAAATGATCGATCACCTCGTCGGACAGGAACAGGCCTCGACGATCCGCCTCCTGTCGAAGGGCTGCACGCGACAAGGCCTCGGAAAGGGGTCGAACGGCCAGCACATGCCCCCAACCCAATCGCGAGCGCAGATCGTCTCGCAAAGGCAGGTCGACAGGCGGCAGCCTTCCGGAGGCCGCTACCAGCAAGGATCGGCTGCTGGCCTCCACGAACAAGGCAAACGCGCATTGCTGCTGGGCAGCGTCGAACCCATCGCAGGCGTCGAGGACCAGCAAGCTCCACGATTCGTCAAAGGCCCAGGGTGCAGGGTCTTCTGGCCCGAACCAACCCAGCCGGCCACCTTGCTCCTGAACACCCCTGGCCAGACCCTTGAGCAGGTGCGTCTTGCCACTGCCCTGAACACCCCAAAGGTAGACCGGTGTCGAGGCACTCACGGCATCGCGAAGTTGCTGCAGGACCATCTCGTTGCCGGAGGGCACGAAGGAATCAAAACTCTGATCCGAGGCGGCTGAAATGGGCAAGGGAATCTGTTTCATCGCATCACACACGCCCGAATACCGCCATACCCGGCACACAGTTCGCCATCGGCAGCTTCAATGAAATCGCGGCGGCAATTCCCGGCGCAGGTGGGCGAGCCGCTCGACCAGCACGAAACGGTCGTCCGCGTGTGGGCGCTGCCGCAGATACGCATCCAGATCGGTGATGGCCTCGATCGGATGCCCAGACTCGGCCCATGCCAGCCCCCGGTCGCGTCGCTCCTCCACGGCCTCAGGCAACAACACCACCAGCCGATCCATCACAGGCAACAAACGTCCCCAGTCTTCGTCTGTGCGATGAATTTCCTTCAGGTTGCGCAGCATTCGTGCGAGCGTCTCACGCGCCGAGGCCGCCCTCAGGAAATACGACAGCGGGGCTTCGGCTTCTCCCATCAAGGCCTGGCTGCGCCGGTAAGGCACAAGGCGGTCCTCAAGCTCTTCGCCGGACAGCGACTGGCCCGTGAACGGATCGATCACCACGTCACCAACTTGCGCTGCCTGAGTCACGTTGAGCTTGACCAGGAAGTGCCCGGGAAAGGAGACGCCTTGCGCTTTCAGCCCGATCTGGGTGGCCAGCTCGACGTAGACGATGGCCAAGGTGATTGGAATGCCCCGGCGCCTGAGCAACACCTCATGTACATAGCTGTTGCGCGGGTCGTAGTAGTTGTTGACGTTGCCGCCAAAACCGAGCTCATTGAAAAAGTAGTGGTTCAGCTGACGCACACGCTGCAACGGGGCCATATCCGACGCAATTCGCCGCTTCAACTTGTCGGCCAGCGCATCGATGTCCGAAAGAACCGATTGGGTGTCGAGACCGGGATACTCGTCTTGCGCAATCGACACGGCCGCTTCCAGCACCGAGAGACTGGCATCCTCGGCGACCAGCGACGAAAAATACTGCAGCGCTGTCGGCGCCTCGAAGTGCGGTGAACCGGGCATGAGTTCCAGTGTAAGGCGCGCAGCCAGACGGCTCAGCCACGACGGGCGAAGTCGCCCAGCCGAATGCCCATCAGCCTGAGCGCGGCGAAGTAAGTCAACGCCGCAGCGGCCAGACATCCGGTCAACAAGCCCACCCGAAGCAGTTGCTGCGAGCCCAGTGCCACCCAGTCGATGCCCCAGGCCGCGGCAGCAAGCACCATCGACATGAGCACATTGGCGCACACCACCCGCAGCGAAAAGCCTCGCCATCCAGCCGCTGCGACGTAGGCGCCCTGGCGACGCAAGCCAACAAACAGCCACGCCGCATTGATCAATGCGGCCAGACCAATGGACAGCGCCAACCCAGCGTGCCCCAGAACGGGAACCAGCGCCACGTTCATGAGCTGGGTCAGGGCCAGCACCACCACCGCAATGCGAACCGGCGTGCGGACGTCTTGCCTGGCGTAGAAGCCCGGCGCCAGAACCTTGATCGCGGTCAAGCCCAGCAGGCCAACGCCGTAACCCCTGAGGGCCCAGACCGTCTGCTCCACATCGACGGGCAGGAAGCGACCGTAGTGATAAAGCACCGACACCAGCGCCGTCGGGAAAAGCAAAAGCGCCACCGCACACGGCAGCGCCAGCAACAGCACCAGGCGCAAACCCCAATCCAGCAAGCTCGAGTAGGTGGCGTCATCTTTCGCACCTTGCGCAGCCGACAACTGCGGCAACAGCACGACGCCCAGCGCCACGCCAAGCAAGGCAGTGGGAAATTCCATCAGCCGATCGGCATACGTCAGCCACGAGACCGACCCGGTCGCCAGGTGAGAGGCGATCTGGGTGTTGATCAGCAGCGACAGCTGCGCCACCGACACGCCAAGCATGGCCGGAGCCATCTGACGCAGCACCCGACGCACGCCAGGGTGCTGCCAAGCTGATGTCACGCCACTCCAGCCCAACCTGATCTCCGGCAAGGCTGCCAGCGATCGAAGCGCCGCTGCCTGAACCGACAGCTGCAAGACGCCGCCCACGAGCACGCCCACGGCCAGCGCAAAAATGGGCTCGATGCCGTGGGACTTGAACCAAGGAGCGAGCCACCACGCGGCACTCATCACAGCCAGATTCAGCAAGACAGGCGTGACCGCCGGCACAGCAAATCGCTTCCAGGTGTTGAGCACGCCGGCGGCCAGTGCCACCAGGGACATGAAGCCGATGTACGGGAACATCACGCGCGTCATCAGCACCGCGGAGTCGAAATCCTGCAGCCCCGATGCCATCACCCACACGAGCACCGGCGCCGCAGCGATCCCGACCAGCGTGGTGACGATCAGCGCCCAAAACAGCACCGTGGCCACGGCATCAATCAGGCCGCGGGTGGCCGCATCGCCATCGGCCGACCGGCTGGCAGCCAAGATGGGCACGAACGCCTGTGAGAAGGCGCCCTCGGCAAACAGCCGCCGAAGCAGGTTCGGGATGCGAAACGCGACGTTGAATGCGTCGGTCTGTGCGCTGACGCCAAAACTCGAAGCCACGATCAATTCACGACCGAGCCCGGTCACACGCGAGACCAGCGTCAGCAAAGAAACCGTAGAAGCGGCCCGCAGCAGATTCATGAGCAAGCGCCCCGGGTCATAGGGTGGGAAGGCATCGACGCAGCAGGCAATGCCGCTGGCCAGGAGTTGGCCAAAACAACATCTTTGAGACGGGCGACAGGATGCTACACTCGCCGACTCGGTCCCTTCTGAACAAATTAAAGCATGGCCACCTCTTCCAAAGCGAAAAAGAAAACCGTCCGCATTGCATCCGGCTTGAAGCGCGTGCGTCAGGACGTCAAGCTCAATGCCGCGAACACCGCGTTGCGCTCGAAGTTCCGCACCGTCATCAAGAACGTGCAAAAAGCCGTTCTGGCAGGTGACAAGGCCAAGGCCGCTGATCTTTTCAAGACCGCCGAGAAGGTGATCGACTCGGTGGCCGACAAGGGACTGTTCCACAAGAACAAGGCCGCTCGCCACAAGAGCCGTCTGTCGGCCAAGGTCAAGTCGCTAGCCGCAGCAGCCGCCTGATCAGCGCTCAACGAACAGCCCAAAGGCCCGCAATCGCGGGCCTTTTGCATGGGCCGATGATGGTCAACTCAAGCGTGTCGGCTTGACGCTTGAGACCGATCAGCGCTCCGTCGGTGATGGCAAAAGACAGGCTTGCGCAACCTGCAACTGGTTATCGCGGGCGAAGTTCATGACGAAGTCCCACGCCATGGGCGCCGATTCGCGCAATCGTTCATCGACGATGACACATTTCACCCCGTTGATCACCCGCGGCACGCAGTAAGGCGAGTAGCCAATGAAAGCGCTGATGCCTCCAGCGCTTCCTTCGGGACGGAAGCATGACATGGCCCCCGCGAGACGTTCGGCCCAGTCGCTGGGGCGAAATGTCTGGCCACTGAGCGTGACGCCCTGGATGAAAAATTCTTGTTTTGGCGTTGAACTCATGCTTCGGGTTCGGGGGATGCTTGTCGCAGACGGTGAGGGAGCACGCCGACACAACTTCGCGACACCGGCTCGCATTGTGCCGCCTGCCATTTACAAAAATTTCCACCCAACGATCAACGTTCACATGGCGACGTCATCATCGGGCGGTAAGGGCTCGTCAGAGGCGCCGCCTTAGAATTTCACCCGATTCTCCGGTGCTTGAAAGCGCCTCCCACTTCCCGCGCGCAGCACGCCGGAACTTCCCACATGAACACTCCTGAGCACGTCCGCGTCGACCCCGAACCCCATGTCATGCACACCTACGGCAGGCTGCCCATGGCGATGTCGCATGGCCAGGGTTGCTGGGTGTGGGACACCGACGGCAAGAAGTACCTCGACGGTCTGGGCGGCATTGCGGTCAACACCCTGGGCCATGCGCACCCGAAACTGGTGCCGGCGCTGCAGGAACAGATCGGCCGGCTGATTCACACTTCGAACTACTACGGTGCGCCGCTGCAGGAAAAACTTGCGGCCAAGCTGTGCGAGTTGTCTGGCATGAGCCGGGTCTTCTTTTGCAACAGCGGCCTTGAGGCCAACGAGGCGGCGCTGAAGATCGCGCGCAAGTTCGGCCACGACAAGGGCATCGAGCGCCCCGAGGTCATCGTCTACGAAAAAGCGTTCCATGGCCGCTCGATCGCCACGCTGTCGGCTACTGCCAACCCGAAGATTCAGGCAGGCTTTGGTCCGCTGGTCGAGGGCTTCGTTCGGGTTCCACTCAACGACGTGAGCGCGATCGAAAGCGCAGCCAGCGAGCACCCAGACATCGCGGCCGTGTTTCTCGAGGTCATTCAGGGTGAAGGCGGCGTCAACCCGGCCACACCCGACTACCTGCGCGCAATCCGCCGCATTTGCGACGAGCGCGGCTGGCTGCTGATGCTCGACGAAGTTCAGTGCGGCATCGGTCGCACCGGAAAGTGGTTTGCCCACCAGTGGGCTGGCATCGTGCCCGATGTGATGCCGCTGGCCAAGGGCCTGGGCTCGGGCGTGCCAGTCGGCGCGGTGGTGTGCGGCCCACGCGCCGCCGAGGTACTGCAGCCGGGCAACCATGGCACCACCTTTGGCGGCAACGCGCTGGCCATGCGCGCAGGCATCGAAACCCTGCGCATCATGGAAGAAGACCACCTGCTCGACAACGCCGTCACCGTCGGCAGCGCCTTGCGCGCCAGCCTGACGCGCGAGTTCGCTGGTTTGTCAGGCGTGGTCGAGATTCGCGGCCAGGGCCTGATGCTGGGCATCGAACTGGACCGGCCATGTGGCGAACTGCTGGGCCAGGCCGCCGAGGCCGGCCTGTTGATCAGCGTCACGGCCGATCGCGTTGTGCGGCTCGTGCCCTCGCTCATCCTGAGTCTGGCCGAGGCCGAACAGATCGCGACGATCCTCGGCCGCCTGATCAGGCAATTTCTTCAAACCGCAAAACAACCATGAACACGCCCAGCAAACCAGGCAGGGCGCCAATTCGGCACTACCTGCAGTTCAAGGACCTGAGCGCCGAGGAGTACGAGTACCTTCTGGGCCGAACCACGGTCATCAAGAAGCGCTTCAAGAACTACGAGAAGTACACGCCGCTGTTCGACCGCACGATGGCGATGATTTTCGAAAAGGCCAGCACCCGAACCCGCGTGAGTTTCGAAGCGGGCATGTACCAGATGGGTGGTTCGGTGGTGAACCTGACCACGGGCGACAGCCAGCTCGGTCGCGCCGAGCCGATCGAAGACAGCGCCCGCGTCATCAGCCGCATGGTCGACATGGTGATGATCCGCACCTACGAGCACACCAAGATCGAGGCCTTCGCAGCCCACTCGCGTGTGCCGGTGATCAACGGGCTGACCAACGAATACCACCCCTGCCAGATCCTGGCCGACGTGTTCACCTTCATCGAGTACCGCGGCAGCATTCGCGGCAAGGTCGTGGCCTGGGTGGGCGATGGCAACAACATGGCCAACACGTGGCTGCAGGCAGCCGATGTGCTGGGCTTCACGCTGCACGTGAGCACGCCCAGTGGTTATGAAATCGACGCCCAGGTGGCCGGTGTCAGCAATCAGGCCTGCGTGAAGGTGTTCAAGAATCCGATGGACGCCTGCCGAGGCGCGCATCTGGTCACCACCGACGTGTGGACCAGCATGGGCTACGAAGCCGAGAACGAAGCGCGCCAAAAGGCCTTCGCCGACTGGCGCGTGGACAACGAAATGCTCGCAGTCGCTCAGAGCGACGTGCTTTTCATGCATTGCCTGCCGGCTCACCGTGGCGAAGAAGTCGATGCCGACGTGATCGACGGCCCTCACAGCGTGGTGTGGGAAGAAGCCGAGAACCGCATGCACGTGCAAAAAGCGCTGATGGAATTCCTGCTGCTGGGCCGCATCGGCTGATCCACCGCCATGCGTTCGGTGGCCTCATTTGCTCGCGGTTCTTCCTGGCGTGACCTCCTGCTGACGATCGGGCCGTTCGTGCTGCTGGCGGTGGTGCTGCTGTTCACGGCCTATCGCGTGCTCGACCCGACGCCGCCCAAGATGGTGGTGCTCGCCACCGGTGTCGATCAAGGCGCCTATGCCGCCTTCGGAAAGCGCTACGCCGAATTGCTCAAAGGCTATGGCATCGATGTCGAGCTGCGCACGACGCAAGGCACCGCCGAAAACCTGGCTCTGCTGCATGACCCCGAATCGGGCGTTGATCTGGCCTTCGTGCAAGGCGGCGTTGATGAGACGCCGGTGGCCGTGGGCGACAGCGATGCGCTGGTCTCCCTGGGCAGTCTGTTCTACGAGCCGGTGTGGGTGTTCTACCGCGAGGAGTCGGCACGCCGCCTGCTGAACGCCGACAGCGTCTCGGCACTGAGCCAGCTCAGAGGCTGGAAGCTCAACATCGGCGCGCCGGGCAGCGGCATCCACGGCCTGATGAGTCTCATGCTCGACGCCAACCATCTGGCTGCGCCCACGGTGACCTTGCTCGAACAGCCGGCCGCCGCCGCCGTCGCCGCCTTGCTCGCCGGTGAGTCGGATGCGATCGCGCTGGCTTCGGCGCCTGAGTCAGCCGTCGTGCAGACGCTGCTGCGCACACCCGGCATTCGGCTGCTCGACTTGGCGCAGTCCGAGGCCTATTCGCGGCGATTTGCATTCATGCGTCCGCTGGTGCTGCCCCGCGGCCTGGTCGATCTGGGTGCCGATCTGCCGGCGCAAGACATTCATCTTGTGGCGCCATTGGCCACGCTGGTCGCGCGCAAAGACATGCATCCGGCGCTGATCCAGCTGTTCGTTCAGGCGGCTCAAAAGATACACGGCGGGGCCGGCTGGTTCCAGCGCAAGGGCGACTTCCCCAGCCCGCTCAATACCGACCGGCCGCTGGCCGCCGAGGCCAAACGCTTCTACCAAAGTGGCGTGCCCGTGCTGCAACGGCACCTGCCCTTCGGCGTGGCCAATCTGATCGACCGCATGTGGCCGGTGGTGCTGTCAATACTGGCGATCCTGCTGCCGCTCATGCGGGTGTTGCCGCCGATCTACCAGATGCGCGTTCGTCGCCGCGTGTTCCGCTGGTACGAACAGCTTCGAACCATCGAGGCCAGCATCGGTGTGCAGCCGCCGAAAGACCCCAACGACGACCTCGACCAGCTCGAGTCGCGGGTCTCGCAGGTTTCGGTGCCGCTGGCCTACGCCGACGACCTGTACCGGCTGCGCGGCCACATCGCGCTGGTGCGCTCGAGGTACCAGGCCAGCCTTGATCCGGCGGCTGCTGACACCGCCGCCTCGGCGCTCACACCACCACAGGCTCGGTCTCCAGCTTGATGCCAAAGCGTCCGTAGACGCTCTCCTGTATCGCCCGGGCCAGCGTCATCACCTCTGAGCCGATGGCGCTGCCACGGTTGACCAGCACCAGCGAATGCTTGGCGTACACCGCAGCCTCACCCACGCTCTTGCCCTTCCAGCCACAGGCATCGATCATCCAGCCGGCGGCCAGTTTCACGCTGCCGTCGGGCATGGGGTAATGCACGATTTCCGGGTCGCGACCGATGATGTCGCGGCACTGCTCAGATGTGACGACCGGGTTCTTGAAGAAGCTTCCGGCGTTACCGATGAGCGCCGGGTCGGGCAGCTTGGCCTGACGGACATCGATCACCCAATGCGCCACCTGCAGCGGCGTCGGCTCGGCCGCAGGGTCGCTCAGGCGCAGTTCGGCCAGCTTGCGATCGAGCTCCAGATAGCCCAGCACTGGCTGCCAGGGCCGCGGCAGCCGAAAGCGCACCCGCGTGATCACCATCAGGCCGGCGAGCGAGCGCTTGAACACGCTGTCGCGATAGCCGAATTCGCACATCTCGCGCCCGAGCGTCACCATCAACCCGGTGCGCAGATCGACGGCGTCGAGGGACTCGAAGCGATCCCTCAGCTCGATGCCGTAGGCGCCGATGTTTTGCACCGGCGAAGCGCCCACGGTGCCGGGTATCAGCGCCAGGTTCTCGAGCCCCGGGAAACCCTGCGCCAGCGACCACATCACCAGCTCATGCCAGGACTCGCCGGCGCCAGCTTCGATGATCCAGGCGTCATCGCGCTGCTCGACCAGGCGCAGGCCCTTCACCTCGACCTTGAGCACCACTTGGGGCATGTCGCGCGTGAGCACGATGTTGCTGCCGCCGCCCAGCACGAACTTCGGTGCGCGGCCGAGCGTGGGATGATCCACCACGCGCCGCACATCGGCGTCGCTGCCAATGCGCACCAGCGAGTGCGCCACGGCCGGCAAGCCAAAGCTGTTGTAGGGGCGAAGGCTCACGCCAGACTCGATGTGCATGGCAGAATTTTCGTTGATTGCCGGGCCTCATCGGCACACTCTCAAGGTGCACACCATGCCCAGTTTTGACACCGTTCTCGAACCCGATCTCGTCGAGGTGCGCAACGCCATCGACCAGGCCTCCAAGGAAATCGGCACCCGCTTCGATTTCAAGGGCTCGTCGTCCAAGGTCGAGCTCAAAGACAAGGAGCTCACGGTGTGGGCCGACAGTGACTTCCAGATCGACCAGGTGATGGACATCGTGCTGGCCAAGCTGGCCAAGCGTGCGGTGGACGTGCGCTACCTCGATCGCAGCGCCAAGATCGAAAAGATCGGCGGCGACAAGGTCAAGCAGCTCATCGTGATCAAGACCGGCATCGACACCGAAACCGCCAAAAAGCTGCAAACGCTGGTCAAGCAAAGCAAGCTCAAGGTGCAAGCGGCCATCCAGGGCGACACCGTGCGCGTGACCGGTGCCAAACGCGATGACCTGCAAGCCGCGATGGCGATGATTCGCAAGGATCTGGCTGACGCCCCGCTGTCGTTCAACAACTTTCGCGATTGAGCACGATGACGCGCATCGCGGCGGCCGTGCTGCTGCTCGCCTGCGGGGGCGCCTTCGGGCAGAGCGTCTCGTTCAGCGGACACATGGGCTACCGCGCCTTGCTGGTGATTGATGGCGTGCCGCGCTCGCTGAGCGTGGGCAACAGCGTGGCAGGCGTGCGGCTGGTCAGCGTCAACCCCAGCACCGCTGTGGTGGAGATCAATGGCAAGCAGCAAACGCTGGAGCTGGGCGGCTCGCCGGTCAGCGTGTTGGGCGTCCAGCGCGAAGGCGGCACCCAGATCGTGATCCCGGCTGGCTCCGGCGGGCACTTCGTCACTGCGGGCAGCATCAACGGCAAGGCGGTCGAGTTCATGGTCGACACCGGCGCGACCACCATCGCGCTGAGCATCGCCGAGGCCGACCGCATCGGCCTCAAGTACAAGGACAACGCCAAGCTCACTGGCAACACCGCCAATGGCACGGTGACCGGCTATCAGGCCATGCTCGGCGTGGTGCGGGTGGGCGATGTGCAGGTCTACAACGTCGAGGCCGCGATCCTGCCGATGGCCATGCCTCAGGTGCTGCTGGGCAACAGCTTTCTCAACCGTTTCCAGATGAAGCGCGACAACGAACGCATGACGCTGGAAAAGCGCCCGTGAAGCTTGCGCAGGTGCTTTTTTCTCAGGGATTTGGTTCACGCCGCGAGTGCGAGGGCTTGATCGTCGGCGGCTTCGTGAGCGTGGCGGGCACGGTCATGGACGACCCGTTCGACGAACTCGACCCCGACGGCCTGCAGTTCAGCGTGCGCGGCGAGACATGGCCGTTTCGCACCAAGGCGCTGATCGTGCTGAACAAGCCGGCCGGCCACGAGTGCTCGCAAAAACCCAAGCACCACCCCAGCGTCTACAGCCTGCTGGGTGCGCCGCTGCGCCGACGCGATGTACAGGCCGTGGGCCGCCTCGACGAAGACACCACCGGCTTGCTGCTGCTCACCGACGACGGCTCGCTGATCCACCGCTGGACCTCGCCCAAGCACCACGTTCCCAAGGTCTACGAGATCGGCTGCAAGCACCCAGTCACCGACGATCAGGTGCAGCAGTTGCTGCGCGGCGTGACGCTCATCGATGACCCGGTGCCGGTGCGCGCCGCAGCGGCTGAAGCCACTGGCGTCTTCAACGGACCGCAAGCCGCCGGGCTTGGCGAGCTGCACGGCTTGCGCATGACGCTCACCGAAGGCAAGTACCACCAGGTCAAGCGCATGGTGGCCGCAGTGGGCAACCGGGTCGAGGCCCTGCACCGCAGCCGCTACGGCGCGCTGGTGCTGCCCGACGATCTGGCACCCGGCCAGTGGCGCTGGCTCAGCGGTCCGCACGACGTGACGCCACCTGCGCAGGCCGACGCCTGAGCCGCATGCGTCTTTTTAGGGGGTTCAACCACGTTGGCGTTGCGCCCGAGTGCGCGCTGACGATAGGCAACTTCGACGGCGTGCACCGCGGCCATCAGGCCATGCTGGCCTTGCTGCGCAACGAGGCCAGGCACCGTGGCCTGCCCAGTTGCGTGCTGACTTTCGAGCCGCATCCGCGTGATCACTTCGCCCGCCGCAGCGGTCGAGACGACGGCGCCCCGGCACGCATCTCGACGCTGCGCGACAAGCTTGGCGAGCTGGCTCGATGCGGCATCGACCAGGCCATCGTGGTGCCCTTCAACGACGGCTTTGCCGCGCTCACCCCGCAGGCCTTCATCGACGACGTGCTCGTTCGAGGGCTGCATGCGCGCTATGTGCTGGTGGGCGACGACTTCTGCTTTGGCGCCAAGCGTGCGGGCGACTACGCCATGCTCGATGCGGCCGGCCAGTCGCAGCCGCCAGGCAAGCGTTTCGACGTGGCGCGCATGCTGAGCTACGAGGTGCACGGCTCGCGCGTGTCGAGCTCGGCCGTGCGCGATGCGCTGGCCGCTGGCGACATGACGAGTGCGGCGGCCTTGCTCGGACGGCCGTACAGCATCAGCGGCCATGTGGTGCACGGGCGCAAGCTCGGCCGCGAACTCGGCTTTCGAACGCTCAATGTGCGCTTTGCCCACAAGCGCCCGGCGGCCATGGGCATCTTCGTCGTGCAGGTGCACGGCCTCACGCCCGATGCCACACCGGTGGTGGGTGTGGCCAGCCTCGGCGTGCGGCCCACGGTGGAGCATGCGGGTCGGGTGCTGCTTGAAACCCACTGCCTCGACTGGCCCGACACACTCGGCAGCGAAGGCGGCTACGGGCGTTGCATTCAGGTGGACCTGCTGCACAAACTGCATGACGAGTTGAGCTACGAATCGCTCGACGCGCTGCGCGAGGGCATACAGCGCGACGAGATCGATGCGCGGGCGTGGCTTGCCTCGCAGGGTGGTCGGTAAGATTCGAGGCTGTCCTTCGCGACCTGAACCACCCATCGACCCGCTTTGACCGCCCGCGACGCACGCGAGCGCTGTTGCGCATCGCGGTGTCTGACCCAGGCGCATCCCCACGGCGTCACCTTTCGAGATCGAAGCATGTCCTCCGAATCCACTTCCCCAAGCGCCGACGCCACTGCCGGACTGCGTGCCACGCTGAACCTGCCCGACACGCCGTTCCCGATGCGCGGCGACCTGCCCAAGCGCGAGCCGGGCTGGGTCCAGCAGTGGGAAGAAGCCGGCACCTACCAGCGGCTGCGCGAAGCACGCTGCGGCGCGCCTCGGTTCGTGCTGCACGATGGCCCGCCCTATGCCAATGGCCAGATCCACATCGGTCACGCCGTCAACAAGGTGCTCAAAGACATGATCGTCAAGTCGCGCCAGTTGAAGGGCATGGACGCGATCTACGTGCCGGGCTGGGACTGTCACGGCCTGCCGATCGAAAACCAGATCGAGAAGACCTTCGGGCGCAACCTGCCGCGCGCCGAGGTGCAAGCCAAGGCCCGCGCCTACGCCACCGAACAGATCGCGCAGCAGATGACCGACTTCAAGCGTCTGGGCGTGCTGGGCGACTGGGCGCACCCCTACCGCACGATGGACTTCGGCAACGAGGCCGGCGAGATCCGCACGCTCAAGCGCGTGATGGAGCGCGGCCACGTCTACCGCGGGTTGAAGCCGGTGTACTGGTGCTTCGACTGCGGCTCGTCGCTGGCCGAGTTCGAAATCGAGTACGCCGACAAGACCTCGCAGTCGCTGGATGTGGCCTTTGCCTGCGCCGAACCCGATCGGCTGGCCGCTGCGTTCGGCCTGCCCTCGTTGCCGCGCGAAGCGTTCGCGGTGATCTGGACCACCACCGCGTGGACGGTTCCCGCCAACCAGGCGCTCAACCTCAACACGGCGCTGGAGTACTCGCTGGTTGATACCGAGCGCGGCGTGCTGCTGCTGGCGGCCGCACGCGTTGAAGACAGCCTCAAGCGCTACGGCATCGCCGGCACGGTGCTGGCCACCGCTTTGGGCGAAAAGCTCGACGGCATCACTTTTCGGCACCCGCTGGCGCACGTCGATGCGGCCTACGACCGGCTGAGCCCCATCTACCTTGCCGACTACGCCACCGCCGACGACGGCACCGGCCTCGTGCACGCAGCACCCGCCTACGGTGTGGACGACTTCCGCTCGTGCATCGCCCACGGCATGGCGATCGACGACATCCGCAACCCGGTGCTCGGCAGCGGCGTGTACGACGCGAGCCTGGCGCTGTTTGGCGGCCAGCACATCTGGAAAGCCGGCCCGCTGATCATCGAAGCGCTGCGCGAGGCCGGCCGGCTGCTCGCCACCTCGACCTTCCAGCACAGCTACCCGCACTGCTGGCGCCACAAGACGCCGGTGATCTACCGCGCGGCCGCGCAGTGGTTCGTGCGCATGGACGAGCCCACCGCCGACACCGCCGGCGTGTGCGCGATCGATCCCGCACCGCAAACGCTGCGCCAGACCGCACTGGCCGCCATTGACGCGACGCAGTTCTATCCCGAGAACGGCCGCGTTCGGCTGCGCGACATGATCGCCAACCGGCCCGACTGGTGCATCAGCCGGCAGCGCAACTGGGGCGTGCCGCTGCCTTTCTTCCTGCACAAGGACACCGCCGAGCTGCACCCCGACACGCTCTCGCTGATGGACCGCGCGGCCGCACTCGTCGAGCAAGGCGGCGTCGAGGCCTGGTCGCAGCTCGAGCCTGGCGACTGGCTGGGCGACGAGGCCGCCAACTACACCAAGAGCACCGACATCCTCGACGTGTGGTTCGACTCGGGCTCAACCTTCTCGCATGTGCTCCAAGGCAGCCACGCCGGTTCGGCGCACGCCAGCGGCCCCGAGGCCGATCTGTACCTCGAAGGCCACGACCAGCACCGCGGGTGGTTTCATTCGTCGCTGTTGATCGCCTGCGCGATCGAAGGCCACGCGCCCTACCGCGGCTTGCTCACGCACGGCTTTGCCACCGACGGCCAGGGCCGCAAGATGAGCAAGAGCCTGGGCAATGTGGTCGCTCCGCAGTCGGTCAGCGACAAGCTTGGCGCCGAGATCGTGCGGCTGTGGGTGGCCAGCACCGACTACTCGGGCGATCTCAACATCGACGACAAGATCCTGGCGCGCGTGGTCGACGCCTACCGGCGCATTCGCAACACGCTGCGCTTTCTGCTCGCCAACACCAGCGACTTCAATGCCGCCACCGATGCGGTGCCGTTGGCGGAAATGCTCGAGGTCGACCGCTACGCGCTGGCGCGTGCGGCGCAGTTCCAGGCCGAAGTGCTCGCGCACTACGAGGTCTATGAATTCCACCCGGTGGTCGCCAAGCTGCAGGTCTATTGCAGCGAAGACCTGGGCTCGTTCTACCTCGACGTGCTGAAAGACCGGCTGTACACCACCGCGCCCAAGAGTCTGGCGCGGCGCAGCGCGCAGACCGCGCTGTGGCACCTCACGCACGCCATGCTGCGCTGGATGGCGCCGTTTCTCAGCTTCACCGCCGAAGAAGCCTGGCAGGTGTTTGCGCCGGGCCAGTCGAGTTCGATCTTCATCGAGACCTACAGCGAGGTCGATGCCTGGGCCGATGCCGAGTTGCTGGCCAAGTGGGGCCGCATCCGCGAGATCCGCGATCTGGCCAACAAGCAGATCGAGTCGGTGCGAACCGCGGGGCAACTGGGCTCGTCGCTGCAGGCCACGCTGGCCATCACCGCCAGCGCGGCCGACCACGCGCTGCTGGCCACGCTGGGCGACGCTTTGAAGTTCGTGACCATCACCTCCGAAGCCACGCTGACGGCAGGCGCCGAGCTGTCGATCGCGGTGGCACCGTCGAATGCGGCGAAATGCGAGCGCTGCTGGCACTACCGCGACGACGTCGGTCACGATGCCGCGCACCCAACCATCTGCGCACGCTGCACCAGCAACCTGTTCGGCGCGGGTGAAGTCCGCCGAGTGGCTTGAGCATGGCGCGCACCCGATCTGGCTCAACGACTCAAGGCAGCGGCTTGTGGCTGTGGCTGGGCCTGGCCGTGCTGGTGCTGCTGGCCGATCAGCTGACCAAAACGCTGATCATCGGCAGCTTCCAGTTGGGCGACAGCCGCACCCTGACGTCCTACTTCAACCTCGTTCGCGTGCACAACGCCGGCGCGGCGTTCAGCTTTTTATCCACCGCCTCGGGCTGGCAGCGCTGGTTTTTCGTGGGACTGGGACTGGTGGCCACGGTGGCCATCGTGTGGATGCTCAAGCGGCACGGGTCGCAGCGCTTGTTCAGCTTCGCGCTGTCGATGATTCTGGGCGGCGCAGTGGGTAACGTCATCGACCGGCTGCTGCACGGTCACGTGATCGACTTCCTGCAGTTTCACTGGGACTGGCTCTCGCCTGTCTTTGCCGGCGGCTACTTCCCGAGCTTCAACATCGCCGACAGCGCCATCACGCTGGGTGCGATCTGCCTGATCCTTGACGAGCTGCTGCGCGTGCAACGTTCACGCTGAAGACCTTGTGTTTGATTAAAACATATCGTATAAACGATATGTCTCAATCAACCAGGAGTCATCGATGAGCACAAACCACACCCCTGAGGGTCACACCGACGGCGAAACCCCTGCCGAGGTCGCGTCTGTCAGCACCGCTGATGCCCACGCTGTGAAGCAACATTCCAACGCCGCAGCGGTCGTTGAGCCCGCATCGCACGCCGAAGTCGCGCCCGCCGAGCCGGCGGCCAAACCTGCCAAGGTGAAATCTCCCAAGGCTGCGCTCAAGCCCTCGAAGACCTCGCTGCAGCCCCAACCGTTGCCCGCCGAATCTGGCAAGGCGCGCGTCAAGGCCTCGAAAAAAGCGGCGGCACCCGCTGCCGAAGTCAAGCCGACCGCACCCAAGCGCGCCAAGGTCGAGCCCGCAGCCCGCAAGCCTGAAAAGCCCGCCAAGACCAAACTGGTGCGCGACAGCTTCACCATGCCGCAGGCCGACTTCGATCTGGTCGACGTGCTCAAGCAGCGCGCTCTGAACTTCCGTCACGCCGCCAAGAAAGGCGAATTGCTGCGCGCCGGTCTGCAAGCGCTGGCCGCGCTGTCTGAGGCCGATTTGCAAGCCGCACTTGAGCGCGTCACCTCGCTCAAGCCCGGCCGTCCGAAGAAGGCCGGCTGAGCGCGCTAGCCACCCTCACTCCCAGGCGGGGGTGGCGCTCAGCACTTCTTCGAGGGTGGTCAGGCCTTCGGCCACCTTCATCGCGCCAGCCAGGCGCAGCGGGCGCATGCCGTCTTGCAGCGCCTGCTGGCGCAGCCGCACCGCATCGGGCACCGGCTGAATGCAGGGGATGGCCGCGGGTGTGACCGACAGCAGTTCGAACAAGCCGCTGCGACCGCGAAAACCGCTCATGCGGCACTCCAGACACCCCACCGGGCGGTAAGGCGTGGGCTGACCCGTCAGCCGCCACGGCTTGGCAAAGTTGGCCAAGGCCTCGATCGTGAGATCGCCATCGGGCTGCTTGCACGCCGGGCACAGGGTGCGCACCAGACGCTGCGCCAGCACGCCGATCACGGTGGCGCCGATCAGATAGGGCGGCACACCCAGATCAACCAACCGGGTGATCGCCGAAGCCGCGTCATTCGTGTGCAGCGTGCTGAACACCAGGTGGCCGGTCAGCGCGGCCTGGATCGCCATCTCGGCGGTTTCCAGATCGCGGATCTCGCCCACCATGATGATGTCCGGGTCCTGGCGCATCAGTGCGCGCACGCCTTCGGCAAAGCTGAAGTCGATGGCCGGCTGCACCTGGGTCTGGTTGAACGCGGGCTGGATCATCTCGATCGGGTCTTCGATCGTGCACACGTTGACCTCTTCGGTGGCCAGCCGGCGCAGCGTCGAATACAGCGTGCTGGTCTTGCCCGAGCCGGTGGGCCCGGTCACCAAAATGATGCCGTTGGGCCGCGTCACCAGCGTTTCCCAGCGCTTGGCGTCGTGGATGCCAAAGCCCAGGCCATCGAGCGTCTTGACGGTGGTGTCGGGATCGAAGATGCGCATCACCAGCTTCTCGCCGAAGGCCGTGGGCAGCGTCGACAGCCGCATCTCGACCTCGTCGCCGTCGGGGTTGCGCGTCTTGATGCGGCCATCCAGCGGGCGGCGCTTTTCGATCACGTCCATGCGACCCAGCAGCTTGATGCGCGCGGTCATCGCACTCATCACGCCCGGCGGCAACTGATAGACGGTGTGCATCACGCCGTCGATGCGAAAGCGGATCGCACTCAGATCGCGGCGCGGCTCGAGGTGGATATCAGACGCGCGCTGATCAAAGGCGTATTGCCACAGCCAGTCGACCACCTGCACCACGCCCTGATCGTTGGCATCGAGTTGGCGGTTGCTGCGTCCGAGCTCCACCAGTTGCTCGAAGCTCGCGACCGCTGCGGTCTCGCCCTTTTTGGCAGCCGCGCGAACCGAGCGCGCCAGCGTGTAGAACTCAGTCGTGTACTTCTGCAGCTCGAGCGGGCTGACCAGCACCAGCTTGATCGACTTGCGGGTGTGCGCCTCGATCTCGGGCACCCAAGCGATGTCGAAGGGCTCGCAGGTGGCCACGGTCACTTCGCTCAGCACCACCTGCAGCGGCAGCGCCAGGCGGCGTTCGGCGTAGGTGATCGACATCACGTCGGCCACGCGGCCCACGTCCACCTTCAGCGGGTCAATGCGCAGATAGGGCATGCCGCAGCGCTGCGCCAACCAGGCCGTGAGCGCCTCGATGTCCAGCGGCTTGCCATGGCCGCCAGCCGGGCCCTTGCGTTGCAGGCCGGCCGCTGCCAGACGCACCAGCGGGTGCTGCACGCTTTGCGTGGAGCCGAAGCGCTTGATGGTCCTGTCGGCCTCGTCGGGCTCGATCATGCCGTCGTCGCGCAGCCAGGCGATCAACTTGAGCCAGTCCAGCTTGCCACTGGGCGGCGGTTCGGGCGGTCGGGTGGAAACGTTCATGGCGGTGGGCTCGCAAACGAAAAGTTCAGCACAACAAACGCAAGTCTCACGCCGGTGCGGCCGAGACAGCGACCTCAGGCAAAGCACGCAGCATCTTCAACCATTTTCGTGCGGGCAACTGGCCCGTGAGCTCGATGTGCGCCGCGCGCTCGGCCAGCGTGGCGGCATCGGGCCAGCGCACGCCCTTCCACGCGACGACCACGGTGTTGCCCTCACGCGTGGGCCGCAGGCTCAGCACGCAGTCGGCGCCAAACGCCGCGGCGATGCGCTGCGCGCTGCGCTCGAAGCTGGCGTCACGGCCGAACAGGTTGACCGTCATCGCCCCGCCGGTCTTGAGCACGCGGTGGCAGCCGGCATAGAACTCGTCCGTGTCGAGCACCGGGCTGGCTGCGTCGTGGTCGTACAGATCGACGCACAGCACGTCGGCGCTGGCGGCGTTCTTGGCGTCGGCCACCCACTGGCCGGCGTCGACCTCGATCAGCTTGAGCCGCGCGCTGGTCTCGAGCCTGAAATAGGCGCGGCACATGCCGATCACCTCGTCATTGAGTTCGATCGCGGTGGTGCGCATGTGCAGCACGCCGTGGCAGTAGCGCGTGATGGCGCCTGCGCCCAGCCCGAGCTGCACCGCGTGGCCTTCGCCGAGCTCGTCGCTGGGGCGCAGCAGCATCCACACCATCATGCGCTGCACGTATTCGAGCTCGATGGCCAGCGGCTTGCGAATGCGCATGGCGCCTTGCACCCACGGCGTGCCCAGATGCAAATAGCGCACACCGTCGGCTTCGGAGATGGTGGCGCTTGCGAGTTCAGGCCGGGCTGGGGGCTTCTTCATGGATGGCGGGATGTTGCCACCACCACGCAGCGTTTTTGACCTGCGTGGCATCATCTGCGCCCTTCGCGTGAGCCCGCAGTTTTGCCCCCGCGACAGACTCCGGCCAGCCATCTGGCCTTCCGCTTTCACTTTCACCGGAGACAGACGATGCGCTACTACAGCTACCTCGAAGAAAAGATCGCCGACAGCCTGACCATGCAAGAACGCGACGTGCCGCGCCCCGGCCCCGGCCAGGTGCTGGTGCGCCTGAAGGCCTGCTCGCTCAACTACCGCGACCTGCTCATCATCACCGGGCGCTACCCCGGCATCGATTCCAAAGGCCTGGTGCCCGTGTCCGACGGCGCCGGCGAGGTGGTTGAAGTCGGCGCTGGTGTCGATCGCTTCAAGTCGGGTGACCGTGTCACCGGCTGCTTCTTCGAAACGTGGCTGAGCGGCCCCATGCTGCCCGAGCACTACAACGCCGCGATCGGCGGCTCGACGCCTGGCGTGCTGAGCGAATACCGCGTGTTCGAGGCCGCCGCGCTGGTGGCCACGCCGGCTCACCTGTCCGATGAAGAAGCCGCCACGCTGCCGTGCGCCGCGCTCACCGCCTGGAACGGCCTGTTCGAAGGCCGCCAGCTCGTGCCCGGCGACACCGTGCTGGTGCTGGGCACCGGCGGCGTGTCGATGTTCGCGCTGCAATTCGCCAAGGCCTCGGGCGCGCAGGTGATCGCCACCTCGTCGAGCGACGCCAAGCTCGAAAAAGCCAAGGCGCTGGGCGCCGACCACCTCATCAACTACCGCAACCACCCGGACTGGGACCAGAAGGTGATCGAGCTCACCGGCGGACGCGGTGTAGACCACGTGGTCGAAGTGGGCGGCCCCGGCACGCTGCAGCGCTCGATCGCCGCAGCCCGCCATGCCGGTGCGGTGCACCTGATCGGCGTGCTCACCGGCGGCGAGATCAACCCGCTGTCCATCTTGTTCCGCACCACGCTGCTGCGCGGCGTTTTCGTGGGCTCGCGCGACATGTTCGAGGCCATGAACAAGCTGATCACCGCACGCCAGATCAAGCCGGTGGTCGACCGCGTGTTCGACTTCACCGAAGCCCGCGCCGCGCTGGCCCACCTCGAAGGCGCTTCGCACTTCGGCAAGGTGGTGATCCGCATCGGCTGATCTACATCCCCTGCGAAAAAAAGGGCGCCTGCGGGCGCCCTTTCTCGTTGCAGTCCCGACGACCGGCTCAACTGCCGGAATCGTCGCGCCGCAGCGGGATGTACATCTGCGCGCCGGCCTGTTTGAACTCGGTGGATTTTTCGTCCATGCCCACGTTGAGCGCGTCTTCGGCGGCCACGCCGCGCTGGGCGGCGTAGTCGCGCACTTCCTGGGTGATCTTCATCGAGCAGAACTTAGGGCCGCACATCGAGCAAAAGTGCGCCTCCTTGCTCGAGTCCTTGGGCAGCGTCTCGTCGTGGAAGTCGCGCGCGGTGTCGGGGTCGAGTGACAGGTTGAACTGGTCCGACCAGCGGAACTCGAAACGCGCCTTCGACAGCGCCTCGTCGCGCGCACGGGCACCGGGATGCCCCTTGGCCACATCGGCCGCGTGGGCGGCGATCTTGTAGGCCACGATGCCTTGCTTGACGTCGTCGCGATCGGGCAGACCCAAGTGCTCCTTGGGCGTGACGTAGCACAGCATCGCGGTGCCCATCCAGCCGATCATGGCCGCGCCGATGGCGCTCGAGATGTGGTCGTAGCCCGGCGCGATGTCGATGGTCAGCGGGCCCAGTGTGTAGAACGGCGCCTCGTGGCAGTGCTTGAGCTGCTCGTCCATGTTGGCCTGGATCATGTGCATGGGCACGTGGCCGGGGCCTTCGATCATGGTCTGCACGTCGTGCTTCCAGGCGATCTGTGTGAGCTCGCCCAGCGTGCGCAGTTCGGCAAACTGCGCCTCGTCGTTGGCGTCGGCACCCGAGCCCGGACGCAGCCCGTCGCCCAGCGAGAAGCTCACGTCGTACGCCTTCATGATGTCGCAGATGTCTTCGAAGTGCGTGTAGAGAAAACTCTCCTTGTGGTGCGAGATGCACCACTTGGCCATGATCGATCCGCCGCGCGAGACGATGCCGGTGCGCCGGTTGGCCGTGAGGTGGATGAACGGCAGGCGCAGCCCGGCGTGGATGGTGAAGTAGTCGACGCCCTGCTCGGCCTGCTCGATCAGCGTGTCGCGGTAGATGGCCCAGGTCAGGTCCTCGGCCACGCCACCAACCTTCTCAAGCGCCTGGTAGATCGGCACCGTGCCGATGGGCACTGGCGAGTTGCGCACGATCCAGTCGCGCGTGGTGTGGATGTTGCGACCGGTCGACAGGTCCATCACGTTGTCGGCGCCCCAGCGGATCGCCCACACCAGCTTTTCAACCTCTTCCTCGATGCTCGAGGTGACCGCCGAGTTGCCGATGTTGGCGTTGATCTTGACCAGGAAGTTGCGCCCGATCGCCATCGGTTCGACTTCGGGGTGGTTGATGTTGGCCGGGATGATGGCGCGCCCGCGCGCCACTTCGTCGCGCACGAACTCGGGCGTGACCAGCGCGGGCAGGCTCGCACCCATCGGGTTGCCGCGCAATCGCTGTTCGCGCTCGGGGCTGGCCAGGTATTCGCGCATCCACTCGCGCCGGCCGTTCTCGCGCAGCGCCACGTATTCCATCTCAGGCGTCACGATGCCGCGCCGCGCGTAGTGCATCTGCGTCACGTTGGCGCCGGCCACGGCGCGGCGGGGGCGGCGTTGCAGGCCGATGGCATCCAGGCGCAACTGCTCGATGCGTGCGGCGTCACGGTCTTCGCTTTTCGCGCCGTCGTCGAGCGCGACGCGGCTGCGTCCGTCATAGGCTTGCGTGTCGCCACGCCCTTCGATCCACGCGCTGCGCACCGAGGGCAAACCGCGGCGCACGTCGATGGCCGCGCCCGGGTCGGTGTACGGGCCCGAGGTGTCGTACAGGCTCACGCACTCGCCGTTGCTCAGCGACACCTCACGCATCGGCACGCGCAGGTCGTCGCGCGAGCCTTGCAGATAGGCCTTGCGCGAAGCAGGAAACGGCTCGCGGGTGAGTGCGAGCAGCTGGGCCAGGGAGTCGGGAGCGTTCATCGGGAGTCCTTCGTGACTGAAAGTGCTCCGAAGGCTCCCCCGAACGCATCGGGGGAAGGCTCTCCTTACGCCGGTGCTAACCGGTTCAAGTTCGCGGGTTTGGATGGGCCATCTCAGCACGCAACATGCGTGCACCCCGGAGCGGGGTCGATTTTGGCCCAGTGCCGGCAGGGCGCCAAGCCAATAACCCCATCAAACGCCGAGTTCGCCCAGCCGAGGCAGCGCGACGAACGCATTGGCGGTGGTGGCCGCGGCAATCGCCTCGAGCGGCAGGCCGCGCAGATCGGCCAGCGTGCGCGCGATGCGTGGCAGCTGCGCCGGCTCGTTGGGCGCTTGCGCGCCGGGCCGCGCGGCGCGCTCGGCAGCGGTGACGTAGAGCCACTGCGGCGGGATGTCGGGCGCGTCGGTCTCGAGCACGATGGCCTCGAGCGGCAGCACGGTGGCCAGCCGGCGCAGCTGCAAGGCGCGATCGAAGGTCATCGCCCCGCCAAAGCCCAGCTTGAAGCCCAGAGCCACGAAGGCGAGTGCTTGCTGCTCGCTGCCATTGAAGGCATGCGCGATGCCGCCGCGCACCGGCGTGCGCCGCAATTGCGCCAGCAAGCTGTCGGCCGAGCGCCGCACATGCAGGATCACCGGCAGATCAAAGCGCCGCGCCAGCGCCAGCTGCGCCGCCACAAAACGCGTCTGCCGCTCGGGATCGAGCCCCGCCACGAAGTGATCCAGCCCGATCTCGCCCACCGCCACCAGCCGCGGGTCGTCGGCATGCTGCTGCAGCAATTCGTCAATGCGCGCCACATCGTCATCGCCTGCGCGGCCGGTGCACAACGGATGAATGCCAGCGGCCCAAGCCAGCCCATGCTCATGGGCCAGCGCGCGCACCGCCTCGACATTGGCCACCTCGATGGCCGGCAGCACCAGCTGCGTGACGCCTACTGCCCTGGCGCGCGCCACCACCGCAGCCGCGTCGCCACCGAATTCAGGCGCATCCAGATGGCAGTGGGTGTCGATCCAGGTCATGGGGGGATGATGCCGCGCGCCAGGGGCGGGGGCGGCAACGAATGCACCCTCACCCCTGCCCTCTCCCGCTGGGCGGGAGAGGGAGCCAACACACCATTTGCCGCGTGGCGGGAAATGGCCATTCAAGTTCCCTCTCCCACCTGTGGGAGAGGGCCGGGGTGAGGGCAGGCCTCCTTCAAGTCCCCTCTCCCCGCGGGAGAGGGTCAGGGTGAGGGCGTGGCCTCTTCAAATCCCCTCTCCCCGCGGGAGAGGGCCAGGGTGAGGGCTGGCGCCTCAACCACCCACCATCCCGCCCACAACCGCCATCGGGGGCCGAAGCCCCCGATGTGGTGTCGCCGAAACCGCGGTGCCGCGTCAGGCCCGCGCGCGCCTTCGACGCGCCGCAGCACCCACCAAAGCCAGACCGACCAGCATCAGGGCGTAGGTTTCGGGTTCGGGTACTGCGGAGACTTGTTGCGTGGCAGTAAAGGTGCCAGCTCGGTTGTAGCGGCCTCCGTCGTTACGGTAGTACGTCGCGCCGGAGTAGAGGTTCACGTTCTTTGTGGCGGTGGAAAAGCTCACGCCGTTGCCGTCAAGTTGTTGTGTGCCGTCAAGAAGTAAGTTGTCGTTGTTGGCAAAGTTGCCAGGAGCCAGCAGGGTGATGACCTCTGTGTTCCATGTGCCTGTCATGGCGGTGATCAGATAACTTCCCGATGACAGATCGTTGGTCGTGAGGGTGCCCGAGCCCGTGTCGTCCGGGCCCCACGTCCAGTCCCACACGACAGTCGCATTCGCCGGCATGTGCAAGGCCAGCGTTGTGGCCAGCAGCAAGGCGGCCTTCAGGATCAGTTTTTTCATGGTGGTGCTCTCTTTCTTCCAGCGGCCAAGCGCTGGTTGGGGTGGATGGGCTCTGCGCAAGGCCCATTCGGAGCACCCCCGTCACCTAATGTCCCTGAAATGACTGGGGTTGAACACCCCCTATTCAGGGGGTTTTGCAGGGTCAGGGACTAAGCGAAAACCCGCGGCGGCGGGCCGCTGCCCTCACCCCTGCCCTCTCCCGCGAGCGGGAGAGGGAGCAATGCAGGTTGCATCTCCCGCCGTCAGCCGCAGCGGCTCCACGGCCCTCACCCCTGCCCTCTCCCGCAAGCGGGAGAGGGAGCCAAGACACCATTTACCGCGTGGCGGGAAATGGCCATTCAGATCCCCTCTCCCACCCGTGGGAGAGGGTCAGGGTGAGGGCCAGCGGCTCAGGCGACCACGCGGCCCAGTCGCAGTTTCAGCACGCGGTCGCAGCGCGCGGCAAGCGACTCGTCGTGGGTGACCAGCACGAAGGCCATGCCGCGGCTGCGGGCCAGGTCGAGCATCAGGTCGAACACGCCGTCGGCGGTTTCGCGGTCGAGGTTGCCGGTGGGCTCGTCGGCCAGCACGCACGCGGGTGCGCCGACCAGCGAGCGGGCGATGGCCACGCGCTGGCGCTCGCCGCCCGACAACTGCGCGGGCCGGTGGTCCAGCCGGTGGCCCAGGCCCACTTGCTGCAGCACAACCGCGGCCGCGGCGCGCGCAGCAGCCTGATCGACACGGCGGATGCGCAGCGACATGGCCACGTTGTCGAGCGCCGAAAACTCGGGCAGCAGGTGATGAAACTGGTAGACGAAGCCCAGGTGCCGGTTGCGCCACTCGCCTTGCGCTTGCGCGTCCAGGCGCTGCAGGTCGCGGCCCATCAGGGTGACGGTGCCTTGCGTGGGCGCATCGAGCCCGCCCATCAGGTGCAGCAGCGTGCTCTTGCCCGAGCCCGACGCGCCGACGATGGCCACGGTTTCGCCTGCGGCGATGTCGAGGTCGATGCCTTGCAGCACCGCCACATCGAGCGTGCCTTCGCGAAAGCGCTTGTGCAAACCGACGGCGCGGATCACGCTGCCGGATGCTTGTGGTGGCGTGGCGGCGAATGCGGCGTCACTCATGGCGCAGCGCCTCGGCGGGCTGCACGCGGCTCGCGCGCCAACTCGGGTACACGGTGGCCACGAAAGCCAGCGCCAGCGAGATCGCCACGACGGGCAGGATGTCGGCGCTTTGCGGATCGCTGGGCATGTGGCTGATCAGGTAGACGCTGCCGGGCAGAAAGCTCATGTGCAGCGCGCGCTCGATGGCCGGCACGATCACATCGACGTTGAACGCCACCAGCAGCCCCATCCCCATGCCAGCCAGCGTGCCGATCACGCCCGAGGCGGCGCCTTGCACCATGAAGATGGTCATGATCGAACGCGGGCTGGCACCCAGCGTGCGCAAGATGGCGATGTCGGCTTGCTTGTCGGTCACGGTCATCACCAGCGTCGACACCAGATTGAAGGCCGCGACCGCGACGATGAGCGTGAGGATGATGAACATCAGCCGCTTTTCGATCTGCACCGCCTGAAACCAGTTGCGGTTGGTGCGCGTCCAGTCGCTCACGCGCACCGCGGCGCCCAGACGCATCTGGATCTCGTCGGCCACCTCGCGCGCTTGCTGCGCGTCTTTCAGGCGCAGTTGCACGCCAGTGGGGCCGGCCACGCGAAACAGCCGCGCGGCGTCGTCAACGTGCATCAGCGCCAGACCGCTGTCGTATTCGTAGTGACCGGCCTCGAAGGTGCCCACCAGCGTGAGCTGCTTGAGCCGCGGAATCACCCCCGCCGGCGTGACCTGCCCGCCGGGCGCCACGATGGTCACGCGATCGCCCACCTTCACCCCCAGCGATCGCGCCAGCTCACCCCCGAGCACGATGCCCCAGCCGCCGGGCACCAGCCGCGCCAGCGTGGTGTCGCGCAGTTGCGCGGCGAGCGCGGTGACGGTGGCCTCGTCGGGCGGCGAGATGCCACGCACGACGGCGCCACGCATGTCGTCGCCTCGGGCAATCAGCGCCTGCGTCGCGATGAAGGGCGCCGCACCCACCACCTGCTCATTGCGCCTGGCCTCGGTGGCCGTGGCCTGCCAATCGGCCAGCGCCTCGCCTTGCGGCTGATAGATCTCGACGTGCGAGATCACCGACAGCATGCGGTCACGCACTTCTTTCTGAAAACCATTCATCACCGACAACACGATGATCAACGCCGCCACCCCGAGCGCGATGCCCAGCATCGACACCATCGAAATGAACGATATGAACCCATTGCGCCGCCCACTGCGACCCGCCCGCGTGTAGCGCCAGCCGATCTGGAGTTCGAAGGGGATGTTCATGTGGCGGGGATGCTACCGGAGGGGTTTGTTCGCTTCCCGCGGGGTTTGTTCTCTGGGCGAGAGCCCGCCGGGTCTCGGCCCGGCTGCCGAGTGGCTTTGGCTCCGCCGAAACTTCGTTTTCATTTG
>Ga0247831_1000877_pt1 | contig 62677 bp, 52 predicted proteins | sample LaCruzMarch2015__9_FD_192406 | JGI IMG/M metagenome (GOLD analysis project Ga0247831, IMG submission 192406) | Freshwater microbial communities from meromictic Lake La Cruz, Castile-La Mancha, Spain - LaCruzMarch2015_1m | ecosystem: Environmental > Aquatic > Freshwater > Lake | place: Spain...
CGAGCGAAGAGCTGGCGGCGCGGGACGATCGAGATTCGTGGATCGTCGGGGCCAAGGTAGGCACCGGCCCCATCCAGCTCACAGGCCGCTCCGCTGAATCCCTCGGGCTGGTGACGCACGTGGTGGATGGGTTTGCAGGCCTCGTGCAGGCTTACGGGCTCACGGGCGACATCGCGCTCTCCGAGCCGGGCTGGGCCGACCGGCTGCTCGACGCGCTGGCCAGTCCCGGCCTGGCCTGGCTGCTGCTCCTGATCGGTGGCGTGGGCCTCTATATAGAGCTCCACACGCCCGGCTTCGGCCTCGGCGGCTTCGTGTCGATGGTGGCGTTTATCGTCTACTTCTGGAGCCAATACCTGCACGGCACGAGCGGCTGGCTTGAGGTGATGCTGTTTCTGGCCGGGCTCTTCTGCCTCGCCGCCGAGATCTTCGTCCTGCCGGGCTTCGGGGTGCTGGGCCTCGGGGGAGGCGTGCTCCTCGTCGCGTCGCTCGTGCTGGCCAGCCAGTCGTTCGTGCTGCCGGCCAACGACTACCAGATTCGGCAGTTGCAGTGGTCGCTGCTGGGAATCCTCGGGGCCGCGGTGGGGGTGTCTTTGATGAGCGTGCTGCTGCGGCGGTGGCTGCCTTCGACGCCTGTGCTACGGAATGTGTTGCTGGAACCACCGCAGGCGACAGACACCGCGATCGAAGAAAGCAGTCTCGAGGAACTGATCGGCCTCGAAGGCACCACGACCACGAGGCTCGCCCCCGCGGGCAAGGCGCGGATCGATGGCCGGCTGCGTGAGGTGACGAGTGTCGGGCCGCTCGTCGAGCCGGGCACGCCGATCCGCGTGATCGAGGTTCGCGGCGGTCGCGTGCTCGTGCAGTCGCTGGCGGGATCGAGCGGGCACACATGAGCACGCTGGTGTGGGTTGTCTCGCTGCTCGTGCTGGGGCTCGGGGTGATGGTGCTCGAGGTCTTCGTGCCATCGGGCGGCATTCTGGGCTTCGTGAGCATTCTCGCGCTGGTTGCATCGGTCGCGACGGCGTTTCTCGAACTGGGGGCGACGGCCGGCATGGCGAGCCTGGCGGTGGTGGTGCTGGCGGTGCCCGCAGTGCTCTCGGTGGCCTTTCGCTGGTTTCCCGAGACGCCACTGGGGCGACGCGTGTTGCCGCCGGCGCCTGAGTCGGCGGATGTGCTGCCCGATCCGACGCGGCGGCAGCACGCGCGGGATCTGGTCGGACGGACAGGCCTGACGGTGAGCGAACTCCTGCCCTGGGGCGGCGTGCAGATCGATGGCGAGGTGGTCGACGCGGTGAGCGAGGACGGGCCGATCGCCGCGGGCGTCGCCATCGAGGTGGTGGGGGTGCAGGCCGCCGCCCTGATCGTGAGAAAGCCGCTGGCCACGTTCCCGGAGAGGCCGCTGACACGGATTATTCCGCCGACCGGGCCGCGACAGCCGGCCGGGCAATCGTCACCAGCGGAACATGCGGACGGTGAGCCTGAGTCGGCCCTCTCCTCGACGCTCGAGACGTTTGAGTTCGACGCAATCGGGACGGACTCCATTTTCCCCGTGGATACCGAAGAGGGCGACGTCGGGGGCGGAAAAGAGTCTTGACACCTTTTTTTCGGGCGGATCCCTTTTTTCGAGTTGACCGCCGCCCAACCCGGAACAACGCTACAGTCAGTCTTGAGATGTCCACGTCCTGTCTGCCGGAGCGCCCCGATGCTGCCCCTGATTCTGATCGGCCTGGGAATTTTCGCCTTCTTGATGGTCTTCGCGCTGTTAGCGCGATACCTGCGGCTCTGGCTGCAGTCGTATGCGTCGAGCGCCGGGATCGGGCTCTTCGATCTGGTCGCGATGAGCTTCAAGAAGGTCAGCCCGACGGTGATCGTGCGGAGTAAGATCATGGCGGTGCAGGCGGGGCTTGGTGATTCCACCGGCATCACCAAGCAGGCGCTCGAGGCCCACGCGCTCGCCGGCGGCCGCGTGCCGCTGGTGGTGCAGGCGCTAATCGCCGCCAATAAGGCAAAGATCAAGGAGCTCGACTGGAAGCTTGCCACAGCTATCGATCTGGCCGGTCGCGATGTTCGCGAGGCGGTGCAGACGAGCGTGTATCCCAAGGTGATCGACTGCCCGGGCAAGAACAGCGGACGGGAAACACTCGACGCCGTCGCCAAGAACGGCGTGCAGTTGAAGGTGCGGGCCCGCGTCACTGTCCGCACAAATCTGAACCAACTCATCGGTGGTGCGATGGAGGAGACGATCATCGCGCGGGTCGGCGAAGGCATCGTGTCGGCGATCGGCTCGGCGGAGCGACACACCGACGTGCTGGAGAACCCCGACATGATCTCGAAGACCGTGCTCGCGCGGCGGCTCGACTCCAACACCGCGTTTGAGATCGTCTCCATCGACATCGCCGACATCGACGTGGGCGCCAACATCGGTGCCCGGCTGCAGGCCGATCAGGCCGAGGCAGACACCCGCGTGGCCCGGGCGAATGCGGAGGGCCGCCGGGCGATGGCCGTGGCGAAGGAGCAGGAGATGATCGCCAGCATCGAAGAGAGCAGGGCGGCGCTCGTCGAGGCAGAGTCGGCCGTGCCCAAGGCGGTCGCGGCGTCACTCTCCTCCGGCCAACTCGGCATCTTCGATTACTACAAGCTGCGAAACCTGCAGGCCGATACCGACATGCGGCGCACGATCGCCACCGGCACCACGCCCGGCACCGCGGCGGTGCAATAATGATGCCGCTCCCCGCGATGCAACTCCCCGCCGCCATGGGCGTGCTGTTGGCCGCCGGTTTCGACTGGCTCGAGGCACTCCTGCCATTTCTGTTCGTGGTGTTCTGGATTCTGTCGCAGGTGTTCGCGGTGTTTCGCCGGCTGCAACAGGGGGGCGGGCAGAAGCCACCGCCACCGCCGCTGCCACGGTTTGACCCGGCCCGCGATCGCCCGCAGGTGCCCCGTCTGCCGGCCGAAGACGCCGCGTTGCCGCGGAGCGATCTGGAAAAGCAGATCGCCGAGTTTCTCCGTGAAGCGACGGGCGAGACAAAGCGGAGGCCCGCCACCATCAAGAGCGAGCCGGCCACGGCCTCGCGGCCGCAGCCTACGCGGGCGACGCCCCGGCCCGGATCGGAGCGTGTTGGCCAGCAGCGACCGCAGGCTTCCCAGCGACCGCAGTCCCCACAGCGATCACAGTCTCCACAGCGATCGCAGGGTTCGGAGGATGCCCGCCGGGAGCAGAGGCCGAAGCCACCGTCGGTGGCGGCGCGGGAAACCGCAGCGACCCGGGCGGACGTCGCCATGCGAGAGGGCAACGCCACGCGAGAGGGTATGGACGCCAATGCGTCGGTGGCCCGGCATGTGAAAGACGCCTTCTCGCAGGAGCTTGCGCACCTGAAGGGCGAACTGGCAGAGGATACACCCAAGGCTGGCACACCGCCGGCAACGGCAGCTACACAGCAGATGGACGAACTGGTTCAGATGCTTCGCAACCCTGCCACGATCAGGCAGGCGGTGTTGCTCCGCGAGGTGCTCGATCGACCGGTCGAGCGTTGGTGAAGGGCGGCCACCGGGGGCTTGTACCGGGGGCGTGTATGGATTGCGCGGCCGCCCTCTCTGACTGCTGGCACTGGCATAGCTATCACGGCCGCAGGCTGGCGACGCAGTCTTCCTGAACCGCCCCGGCTCCGGCAAAATTCCCCGAAAGTGGGGTGTCTGGGAGGCCCGCAGAGGCTGTTTGCACGGGCATCAGTCGGGTCAAAAATTGCGACTTGAGCCTCGGCTGTGGGTGGTCTACAAGACCTCTTGAGGGTTCGCTTCGGTGCGGCCCCTTGCAGCGCGTAGACGAGGTGCCCAAGCCTCGTCTACGCGCCTGTTTTTTCGAGCCCGTTCCCCCCGGTGAGGCTACGCGTGAGAGCCACGACACTCGCCTGGATGAAACCCTCGGATGATGCCGGCTCCTCGCGGGGTCCGTCGCAGGTTGCAGTCCGGCAGCGGCTCTTTTTTGGCCTGGCACCCTGGTCTGGCCTGGCACACTGGCTGCGGATGCTTGCGGTCATGGTCATGGTCACGGTCATGGCGGGCCTGATCCATCTGCCAGGCAGCATCGGCATGGTCGTCGCCGCGGAACAGTCGAACGGCCTGCCTGCGACCGTGCGTGTTCTTGCCGATCCGACCTACCTGCGGGCCGGCCCGAGCGACGACTTCTATCCCACCGAGCGGCTCGCAGCCGGAACCGCGGTCGAGGTCTGGGCCGTCGATCCGTCGGGCTATGTCGCGGTGCGGCCCGTGGCCGGGAGCTACAGCTGGCTGCGGGCATGCGATGTCGACGCCGTCGCCGCAGGGATCGGGGATGCCACGCCGGCAGAGGGCCGGAGCATCGGCGTGATCGTGACCGACGGCGCGGTGTCGCGGGTGGGATCGCAGATCAACGCCCTCCGGCATGCCGCGCAGGTGAGTCTCGAGGCGGGCGAGCGGGTGCAGGTGATCGACGAGGTGCGGATTGCCGAGGGTCGCCACGCGGGCCTCTGGGTGCGGATCGAACCGCCGGCAGGGGAGTTTCGCTGGGCGCGAATGGCCGACCTTGAAACGCCGCCGGGTTTCGTGCCCCCCGCCGCATTCGCGACTGCGGCTCAATCAGGCCCAGCGGGCCAATCAGCAGACAACTCCGCCTCCATTGGCGAAGCACTGACCGCCATCAAAGACGCGAGCATCGCCGTGGCGCAGGCTGTGAACGATGCCGGTGCGGCCCCTGCCGAGACCCAAGTCCCGCCAGCCGGCATGCCACCACCAACTGGCATGTTCCCGCCAGCATCTCAGGTGCCTGCAGGCTTCGTTTCTGCGCCGATTCCTCCACCGCAACCGCTGGGATTCATTCCCTCTGCGCGGAAGCTCTTTGCGGGCTGGTTGCCGATGGGAACGGGTGTGTTGGATCCCGCCACGCCGATCATGCCCGGACCCGTGGCCGTAGGCGGGGTGTCGGCGTCAGGCGATGAACTGGCCGACATCGATCTGGCACTGTCGCTGGCCGTGACGGGCCCGGCCGAGGCGTGGAATCTTGCCCCGGTGAGAGAACGACTCCGGCAGGTGGCGGCACGGACAGCGACCGACATGGACCGCACGCGGGTCGAGGCGCTCGATGCCAGGCTCTCCCGATTCGAGGCGATCCAGTCCCGGCACCGCACCCTGGCCGCGGCGGCCGTGCCCACCACCGACGCATCCCTGCAGCTGGGAGGCATGTGGTCGAGCCTCTCGACGATTGGTGGCCGGCCCATCCGGCCCGGCGTGCTTCCCGGTGGTGCATCGGCCGATGGCCAGCCCACCTGGACTCCGCCCGACATGACCGAAACAAGCGGCCGGCTGGCGACGGTCGTCTCACGGCGGCCCGATGCCCCGCGGTGGGCGGTCGTGGATCAGAGCAACAACGTGATCGCCTTCATCACGCCCCAGACCGGGGTGAACCTGGCGCCCATGGTCGGCCAGGATGTATCGGTGCGTGGAGCCCGCGGCTACATGCCCGAATACAAGCGGCCCTACGTGGTCGCGTCGGAGGCACGGATCCGCGTGGCCGCCGCGCCCGAAGCGTCGCCCGACCGGGCCACCCGGTAGCACGCGGCGTTTCTACCGGAGCTTGAGCCGGTCGAGTTCGTCGGCCGGAAGCCAGCGGGCTGCGAGTTCGGTCTGCAACCGGTCGGCGGCGGCCATGTCGGCGACGTCGCGTCGGCCCCCCTGCGGCACTCCGCCGGCCGCTGGCTGCGCGGCCCGCCGGGCGATCGCCGCCAACGTCTGCCGGTCTGCCGCGTCGGTCTGCTGCAGTCGTGCCGCCAGCTGCGCCACCCCCTCGGGATTCGTCCGCGCGGATTCCGAGAGCGTCGACATGAAGAGGCAGATCTCGTGGAGGTTTGAAGCGGCCGACCGAACGATCACCGGCTGGAGTGTGCGGGTGACGATTTCGAGCCCGACACCGTCCATGTCGAGAAAGGAGTCGATCTGAATGGCCTGTCGCGGGCGGCCGTCAACCGCCTCCATGGCTGGCGAATGTCGGACCAGCAGCACGCAGCTACCGGTGAGATTCTTGGGCGACAACGGCCCCGTGTAGGCGCCTCGCCCGTGAAACACGAGCAGCCCGCCACGGCCCTGCCGCTCCTGATGCACCAGCCGCAGGACGCCGACGGTGCCGTAGCCATCGCTGAGTCTCCATTGCCGCTGGCCCATCGGATCGAGCGTGAGTCGGCTGATGCCGAGCACCTGCCAGATGTCGACGATGGCCTCCGGTTTCGTCAGTGCGAAGTCGAGGAGTTCGGCGTCGCAGACCACCGTTTCGACAGGCAGCCGTCGATAGAGCGTCGCGGATTTGAGGCAGGGCTCGATCGCCCGCCGTTGAGGTTCAGGAATCCGGTCTATGGGAAACGCCTCGACCGCCCGGCGGCGGGCCTCGCGGCTCGACGAGCCACCGTCGCCACGCACCAGCGTGCCCACCGGCACGTCCGCCCTGGCGGAGCCTGCTCCAAAGCCGCTCGCCAGCGCAGCGACCCCCACACACACGACCATCCAAATACCTGGATTACAGATACGTGGAATACAGACACGTGGAATCATCATGCTCCCCCCCGGTCGCAAATCACTGCCGCGCGATGTTCACGCGCTGTCGGCGGCGCGGCCATGGTCGCCGCCCGGAAGGAATTTCGGTCTGCGGGGACCTTTCGAACCAATCATTCCGCCCGCAATCCCACCGAAAATCCCGAGGGTTTGCCCAGCTTGCCGGGCCTCGCCACCTGACAAAAAGTCTGTGTTGGCCCATTGCCGCAGGTTCGCTACGTTCTCCGCCGCCCCGCCGGGAAGGAAGCCGAGCCGATGCTGCGAACCCATTCTCCACTCGATGCAACGGGTCCGAACGACCCGTCCGATCCCGCCATGACGAACGATGAGACGGCCGCCGGCGGCCGGGTCTCCCGTGTGGGCACCCCGCAGGCGACCACCAGCCTGCTGGGCCGGGCCCTGGTCGCGTGGACGCGGCTCTGCCTGCGGACACCCCTGGTCATCGTTGTTGGGGCCGTGATCTCGGCAGTGGCGGCGGGCGCCTGGACAGCCACTTCGCTTGGGTACAAGGTGAGCCGCATCGACCTGCTCGACCCCAAGAGCGACTACAACAAGCTCTGGATCGACTACATCCAGGAGTTCGGCGAAGACGACGACGCCGTGGTTGTCGTCGAGGGGCCGACCCGGGACAGCGTGGTGAGGGTGCTTGAGGAACTGTCGCGGGAGGTGGCGAAGGACGGCGAACGCTTCCACTCGGTGCTCCACGAGGTCGACCTGTCGAAGATCCGGGCCAAGGGGCTGCATTACCTCTCGCCGGCCGACCTCACCGAGATCGACCGGTTCATCGAACAGACCGAGCCGATCCTTGCAGGCGGCTGGACGCACCTGAAGGTGGCGTCGATGGTCGGCGGACTCGCCGGGCGGATGGTCGCCGGCGGACCGGCCGTCGCCGGCCCGGACCACATGAAGTCGGATCAGACGAAGCCGGACCAGACGAAGGGCGGCCTCGAGGAGCCGCCGCTCGCCTCGCTCGAACGCTACAGCGAGAGCCTGCTGGCCGGGCTCGAGGCCGGACGTCGGCCCGCCGATGCTGGCGGTGCCGGCTACGTCTCGCCATGGCCGCGGATGCCCGAATCGCTCTCCACGCTCCGCGATCTTTCCAGCCAGCATCTGCTGGCCAAGGAGGGGCGTCTGGGCTTCGTGCTCCTGCGGCTGGCGAAAGTGAAAGACGGCTTCGCGGGCGCGTCGGCCGCCACCGACGAACTCCGTCGGCTCATCAAGCTCGTTGCCGCCCGCCACGCCGGCGTGACGATCGGCCTCACCGGCCTGCCGGTGATGGAAGACGACGAAATGCGGACCAGCCAGCAGTCGATGATCTGGGCCAGCGGGCTGTCGCTCACCGCCGTGATCATCGTGATCATCGCCGGCTTTGGAGGCGTGCGGCATGCCCTCATGGCCAACGGCGTGCTGATCGTCGGCATGGCCTGGGCCTTCGCCTGGGCCACCGCGAGCGTGGGGCACCTGAACATCCTCAGCGTGACGTTCACCGTCACCATGATCGGCGTCGGCATCGATTACGGCACCTACTACATCGGCCGGTATCTCGAGATGCGGCGGCGCGGGCTCTGCTGTGAAGACGCATTGCTCGACAGCAGCGCCTCGGTCGGCCCTGGCATTCTCACCGGTGCGATCACGACGGCGGTGGCGTTCTTCTCGGCGGCCCTCACGAGCTTCGTGGGCGTGGCGGAGTTGGGCATGATCGCCGGCGGGGGCATCCTCCTCTGCTGTGCGGCGGAATTGCTGGTGCTGCCAGCGGTGGTGGCGTTGATCGACCGGGGGCCGCTCGGCAGCCGGATCCCGACCCCGGTTCCGGTGCACCAGTGGCTGGCGCCGCTGGCCAGGCATCCGCGGTTTGTGGCGCTGGCCGCGATGGCGGCGACCATGGCCGTCGCCTCCGGATTCCATGAACTCGACTACGACCACAACCTGCTCAACATGCAGGCGGAGGGGCTCGAGAGCGTGGCCGTCGAAAAGAAGCTCCTGACCGAATGCGACCAGAGCGTGTGGTATGCGCTCTCGATCGCCGACTCGCGGGAGGAGTTGCTGGCCCGCAAGGAGCAGCTCACCAAGCTCGCGACCGTGGAACGGATCGACGAGATCGCCTCATTGCTCCCGGTGGACGAGGAATTGAAGCGGCCGCTCATCGAGCGGATTCAGGGCCGGCTGGCGGGGCTGCCCGAGCGTCCGCCCGAGATACCGATCGACCGCCTTGACGGACTCGGCGAGACGCTCGCCTGGGCGCAGGGCGAGGCGGCGAAGCGGCCCGGCGGCCTGCGAACGGCGTGGCATCTTGAGCGGGCCCGCGAAACGCTGCGTCGCATGGGTCCCAACGAATGCTTCCAGTCACTGGCCGCCTTCCAGCAGCAGTCGGCAGGCGACCTGCTCACCCGTCTGCACGCGCTCTCCGCGGTCGCCGATCCCGCTTCCCCCAAGCTCGACGATCTGCCGCCGAGCCTGGTCGATCGGTTCGTCGGTCAGAATGGCCGCCACCTGCTCAAGATCTATGGCCGGGGCGACATCTGGAACTTCGCCTCGCTCGAGCGGTTCGTGAAGGAGGTCCGCAGCGTTGATCCCCGCGCCACCGGTAATCCGCTGCAGGCCTATGAAGCATCGCTGGAGATGAAGCGAAGCTACGAGCAGGCGGCCATCTATTCACTCGTGCTGATTCTCGGAGTGCTGTGGCTCGACTTCCGCAGCATCACCAACAGCCTTCTCGCCGCGCTGCCGCTGGTGCTGGGCATGGCCCAGACGCTCGGACTGATGGGCCTTGTGGGCATCGACCTGAATCCGGCCAACCTGATCGGCATCCCACTCATTCTCGGGATCGCCGTGGACTACGGCGTGCACATCGTCCACGACAGCCTCGAGCGGCCGGGTTCCTACCGGATCAGCGCGTCGACCGCCAACTCGGTGCTCGTCGACGCGCTCACGACGATCCTCGGTTTCGGCGCCCTCATGGTGGCCAGCCACAAGGGATTGGAAAGCCTCGGTCGCGTGCTCACGCTCGGCGTGACGACCTGCACGCTGACGTCGCTCATCGTTCTGCCGGCGGTGCTCGCCCTCGTGCGGCCCGGCGGCTCGGCCGCCGAAGACACCCCGGCCACTGATGACAGCTCGGCTGTTGAAGACAACGCGGCCGCGGATGACAGCCCAGCTCCTTATGACACCCCGGCCGTGACAGTCCCCTTTGAGCCGGCCAAACGTCGCAAAGCCGCATGACTTCTTTTCCCACCCCTACGGTGCCCCGATGACCACTTCCCGCATGCTGTCCATCCGTCTGATCAGTCTGGTCATGCCGCTCGTGATGCTGGCCCTGCTTGGGCCGGCGGTGTCGCAGGCTCGGGCCGAGACTGGGAGGCGCGAGGTCAACATTGTCATGGAGGACCAGTTTCGCAACCGCCGGGAAACGGGCCGGCTCCGCGGCGACGTGGTGGTGCTCGTCTATGCCGAACGAAAAGGCGCGGAGGCGGCGCTCGAACTGGGCCGCAGGCTGCACGTGCTGTTTCATCCGAACGCGGAGAACGTGTCGGCGTCGGAGTGGTCCCGGCAGCCGGTGACCGGCCTGCCCGGCTGGCCCGCGAATATCCGCGTGCCGGATGTGCAGGTGATTCCTGTGGCCTGCATGCCGGAGGTGCCCAAGCCACTCGAGACCGTGGCCCGGTCACGGATGCGGACCGATTCACCGCACGTGCCTGTGTGGCTCGACTTCGAGGGCGTGTTGGAACAGATGTATGGCATCGTGCCGGGCGGGCCCAACGTGGTCGTCCTCGATACGCGCGGCACAACCTACAGCGTGCAGAGCGGCCACATGGACGAGCTCGAGGTCAAGGAACTCGCCGCCGCGATCGACCAGATCCGCATGCAGTCGCGGCCCGATCTCCGCACCGCCGTCGCACCGGCGAGCGTCCAGCGGTAGGCGGCCTTCACCGCATCCGCTCCTTGAGCCGGCGGCTGGCCTGGGTGAGCGTGTTGCGTTCCGCCGGCGTGAGGCTCGCCTCGCCGGAGCGGCTGATCTTTTCGAGAATCCGATCGACGGCATCCTGCATCGCTACGTCGTCTCGGTCGCCCGACCGCGGCCGCTGATCGATGTCTTCGTCTTCGGGCGGACGCACCACCCGCATTCCCCGCCGAAACTTCGTGAGCCGGGTCTGCAGGTCACCCATGCCGGAGAGATTCCACCCGAGCCACGCGTAGCAGAGCCCGAAGACCGCACCGGCGATGTGGGCCACGTGGGCTACCTGGCCGCCGCCGTTGGCGGCCCCCTGCACGTCCATGACCAGGTAGAGCAGGCCGAGTGCCCAGACCGGCACCGGCAGCACGAACCACAGCAACACCGTCTGCTTCGGGAAGTTCCAGACGAACACCGCGAACACTGCCATGATCGCGCCGCTGGCCCCCATCAAATGGTAGTTGGCCACCGTCCCGCCGCGGTCCGGAAAGAATTGCACGCTCGCCAGCCATGCCAACCCGGCCACGACAATCGCGGTGAAGTAGAAGCGGAAGAACTCCCCACGGCCCATGAGTTCCTCCACCTCCCGGCCAAAGAACCAGAGCATCAGCATGTTGCCGACGAGGTGCCACGGATCGAGCGGGGCGTGAACGAAGCCATACGTCACCAGCTCCCAGACCTTCAGGAGGTGCTGCGGCAGGTCGCCCTGCAGGGCCAGAAACTCGTTGAGCCGGAAATCTCCGGCGGCCAGGAGATTGGCCACCCAGATGGCGATATTGGCGACCATGATCGTCATCACGGCCGTCCAGTCCGCCATGAAGGGCTGGTGTGACTCGCGTGAGTAGCCACGATCAGAGAATCCCATGGAGAGTCTTCCCGGGCGGAACAAAAAAGGGGGGTGAAAGACCGCAGCACAGTCCCCTGAATAGTAGCAGTTTTCTCCTGGTCGGCACGATCTGTGCCGTTCCCCCGTGGCGGCAGGTTTTCAACGTGTCCGGGAGTTGATCAAGCCGGGGTGGGAAATGGGGACGTGAGCACTCTGGCGGTTGTCACCTTTTTGGGGCCCGTGTGATAGAGTTCGCGGCGCGGGCACGGCGGATTGCCGGCATGGCAACAGGCCCATGATGGACGACTAGCACGTAAGGAGACTCGGGTATGGCCACCAACGGCGGACTGGGCAGGAAACTGCGGATGGGCATCGTGGGGGGCGGTCAGGGATCGTTCATCGGTCGCGTGCACGTCACGGCGGCGGTGCTCGACAACCGGGCGGCGCTCGTGGCAGGCGCGCTGTCGAGCGATCCCGAGCGGGCGAAGGCCAGCGCCGCCGATTACGACATCGATCTCTCACGCGCCTACGGCTCCTACCAGGAACTCTTTGACCGGGAGCGGGCCCTGCCGGCTGACAAACGGATCGACTTCGTTTCGATCGCCACGCCCAACCACATGCACTTTCCGGTGGCCAAGGCCGCGGTGGCGGCGGGCTTCCATGTGGTCTGCGACAAGCCGCTCACGCTCACGCTGGCCGAGGCGGAGGAACTGGCGGCCATCGTGAAGCAGTCGAATGTCGTCTTCGCCGTCACACACAACTACACCGGCTACCCACTTGTGCGGCAGGCCCGCGAGATGGCACTCTCCGGCGAACTGGGGGAGATCCAGGCAATCCGCGCGGAATACATCCAGGGCTGGCTGCGGTCGCGGCTCGAAAGCGAAGGACAGAAGCAGGCCGCGTGGCGGACCGATCCGACGAAGAGCGGCGCCGCCGGGTGCTTCGGTGACATCGGCACGCATGCCTACAACCTCACACGCTCCATGACCGGCCTGTTGCCCGAGAAGATCAGCGCCCACCTCAAGATCTTCGAGCCGCCGCGGCCGCTCGACGACTACGGCCACGCCGTCATCCGCTACGAGAACGGCGCACTGGGCACGGTGACGGCCTCGCAGATCAGTCACGGCCGGGAGAACGATCTCCGCATCCAGATCGACGGCACGAAGGCCAGCCTCGAATGGCACCAGGAAAACCCCAACCAGCTCTTCGTGAGGAAAAACGGCCATCCCCACGCCGTCTATACCCGCGATCCCAATGCGCCATGCACGCTCCCGCTGGCGAAGGCCTCCTGCCGGCTGCCCGCCGGCCATCCGGAGGCGTTTTTCGAGGCGTTTGCAAACGTCTACCGTGCCGCCTTCGATGCGATGGAACTGGCGGGCACCGGCAAGCCGTTCGAACGGGTGAACACGCTCTATCCCAACATCTGCGACGGCGTGGAGGGGATGTATTTCATCGAGCAGTCGGTGGCGTCGAGCAAGGCGGACGGCGCATGGCTGCCGCTCAAGCATCCGCTGGCGCGTCGGTAGGCGGGCGACACTTCCTCGAGACTCCCATCAAGACGCTCCAGCAAGACTCTATCAAGGCACCCATCATGGCCAAAAGCGAAACATCCTATTTCGTGTTCGACATCGAGAGCGTGGCCGATGGCGGGCTTGTCTCACGGCTCAAGTATCAGGGGGAGAATCTCACCCCCGCCGCGGCGATCGCCCGATTTCGGGCGGAACTGCTTGCGGAAAACGGCAAAGACTTCATCCCCTACACCTACCAATTGCCCGTGTCGCTGGTGATCGCCAAGGTGGCCAGAGACTTCCGGCTGATCGATCTGGTGGCCCTCGACGAGGCCGAGGCCCGGCCGCATGAGATCGTGCGGCTCTTCTGGGAGGGCTGGCGGCGGTACGACCGGCCGACGCTCGTGACCTTCAACGGCCGCGGCTTCGACCTGCCGCTGCTCGAACTCTGCGCCTTCCGCTACGGGATTCAGATTCCCGACTGGTTCGCTGAGGACGCGCGGAACTTTGATCAGCCCCGCTATCGCTACAACATGTCGGCCCATCTCGACCTGCACGAGTGGCTGACCAACAACGGCGCCTCGCGGTTCAACGGCGGGCTCTCGCTGGCGGCAAACCTGATCGGCAAGCCGGGCAAGATGGACGTCGCCGGCCATATGGTGCAGGACCTCTGGGATGCGGGCAAAGCCGCGGACATCCATGACTACTGCCGCGGCGACGTGCTCGACACCTACTTCATCTTCCTGCGGTCCCGGGTGTTGGCTGGGGATATCGACCTCAAAAAAGAGCACACACTCATCGAATCGGCCCGCGAGTGGATCGAGAGCCACACCGATCAGTTCCCGGGCTTGGTAAAATATCTGGCTGCATGGGGCGATTGGAAAAGCCCCTGGGCGTGACTCATACGGCCCCTCCGGCGTAAGCCGGGGGATCGGCAGTAAGGAATCCCGTCGCTCCCGTCCCCATACAAGCCTCCGGCGTAAGCCGGGGGATCGGCAGTAAGGAATCCCGCCGCTTAGCCGACTGCCGACTCAAGGTGGCCGTGCAGGGCAACCAGGCGGCGGTAGCGGTTTTCCATCTCCCGATACACGGCCGTCGCCGCAGGACGTGGGGTGAACCGGTTCGGTGTGCCGCTGGCATGGCTCGCGAGAAACGCCGCCCACTCAGGGGCGGCGCCGGCGAGCGACACGCGGCGGTATTTCGCCAAGAGCGCCGCTCCCCAGGCGGTGCCCTCCACCGCCCCGTCGAGAATCGACACAGGCGTGTTGAAGGCATCGGCCAGGATCTGGCCGAGTGCCGGAGTCTTCGTGACACCGCCGGAAAGGATGATCTCCGTTCGCGGGAAGCCCTGCGAGTCGAGCTCGTCGCTGCCCATCTTCAGATTGAAGATCGTCGCCAGGAACATCGCCTTGGCGACGTTGCCAGGCGTGGCGTTTGAGTCGTTGAGTCCCATCACGCAGGCGGTGCCGCCCCGCGACACGCCCAGGCCCGGCTCGTCGTCCATGAAGGGCAGGGCGAGCAGTCCGCCGCAGTCGTCGGCCGCCGCGAGCAGCTGAGGGATGACCGCCGCGAAGCCGTCGCCGCGGTCGCCACCATCCACCCGGCCAAACATCTCCACCACCGTGTTGAGCGCGGTTGTGCCGTTTCGCAGCCAGACCATGTTGATCGGTTTGCCATCGGGGGCACAGAAATGATCAACCGCACGGGAGATACCCTGAAACGCCCGGTCGCCGATCGCATTGGCGACGACGCTCGTGCCGAAGCTCATCGACACCATGCCCGCCCCGCCGATCAGCGAGCCGGTGAGCGCCGCCGGCTGGTCGCCTTCAGCGGGGGCCACCGGGATGCCGGCCGCGAGGCCCAGCACCGCGGCGCCGTGGCCGTCGAGCCTGCCGCCATCCTGGCCCGCCCGCTTCACGTCGGGCAGCAGGGCACGGAGCGGCCGCACCTCCCGACCCTGCGGTGTGCTGGACACAACCGCGTCGAAGTCGGCAAGGAGCTTCGTGTCGTAGTCGAGCGACTGTTGTTGCACTGGAAACATCCCGGCTGCGTCGCCGATGCCGAGATTCCACTGCCCTGTGAGCCGGAAGGCGATCCATCCGGCTGGGGTCGTGATGTGGGCCACCCGGACGGCCTTCTCGGGCTGGTTGCGGATCGTCCATAGCCAGCGGGCGGTCGTGATCCGCTTCGGCATTTTCACGCCCAGCCGGTCGGTGAGTTCATGCCCCTCGGCCTCGTTGCGGCCGTCGCACCAGAGACGTGCGGGGCCGAGCGAACGGCCCAGATCGTCGGCCAGCACCTCGCCGTGCATCTGGGCGGAGATGCCGATCGCCAGCACCTCCATGGCGATGTCGGAGGCGGCGAGCTTCTGTCGCAGCCCGCTCATGGCCGTGACGAGCGCCTGCTCCCAGTCGGCCGGCGCCTGTTCGTAACAGTCGGCGGCGAGGCCCGGCACCATGCCATAGGAGCCCTCGCCCTGTGCGAGGATGGCGAGCGATTCATCGGTGAAGATCACCGACAGCCCCTGCGTGCCGGCGTCGATCCCCAGATATCCCTGAAAGTTCATCATGGATTTCCTTGGTTTCGCGGCCACTGTAACCCCTGGGTATCCGGCGGGCAACGCGGGCTATCCGGCGGGCAACGCGGGCTATCCGGCGGGCAACGCGGGGGCGTCTGGTGTCGTGGGGGGAATCGGCAACAATGCACCCGGTCAACGCCCCGCCGCTACGAGAAAGCCGACATGCGAACCGCCCCCCAGACCACCACCGGCACCCTGCGGATCGGCGACCAGTGGAACGCGATCAACATCATCGCCCACTCGCAGACCCATCCCATGAAGGCGATCTGCGAGCTGACGGAAAACGCGATCGACGCGGGGGCCAAACACGTGCGGATTCTTCGCCGCCGTCACAGGGGGGAAGTGCAGTTGGAGGTGAGCGACGACGGACGGGGCGTGGCTGCCGACGCCGAGGGCGGCCCGGATTTCCAGCGGATTGCGACCCATCTCTGCGATTCGATGAAGCGGCATCTCGACGCCAGGCACAAACGCGGGGTGCATGGCGAATTCGGGATCGGCCTGCTCAGCTTCTGGAGCCTCGGCGACGAGCTGCGGATGATTTCGGGGAGCGATGCCGGGCAGCTGCGCGAACTCCATCTGACCCGCGGCAAACGGAACTACACGATCCGCCCCACCCGCGGCCGGCTCGCGACGGGCGGCACACGGGTGATCGTCGGCCCGCTCCTCGAGGCCACGAAGAGCCTCGTCACGGGAGAGAAGATCGCCCGCTATCTTTCTGCAGAACTCCGCGACCGCATCCGGCTGACGGGCGTGATGATCGACGTCGTCGACAGCATCGCCCGGAAGGAACTGCGGGTCACTCCCCGCGAGTTTGACGGCGAACGGCTCGAGATTCCGCGGCGCTATGCGACGCCGCTGGGCGACATCAATGTCGAGGTTTATGCGCGGGGCGAGATCGCGGCTGGGGAAGGGGGCGTGTCGGTCTGCAAGGACGGCACGCGGGTGCTCAAGGACATCACCGAACTGCTCCCCTTTCAGCATGCCCCGTGGAATGACCGCCGTCTGGAGGGACTGCTCGATTTCGAGCCGCTCACGCTCGCCCCCGGCACGCGGTCAGGCGTTGTCGCCGACGCCGCACTCGACGCGTTCGTCGCCGCCGCCGTTGCGATCGAGCAGGACATTCTCGCGGCGCTCGAGACCCGCGAGCAGGCCGAGGCGGAACGGGCTAGCCGGCAGATCCTCAAGCAGGTGCACAAAGCATTTGCGTCGGCGCTCTCCGACCTGCCCGCCGAGGACTATCTCTTCTTCGACATCCCGAAACAGGCCCAGCCGCTCCAGCCCCACGCCGGCTCGATGGGAGAAGCCCTCGAACAAGGAAACGACGGCGAACAGCCGAGGCACGACCCGCCGCCCGCGGCTGCCACGGCACTGTTTCCCGCCGAACCGGGTCCGCTGGCGGCGGTGCAGATCACTCCACGCCGGCCGCGGCGAACACCCGGTGGCTCCTGCCGCCTGGTGGCGGTTGCCCGCGACGAGGCGGGCACGGCGATCCCCGAGGGAATCGGGTTCTCCTGGCGGCTCGTTACGGGAGAGGCCACGCTCGAGGCCGATGAGGCGGCGTGCCGGGTGACGTCGCCCCTCGTCGGGCTTGTGACCGTGGAGGTGGTGGCGAGGCAGGCGACGGGCGGCGCGAGTGAGGCGAGCGACCGAGTGGACGTGAAGTTTCTCGACGATGCGGCGGGGGACGAGCCGGGCGGCCGCGGGCTGCCGGGCTATCGGCTCGAGCCAGACCATGGCCAGCCGTGGCGGTCGCGGTATGACGGTTCCAAAAACGAGATCGTCATCAACTCGGCCCACCGGGATTTTCTCACTAGCCGCACGTCGTCGGGCAAGCACCGCCGCTACATCGGCAAGCTCTATGCCAAGGAGGTGGTACTCAGCAACTTCCCGCACGAATCGCCGGCCGAGGTGATGGAGCGGCTGATCGAAGTCACGCTCCGGACCGAGGACGCCCTGTAGGTCACCGGTAGAAGGGCGTGCCCATCGGCAGCGTGCTGGCCGAGCCGTTCGACGACGCCCGCCCGCCCGCCGGTCGGTCGGTCGGGGCGCGGGGTGTGGTGACCCCCGCCGAAATCGTGACCCCGGCGGCTGCGCAGGGGAAAATGGGGCGTATTGTCGAAACCGTCAATAGCGGCGTCGGATCGAAGGATCCTATGCTTGTTGAGACACTGACGCATTCATTCTCTGGAATGACGTAGGAAGTGGGGGGGCGTCAGGAATTACCCTCGAGAAGCATGAGCAGCGAAGGGTGGTTGTTTACGGCATCGAACTTTTTTCCGGAGTATTCGCCATGGTGGCCAAGTGTCCGCAAGGTCTTGTTGTGTTCAAAGATTCATCGGTCGTTCCAAATGGACTGCATCAATCCATCGGCCGCGCCACCACCAGCCGGGAGCGTCGCGGTGGTTTCACACTGGTCGAGTTGTTGGTAGTGATCGCCATCATCGGAGTCCTCGTTGGCCTGCTCCTGCCGGCGGTTCAGGCGGCTCGCGAATCGGCCCGGCGAACGTCGTGCAACAACAAAATGAAGCAACTGGGCCTCGCGCTTCACAGCCATCATGACGCAAACAAGCGACTGCCCTATCGCCAAGGTGGATTATGGTCGCAGAGTGCATGCCGGATGAGCGGGCTCGTGCTGCTCCTCCCGTTTCTTGAGCAGGCCCCGCTTTTCGACCGGATCTCTGCCAATAACTTCGGCCCCTGGCCATGGGATGGCTCAGACCATTGGCGAACCCAGGTCAACGACTTTCTTTGCCCGAGCGACAGCGGGGCTGGTCAGAAGCAGCCGAACGACCATGGTCGCACCAATTACGTCTTCAGCGTCGGCGACACCATTCCGTGGGAATGGGTTGGCGTGGAAGAGAATCGCGGGCCCTTCGACTACAGCGGCGGCGACAATGAGAAAAACGGGCGGGTGTATGGGTTCCACCAGATTTCCGACGGGTTAAGCAAGACCCTTGCCATGAGTGAGCGGTGTGCCGGCTTGGATAGCGGTTCACTCAAGGGCGGAATGGTCGAACATTACAACGCGGTCACAGGCAATCCCGACACGGCAAGCCCAATCGCCTGCCTATCTCAGGTCGGCCCGAATGGGCGTTACGTCAGTGGAAGCAGCACCCACAGCTGGTCTGGAATGCGTTGGAACGATGGCAGGCCGGCGTTTGTGTCGTTCAATACGATCATCGGTCCCAATGGCCCCTCGTGCTGGGAAGGTGGTTCGGATTCTAACCGTGGCCTCGCCCCGCCCACCAGCTACCATCCGGGCGGGGTGAATGCCGTACGATGTGACGGTTCGGTGAGCTTTATTATTGACACGATCGACACTGGCGACCTTTCCCAGCCATGTCCGCGAAGTGGCCTATCGCCCTACGGTGTATGGGGCGCCATGGGGTCGCGGACCGGCGGCGAAGCGAAGGGAATCTGATGAGTCGAGACCATCGCATGTTCACAGAAGCGTGGAGGCCTGCTATGCGAAAATACTTTATTGTGGTTGCTGTCGTCGGTGGTCTATGCCTTGGCAGCACGGCAGGATGTGGCAGCCGAACGAGGCTGGAAGGCTTGGCTCCTGTTGAGGGCAGCGTGACTTTTCAGGGCAAGGGTGTTGAAGGAGCAATGGTTGTCTTTGTTCCTGCGACGGCTTCCACTCGGGCTGCGGTCGGGACAACCGACGCCGCTGGACGATTTACGCTCACCACGAAAGACCCGGGGGATGGCGCCGCTCCCGGGCCTTACTTGATTACGGTCAGCAAAACGGAGGCCAGCGGCGGACTTGCCGCCGCAGAAGCCGAGCAATGGTCTCGCAGCCGGGAAAATATTGGCAAGTACCCTCCGCGTCCCCGGATCACCGAGCATCTCCCAAAAAAATTCAAAGTGGTCAATACGTCGGGTCTGCAGGCGACGGTGACCGATGGGCGTAATACAATCAATCTTGTCCTGGACGACTGAAAGCATTTGATGAGTTTCCTGATGCTGACTGCGGAGTGACCGAGTCGAAAATCGCTGCGTCAGGATGAGGAGAGACCAGGATGAGGACAGGCCAGGATGAGGACAGAGCAGGCTGAGGAGAAAATAGGGGCGGTCGTGCGGGGTTGGGTTCCTGCGGCGTTTGTTGCACTCGCATCGATTGTGGCATCAGTCGACGCTGCACCGGTCGACTCGCCCACCCCGCGGGAACTCGTCCCGATCGTGAGCGTGATGGCTGCGGCAATTCTCGACACCGGTCGTCCGGTGCGGGTTCGCGGAATCGTGACGTGGCGACGCGGGAACGGCTTGATCGTTCAAGACAACTCCGCAGGCATCTGGATCGAGGTCGCGGACGCTCGGCGGGCAGGCTACTGGCAGTCTCCGGGGGATCCGTCACCTGACATCCGCGAGGGGGTCGAGGTTGAGATCGAAGGCTGGTCGAATCAGGGCGGTTATGCGCCGAACATTCTGCCTGAGACAATCCAGATCCTTTGTGAAAAGCCGCAACCTGAGCCGCGGTCATATAAACCCGAGCGTTTTTTCCGGGGCGTTGATGACTGCCTCCGTGTCATGGCGAGAGGCGTGGTCCAAGGCTTTCGTGACGACGGCGACAGGTGGCTCCTCCTCCTGGTGGAGGAGGGCCGGCGGTTCGCAGTCGCCATCGACAAGCATCGTCTCGGTGTGTCGCCGGAGGATCTTGTCGACTCCGTCATCGCGTGTGCGGGAGTGGCAACTGCGGAGTTCAACACCCGCGGCCAGTTTCTTTCGCCCCGGCTGAATGTAACAGCGGCCGGTGATCTTACCGTCGAGCAGCCCTCGGCTTCCACCGCCTTTGAGTCACCGCAGGTGGTGTTGCGTGCGATTGGCGGGTACCGACCACAGCCACCCGATGGTCATCGCATTTGCACGCGAGGCGTGGTGACCTACGCCGTGGCGGGCGGTTTTCTCTATCTTCAGGAGGGATGTTGTGGCTTGCGTGTGGAGACAACGTCGCACGATCGGTATGAGCCCGGGGACGTCGTGGATGTCGCTGGATTCATCAACAGCAGCGGGTATGTGGCATCGCTCTCCGAGTCAGTTGTGCGGAAGGTGTCCAGTGGCGCGGTTCCACCGCCTCTTCCGATCCAGCCGGTAACGATTGCGCAGATCAATGCCTTGGCATCGCAGCGTTTTACCGTTGCTCGGCCCGGCGACTACTACGGTTGCCTGATCAGGTTTCCGGCACGCGTCATCGATATCCAGCAGGCGAATCATGGTGGTGCGGTGCTGCTGATCGCTGGCGACACCGGCGTGGCAGCGGTCGCGGAACCGCTCGTGTTACCAGAGCTACGACGACTCGAACCGGGGAGCGAGGTCATGGTCACGGGCATCGTTATACCGGAACCAGAGTTCGATAATGAAGCGATGAGTCAATGGCGTTTCACAAATGATAAACGCATCCAGATTCTACTGAGGTCGGCCGAAGATATCGTGGTGGTGAAAGCGCCCTCATGGTGGAAGCCGCACCGTCTCCTTGCAGCCCTCGTTGGGGTCGCGGCCCTTGCGGCCGTTGCCGCGGGCTGGATTGTCCTGCTGAGGCGGCAAGTGGGGCGTCAACTTGCGCTCATTGAATCCCAGCTTCAGGCAAAGGCGGCCATGGAGGAGCGGCAGCGAATCGCCCTCGAATTTCATGACACGTTGGAGCAGGATTTGGCGGGAGTTGCCCTCCGGATGGACGCTGCCGCGGGACGGGTTCAGGACAGTCGCGCCCGGGCGGAGTTCGAGCAACAGCGGGCGTTGTTGGTGAACCTGCGAGCGGAGACCCGTGACTTCCTCTGGGATTTGCAGGAACCAGAACGCAGTGACGGTTCCTTACAGAAATCTTTGGCTTCCCAAGCGGCCTATCAGCAGTCACTCATGTCGGTCCCAATCATTGTGAGCGAGGAGGGTGACATCCCTGACCGAGTCCCATCGCTGCTGCAGTATCACCTCTTGCGAACAGCGCGCGAGGCCGTGGCGAATGCCAGCAAGCATGCCGACCCGACGCACATCGATGTGCGGCTTTGCGGCGGAGCAGACGGGCTCACCCTTGAAGTAATCGACGATGGCATTGGCTTTGACGTCGCGGCAAGGGGGGCGATTTCTGGGCATTTCGGCCTGCGTGGCATGCGTGAGAGGGCCCGCCGCATGGGGGCGACGCTCGTGATCGAGAGCGGACACGGCACAGGCACCACGGTATCCATCGGAGTGCCGCCGGAGATTCTTCGTAGCGGTCCACAGGCCAAGCATGATCCCCGTGTCGCTGCAAGGGATCGTGATCGTATGGAAAAAATATGACGATGTCCCCATCCATTCGAATCCTGGTCGTCGACGATCACCCACTGTTTCGTGAAGGGCTCGTCCACACCCTTGGTGCCGAGGAAGGATTCGAGATCGTCGCCCAGGCAGAGGACGGAAAAGCGGCCCTGGACGCGTGGTCGGCGGTGCGTCCGCACGTCACGATTATCGATATCAGCATGCCAGGCATGAACGGCATCGAGACCGTCCGTCAGCTGCGAACCCGTGATGCCGATGCCAAACTGTTGATGCTCACGTCGTCTGAGGATCAAGAGGACGTCATCGCCGCGATCGACGCCGGTGCTTCGGGTTACATTACCAAGGGAACTCGGTATGGTGATCTCGTGGCGGCAGTCCGCGAGGTGCACCATGGCGGACGTCCGCTCGGGGAGGTCGTCGCCCGGAAGCTCGCGTTCCGTGACCGAGGCGGCCCTCTGACGCCACGCGAACTGGAGGTGCTGCACCTGCTTCGTGAAGGGTTTACGTTTATTGAAATCGGTCACCGGCTGTCGATCACGGAGCGTACGGCCCGGGCCCATGTGGCAGCCATCAAGGAGAAGCTCGGGGCAACGAATACCGCGCAGGCGGTTGCCAAGGGGTTTGAGCAAGGCATCCTGAAACTCACTTCAGCCTAGCCGGTACCATCGCCACGCGATGACAGGCTGATGCGACGACGCTGCGGCTAAGTCGGGGGCCACCGGGTGCGGTTGTGATCCCGCGTGCAGTCCGTTCCGGGACGGCAGGCGGTGCCTGTGGGCCGTGGATCAGCTTTGAAGTTCACCAAGCAGGCCGGTGCTGTCGCCAAACGACGCCACGTCGATGCCCGAGCCCCGCAGGATCGTGAGCCAGGCGTTGCACAGGGGCGTGCCCTTTGGGGCCACGATGTGCTCGCCGAGCCGCAGCCCTGCGCCGCGGCCGGCGACGAGCGTCGGACAGTTGTCGAGGCTGTGGCCGGTGCGGATGTTGCTGCCGTAGACGACCGTCGTCTGATCGAAGAGCGTGCTGCCGTCCGGCTCCTTCGTCTTTTTCAGACGGTCAAGCAGTCCCGCGAGGAGCTCGCTCTGCGCACGGTCCCGCTGCTCCGAGGCCTGCTGCTTTTCCCCGGCATGACCGTGGTAGTGGCTCATCGTGTGAGCCTCCACCTTGATGCCCAGGCTCGTGACGAGCGTGCTCACCGGCTGCCTGTAGGTGATCACTCGAGTGCTGTCGCTCTCGAATGCCAAGCTCGCGATCTCATACATGAGCCTGATCTCCTCGAGGCCGGCGAGCCCCGGCTTCGGCTCCTCCATTGGCGGCCGCGGACGCTCGACCCCAAGCCACGTGGCATCGCGGGCGAGCTTCGCCTCGAGGTCGCGGATGCCGTCGAAGTATTCGCGGAGCTTTTCGCGGTCGGCCTTGCCGAGCCGACGGCCGAGTTCGCGGGCATTTTCGAGCGCGTCGTCGAGCACGCTCCTCCGTTCGGCGAGCCGCGCCTGCTGCTGCTCCAGCGGCGTCGTGTCGCGGGCGAAGAGCTTGTGGAAGGCCTCGACGGGATTGCGGGGGCCGCCGAGCGGCTTGCCCCGGGCATCCCATGAGAGCGACAGGCCGGGACCATGTCCGGAGCCGCCGGCCGCGTCGCCGCAGTCGAGGCAGAGCGAGTCGAACCGCGTCGCCGCACCGACGTGGCAGGCCGCGATCTGATCGACCGACACGGTGTTGGAAAAGGCCTGCCCCGGTAGACCGTATTCGTTCGCCCCGGTCAGCCAGAACGTGCTGCCGTAGTGGCCGTTGGCCGTGTGGCGGTTCCAGAGCCCCTGCACGAGTGAGAAGTCGGACTTGTGTCGTTCGAGCGGCATAAGGCCCGGCGGCAACGGATAGTCGGGGCCCGTCTTCTTCGGGTCGGGATACCACGAATCGCTCGTCACCCCCCAGCCGAAGCCGAGAAAGAGGAGCCGCTTGGGCCGCGGCGCGTCCGTGGCGGCGGCGGCGAACCGGCGGAAGCCCAGGGATTCAAGCGCAGGCAGGGCGATGATCGCGGTGCCGGTCTCGAGAAAGCGACGTCGGTCGAGCGGAATGTTCATGATGTTTCTCCGAGGAGCACGTTTTCGTTGTGTCGTGGCTACTGCATCGGTTCGGTGCCGCCCACGCCCCGTCGCCGGACGTTCGCTACGGGCATCCTGCCCTCCGCTCACTCGGATGCTGACGGCGCTTCGCCATCCTGGCTTCGCTTGTCAGCATACGCCGGCTCTTGGGGCATGGGCGGTAGCTCACGGAATCAATGAATGGCAGTGCGGGTTCCAAGGAAATTGGTGGAAGAAGCCGTGGTCGTCACTTCGATCGAAATGCCTCGCTCTGGACGAGTGCGTAGATGAACTCTCGTATCGCGAAGTTCTTCGCCTCGGCTTTGGCCACGATCGATTCCACGAGCGGCTCGTCGCGGAACCCGCACGGCCGGCCGAGGGCGTATTCCACGAGGGCCTTCGTGAATCCGCGGGCAAAATCCCGTTCCCTCGCGGCGACGGCGTCGCGAAAACCCTCGAAGCCGATGAATGACGGGCCGCCATGGAAGCTGCCGGCCACCTCGATCGGCCAGGTTTTTTTCAGGGCGGGATTCGCCCAGCCGTTCGCGTCCATCGGCGTGTAGCTGTCTTCCGTGCGCCATTGGCCAACGGCGTCAAAATTTTCGAGCGCCAGCCCCGGAGGGTCGATCCGCCGGTGGCAGCTCGCACACTGCGGCTCCTCCTGGTGAGCGACCAGCCGCTCGTGGGTGGTGAGTGCCTTCCCCGCAAGCCGCGCGACCTGCGGCACGTTCGGCGGCGCCGGGGGCGGCGAATCGTCGAGCAGTTTGCGGAGCACCCATGCGCCGCGCTCGACGGGGCTCGTATGCTCGCCGTCGCTGCCCATCGCATGAATCGCCGCCATGCCCAGAAGGCCGCCGCGTGGCAGCCCCGCCGGCACGGTCACCCTGCGAAACGCGTCGCCCGCGATCCCGTCGATTCCGTAATACCGGGCAAGGAGTCCATCGATGACGACGGAGTCCGACTTCAGCAGATCCCCCAGCCGGCCATTGGTTCGTAACAACTCCGCGAACGTCTCGTAGACCTCGCGTCGCGCAGCCTCCTTCGCGGCCGCGTCAAACCGTGGATAGTGCGTATGGCTGAACTGGAAGAAGTCGAGCCGGTCCATCGACAGCCACTGCGAGACGAACGGCACGACGAAGCCCATGCTGCGCGGGTCGTCAAGCAACCGCTGGCATTCTTGTTTGAGCAACGCTTGATTCGGCACCGCTTGGTTCAGCGACCCTTGATCGGCCGCACGGGAATCGGTCAGCGCGTTGCCCTTTGCCTTCTGCCGCAGGGTCACGTCCGGCGGCTCCCCCCAGAGCAGATAGGAGAGCCGCGAGGCAACGTGGCAGCCGTCGAGTTGGTCGTCACCCTCGGTCGTGGGCTCGGCATGGTAGAGAAACCGCGGTGAGGCGAGGATCGAAGCGAGCGTCTCCTCGAGGGCGAGAGCATGGGTCGCGTTCGCCTGGCGGCGCAGCGTGTAGGCTGTCAGAAGCCGATCGAGGTAGCCCTTTGGCGCCGAGGCCCCCCGATACGCTTCCAAGACAAATCGCCCGAGCGCCGCCTTGATCGCAGCGGCCGGAAGCGTGGCCCCGTGCTCGTCGAGCGGAATGGCCAGTGCACGAATGCCTGGCGGCGCATCCCTCGCCGTGTCGCTCAGACGCTCGACCTCCAGCCAGTCGACCCAGATCGCGAGATCGGGGCCGATACCATTCTCCTGCTGCGACTCCTTGAACCGTGCCACCGCCCGCGGCACCTTGCCTGCATCCCGCTCCCGGATGAAGACCGCACGACTGCGTCCATCGTGCTTCGCGAGGACTGTATAGGGAATCTCGATCACCGCCGGTGCATCGACGGTGCCGAGAACCTCGTGCGTGCTTTTTGCCGGAACTCCCTGGGGCCACGGGGCCTGACCAAACTCGATGAAGCGGCGGTCGGCCGCCGCCTGCGGAGTCATGCCGGCCCGGATGCGGAAACAATAGTCGCCCGGCGGCCAGTCGGCTGGAATCTGGAGGGAGATCCAGTTGCCGGCGTAGCTCGACCGGCCCGCGCCCGGAAGTGTGAGATACGCCCCCGTGTCGAGATGCGGCTGCGCGAGGTAACGTTTCTCGTATTCGATGAACTCGGTGTTGGAGTTCAGTTCCCAGAGCACCTGCTCGTCGTAGTCCTTGGCCCAGCCGAAGTGGTCGGGCGACGGGGCACCGGGGATCAGCTTCCACTGGTGGACCATCTGCCAGTCGCTCGGTGCTCGCTTCCGGATCTCGGCGGCCGTTTCGGCATTTTCGGGCTTGTTGGCGGCGGCGAGGACCGCATCGACCCACGCCTTTGCCCGCCGGTGCTCGTCCTGCGACTTTTCGTTGGCCGCGACGAACGCTGCGTGGCCCGTCTCCGCCTCGATCCGCAGCTTCTTCTCGCTGCCGATTGCGGCGGCCAGGGCAAACGCCTCGTGGACCGCCTCGCGGCCGAGGGCACGGTACTGGTCGAACTGGTCGCCCGACATGAAAAGATTGCTGCCGGAGGTATCGAAGCCGCCGGGCCGCGTGTCGGCCGGCAGTTCATGCACGTCGATCTCCACGCCGAGCAGCTGCCGAAGCGTGTTCTGATATTCGCGTCGATTGAGCCGGCGGAGCATCGTCCCGCTCCCCTGGTCGGCGAGGCTACGGCGGGCCCGCACCATCGCGTGCGACAGGTCGTCGAGCAGTTCGATCTTCGCGGCCGGCGTGGGTTGCGTTGCATCCTCGGGCGGCATCTCGCCGGAGTTCAACGCATTGAGAACCTTCTGCCACCGCTCGGCCATCTCGACGGTGCTGATCTCGCGAGTGAGCGTGTCGACACGAAACGACGCCTGAGCGTCGTCCGGCCCGTGGCATTCGCCACAAAACGTCGCGAGGAATACGGGCGCGGTTTCGGCCACCTGCGGTGCGGCGGCACGGCTCACCGCAGGCGACGTCCATATGGCCGGCAAGACGATCGCGAAAACGGGCAGCCACTTCATAATGGTCGGCTTGTTATCAGGGACGGCTTGGCTTGGTCGGCAAGGCCGTTGTGGTGATCTCGATGTCGATCTGGTTATGGCCAGGCTTGAGCGTGCGAGTGAGCGTCGATTTACGGCCGTAGCTTTCGGGTATCGAGAGATCCTTGAGGGCGTCCGGGGGCTTTGGAATACCCTCGGGGCTTATTTCGGGCATGATCGACAACCGCACGAGGCACTCGCCCGGCATGACGCCCCTCCGGGCCGGCGTGAAAAAGAGTTCATACCGGCCTTTCGCATCGGTGATCCCCATCGATGGAGATCCTTTCTCGCCCTGAGGCTGGAAGTCGACGCGGATGCCGGCCGGCGCCGGTTGACCGTCAATCTTCAAGACGCCCACTGCCGTCGCACCGACGCCGCCGCGGCCGCAGCCGCAAAAAGTGATCGTCAGGCAGGCGGCCGCCCATGTCCATGATCTAAAGGATGGTTGCATCATGCCTCGTCTAAAAACTTCCGACCGTCAGGCCGTCGGCCCGGGTACTCAGCCGCTCGTAGATGCCGCGGCCGGAACTCGACATCTGGCCGAGATAATTCGTGATCGCCGCATCGCTGCTGGCGTCGAAGCCCCAGAGCAGTGGGTTGGCCTGAATCGTGTCGTCGACGAATCGGATCGAGGCATCGGCCAGCGCGAAGTTCGCACCTCCCGGATGGAAGCTGCCAAACGCATCCACGATCCCAGAATTGAGCTTGTTGTTCGTGTATCGCATGACCTCGTACTGTCCGTTGTTCTGGTTGGTCGTCCCGGACCAGATGCCGGGCATCCGGTCGGCATCACTCGCCACGGCTGGAATACCCCCTACCTCGCCGAGGAGAAATGTCTTTGAGAGTCCGTCGGTAAAGTCCTTGAACGTCGCTCCTCGCACCTTCCGAAATGCCCCCTGCGACACACTCGCCTGTTGGCTCGTGCTGCCGCCCCAGACGTTGTTGGCTCCGCCGTTGGCGAGATAGTTCGCCTTGCTCGCGGTGAACGTGAGCCAGGAGGCCGCGGAGTTGATCTTGGCCTCGGGAGCAAGCAGTGTGACCGTGTCGGTCGGGCAGAGAAATGGCGGGATCGGCGCCCGGGCCTGAGCCTGAACCGGGGTGTCCATAAACATCGGCACCTGCATCCGCCAGGTCGTCTGGTTCATGCAGGCGTCGAAGAGCGTCGTCTGCTCGATATACGGCAGGACGAAGAGCATCCAACTCCAGCCGCCCCGGCCCTTCGGGTCCACGGTGCTGTTCGTTGCCGAGGGCGGTAGTGCCTTGTTGGCATCGTGGTAGTTGTGCAGGCCGAGGGCCACCTGCTTCATGTTGTTGGTGCACTGGGAGCGGCGGGCACTCTCCCGTGCCGCTTGGACAGCGGGGAGCAGCAAGCCGACGAGTGTGCCGATGATCGCAATCACCACCAGCAGTTCGACCAGCGTAAACCCACGTTTCGAAGTGAATGATTTCATGATCCTTCCCCCGCGGCTTCCATGAATCCCATGACCACTTGACGACCTGGGCGTGAGGCGGGCGGCCACACCACCCCACGTACTTCAACGGTAGGCGGCCACTGACTCGCCCGCCATTGTCGATTACGACAATATGGACTGTCGTCAGGGCGTGCGGCTCGGGGGGCCGACCGCCAGCAGGCCCCGTTCAAAGCCGCGTGCGACGGCCTGAGCGGTGTTGGTGGCGTCGAGTTTCAGCTTGATCGCGGTCACGTGGGCCCGGACGGTTCGTTCGGTGATCGCCAGTCGGTCGCCGACGTCGTTGAGCCCGAGCCCGTCGCGGAGCAGGTGCAGAACCTCCAGTTCGCGGGCGGTCAGTGGGCTCTCCCGGTCGCGGACCGCGAGCTTCCGCGCGATCGCCTCGCCCAGCGGCCGGCCCCCTGCATGCACCTCCCGGATCGCCGTCACGAGATCGCCGTAGCGGACCGTCTTGGTGATATAGCCCGAGGCGCCGGCATCGAGCGCGGCGATCACGTCGTCCTGGTCCTCGGACGATGTCAACATCAGCACTTTCGCCTGCGGATGTTGGGCCAGCAGTCGGCGGACCGTCGCGATTCCGTCAATCCCGGGCATGCTGACGTCGATGAGCGAGACGTCGGGCCGCAGCCTCTCCCACTGTGTGACCGCCGTGGCGCCGTCCTCCGCCTGCCCTGCGATCTCAAAACCCGCCTCGGTGCCGAGCGTGCGGACGAGGCCCTCCCGAAAGAGCGGGTGGTCGTCGACGATAAGCAGACGGATCGTGGTGGAAGTGATCATGGCTCGGCAGCGGCTCCGGTCGACACAGGATCGTGTGTCGACGGGGAAGGATTCGCCATTGTCGGTTCCGACAGGACGTGGGCCGGCACGTTCACGCGGATGTGGGTGCCCTGTCCCGGACGGCTTTGGATCCCGCATGCCGCCTTGATCCGCCGGGTCCGCTCTCGCATCCCGCGGATACCGAAATGCCCCTCGAGCGCCTCGCGGCCGTCCACGTCGAATCCGATCCCGTTGTCGGTGACGGTCAGGGTGAGCCCCGCTTCATCTGCCGCGACCCGCACCCCGATCGTGGTCGATTCCGCGTATTTGATTGCGTTGTTGACCGCCTCCCGCATGATCCGTAGCAGGTGATACTGCACCAGCGGCGGCACTCTTGGCAGTGCGGCAGCGGCGTCAAGACGCAACGGCACGTCCGTGAGTGACTGCAGGAAAGCGACTTGCGATCTGACCGATTCGAGCAGCGAGCCATCGTGCCGCGTGGGGTCGCGAAGATCCCAGAGGAAGTCGTGGGTCTCCGCCTGCAGCCGGGCGAGCAGTCCACGTTGCTCATCCAGCACGGTCCGCGACTGCTCGTCGGTCGCCCGGTGGGCCGCGGCATCCAGCCGCAACGCGATGCCGGCCAGATCCTGCTCGAGCGTGTCATGGAATTCACGGGCGATGCGGTGGCGTTCCTCGGTGGCGGCCTCCCCCTGTAATTTGGTCTCGATGATCGCCAACTGCCGCCGCACCTGACGACGGAGCATTAGCCCCCAGGCGGCCGCCGCCAGAGCGACCGACGCCACCGCGGCAAGCAACGCCGCCAGCCGACCAGATGTCCACCAGGAGGGATGTCGGATGACCTGAATATCGGCTGTAGTTCGTAGTAAAATGGCTAACTGCCCTACCGGCCTCGGCGACCAGTGCCGCGGATCGTCGCCTACCCGGTCGTGCGCCACGATACCGGTGACGGAAAGCTCGCTTCCTGGCTGCAGCTGAGCGAGCGGTTTGAATGTAGCCGCGTTGGCGATGGCGTTGAGGCCCGTCGACCCGCTGGTGAGCACCAGTTCACCGCCGAGCGGTGTCGTTCGCAGGTCGAGCAATCGGGCGGGAAAGTTCACGAGGCAGCCGTGGTAGTCGCCGGGCGTGGCCATGCGGCCGTGATATTCAGCCTCCGCATTGGTCCGCACGACGGTGGCCGGATCGATTCGCACAGCCACGAGCGGCGGGCCTGGGCCGAGTCGTTGGAGGACGGCCTCGACGAGGGCGGCCACGGGTGGACTGCGGTCGACGAAGCCCGCCGCCTCGACTTCGTCTCCGGCTGCGAGCGGCTCCTGCGAACGGCTCTCGACCCGCACCCCCATAAGCCCCTGCTGCAGATAGACATGACTGCCTGGCACTGCGTGAGTGACGATGCCGCGGGTGCGGATCCTGTGGCCGTCGGGCGCGGTGGGTTGGTATTTGGCGATCGAGGAGAGTGGCAGCTCGACCGCCGCGAACGGCGGACCCGGCGGCGGGCTCACCACCTCCGGCGGGTCAGCCGCTGCCACCAGAAGCCGCGGTGCGAGAAATTCGCCGCGGGTGTTGAAGCTGCAGGCCGCGACCCCCGTCAGCCGCAGCCGGGCATCCACCAGGCCGGCAGCCGCCTTGGCCTGCGTGATGGGCAGTTCCGCAGTGAACCGCTTTCCGTCTGACTCCAGGAGTACCGTGGTTCCCCCGTCCTCTGGCACTCCCTGCAGCACTCCCTCCACCACGACCCGCAGGCAGTCGTCTGCCCCGCTGAAAAACCGTTCTGGATCGATCGGTCGGGCCTCGGGCAACTGTCCAGGACCGAGCGGTCGGATTGCGATCGCGAGGACGTTCGGCGAGAAGCCGCCGCGGGTAGCGAGCCCCTCGACCTCGACACGGTTTCCCTCTTCCACGGCGGCGAGTGCCGCCGCGTCTCCCCGCCAGAGCCCCGACGCGTGCGACTGCGAGACATCGACCCAGATACCACCGGAGTCGTCCTGGACGACCAGCCCGTGGTGGTTGCTCCGCCGCCAGGTGACCACGCCGCGGATCCGCACGGGGCGGCGGCCTACAGCAGTGGTGTCGTGCAGCACCGCACCGATCGCCAGAAGCGGCGCTGTCTCATCGGCGCGGCATGCCGCCGCCACTGCGGCGACGATCGCTACCGCCACGATCGCCTGCGACGTTCGACGGACCTGTCGAGTCGTCATGCAGAAAAGCCTCCGACGGTACGATACCGTGTGCGAAAAGGGGACGCAGCCAGAAGTGTTCGGCACGGCATGTGCTGTCCCCCGTGGCGGCAAGTTTTCAACTTGTCCGGGAGTTGGGGGGACGAAAAGGGGACGTAGCCAGGAGTGTTTGGCACGAAATGTGCGCGAGAGAAACCAGCGAATCCAGGGAAGGTGGGCCGAGTTGCGCCCTGAGCTGGAAGTTGCCATAGTGTGAGCCATGGCCGTAGCTCGCCGCAAGATACGCCCTGAAGACATCCACGGCTTGAAGTCTTTCAAGCCGCTGCAGGGTTTGATCGAACGGCTGCACTTCGTGGGGACGCAGCGCGAAAAGGCAGGCAATCGTGACCTGCGCTAGAAACATTCTTGCGATCATTCTTGGGATCAATATTGTTCGCTGATCCTACTCTGGTTCTTCAGTCCCATCGTCGACAGCCTGCGTGGACTAAAGTGGCCCGGCACCCTCGACAAGGTACGAAAGACCTTTGGCGTCGGGCGTGCCTCGCTCGGCTCGCTTTCGGAGGGAGTGGCGGTTCGGCCATCGACCGCACACACAGTTCGAGTGGCTAGGCCGGCGGCGGAAGCACCGGACAAGTTACAAACTTGCCGCCACGGGGGAACAGCACGTATCGTGCCGAACACTACCGGGACGCAGCTCTTTTCTTCCGCGTCTCAGTCATGGATCACCTCTCCGTCAGCGATGCCGGCCAGGGCATTGAGCACCGACTGCTCGATGTCTGTGCGGAGTGGACGGAGAGCCCCATCGACGGTCGTGAACAGCACAACGTTGCCATGGCCGCTATTGAACTTTGGAACATCAAACGTCGGTTCCGTGCTGAGACCGTTCATGACGGGCCAGCCGGCGGCTCCAATCCAGCCAATCGCTGCAGCATTTTCACCCAGCATGATGGTTTTGGATGTGCCATCGAGGATCTGGTGGAGTCGTCTTGCGTGACGATTCACGAAAACACCCGTCCATTTTCTACCCGTCGGCGTATTGCCATACCCACCAGACACGCCGACATAATTCGAAAGCCCCAGATCTTTTTCCGGCCGTCCGGCAATCATGACCACGGGACCTGATGACGACTCATACGTGAAGGAGGTATCGATGACGATATTCTGCTCGCCAGAAATTGCTGCAGGGCATCGCAGGAGTGGTAGTGGCGTGCGTGCCGCGTCATATGTTTCGGGCACGGTCCAATAGCCGTAGGAGGCCCCGCCAGGCGACTTCGTCGTGTGTTGTCGCAAGAGATGTGTGTCGAGCCGCGAATAGACGGCAGTCTCTTCGAAGAACGGCAGTAAAACCGGAAGCAGCCCAACATTCGAAAAGTCCCACTGCCATGTCTGCGGGGATTCGGCCTGGTCGTCAAAGCCGTTGCCATTTTTGTCCCAAGGCCCGAGAAACCCGATTGGCAGGCGTCGCTCGGCAGTTTCGAATCCCACGATTGCCAGCGCGATGTTCCGAAGGTTGCTCGCACATGTCGCGCGGCGTGCCGCGGCTCTGGCCGACTGAACGGCGGGAAGAAGAAGGGCGACAAGGGTTGCGATGATGGCGATGACCACCAGCAACTCAACAAGCGTGACACCGCGAGCGGAGCCACTTGCGAAGCGAGGTGCCGGTCGGGATCGCGGTTGCTTTTCGGAAACGTTCATGAAACAGGAGGATACGGAAAAGGAAAAGGAAAAGGGGCAAAGTTCTTTTTTCGAACCGTTTTTGAACGCGAAAGTGTTCTTTTCCTCGCCGAATTGCCACCACCCCGGGTCCGCCATAAAATACACACTTCGGTGTGTGTACGGCCCTGAAGTGCACACTGATCTGTCTTTACCCAGGATTGTTGTACTCAGAATTGGAGGTTCGTCCGATGGAGCCAGTGACAACCCGGGTCTTCATGAACGGCAACAGTCAGGCGGTGCGGATTCCGGCTCAACTGCGGATCGATGCAGAGAGGGTTGAAATCAGTCGTACGGCCGATGGCGACCTGCTGCTGCACCCGGTGCCCGCAACCCGTGGGCAGGCGTTGCTCGAGGTGCTCGATGGCTTTGACGACGAGTTTGTCGCGTTGCTCGAGCAGAGCCGGACTGAGCAGTTGCCGATGCAGGAGCGGAGCTCGCTGTGAAATACATGCTCGACACCAACATCCTCATTTACCTTCTCCGGCACCGGCCTCCGGCAGTGGCCGCCCGGCTCGATGCGCTCGACGTGGACGACACGGTCTGCATGTCGTTCGTCACCTTTGCGGAACTGCTCGGGGGAGCCGAACGCAGCTCGCGTAAGCCTGAGGCGGTGCGACGGCTCGAGCAGGTGAGCCGTCTTGTCCCGGTGGCGTACCCCAGCTCGAGCGGCATCTGCCATCACTACGCCGAGCAGTTCACGCGGCTGCGAGCCGTGGGCACGCCCATCGGAGCCAATGATCTCTGGATCGGCTGCCACGCGCTCGCCGAATCCGCAACGCTGGTCACCAACAATGATCGCGAGTTTCGGCGACTCGTTGGCTTGTCGGTGGAGAACTGGGTTGCTCCCTAAAGGAAAAGCAGAGGAAAAGCAGAGGAAAAGCTTGCGGAAAAGATCGGTCACTGGCTGGTCCGCAACCATTTCCCGGTCGTTCCTGCGTCACCTCCAAATCGAGGCGATGGGGAGCGGCGATCGTCTCACCGGATCGGCGACCTCAAGCGCCGCCCTCGGGGATGCTCAGGTGCCACGAGTCACACTCTGCAGATCGAGCCGGATGCGTGGACGGCCACGCTACGCATCCCACCGCAGGCTCGGCGACACACCCTGGCCCCGCGTCCCGCAGAAGTTGACCTCGATGCCCAGGGCCCGCGCGGTGGCCGCTTTCGTGAGGGCAGCCCTGTCGGCGCCGGCGGCATCCTTCGCATACACGACCTGTATGTGGTTCGCCTTGTGACGGGCCATCATCTGATCCCGAGAGATGCCGTAGGTCACCGCATGCATGATCGGCCACTGCTTCGTCGTCGCCTCCAGGCGACGGCGGGTCTCCTCCTCCGGCAGCGTCACCACCTGCGCTCGTCCAATGTCCATGCAGAGCTTTTCATGTCCCTGCACGTTGTCGACCCAGATCCGGCTCCAGACGATCTCGCCCGGCCGGCTCACCCCGGCGAGCGTGCTGCCGCCAAGCCGGAAATACATCGGCGGCTGCCGGTAGCCGTGTGCCCCCTTCCAACCACCCGTGAAGTGGGCCGGCGGCGCGGCCCCCGAGATCTCAAACACCCAGACCCACTGGTCGGTGGTTCGTGACTGGTCCCAGTCCCCCCAGCGGATGTCGTGAAGCGTGTTCTCGACCGGTTCGCCGAGCGCCTCGTGCACGCGCTGCGTGAGCAGGCCGTCGAGGCCGGCGCACTCGTCCACCTCGTTGAAGTGCACGAGCGGCTTGCCTTTATAGAGCGGCTTCGTCGACCCCGCCGCAGTCACTGGCGGCCGCCTCGAATCGTTGAGCATTCCCTCCACCAGATCGCTGGCCGGCAGGAGATCCTTGAGGCCCTGCTGATATTGGATGCCCACACAATCGCAGCCAAACCGTGCGGCGATGCGGACCGCGGCGACATACATCTTGCACTGCAGGAGCACCTGAGCCCGCGTCAGATCGGTGGCTTCGGACTTGCCGAAATGGAACTGCATGCCGGCCTTCTCGATCCAGCGGAAGACCTCCTTCGCCTCGGCGTCGGTGACCTGCGTGGTCTCGTGGTAGAGCCCGCTTTGGCTGAGCCGTTCCTTGAAGACGCCCGTGGCATGGAGCAGATGATCGGGGATGATCGCGTTGAACATCCCCATGCAGCCCTCATCGAACACGCCCATCAGCGCCTTGCGGCGGCGGAGGTCGGCCGCGATCGTCTCGGCCGCGCGGGCGAGCTGTTTTGGGATCGACACCTTGTCGAAGGGCACGACGTGGCTCGTGTCGTGGTGCACGGAACGGTGGTCGAGCCAGGCCTGCAGGTGCCGCCGGAAGCTTGGGTTTGCGAAGTCATCGGCCCAGAGCGTGGAGTAGGGCACGCCGGCCTTCGTGAGCGAGCCGTTCAGGTTGAGCATGCCGACCAGACCCGGCCACTGCCCCGACCAGTTGGCGACCGTGAGAATCGGCCCGGAGTGGGTCGTGAGACCGGGCAGCACATGGTTGGAATACTGCCAGACCGCCTCGGCCACGACGAGTGGCACGTCGGGATCGATGCCTTCGAAGACATCAAGCCCTTCGCGGGCACTGGCGATGAACCCGTGGCCGCGGGCCTTCGAGGGGGCGTGGCCGCGTTCCAGCCTCCATCCCGAGGCGGCAAACGCCTTGCCGAGATCAGCCTCCATCGCCTGCTGGGCCGGCCAGCAGACCCGGTTTGCCTCCTCGCGGAGATCGCCATTGGCGATGAGCACGGCCCGCCGTTTCCCCGCGGCAGACGCTGGTTTCGACGCGGAGACGGAGCGCGGGGACGGGGCCATGGGCGGAATCCCTTTCTCTGGTGCGAGGCTGGTTGGAAACGGAATCTGATCCGGAACTATACTTGCTTCTTGGATGTCGGTTCCAGACGGCAGGCATTGCCGAAATGCCTTCGGCTCGTTGCCTATCCCACCTGTCTCCCGTTCACGATGTCGACCTTGATAGAGCCCTTGCGCGGCGATGCCCGTGCAGCCCCCCGCGGAGATCCCTTTCATGCGCCTGATCCGACGCTTCGTTCAGACCACGATCGCGGTGTGCTGTTGTGTCCCATGCGGAGGCTTTCTGGCCGTTGCCGCAGCTGCCGAACCGGCCCCCGCCGCGGCCCCGGCCCCGGCTGCCAACCTGCCCGCCTTTTTGCGGTGGGTGATCTCGGCCGACTATGCCCGCGACGGGGCGACGGTCGTTACCGCAGGCGGCGAGAGCCTGCTCTACCGGCCGGGCGATGTCGTCGTCTGGAAGGCAGATGGTGCGCGGGTAGGTGATCTCGCAGGCCATCCGACCGCGGTCTGGGCCGTGAAGGTTTCGAAGGACGGCAAGCTCGCTGCCACGGCCGGCTACGACGGCCTGGTCAAACTCTGGGATCTGCCCGCGCGGACGCTCAAGGCCGACCTCAAGAAACACAAGGGCTGGGTGCGTGCGGTCGATCTCTCGCCCGATGGCACAAAGCTGGCCACGGCCGGCGAGGACGGCACCGTTGTGCTCTGGAACACGGCCGACGGCAAGGAAATCAAGACGATCGCCGCCCATGCCGGCCCAGTCACGGCCATCGGCTTCTCGCCGGACGGCGGAACAATCGCGACCGGCGGCGGCGACAAACTTGTCAAGCTCTGGGACGCCGCAACGGGCAATGAAAAAGGCAAGCTCGAAGGCCACGGCGACGCCCTCTGGGCGGTCGCCTATTCCCCCGATGGGTCGAAGCTGGCCACGGCCGGCGCAGACCGCACGATCAAGCTCTGGAATACTGCTGACTCGAAGGAGTTGGCAACACTCTCGGGCCACAAGGACTGGGTGACCAGTGCCAGCTTCTCGCCAGACAGCACGCGGCTGGCCACCGGCAGCCTCGATGGTGCCGTGAAGCTCTGGGACGTCAACGCCAAGGGCGAACAGGAAGGTTTGGAGGCCTCCAAGTCGAGCGTCTGGTGCGTGACCTTCGCCCCCGATGGCAAGACGATGTTTGTCGGCACGCATGCCGGTGGAAAATTCGTGCCGACGCCTGCTGCCAAGCTGTTGCCGCCCCCGCCGCCCCCGCCCACTCCGCCCCCGGCTCCCGCGGTGGCCCCGGTCGCCATGACACCCAAGGCCACGGTGCTCGTGCCCACCGAGTTTAAGAGCATGGCCGGCGCCACGGCGACGATCGCAGCCGATGGCACTGTGACGGTCGCGGGCACTCTGGCGAAAGACACCTACACGCTCAAGATGGTCGTCCCAGCCGGTGTCGAGCCCAAGGCGATCAAGCTGGAGGCATTGACCGATGCCAGTCTGCCATCACAGGGGCCCGGCCGCGCGGGTAACGGCAACTTCGTGGTGAGCACCCTGGCGGTGCTGTTTGGACCGCCAGGATCGAGTGAGACTCCGACGAAGGTGAAGTTCTCGAGCGCGAAGGCTGACTACGAGCAGGCCAATTTTGTCGCTGCCGGTGCGATCGACGACAAGCCCGAGACTGGCTGGGCAATCAGCGGTGGCACGGGGAAGGAGCATGCCGCGACCTTTGACATCGCCCCCGATGTCAAGCTGCCGGCGGGAGCGCCGCTGGCCATCACGATCGATCAGCAGTATGCCGACGGCACTCACAACCTCGGAAAGTTTCGGATTTCGGTCGTGCACGACATGCCTGCGGCCGCAGCACCAGCACCAGCGGCGCCGGCACCACCAGCAGTGCCAGCTACGCCCGCACCAGCACCAGCACCAGCACCGCCAGCTACACCGGTACCGCCAGCACCACCTGCTACGCCCGCAGCACCTGCGAAGTAGGATCACGGCCGATTGTGTGACAACCACCGCCCTCCGACAGGATAGAGGGACGAACAGAAAGGATGCTCGGGATGAATGTACGGATGCGAGACACCGCAGTGGGGGCCGTCGGGGCCACCGTGATCATGCTTGCCCTCATCGCGGGTGCGGTGCTCGGCAGCAGACTCGGCCCGTCGCAACACCTGCCGCGGGTGTTCGCCGTCACATCGCAGGCGGACGAATCTTTCGCCGTCTGCACCGTGCCGCTCGACGCCGGAGTCGAGGGCTTCTTCATGCTCGACTTCGAGACCGGTGACCTTTCTGGTGGCGTGCTCGGACAGGGCACCTCGCAGTTTGCCGCTTCTTACAAGCACAACGTGCTCAAGGATCTGGGCTTCAAGGCCGGTCAGGCAAAGAACCCGAAGTTTCTGCTCATCTCGGGCATTGCGGAGCTGCGGCGGGGAAACATGACGTTTGGCTCGTCGGTGCTCTACGTCACCGACTCGTCCACCGGCACGACCGTCGCCTATGGCATTCCCTGGAATGCGCTGCAGCCACAACTGGTTGCACCGCTTGTGCTGCTCGATGTCGCCCGGCCGCGGGGCGGTGGTGCCAAGGCAAAGTAGGAGCGGCCCGTTGGAAGTCACTGTCATCGTCAACGGCGAACCACGGAACATTCCATCCGGTTCGACAGCCCACGATCTGGTCGTGCTGCTCGGGCTCGAGGGCCGTCCACTCGCCGTCGAAGTCAACGAACAGGTGGTGCCGCGTGCCCGCCTGGCAGACTGTAGACTGGCGGCTGGTGACCGACTCGAACTGGTAACGCTCGTGGGTGGCGGCTGACGCCATCCGACTGCCGCCGCGTGCACGGTTCCGCCCTCTCCACACACTCCGCCACTCCCACACCATGTCTTCTCTCCCTGACGCACTCTCATCGCTCACCACTGCCCCTGATGAACCGCTGCGGGTCGGCGGCATGACGCTGGGCAGCCGGCTCGTCGTCGGCACGGGCAAATACGCCAGCCATGCCGAGATGCAAACCTGCCTCGAGGCTTCCGGCACCGACTGTGTCACCGTGGCGGTCCGACGCGAGCGGCTGGTCAATGCTGCCGGTGAAAACATCCTCGATCACATCGACACCTCGCGGTATGTGCTCCTGCCGAACACCGCCGGATGCTACACCGCAGACGACGCGGTTCGCGTGGCCCGCCTCGGCCGGGAACTCCTCCGGGAACTCGGCAACCCCGGGGCGGAGTGGGTGAAGCTGGAGGTGCTTGGCGACACGCGGACGCTCCTGCCCGATCCCGTCGGCACGCTTGAGGCGACACGGCGGCTGGTGGACGAGGGTTTTACCGTGCTCGTCTATACAAGTGACGATCCGGTGGTTGCGAAGCGGCTCAAGGAGATCGGCGCCGCCAGCGTCATGCCGGCCGGCAGTCCGATCGGCTCCGGGCAGGGCATCCTCAACGCGAACAACCTCCGGATATGCATGGAGTATTTGAAGGAGGGTGATCCCGACTATCCGGTGATCGTGGATGCGGGCGTGGGCACGGCCAGCGACGTGGCGGCGGCGATGGAACTGGGTGTCGACGGCGTGCTGCTCAACACTGCGATCGCCCACGCCGCCAACCCGCTGCGGATGGCGATGGCGATGCGGGCGGCCTGTTTCGCCGGCCGTCAGGCGTGGCTCGCCGGTCGGATTCCGAAAAAACTCTATGCAACCGCCTCGAGCCCAGACGAAGGCCGCATCGTGCGGCCGGCTGCCGCGGCCACCGTCCTGCCGCAGTGATGATCTCGTGTGTGCGATCTGGTAGCTGAACCAAGTATCTGAATAGAGTGCCTCAACAGGTGTCTCACCAAGACATGCTTGCCAAACGCATTATCCCCTGTCTCGACGTGGAGCGGGGCCGGGTCGTGAAGGGCACGCGGTTTCTCGATCTGGTCGATGCCGGAGACCCTGTCTCCGTGGCGGCCCGCTACGAGGCAGAGGGGGCCGATGAACTCGTCTTTCTCGACATCACCGCCAGCCACGAGGACCGTGCGATCATGCTCGACGTCGTGCGACGGGTGTCTGAGACCATCTTCATGCCGTTTACCGTCGGCGGCGGCATTCGTACGCTTGACGACGCCGTACGGCTCATCCACGCCGGTGCCGAGAAGGTGAGCATCAATTCCTCGGCCGTGCGGACGCCGGAACTGGTCACGGCGGTGGCCGACCGTCTCGGCAGCTGTGCGACCGTCGTGAATATCGACCCGAAGAGGGTGTGGCGGGACGGACGCGAGGTGTGGGAGGTGTTCGTCAACGGCGGTCGGGTGCCGACCGGGCTGGAGGCGGTGGCCTGGGCCCGGCAGGTCGAATCCCTCGGAGCGGGTGAGATCGTGCTGACCTGCATGGACCGCGACGGCACTCGTGATGGCTACGACCTCGAAATCACAGCCGCGGTCAGCCGGGCGGTGGGCATCCCCGTCGTGGCCAGCGGCGGAGCCGGCCGACCGGAACACCTCGCGGATGCAATTGCGATCGGCAGGGCGGACGCGGCGCTGGCCGCTGGCATCTTCCACTTCGGAGAGTGTACGATCCGGGAGGTGAAGGAATTGTTCCAGAGGCGGGGAATCCCCGTCAGACCCTCGTCAACGGCGAACCATGGCGACACTCGATCCCACGACGGCATCCGTTGAAACCGCATCCGCTGGTGCAACCGCATCCGCTGGTACAGCCGCATCCGCTGGTACAGCCGCATCCGCTGGTACAGCCGCATCCGCTGGTACAGCCGCATCCGCTGGTACAGCCGCATCCGCGGGCAGTGCGCCGCCGGCTGCTCCAGTTGTGCCGCGGGCGGCGGCCGCTGCGGCTCCGGTGTCGATCGAGCCAGCGGGCCTCGAGATAGACCGGCTCTTCGAGGCCATGGTCAAGCTGAACGGCAGCGACCTCCATCTCAAGGTCGGCCAGCCGCCCTTCATGCGGGTCAAGGGATCGCTGCAGCCGCTGAAGTATCCGCGGATCGACGCCGAACAGATGAAGTCGCTTTTGGCTCCGCTGCTCAGCGAGCGGCAGAGACACATCTTCGATACCGACGGCGGCGCCGACTTCGCCCACACCTGCGTTGTCGAGGGTGTACGGTGGCGATTCAGAGTGAACATGCTCACCCAGCAGGGCTCGTGGGGGCTCGTGGCCCGCCGCGTCAACAACACGATCCCCGACTTCGAGAAGCTCTTTCTGCCGCAGTCGATCGAGAGGCTCTGCCAGCTCGATCAGGGCATGGTGTTGCTGGCGGGCGTGACGGGCTCCGGCAAGAGCACGACGATCGGGTCGATGCTCAACTACATCAACCGGAACTACCGCAAGCACATCCTCACCCTCGAGGATCCGATCGAGTTTGTCTTCACCGAGGACAAGTGCCTGATCAACCAGCGTGAGATCGGCACGGATGTCAAAAATTTCGAGATCGGCATGAAGCATGCCGTCCGCGAGGATCCCGACATCATCCTCGTCGGTGAGTTGCGGGACGTGGAAACCTTCAAGACGGCGATCCACGCCGCCGAGACAGGGCATCTCGTGTTCGGCACGATCCACGCCGCCAGCGCGTCGAGCTGCATCGGCCGTATTCTCGACCTGTTTCCACAGGAGGAGCACCCCGCCATCCGCAGCGCGATCGCCTTCAACATGAAGGGCATCGTGGCGCAGAAACTGCTCAAGTCGATCAAACCGGGGGTGAGCCGCGTGCCGGTGGTGGAGATCATGTTCATCGACGTGCTCGTTCGAAAATATGTGCTGGAAGAGCAGGATCACCTGATCGCCGACCACATCAAGAAATCGGCCAAGGACGGGATGCAGGATTTCACGCAGAGTCTCAAGAGTCTCATCGATCTCGGCCTCATCGACCGACACGATGCACTCGAGATCGCGCCCAATCGCGAGGCCTTGCAGATGGCGTTGAAAGGCATCACGTGATGGGGCAGCGGGGTGTGCGGATGGCTGCAGGAGCCGGCGCGATGGCGTGGGGATCGAGAGCGCTCGCTGTCGCGGTCTGGCTGCTGGCTGCCGTTGGTGCGCGGGCCGTCATGGCGATGGCCCCGGATGGGTGGCCCGCGGAAGTCCCGGGGTGGGATTCCCGGGACAAGGCGGGCGGTATCGCCCTGCTGCCGCTGCTCTGCTGGTGGGTGTGGATTGCCTTCTGGGCCGCCACGAGCGACTGGGTGTTTCGCGACAGCACCCGGCACAAGGTTCGCCCGGAATTCTGGACCATGTGCACGGTCTTCCCCTTTGTGTTCGCGAGCCTGCTGGCCTGGTGGATCCCCTGGTCTGCCGCCGGACAGGCGGCCATGGCGATCGCCTGGGTTCTGCCGCTTCTCCTCTACAGCCGTGAGCGGAACCCGAAGGTGCCGGCTGCGGAGAGCATTCTGACGGCGGGCCACATGCAGCGGTTGTTCGCCGCCCTGCTCAAGAAAATGGGCGTTCAGGTCAAGACGGCGGCCGTTGTCGGCAACGGACTGCCCTGGGTCACAATGGCCGCAACATCGGCGGAGACGCCGGAAGAAAACCAGAAGTGGCAGGAAGAGGCGGCTGCCATGCCCGGATTCGCCGCGGCCACGAAGCTGCTGCAGGAGGCAGCCGCAGCCCGTGCCTCGATGCTGGTCATCGAGGCGACGGCCGACGGGGTGCGGGTGGGGCATGACGTGGACGGCATCTCCGGCCCGGCCCGCGGCGTCGCTGAGCCGCCGAAAGGCAGGGGCAAATCGAAACAACCTGAAGTCTGGGTGGATGTCCCGCCACTCGACGCGGCAACCGGCGGCAGTGCCGTCGCGGTCTTGCGAACGATCGCCGGGGCCGATGCCGCCAAGCTGAGCGGTGAACCAGACGCGGGCTTCATGATCGAGGTCGATGGTAAGAAGCGGCGCTGCCGGCTCGCGACACGCTCCACGAAGACCACCAAACAGGTGAGTATCACCCTCGATCTGCCGCCGTTCGCGCCGAAAAAACTCGAGGATCTCGGCATGTCGGCCACGCTCGCCGGCCGCGTCCGCGAACTCATCTCCCTTGAGAAGGGACTATTTGTGGTCTCGTCGCCGGCGGAGGCCGGTTGTTCCACGACCTTCGATGCGGTGCTCGTGTCGGCAGACAGGCTTCTGCGGGATTTCGTGTCGATCGAAGAGAGCGCCACGGTCTGTCACGAGGTGCAGAACGTCAAGCCGGTTCGGTATTCCGCAGCGGCCGGGGAGAAGCCTGTGTCGGCCTTGAAACAGGCGATGCTCGAATACCCCCGCGCGGTCGTCACGCGTGATCTGACCGACAAGGAACTCGCCCTCGAACTTCTGCAACTCGCCGACGACCAGCAACTCGTCATCGTCAGCGTGCGGGCCACGGATGCCCTGGATGCCATTCAGAAACTGCTCCAGATGGATATTCCAGCCGACCTGCTTGCACGGTGTTTTCTTGGATCGCTGTCGCAGCGGCTGATTCGCAAACTGTGCCCGCAATGCGGTGAGCCGCTGCCCACACCGCCAGAAATCCTGCAAAAACTCAAAGTGACGGCAGAGGAGCTGCCCGAGATCAAGCGGGCCTCGTCGCATGGCGGCTGCCGGGCCTGCGCAGGGCGGCAGTTCGTCGGCCGCACCGCCATCTACGAACTGGCCGCCGGGCCGACGGTCAGGCAGGCCATCGCCAAACAGGTCGATGCCAAGGTGCTGCGGCAGGCTGCAGTCAAGGACGGCATGCGCACGCTGACCGATGAGGGGCTGGCAATCGTCGCCAACGGCCTCTCCTCGCTGGAAGAGATGCAGAGGGTCTTCGCGGTCAAAAAGGAGGCCGGAGCCAGCATCCCCATCTCTGCCAAGCCCATCTCAGCCAAGCCCGGCGGAGCCAAGCCTCCGACCAGGCCGGGCCTCCCTCCCAGCGCAAAACCCGGCTCGTCGCCCGGTCCGCCGCCCGGGTTACGACCCGGACCGCCCCCCGGATCGCCGCCCGGTCCGCCCCCCGGAGCCAAACGATGATCATGTCGCTTGTGCTTGTCGCGATCCTCGCCGCCGTCACCGGGATGCTGGTGCGTGAGGGGCTGTGGCGATCGACGCTGATGTTCTTCAACGTGCTGACGGCCGCGACCGTGGCCACGGCCTGGTTTTCGCCATTGGCAGCGGTGCTCGAGGAGCAGGCGGAAGACTATGCCACACTGGTCGATTTCCTCTCGATCTGGCTGATCTTCTGTGCCGTGCTCGCTCTCCTCCGCGAGTTGACCGACCGCATATCGCCAACGTCGCTGGTTTTTCCTCTGCTCGTCGAGCGGATCGGTGGCGGCCTGATGGCATTCCTGACGGGCTGGATCATGATGGCGTTCACCGCGGCGACGTTGCACACGGCCCCGGTGACCCGCGACGAGGTGCAGCCGACGCCGGAAGCCCGCATGTTTTTCGGGCTCGCGCCCGACCGCAAGTGGCTGGGGTGGGTTCGCGGCAGCTCGTTGACAGGGCCGTTCTCGCGAGGGCCGGACCTTGTCTTCGACAAGCAGGCCGACTTCATCCTGCGGTACGCCGACAGGCGGCAGAGATTCGCAGGGCCATCAACGCCATCCACACCGGCGAAGTGATCAATCATGGAAGCGACGGACCAGACAAGTCATTACCGGCCGGTCAGCAGGCTCGCCGTGGGGGCTGCCGCGGCGGGCGTGGTGGCGAGCCTGGCGCTGGTGACGCCGCTATTGTGGATCCTGCCGCTGGTGGGTGTGGCCCTGGCGGTCGCAGGACTGGCCGACGTGACGCGATCGGGCGCGGAGAAGGCGGGACGGTCGGCCGCCCTCGTCGGTCTCGCCCTGTCCGTTGGGTTTGGTGCCCAGGCCGTCACTGCCAGTCTTGTCTCGCGTGTGATCTCTGAGAGCCGTGTCAAGGCTGTGACCCATGCCTGGCTCGACGCGCTGCAGGAAAACCGCCTCTCGGATGCGCAGAGCATGCTCGCCCCCCACCTGCTGCCGCAAGCGGAATCGGACGAACATCAGCATGGAGCAGAAGGGCATCCCGGCCACCAGGGCGATGAGAAGCAGCCCTCGATTGATTCGTTGCCGGCGGTGACGGCGATCATCGGCTGCGGCAAGGCCGCCGTCCGTGATGTGCGGTGCACAGGCCGTGACGAGGAGACCGGGGAACGGTGGTGCGCAACGATCCGATTGGCACCCTGCACGACCGGCGGAGCCATCGAGGCTCGGCTGCATCTCGTGCCCGCGGTGGTGAATGATCCGCGACAGCGGGTGGAACGCTGGACGATCGTGGAGATCGACCTGATTCCCTAACCACCATCCCTAACCACCATCTCTGACCACCATCATCGGCAGAGGTGGGCCATGCGTCACGCTCTCAAGCCGCGAATGGCGTGGATCGAGTCGGCGTTGGCCGCGAGCATCACCAGTCGGTCAAAGCCGAGCGCCGCGCCGACGCCCTCCGGCATCGTCGGCCCATGGGCGTCGAGGAGTTGCCGCGGAGAGGGCAGCGCCTCCCGGCCGTCCGCCACGCGGATCCGATTGGCGGCCACGATGCGGGCTTCGAGCACCGACCGGCTCGTTTCCTCCTCCCAGCCGTTGGCCAGCTCCACGCCGGCGACAAAGAGTTCAAACCTGCGGGCCGCCCTCGGATCGAGAGGGTCGACACGGGCAAACGCGGCCTGCGACACCGGCCACGCTTCGAGCATCGCCGGCCTTTCGTGGCCCAGCCGCGGTGCGACCATCTCCGTGAGCAGCAGCTCGAACCAACGGTCCCACTGATCGTCGGGCGTTGCACGATCGACCCCGGGCGGCGGGGCGAGGCCAGCCCGCCGTCCCGCGGCGGCGAGATCGGAGAGCGTTGCCACGAGTGGATCGACGCCCGCCCACTGGGTGAACGCGTGGGAACAGCTGATCCGCTCGATGCCATCAGTGCTGAGCGCCGAGTGGCAGAGCCTGTCCAGGAGCGCGGCGGCATCGGCGAGCGTCGTGCCTGGTGCATACCACTCAAGCAGCACAAACTCGACGTCGTGCTGCCTGCCACGTTCGCCGGCCCGGAACGACCGTGCAAACTGGTAGATCGGCCCGGAGTCGGCCGCCAGCAGCCGCTTCATCGCCGCCTCGGGACTCGCCTGCAGGTAATGCGGAGGCAGATCCGGGCCGTCGACATGCACGGCGATCGGATCGATGTGCGCCTCCGGCAGCACCTCGGGTGAGAGCACCGGCGTGTCCACCTCGACGAATCCCAGCCGGTCAAACAGATCGCGTAGGCCACCCCTGATGCGGCTGCGGAGTTCGAGGATCGGCCGGGTCGACATGGGTGCAGGACGTCAGAGGCGGAGGGCCTCGGCCTTTCGTCCCAGCAGTGTCGCCGCCGCCGCGCGGTATACAAGCACCGGGCATGGGGCTCGGCGTACAACGGCCTCCGCCACGCTGCCCATGAGCATGCGTGACATGCCGGTCCGGCCGTGCGTGCCAAGCACGATCATCTCGGCTCCCTCCTCGGTGGCGATCCGCACGATCTCACCGGCAGGATCACCCATCGTGAGCCGATGCGTGAACGCTATTGCCGGATCAGCGGGCCGCACCTCCTCGAGCATCTTGAGAATCCGTTCCGAACTCGGCTCAGGCATTCCGTAATAGAGTTCGCCCGCTGCGTATGCCAGCGGTGGCTCCTCGACGTGCAGGATCAGCAGCGAGGCGGATCGCTGCTTGGCCAGTGCTTCCGCGTGCGGGAGCGCCGCGTCGCTGGCTGTGGAGAAGTCAGTGGGGAAAAGAATGATGCTGCGTGCCATGGAGAAGAGCTCCCGTGGTGAAGGCGTCCGCTGCCGGCTATCAGACGACGGAAAATGAACCAGCTTCATTTTACGCCACGCCAAGTGTCGCGGCGCCACATAACGCATCCGATCCCCCGGCTTAGGCCGGGGGTTTGTATGCGGACGCGGGGGAGTCGCCCGGGGCTACCAGCGGGGCGGCAGGCCGCGCCGCATCCAGGCTCGACTCCAGCCGGGCGACCGGGTGGAGCTGCGGAAGCTTTAAGTCACGGCGCAGGCGGCAGGAGCCGGGCCAGATCGATCTCGAGTCGGTTTCCGGCGTCGGTGACGACGCCGGCACACGACAGCGGCTCGTGTGGTTCGACGCTCGACGCTTGAGTGTAGCCGCCGCCGGTCGGATGGCGAAACACCTGCGTCCGACGCGATACCGCGTCGATCACCCATGCTTCGGCAATGCCATGCCGCGCATAGAGCGGCATCTTGACTCCGAGGTCGTAGGCGAGGCTCGTATCGGCCACCTCGACGACGAGGAGCACGTCTGCGGGGCCGGGGTGCGATGTCATGTAGAAGTCTGCCCGGGGCCGCAGGATCGCGATGTCGGGCTCCGGCTCGTTGACGTCGTCAAGCCGAATCGGGTTTTGACATCGGATGAATACAGACTCTCCGAGATGACGGCTGAAATGACGTGTGAGCGCGTCCACAATCGCGGCATGCAGGGCACCGATCGGCGACATGTCGATGATCTCCCCATCGATGAGTTCCACCCGATCCGAGTGGCCGAGAATGCCGACCTCGCCCATCTGATGAAAGTCGTGGACCGTCAGTTGGTGACGGGACGGAGTGGCGCGTGGAATCGTGGCCATACGGACGGAACTTTCGGCGCGAGCGACTCACTGGACTGTGCAAAAGTATAGCGATCAATGGTCTGGCGTCAACGAAATCCGCCAGACCGGACGCGGGGAGTCGCCCGGGGCTACCAGCGGGGCGGCAGGCCTCGCCGCATCCAGGCTCGACTCCATGGGAGCCGGTGCCGCCATCTACGGGCGTGGATCGGAAAGGCCCGGTGTTCGTCCCAGGCGTTTTCCCAGTAGGTTTCGTCCGGAATCCACTGCAGTCCGCGGGCATGGGCCAGCAGCGTGAACAGGCTCTGGTCATGGCGGTGCGCCCGAAACTCCGGGTGCTCCCCCTCTGGCGACGCGGAATCGTCAACGATCGTCAGGTCGGCCATGCGGGCCTCCCATTCGCGAACGAGATCGACCGTGGCCGGCCCAGCCCGCAGCACGAGGATCCCGGCCAGCACCATCTCGCGCTGCCGCAGGCTCGGACTGTCGACACCGAAAGCCGCAATCGCCGCGCGTTTGGTCCACTCGCCCACCGTGCCTTCGAGCGAAAATGCCAGCACGCCTGCGGGATCGGCGGCTGCCAGCGAAAGATACTCCTCCAGTCGGCGGCTCCCCTCGGGATTGAGCGAGCAGCCGGCATCGGCGTAGACGAGCACGTCGCCCTCCGGCAGCGACTCAAGCTCGCGGCGGATCACGTGCGGCTTCCAGGTATAGAGGCCGAAGCCACGGCGGTGCCGCCGCACGGTGTTGGCGTGCACCCGCCAGTAGTCGGGCAAGAGCCAGCGTTCATCCACGGCCCGGATCGACGTGAACCGATCCATGGAGGCCGCCTCGGCCCGGATCCGCGCGAGCGACCCACCGTAGCGGCGATTGGCAAAGGAGAGGAAGTGTGTGGAGATCATGGCGAAGCCATTGGCTGGCAATCAGCTGACAGCCAGCATCCGCTCGAGTGCAGTCACGGCCCACTTCGCGGTCTCGTCGTCGACCCGGATCGTGTTCACCGGCGTGCCGGCCTCCAGATGCTCGAGACTCCAGCAGAGGTGCGCCAGATCGATGCGATACATCGTCGCACACATGCAGACCACCGGCGAAAGAAATCGGATCGTCTGCTCCGGGTGGCTCTGCTCCAGCCGTTTCACGAGGTGCAACTCCGTGCCGATCGCCCAGGCCGTCCCCGGAGCCGCGGCCTCCACCTGCTTGATGATGAAGCTCGTCGAGCCGGCGACGTCGGCCTTGTCGACCACCTCCATCGAGCATTCCGGGTGCACGAGCACTTTGACACCCGGCAGGCTGGCCCGCGCGGCATCGACGTGCTCCGGCCGGAACATCGCGTGCACGCTGCAGTGACCTTGCCAGAGAATCACGCGGCTCTTCTCGATCTGCGCCGCATCGTTGCCTCCGAGTCGGGCCGCGTGCGGATTCCAGACGCACATCTGGTCGAGTGGAATGCCCATCTTCCGCGCCGTGTTCCGGCCAAGATGCTGGTCGGGGAAGAAGAGCACGCGGCTGCCCGCACGGCCGGCCGTTCTCGCGAAGGCCCAGTCGAGCACGGCTCGGGCGTTGCTCGATGTGCAGACGATGCCGCCGTGCCGACCGCAGAAGGCCTTCAGACTGGCCGCCGAGTTGATGTAGGTGACCGGTGTGATGTCGGCGGTGTCGACCACGCTGCCCAGATCAGCCCAGGCATCCTCGACCTGTTCGATGGCGGCCATGTCGGCCATCGAACATCCCGCGGCCAGGTCGGGCAGAACAACCGTCACGCGGCGGCCCCCCCGGGCTGCAACCTGCTCCGGCCTGTTCACGAGAATATCGGCCGTCTCGGCCATGAAGTGGACGCCGCAGAAGGCAATCGCCTCGCACTGTTCCCGCTCGGCGGCCGACTTGGAAAGCTGGTAACTGTCTCCCTGCAAATCGGCGTGGGCGATCACGCCGTCCTGCTGGTAGTGGTGGCCGAGGATCACCAGCCGCTGGCCCATCCGTCGGCGGACAGCCTCGATCCGCTCGCCGAGGGTGGCGTCGTCGAGGCTGCGGTAGGCCGCGAGCGGTCCGGCGGGATCGGTGGTGGCGAGCGGGGTGGTCATGTTGGTCTTGATTCCTCTGGCTGGCTTTGATTCCTCTGGCTGTTCGCGATTCCTCTGGTCTCGATTCTCCGAAAGTCTCCGGCACGCCAGGCCCTGAGTATATGGGCCGCACACATGCGGGGCGTGGGGCCGTGCGACCTCGCCCGCAGACGCTATACTGTCGCGGCACTGCCAGGTGGAAGACCGCCCCGGCGGCTCTCCGTGGATCAGGCAGGTGATCCGGTCATATTTTAAGTGAAGGACGGCTAGGCGTTATGGCGCGAAAAGTTGTGAATCGCAAGGAGCTCAGGGCCCAGAACGACGCGGCCGAGGCCCGCGAGAAGACGACGAAGAAGACGGCCAAGAAGGCAACCAAAGAAAAGCCCGTCAAGGCAAAGAAGGAAAAGGCCGTCAAGGATCCGAGCAAGGTGGCTGCCAAGAAGCCCAGTCGCAAGAAGGTGGCCAAGGAAACGCGGATGAAGGCCTACTGGGGCGTCTACAACCAGGGCATGAAGCGGCTGGCGCTGTTTGAATATTCAGATCGTAAGGCGGCTGAAAAGAAGGCTGCCGATCTGATGGCCTCATCGCGTACGAATCACTTCATCCAGTTGGTGAAGGAAGCGATCACCGAATAACCAACCGCAGCAACTCCGGACAGGGGCCATGTGCATGCGACCCGCGAGCGAAGCTATGCAGAAGAGGTTCGTGATGACCAACAGAATGAGGGTTGCCACGACCCAGAAGAGCTTGGCGAAGACTCAAAAGAGCTTTGCTACGACCCAGAAGAGCTTTGCTGCGGCGGTCGTGGCCGTTCTCTTCGTGGCCGTCCTGTTCGTCACAGTTCTCGGTGCGGGCGTTGGCTGCACGAAGGCGCCGGCCAAGAAGGCGAGGCCGGCGGCTGACGGTGCCTCCGTAGACACTGGCTCGCCGGCAGGAGACTCCGACGGCGAGTTGGAGGGCATCGATTTCGACACCGCGCTTGTGGTCGATGACGGGCGGGTGGAAGTCTGCTCTCCGACGGACTGGACCCGCGGCCCGCAGTCGAAGGGATATCTCGTCAAATACATTCCCGGCCGGAAGAAGACCTATCCGTCGATCGTGGTGATGGCGGCGGATGCGCCCGAAGGGATGGCCGAGGTCGAAGGCGGTGAGCAAGGGAATCATGGGGAGTTTGTGGCGGCGGTGGCGGCAAGCCTCGCCGGCACCTACACCCAGAATGGAAAGAGCACGCTGATCAAAAAGCCTGCCGCGGTGACCCTCGGCCCCCACTGTGGCGTCACGTGGGCGGCTCCGGCAACGATCAGCGTCGATGGCATGCGGGAATCGATCGACCGCACGAGTTATGCGGTTGTGTTCGGCGGGCGGATGTACACGGTGGAGGTGCGGGCGCCGAAGGGAAAACTCGACGCCGCAGGCCGCTCGGCTGCCAAGGCGGTGGCGGCAGGATTGTCCCCGCCGCAGGCGGCAGAGGCTGAACCAGCCCCGCCGCAGGCTGCGGTGCCAGCGGAGGTTGCGGTGCCAGCGGAGGTTGCTGTGCCAGCGGAGGCTGCTGCGCCAGCGGAGGCTGCTGCGCCAGCGGCTACGGAGCCGGCAGCAGAAACACCTGCCGAGTAATCAGCCGCGGACATCCTTCGCACGATATTGAGTCAGTCAGTGCAACCGCATGCCGGGGAGGCAGCCGGAGTCGGGGGAGAGCAGGTAGACACCCGTGGCCCCCGCGCCGCTGGCAGCCACGACCATGCCCTCACTGAGCCCGAATTTCATCTGCCGGGGTGCCAGGTTGGCAACCACCACGACGAGCCTGCCAACGAGCGATTCCGGCGTGTGGAATCCCTTGATGCCCGCGAACACCGTGCGAGTCGCGTCGCCACCGAGACTGATCGTAAGACGGAGCAACTTCTTCGCCTCTGGCACCTCCTCGGCGGCGATCACCCGCGCCACGCGGAGATCGACCTTTGTGAAGTCGTCGATCGTGCATTCCGGAGCGAGCGGTTCGGCGGCGAGCGGGGCTTCCGAATCGACGGGGGCGGCATGCGGTTCCATGGAGGTCGTTCCTTGTGTGACAGTCTGGCTGGATGAGACGCTGGGCAGGGGGTGTGTTGGCTGCTGCTCCTTGGCCAGCTCGAGCGAGGTGGCCAGCAGGGCCTCGATCTGTGACGATTCGACGCGGCGCATGAGCGACTGGAAACTGCCAACGGGGCCGGCCGCGAGCGGATGCTGCGACTCGCTCCAGGAGAGGATGGGACCGCCGACGAGTTCGCCGGCCTGTGTCGCTAAGCTCGGCAGCACCGGCGCCAGGTAGACGGCGATCTGCCGGAAGAGATTGATTGCCACACTTGCCACGTCCTGCAACTGCGCCGCTGCCTCCGGTCCGGCCTTGGCGAGCTTCCACGGCTGTTGGGCGTCGACGTAGGCGTTGGCCCGGTCGGCGGCCTGCATGATCGTCCGCATGGCGCGGGCGAAGTCGCAGGCTTCGTAGGCTTCGGCGATCGCGGCACCATCAGCTGCGGCTGCCGCGAAGAGTCCACCGTCGTCAGGATACTTCTGCGAGAGTCCGGTCTGCTCCAGCCATCGCGCCGTACGGCTGGCGAGGTTGACCACCTTGCCGACCAGATCGGCGTTCACCTTGGCGGCGAACTCCTCGAGATTCAGGTCGAGGTCGTCGATGCCACCGGAGAGCTTCGCGGCGTAGTAATACCGCAGCATGCCCGGGTCGAGATGGTCGAGGTAGGTCCGCGCGAGCAGGAACGTGCCACGGCTTTTCGACATCTTCTGACCGTTGACTGTCAGGAAGCCATGGACATGGATCCGCGTGGGGAGCGCGAGACCGGCCGCCTCCAGCATCGCGGGCCAGAAGAGCGTGTGGAAATAGGTGATGTCCTTGCCGATGAAGTGGTGGATCTCGGCGACCGGTCCGGCGGCGTCGCGGCGCCACCAGGCGTCGAACGAGCCGCCGCGGGCCGCGCACCACTCGCTCGTGGCGGCGAGGTAGCCGATCGGTGCATCGAACCAGACATACCAGTAGTGCCCGGGGGCGTCGGGAATCTCGAACCCGAAGTAGGGGGCTGGCCGCGAGATGTCCCAGTCGCGGAGCGGTTCGCCGAGGAAATGCCCGGCAAGATAGTTGGCGATCGGCGGGTCGAGAGCGCCGGAACGCTGCGTCCACTCGTCGAGAAACCCGTGCATATGCTCGAGCGTCACGAAGAGGTGCTCGGCCGACCGCACCTCCGGCCTCGTGCCGGAGAGCGTGCTCACGGGATCGACCAGATCGGCCGGCGTGTAGGCCGCACCGCACTGCTCGCAGGAGTCGCCGTATTGATCGGGGGCTTGGCACCGCGGGCACGTGCCGCGGACGAACCGGTCGGCGAGGAACACCCCGGCCTGGGTGTCGAAGAGCTGCTGCACATCGCGGGTGGTCACAAGCCCGCGATCCCGCAGGCTCTGCCAGATCTCGCCGCACAGGCGGCGGTTGGAATCGCTGTCGGTGGAGCCATAGTGATCGAAGTCGATCTGGAAGCCGCTGAAATCGGCGAGGTGTGCCTCCCGCATCGCGGCGATCAGGTCTCGCTCGCTGCGGCCCTCGGCCCGGGCGCGGATCATGATCGCGGTGCCGTGCGTATCGTCGGCGCAGAGGTAGGCGGCCTCGTGGCCGCGGAGTTTCTGAAACCGCACGAAGATGTCGGTCTGGATGTACTCGACCAGATGCCCCAGATGGATGTGCCCGTTGGCATAGGGCAGGGCGGAGGTGACGAGAATGCGGCGGTCGCGGTCAGTCATGCAGAGTTTCTAGTGATGCTGGCGTACGAAAGAAACCGGAATTGTAAGAGCCCGCGCGGCAAACGGGGAAACCGTTTGCAAAACAGGTGGGATGGGAAAGGTTTTGAGAACGCGGCGAACGCAAAATGATCTTGTCGCCATCGAGCGGGGCAGGCACCATCCCGCCCCGCGGTCGGCAGCCTGCCGCCGGCAGCGTAGTCTCGAACACACAATCCCGCACGCCAGACTCGCCGGAGCCACGGATGACACGGTCCTCGCGACTCCTTCTGGGAATCACCGCCGCCCTGGGCCTGGGAGCGGCCTGTGTGGACCTGGCCCACGGTAATCCCGCAGCCGTGGCGGCCGGAGATGTCGTGCTCCTCAACTTTTCTGCGTCGTGGTGCGGTCCATGCCGGCAGATGGCGCCGCTGGTGGGCGAAATCACGGCGGCCGGCTGGGTCGTCCGGCATGTCGACGTCGATGGTGAGGGGGATCTCGTCCGTCGGTTTGCGGTCTCCGGAGTTCCCTGCTACGTGCTTCTCGTCAAGGGACAGGAGGTCGGACGCATCAACGGCGCGACGACCCGGGGCGAACTTGAAAACCTGCTGGCTAAGAGCCGCCAGCCGCTGGGCCTTGCGCCTGCAGCCGCGTCGTCGGCCGTCGCCTCCCTGGGCGGCATTCCCTTGTCGGTCACGCCGACGGAAACCCCACTCTCCACCGAGGCCCCAACCCGACCACTCGCCACGAGCCCCGCGATCGTGACCGCAGGCCCGCCGCCCGCCTCCACCTCCCAACCGGATCGGCTCGCCTCGCCGAGGGCACGGCAGCCAGCCCGAAGTCCGGCAGCGGACCAGCATGCCGCGGCTGTCAGCCCGCCGCTCGATCCCGCGCAGCGTGCCACGCTCGAACGTCGCCTTTTGTCCGCCACGGCCCGCCTGCTCGTCGAGGATTCACAGGGTGTGTCGCGGGGCACGGGCACCGTGATCGACTGCCGTCAGGGGGAGGCGCTGATCCTCACATGCGGCCATATTTTCCGTGATTCCCAGGGCAAGGGACGGGTGGAAGTCGATCTGTTCGGCGATGAAGGTCCACGCGGTCTGGCAGGGCAGGTCGTCGCGTGGGATCTCAAACGCGATCTGGCGCTCGTGAGCATTTTCACCGACCGGCAGATCGAGCCGGTCCGTGTCGGTGGCGTCAGCCGGAGCACGAATGCCGGTGAGCCGGTGGTGACGGTCGGCTGCAACGGTGGCGACGACCCGACGATCCATCACAGCCGCGTGACCGCCGTCGACAAGTATTTGGGCCCGGCAAACGTGCAGGTGGCCGGTCAGCCCGTGCAGGGCCGCAGCGGTGGCGGGCTGTTTGCCATCGACGGCACGCTCATCGGAGTCTGCAACGCGGCCGACCCGGCCGACAACGAGGGGCTCTTCGCCGCCCTGCCCACGATCCACGAGCAGCTCGACGAGGCGGGCCTCGCCTTCGTCTACCGCAGCGTCTATCCCAGCGGCGGAACGGGTGACGTGGCCGCTGCTACGTCAGGCCCCCTGTTGCCGAGTATGCCGGCGGAGATGCCCCCGGTGTCGTTCGACCGCCGCGATCGCGCCGACGCCCTGCCGACCGCTGCCACGGCTCTCAATAAAGACCAGGCTACGGTTCAGAATGCAGTCCCGAATCCAGTCCAGATCGCGGCCCACAATGCAAGCGAGAATGCAGCCGATCAGCCGGGACATCAGGCAGCGCCGCGGGGCATGCCGCCGACAGGTGGTTCGCAGAAACTCTCGCCCGGGGAACAGGCTTTGATCGATCATGTCTGGCGGCACGACGGGGATGCCGAGGTGATCTGCATCGTGCGGCCGCGGGGCGGACAACCGGCGCCCAGCGACGTGTTCGTGTTGCAGGGCACCGGCCGCGACTTTGTCGAACAGCTCTCCAAGTCCCAGCCCGGCGGTCATTCCGCCCCGCACCATGCCGCTCCCGCCGCGACGCGGTCGGACGTGGCCGCTCTGCCCGCAGTCGAGCTGACGCGGTAGGCTCACGTGATGCGGCAATATCTGGTGCGTCATGGTGAGAGCGTCTCCAACCTCGAGGGACGCGTGCAGGGACAGGAAGATATCGAACTGTCGGCACGTGGCCACGAGCAGGCCCGCCAGGTTGCCGCCTGGAGCCGAACGCTCTCCGCGTCGCTCCCCGACGGTGCGGCCACGATCGGGGAGATCACGATCGGCGAGATCTGGACGAGCCCGCTCAGGCGGGCCCGCGAGACGGCCGCCGTGATCGCCGCCGCTTTGGGACTGCCGCTGATGGTGGAGGAGCGGCTCTGCGAACTGCATGCGGGCATCTTCCAGGGCCATCTGTGGGCCGATCTGGAGACAACGTTTCCAGAGGAGGTGTCGCGGTGGCGGTCGGGCGACGAGCACTACTCGATTCCCGGCGGTGAATCCCGGGCACAGTTGGCGGCCCGCGGCCGGGCAGCCCTCGAGACACTCGCCTGCCGCAGCACTCCCGGCATGATCGTGGTGGCACATGGCGGTGTGCTGACTGCAACGCTTGGCAGCTTGATGGGCCGCGAGCATCCCCTGCTGGCGGCGGCTGTTGAGCGGCCGTTCACGAGGCTGCCGGCGCTGGCCAACTGTTCGGTGACCCAGATTGAATGGCCCGGCCCCCGACTCGTGGCGTTCAACGAGACCGGCCATTTGGCCTAGCCTGCCCGACAGCGCTGACAACACGAGGGTGTCGTGTCGATGGTCTCTCTTTCCCAGGGCGGCACGTTTTGAACGCGTCCGATGCACAACGTGGCGGCAAGTTTTTAACTTGTCCGATGCGGAATGTGGCGGCAAGTTTTTAACTTGTCCGATGCACTGGAGCGGATTCCGCAAGTTAAAAACTCGCGGCCACAAGGAGCAGATTCCGCAAGTTAAAAACTCGCGGCCACGGTTAAAAACTCGCGGCCACGGTTAAAAACTCGCGGCCACAAGGAGCAGATTCCGCAAGTTAAAAACTCGCGGCCACGGTTAAAAACTCGCGGCCACGGTTAAAAACTCGCGGCCACGGTTAAAAACTCGCGGCCACGGGTCACATTCTTCGGCCACGGTTAGCCCAAGTTACGCACTTGGAAGCGTAGATCCCGGGATTCCCGCGAATTCGGTGTCAAAGTCTTCACTCCATGTGCGCGGGCATGTCGACCCGTTTGAGCCTCCTGGGCAGGGGTAGCCCGAGTCGCTGGAGCAGCGTCTTCTGCTCGGCCTCGGGCTCCGTCACATACCGGAGTCCCACGGTAGTGCGGATACCACTGGCAGATTCTGCCGGCAGAACGATGTCACCGCTTTTGATCTTGTTTGATTTTGTTGGCGAACTCGTAGAGGACGGTGCGAGGTGCGTCGCCCAGCCCGGCGCCTTTCATCCAGCCGGCCAGCGTCTTCCACATCGCGTAGGCGAGGAAGCAGACAAGTACGTGTGACCGTACACGGTCTTCCTTCTGATGCCACACGGGCCGGATTGCCAGTTCATCTTTCGCGATCCTGAAGGCCCACTCCGCCTCAGTGAGCTGGATGTATCGCTTCCATAGTGTGGCTGGATCGACGCCGACGAGATTCGTGCGAAGGAGGTAGCAGCCATCGACCAGTTGCGACCAGTCGTGGAACTTCTTGTTACGGACCCAACTCACTTCCAGATGCTGCTTGCTGATCGGCTTCGGCAGCTTTCTGATCGTGACATCGAAGGCCTGCGACGCCCGCCAGAAGCGTTCCTTCAGTCGGCCCAGCCGCTCGCTGGCAAGCGTCTCATCGCGAAGTCGGCCCGACTCGGCGGCTCTCTTGAGCTTCATCAGCCCGGCCCTCTGTGCCAACGATGTACTTCGCTCCGCGCTCCCGGAGGAACTCAAGGTTGTCTGTGCTCACCATTCCCCGGTCCATCACCCAGACACGGTTCAGTGCCCCGTGCTTACGTTCCAGAGACTCGACGACGCTCTTCACCGTCAGCGAATCATGCATGTTGCCGGCGAAGACCTCGTATCCCAGTGGGAATCCTTCCTCCGTGACCACCAGCCCGATGCAGATCTGCGGGCGATCCCCGCGAGAGTCACGGGAATAGCCCCGCTTGGCGATCGCGCAGTGCTCCACGTCACCTTCGAAGTAGGTGCTCGTGACGTCGTAGAGCAACAGATCGCACTTCAGTTCAAAGAGCTCACCGAACCGCTGCTTCAGGTGTGATTCGATTGCCTCCTTGTGGGGCAACAGCCGATCGAGTGCCGCATGCAGGCGATCGGTGTGCACCTTCTCGGGCGTCACGCCCAACAGATCTTCCAACGACGTGCGTCGATACCACTTCTCCTCGATATGGAGTTCACTCGATGGCTCGCAGAGCCGGGCGATCGTGAGAATCGCCGCCACCGTCCCCCAGGGCACGTCCTCGCGGCCTTCCGGAAGAAGTGTCGCGAGCAACCCATCGAGACCGAGCATTCGCCATAGACCCCACGCCAGCCAGACGTCGCCGAAGTCTCGAAGCCGCTCAAGCCGGATGTCCTTGAGGCGAACCTTCACCTGCTCTTCCGCACCTGCATCATGTGCAGATGGCGGATCAAAGAGCGTGCGCTGTGGCCGACGTGCCGCATCGTCGCCTTGCAGATGCGCACCCAGCTTCGCCCAGCCATCTTGCTCACCCGGGGGCAAGATCACCCAGATACGCAACCACTCGCTGCCGAGACCCCTTGGCCGTGCGATACGACTCGACGAGCGCCCAGTAGGTGTGCCGCTTGCCGCTCTTGTGTCGTTCACATCGTCGTAGAAACATCGAAGCACTCCATCACTCGGATGCTTCGAAGATCGCAAACGCGAGAGCAAACACTCAAGGGCAAGGTCTTCACTACACGGCCGTTCGAGAACCCGCGCGTTGTGGCGTCAGCACTTACGATCAAAAGTACGCCCAAGAATCCAGAAAATCATCCCGAAGTGCGTAACTTGGGCTAGAGCCGCTAGAAAAACGCCACCGAAGCGGGTTCGGGGCGTTTCGAGAAACCCACTCCGGACGCCCGGGCCCGCTCCTCCCGAGACTCACGAGTCGCTCATCAGCCGGAAGACCGGTGCGGAGGTGCCATTGACTGGGCTATCCTTCTCATTCCGATGTATTCCGGCGACCCGATCCGCCGTGCCCGGCAGCTCATCTACACGTCGGAAGACCTGCGGGCGATCACCGACGAATGGGAGCGCATCTGGTTCCTCGACCAGCCCTCCCCCCCCTGACCCCGTGGCGCACCCACGGCGGCATTCTATAAAGCGCTCATCTGTGCGACAGGCTGAAGCCTGTCCTACCGGTAGGGTAGGCTTCAGCCTGCCTTGCCTTGCTATTCCTTCTTTGCCGCAATGCGGAAGCCAAATTGTCGGTTTGCCTTTTCTACGAGTCCCCGCACCCGGTAAGCGGAGTTCGGCAGTGAGGCCCCCGCCCACCAGAAGCCACCACGAGTGATTCCGTGACTGTGCGAGAAGTTCCCTTTTGGCTCCACCCATTCCGCCACGTTGCCGCTCATGCAGTGACAGCCATATGTGCTGGTTGCGTTCGGAAACATATCGACCGGGGCGAGGGTGTCCCTGGAACCGTGCGCCGAGCCCCAGTTGGCGATGTTTGAAAGCTCCAAGGATCCGCGATCGAACTGCGGTTTTTCCAGAGCCTTCCAGCGGCGAGGACTTTCGTTCGAACGGGTCGCAAATACCCAATAGACTCCTCCCACGGCAGCCGCCGGATCGTAGTATGCCGCCTTGTACCACTCGTCTTCGTTCGGAAGAAAGAAGCGGGCATTCTTTTCACGGGGCACCCGCTGGTCGCGCATGCCGTTCAGGGCATAGGCGCCCGTCTCTGTGCTGCCGTCGCCTTGGCCGTTGTGGAGCCAGTTGCAGAATCGGGCCGCGGACGTCCAACTCACGCAGCCGATCGGCCTTCGGGGATCCAGCATCACTGCTGCGTTCCCATCGTCAGCGGGTGCTTCGCCGATGACGTGGTAGGTGTAGCTGCCGTCGGCTCCGAACCGCTCGATGGCGATGATGCTCGAATCATTTGTCATTTTCTCCTTGTACAAGCCGTATGGGTCCCTTTTGGCGACATGATTGAGAAATACGCAATATTGCTCGATCGTGATTTCGTAACGCCCGATCATGTACTCATAGTCGACCCTCCCGAAGCCGTTGACATCGGCGGGGTTGCCGGCGTCACCGACCGTCACAAAATCGATGGCCACGTCGTGGCTCGCGTGATCGATGAAGGCAGGCTTTCCTCGCACGCCATCGATTGTGAATCCCAATAACGCGACCGCGGCGAGCAGCAGGCTCGCAGCCGCTGTAGCAGTGAGCGGCACCCGCCAGGGATTCTTCAAGGAATGCCTGATTGCCGCCGCAAACTCGGCGGCGGACCCAAACCGCTGGCCCGGGTCCATGCACAGCGCTTTTCGGCAAGCGGAAGCGATTCTTTTTGGCACATCCTTGGAGAGCGTCGCACCACCGTCGATCTCGCGATGCAGTGCCCGCGGTTCAGTGGCAGAGTAAGGCGGCTTGCCGGCTGTTGCCTCGTGAAGCACCACCGCGAGGCTGTAGATGTCGCTCTGGGGAACGGCGGGCTCTCCGGCAAGCTGTTCAGGGGCCATGTACAGCAGGGTGCCTACGCTGGGAGCACGCGCCCCATCGATCAGCACGGACTGCGCGATTCCGAAGTCCGCCAGCACGGCCCGGTCATGGGCATCAATCAGGATATTGGCCGGCTTGACGTCTCGGTGGACGATCCCGGAACGGTGGGCGTGATGCAACGCGTCTGCGATCGAGATGATCCAGCGACACGCCCGGGCGGCGGGAATCCTGCCTTTCGTCAGCCGATCGGCGAGTGATCCGCCCTCCACGTACTCGGTGACGAAGTAACATACGCCTTCCTCCAGCCCGATATCGTAGACGGGCAGAATCGCCGGATGTTTGAGCTGCGCCGCTCGGCGGGCTTCGGCAAGAAATGCATCCGCCGTGCCGACCGCGGTCCGCTTGGGAATCTTGACGGCGATGATCCGCTGCAGGTCGGTATCGAAGGCTCGCCAGACTTGGGCAAAGCCCCCTTCGGCGACGAGGTCGTCGAGACGGTAGCGGCCGTTGAGCACCCGCCCCTGGAGCGGCTGGACGGCGATGGCCGGCGGAGCAGCCGCCGGCGGGTGCGGATCATTGAGCCAGGCGGTCGCCTTCATGGCGGCGATCCGTCGGGTCAGTTCCTTTTCAAGATGCGGACAGTCTATGCACAGCTCCCGGGCCGGCGTGTCATGCCCACGTTCATAGAACTCCTCCCAATGCACGAGCAACTCCGCCAGCGCCTCCTCATCGTCGGGCATCATCTTTACCGTTTCCATTGAGCGCGAGACGAGCCGACTGCCAGCGGCGTTTGACCGTGCGAACGTTGACGCCGAGAACGCGGGCCGCCTCTTCCTGGGTCAGTGCTTCGTAGAAGAGCAGGTTGATGACTTCGCGTTCGTCATCTGGAAGCGTCTCGACAAGCGTGTGGAACCGCGTCCATTGTGCCAGGTCTTCCGGCTTGTCGGTCGCTGCATGCAGCGATCCCCCCGACTCATCGGGGGCCTGCTGGTCGGTGTGATGCTTCGCCGCGATCCCTTCCGGGCCGAAATGCTTGCGGGCGGTATCGATGAGTTCACGGCGGATCTGGAGGGCGGCGAGATTGAAAAAGTGCCGCACAGACTCGACTTTCGTCTGCTGCAACGCCTTCTGAAGCCGCAGCATGCTGTTTTGAAAGATGTCGTCGGTCTGCTCCCAGCGCCGTAGGGCTCCGGCACCATGGAACATCTTTCTCGTAAGCCGAAACAGTCGGTCACACGCATGATCGAACAGCGCCTCCCTCGAGGCCTGATCGCCGGCGTACGCCCGCTCGATCAGCCCCTGGATCTGGGTGTCGGTGCCGACTGTCCGTCCTGCCATGCCCGAAGTTCTCTGGGGGAGCCCCTCGAGGGGGAGTCCTAGAGAATACAGGCTGACAAAACGGCGGTCAGCACCACCATGCAGCCATGCGGACATCACTGCCGCCGGGGGACAAACCGGCTCGGGTTGGCCCCTTTTTGCCCCGGCTTCCGTATGGCGATGAGGCCGCCGTCACCAGCCCCTCAGCCCTTCCACAGGAAGATCGTCAGATGAGAGTCGATCGCTTTTCGTCTCGCGTTACGCTTGGTCGCACCCTCGCCGGTTGTGTGATGTCTGCCTTGCTTCTCGACAGCATGGTCGCCAGTGGCGAAGACCTAACGCCTGAAGTGACGGGGCCTCTCCAGGAATTCAAAATGGAGCGACTTGCGATCGAGGAAAAAGCTGCACTGGACACGAAAAAGCAGCTTCAGACGCTGACGAGAAAACTGGAAAAACTCAGCAAGGGCCCCAACAAAAACCCGAAGGTCAGCGAGCAGGCGGCCGCCATTCTGAAAGAGGTCAAGGATCCGACGTTTCTGGTCGTGGGCATCAACAGGCTCATGAACAGTTTCCAGGGCGGGGTGACTGGGCAGCAAGCGCAGGTCATCAATCTTGCCTATCAACAGCGCCGGGTGACGGCCGACGATTGGACGAAGTTCTCGGGCGATGTCTTGAAAGTAAGCCTGGCAGGAGCAGACACGGGCATCGATGTGCAGCAGGGCGACTACATTCTTGTCTGTCCGCATCCGGACCAGAAATGGCGACAAAACCAAGACTCTTCCTGGTCGACATACGACGGAGGCGGCAACTCCTCCCAGCGGCTCATCGCCACAATTACGAGCGAAAACAATCCGCAGAAGTTCTGGCTGACGCGGGAAAACGGCGTGTTGTTCAAGTGCGACGTCAAAGGGCGACTGCACCTGGATTCAAACGCTCGTCGACGTGGCATCGAGGGCAGCATCGACTGCAAAGTCTTCAAGATCACCAACGCTGACTGATCCGCTGGTTCAGGCTCGCTCACCTGCTCGACGGTTCTGCGGCTGCCGCCATGCTCGCTTGGGAGAACAGCGGGTTTTCCATCGACGCCCGTGCCCGGATCGCGCTCTGTCGCCCCAGTTGCGTGTCTATTTTCAGCCTCTCGAGCACCCGCTGCGATATTGCGCCCGGCCGCCCTTCGCCCTGGAGCGACTCTCCGTGATCCGCGACGCGAGCGGCCGAATCACGCGCGTGCGCTACTCGCTTCCACGGCATAAAGCCGCCAACTGGGTCGGCCCCGGCCGCGGGCGAACGTCCACGCGACCGGGGGCCAATGGCGTCGTCGAGCTCTGGCCGTTTAAGTTCCTCGACCGGCTCGCCGATCTCGTGCCGCCGCCGCGGAAGCACCGGCATCGCTATCACGGAGTATTCGCGCCGAATCACCGGCTGCGGAAAGCCGTCACGTAGCTGGCGATCGGGAATATTGGCAAGCGGCGCGACGCCGCCACCGGCGGGCAGGCCGCCTGCGGGGCTGTCGGCGGACATGCCATGGAAGGCTGCTGCGACACTCATGCAAAGCCCCGCTCGCACGACACCTCGCGCAAAAGCCTGGGCGAAACTGATGGCACGGGTGGGGGAGGAGTTTCCACTTGCGTGCCCCACCTGCGGCGGCGACATCCGCCCTTGAGGAGACGGCCGGCAGGAGCCGGCTCACGCGAAGTGAGAGGTTCGCAAGCGGGCGAAGGCCAGGATGGCTTCG